>Ga0207714_1000056_pt1 | contig 64562 bp, 37 predicted proteins | sample PonA232FremontCA_2_FD_187270 | JGI IMG/M metagenome (GOLD analysis project Ga0207714, IMG submission 187270) | Marine sediment microbial community from Fremont, CA, USA - Pond A23 Sediment 2 (SPAdes) | ecosystem: Environmental > Aquatic > Marine > Unclassified | place: USA: Fremont, California... | reverse complement strand
GGTCTGAATCTTAAAACAGACATTATGTGGTCAATCATTATGGAACCCGCATGTATATCCATGTCCTTGTTGTGTAAGTCCTTGCATGCGGGTTTCATAAGGATATAACTTAATTAGCAGTTTGTAACTCAATATGGTCTGAATCTTAAAACAGACATTATCTGGTCAATCATTATGGAACCCGCATCTATATCCATGTCCTTGTTGTGTAAGTCCTTGCATACGGGTTTCATTCAATCATTTAAGCATTAAAAAACTGTCCGAACAGCCCCTTGGGGGGAGCCATCCGGACAGTGGGTTATTGTTCGATGGAACCTGAAGTTTTAGATTTCGAATTTGATGCCCTGGGCCAATGGCAGATCGGTGCCATAATTGATGGTGGTGGTCTGGCGCCTCATGTAGTTTTTCCAGGCATCCGAACCGGATTCGCGGCCACCGCCGGTATCCTTTTCACCGCCAAAAGCCCCGCCGATTTCAGCACCGGACGTTCCAACGTTCACATTGGCAAGGCCACAATCGGAACCGGCATGAGAAAGGAACCTTTCTGCTTCGCGCACGTTCAGGGTGAAGATGCAGGATGACAGGCCCTGAGGCACGTCGTTGTGCAGACGCAGAGCTTCATCAAAATCGCTGTATTTGATCAAATAAAGCAGGGGTGCAAATGTTTCTTCCTGGACGATCTGATAATGATTCTCAGCTTCGGCAATGGCGGGGGTGACATAGGTTCCTGCTTCATATCCTTTACCGCTGAGCACTTCACCCCCGAAGATGATCTTTCCTCCTTCTTTCTTGACCTGCTCAACGGCATTCTGATACATCTCAACGGCTCCCTTATCGATGAGGGGACCCATCAGGTTATCCGGGTTCAAGGGATTACCGATCTTCTGAGCCACCTGTTCATAGGCATTGACCAGTTTTTTCTTCACCTCTTCATAAATGCTTTCATGGATGATGATCCGGCGGGTGGTGGTACAACGTTGTCCGGCGGTACCGACAGCACCAAAGACAATGGTGGGGATGGCCATATCGATGTCGCCATGCTGGGAAAGGATCATGGCATTGTTGCCGCCCAGTTCGAGGATTGTTTTACCCAGGCGCCGGCCAACCCGTTCGGCGACCCGTCGGCCTACTTTGGTGGAACCGGTTACCGAGATCAATGGAATGCGCTTATCATCGACCATATTATCACCAATATCGGCCGAACGGCCAACCACCATGTTGAAGACCCCTTCCGGTACGTCGTTGTTGCGCAGCACGCTGGCAACAATGTTCTGTACAGCCACGGAGGTGAGCGGGGTTTTCGAGGAAGGCTTCCATACCACGCAATCACCAGCAATGGCAGCAATCATCGTGTTCCATGCGTACACCGCCACCGGAAAGTTGAAGGCGGTAATCACCCCAACTACGCCCAAAGGATGATACTGATCATAGAGGCGGTGATGGGGCCGCTCCGACTGCATGGTGAAACCATAAAGCATACGGGCCTGGCCGGTGGCAAAATCGGCAATATCAATCATCTCCTGAACTTCTCCCAGCCCTTCCTGGTAGCTCTTACCCATCTCGGTGCTTACGATCATGCCCAGATCTTCCTTGTTCTCGCGCAATGCCAGGCCAATCTGGCGAACAATGTCGCCGCGGTCCGGGGCAGGCATATCCCGCCACACAGGAAAAGCTTCCTGCGCCTTTTTCAGTACCTGTTCATAGTCATCACGGGTGGCATTCTTGATTTGTCCCAACTCGCTCCCGTCAATCGGGGTATAAGAACTGCTGGTTTTACCACTTGCGTCCAACCAGTTGGTACCGGTGGAAACACCTGAATTAACTTGCTCAACACCAAGGCGTTTTAAAATGCCCTGAATATCGTAATCGTTTTGGTTCATAAATAAGTGAATTTTTATCTGATTAGATTTTTTGCGATATCCCGCAAATTATAAAAAAAATAGGGAGAAAAAAAGTTTGGAACATCCAAAACAATTCTATATTTTTGCACCTCAACAATAGATAGGGCCTGAATGGCGGAATTGGTAGACGCGCTGGTCTCAAAAACCAGTGGGCTTTTGCCCGTGTCGGTTCGACTCCGACTTCAGGCACTTTTTTCTTAAAGGCTGGCCAGCTCAACAGAACACCAACCACCAGGGGAGAAGCTTTTTAGGCAGGGATAAACATGCAGCCTTGACGACAGACCAACCGCTGAACCAATGACCGAAGCCTCACCTTTACGCCCTTATCGGGATAAGCAAGCCGCATTTGACAGGAGATATATGGAAATGGCCCGGATATGGGCCAAAAACTCTTACTGTGAGAAAAGACAAGTAGGGGCCTTGTTGGTCAAGGCAAGAATGATCATCTCGGATGGTTACAACGGCACGCCCTCGGGCTTTGAGAATGTGTGCGAAGATGAAAACTACCGGACCAAGCCCTATGTCCTGCATGCCGAAGCCAATGCCATTACAAAAGTGGCCAAGTCCAACAATAGCAGCGAAAATTCCACGTTATATGTTACAACTTCTCCGTGTCTGGAATGTGCCAAGTTGATCATCCAATCAGGCATCATCAGGGTGGTTTACAGTGAACGGAAAACAACCCATGATGGCATCCCCTTACTGGAGCGGGCCAATATCGAAGTAGAACAAATAGACATTTAAAGGAGCCGGATCATGAAGCTTACCGAAAAGAGTGCCAGGATCTATTTTCCCATATTCCTTTCCCTGGCCGTTATCATAGGTTTATTGCTGGGCAATTTTCTGGGCCAGAACCATTCCAGCAAGCAGACCCTGGTCTACAGCAATCCCAGTAAAATCGACAAAGTCACCAAGTACATTCAAAAGAACTATGTGGATTCGGTTTCCACGGAGAAGTTGGTTGAAGCAGCCATTCCGGCCATTCTCAAGGAACTGGACCCCCATTCGGTCTACATCCCGTCCAGGCAGCTCAAGGATGTGAATGAACCGTTAAAGGGCAATTTTGACGGCATCGGCATTCAGTTCAGCATGCAGCATGACACGGTGGTGGTGATCAGCACCATCAGCGGGGGTCCATCGGAGATGGTGGGTATTCAGCCCGGCGATCGGATTGTAGAGGTCGATGGTGAAACGGTGGCCGGTCAGGATATGTCGAGCAACAACATTGTGGACATGCTCAAAGGCAAACGCGGCACGGAGGTCAAGGTGGGCATCAAAAGGCCGGGTACCGAAGAAAGGTTACATTTTACCATTACCCGGGATGAAATCCCACTTTACAGCGTAGATGTTTCCTATATGGTGAACCCGCAAACCGGTTACATCAAAGTCAGCCGCTTTGCTAAAACCACCTACGAGGAGTTCATCAAGGCCGTAAAAAAACTCAAGGACAAAGGGGCTCAAAAGCTGATGCTGGACCTGCGCGACAACAGCGGGGGCTATTTGAACGCAGCCACCGAGATTGCTGATGAATTCTTAAAGAAAGGCGAGTTGATTGTCTACACCAAGGGCCGCAACAGCCCCAAAAAAGAGATTCATGCTTCCTCAAGCGGGATCAGTCAAAACCTGGATGTGGCGGTACTGATCAATGAATGGTCGGCTTCGGCCAGCGAGATCCTGGCCGGTGCCATCCAGGACAATGACCGCGGCATCATCGTTGGAAGAAGATCCTTTGGCAAGGGGCTGGTCCAGGAACAAATACGCCTTTCAGACGGTTCGGCCATCCGCCTGACCGTTGCCCGCTATCACACCCCCACCGGCAGATGCATCCAGAAACCCTATAAAGAGGGCCGCGAGCAATATTATAACGATCTGAACGAACGCTTCAAGCACGGAGAATTTTTTGATGCCGACAGCATCGAATTTGCCGATTCCCTGAAGTACACCACCCCGAAAGGCGATGTGGTTTACGGGGGTGGCGGCATCATGCCCGACTATTTCGTACCGGTGGATACCACCTTCAACTCACCCTTCTTTACCAAGATTCGCAATGAGGGGCTGATCTATAATTTTGCCTTCAATTATGCCGATGCCCACCGCGCAGAGCTGGAACAGCTCGGAGGCCACCAGGCCATCAGCCGTTACCTGGAAAACCGCGATATTTACTCCGATTTTCTCAATTATGCCTTTGACCACGGAGTAGACAAAAACATCGAAGGCACTGATAAATCCCGCGAAGTGGTCAATACCAGGGTCAAGGCCTACATTGCCCGGAACATCATCAACAATGAAGGCTTTTACCCCATCATTCACCAGATTGACCGCACCATGCAACGGGCCACAGAATTGCTGGCCAAAAACAAAGACGCCTAGCGCCCGATCTTAACACACTTGTGGATGCTCTGGTATTCTCCGGCATTAAACCTGTAGTAATAAACCCCGCTGCCAAGGCCTTTCGCCTGCCAGGTGATCCGATGCTTACCCGCATTTAATGGCCGATCCACCAATTGGGCCACTTTGCGGCCATGACTGTCGTAAACCTGAATCCGAACCCTTGAATGCTCGGGCAATTCAAATTCAATCACCGTATTGTCTGTAAAAGGATTGGGATAATTGCCTGTCACACGAGGCCCGGACTTCGAGAGGTGTTTGACTCCATCGTCGGTTTTTTCGTGGCCTTTGCTCACCCGGCCATTGTTTTCACGCACTTCATAAGAATAGGTCAATGGCTTCTCCCGATCCCCCGCTTTTTTTCCAAATGTCAGTGACGCCAACTTGACTTTTTTATGAAGCGGGGAAGAATTGCCTGTTTTGGCCAAATCAAGCTCAATTCGCCCCTCCTGCCTGTTATGGCGGGTCAGCAAAATGCTGCCTCCATCGGCTTGGGTTAAATATTTTCCCCTGGATATATTTTCCAGGTGAAGTGACTCCGCAGGATAATCAACAACCAACCGGGAGCTGCGGTAATTCCGGGTTTGTTTAAGCCATACCCCATAGTGGAGCGTATCCTCGCTATCGCCTTGTTCATGTGGAATAAGCGCCATGCCAGCAGGCCCAACATTGCTCTGATCGAAAAATAAACTTGGCGAATGGGCTTTGCCGGCATTCCGGAAGTTCCAGACCTGAGCGAACACCATTAGGTCTTCAAAATCCACTACATGGTCGGGATGAACCATCATATCAGGCAGTTTTCCGCTTGCAGGGCCGATTTCAATCACAGGATCCTGATGATTCCAGGCCAGAACCAGGTCATCAACATCCTCATAATCCAGCTGTCCATTTAGGTCATAATCCCCGATCATTCCAATGGTGGTTTCTGCCCGGATGGTCTGATCTGCTTCTACCTCGAGTCCATGTATGTAACGATTGAAGTAGCCCGGTTTCCGGACATTAAAATCATAATTCCCATATACCATTGAGTCCATAACCTCTCCCTGTTCGTTGCTCCAATACTGCTGCACAACTTCACCCTCATCCACCAGCTCAACCAAAGCGCTATCCAATGCCTGGTTATAATCATAAACCTGCAATCGGAAAGCTCCCTTTAATGAAACATAACCCCGCCAGATGAAATGCAGCGCATTCGGCTGACCATAATCCACTTTGTCACTTGCGTGAAGCTCAAACCTGGCGGTATCGCCTTCCTCAAAAACCTCTCCTGCCTTTGCTGCCGAAAAAATCAATGTATCCCTGCTGAAGGATAACGCATCAGAAGAACAACTATAAACCTGGCCATCCAGATGGAAACGCAGGCTGGCGGTATCCAGCTCTGAGAGCTCATCTTTCAGTTGAAGGGCCACCTCCGGAAGCGAATCCCTGATTGATCCCCTGTCTTCAGGGGAATAATAAGTGATTGCCGGTTGAGTGGTGTCATAGACAAAACTCCAGTTTTCAGCGGCCGTATTGCCATATACATCAGCAATTGAATCGAAGGCTACCTGGTTGGTTCCCTCGACCAACATATTTTGCAAAGTACTGGTTTTCAATATGATCGACGTATCGGTCACCATCAGGGATTGGCTCGAAGCATGGAGGCTCGTATCATTCAGGGTAGCTCTCAGTGTGGCGGTCTCCAATGGGTTAGGCTCCTGATAGGCCAGCGTGATCTTTTCAGGTATTTGGGAGGTAATAGCACCTTCAGCCGGATGGGGCTGATGCACCTGTGGGGGCTGATAATCGAGGGTAAGCAGGTTTTTCTGAGAAAAAGCCGAACGGCGGTCTGACTGATCGACCGATTGCAGCTGAACCTTATAATTGCCGGAAGGCAATCCTTTCACCGTCCAACTGGTATCCTGGATGGGGCCACCGGTGCGAATCCTGCCCCGACCACTTTCCAGATCAGCAAGGGGAGCAATGAGCATTTGATCGTCGGCATCGTACAGGGCCAGGTTATAGGTCAGCCCCCCGGCAGGGGTTTCCTGATCCCGGGCCGGCGACCACGAAATCACCAGGGCGCTGTCCTGAACCTCTGATTGAACATGCTCAGGAGGATCAGGGGGTTGGTTGGAGACATTGATGTTGTTGCGGAACAAACAAGTAAAGGAGGAATCTTTGGAGGTGCCCGAGAGATAAAAATCCAGGTCCTGGTCACCATCATAATCCCAAAAATGAACCGAACCCTGGGATACCCCGGGAAGTTTCGTCGGGGGTTGGCTGAAAGTGCCATCCTTCTGGTTCAGGTAAAGGCGGGTAACAGTAGAATCCAGGGCCTCTCCGGCCATTAGCAGGTCGGGATACCCATCGGAATTGTAATCGCCAAAGTCGGCCGAACCATGGACGAGCCCCTCAAAACTTACCTGCTCTGTGAAATTCCAGTTTCCGGTATTTTGATACAAACGGGCAACGTTTTGGTTGCCATTGTGGCCACTGACGAACAGGTCCGGATAGCCATCGTTATTATAATCGTCGCAGGCAAGAGCTCCTGAATCAACAGGGGCAACGGCAGGCACGGCCTGCTGGGAAAGGTTTCCATTTCCGGTGTTTTGATAGAAAAGGGTTTGAGGGGCAGTGCCATCATTGCCTGAAATGACCAGGTCCAAATCGCCGTCGCGGTCAAAATCAGCCCAAAGGGCATCCCCAAAAGCCAGATCTTCAAGCTGTGCTTGTTCATCAAGCCGGTAGGAACTATCCTGATGCACATAAAGCATGGTGAAGGGTGCGTTCCCGTCACTGCCCATGAGCACCAGATCGCGGTCACCATCATTGTCATAATCGCCCATAGCGCTGCTGGTGTAATTTAACCCCCTGAACATTGAGCTATCGGCCAGGGTAAAAGCTCCGGAACCGTCATTGCGGTATATCATGGATTTGGGCTGATTCATGGAGTCAAGGCCTGTGACCAGGATATCCAGGTTGTTGTCCTGGTTATAATCCAGCCAGTGAACTGAGCTGTTAGAAAGCCACTTCATGTCAAGCGTATCAGCCCGGGCATTGGCTTGATCATAGACAAGGTATTTGCCCTGATGATAGAGAGAGCGAATCTCCTGTGGCGGAAGGGCCCGTCTGTAAATACGCACCTGATCAATGCTGCCGTTGAAGTCCCGGTTTTCATCGTAACGGTCAAACCGGCCTATATATAAAGGACTGGTGTTGCTGATGCCTTCAAAATTGGCAGCCACTGTATCATCCCGAAGCTGTCCGTTGATGTAAAGCTTCAGTTCCTTATGCTCTCCATTATAAACAGCCACTGCATGTTGCCACCGGCCTTCCCGGATGTTACTCCTTACACTGTATCCGTGGTTATCGCCCTGGTCATCTTCGATGGAATACCACATGTCATTGCCGTCAGCACTGACAAACATCCCCCAGGCGTTGGTAAAAGTGCCTCCTATCTTGGATACAACACCTGAAGAACGGTTATAGCTCTGGGAGTTGTCAAGGGTCTTAACCCAAACACCAACGGAAAAACTCTCTGAACCAAGCTCGGGCTGTAACTTGCTGCTATGAGGCACTTCAAGATGATCTTCATTTTTCCGCTCAAAGAAACCAGCGCTTTCCGGTTTACCCAAATGACCCTCCACAAAGGTAACCCCTGATGGGGTGGCATCATGGCCATTAGCAGTGGAATCACTGAAACTGGCCTCAAACGGATAAAAAGCCTCCAGGCTGTCGGCTGAAATTTTTGAACCCGGCAAATTTTGCACCAGGTTAACCTGCCCGTCATTATCCACATCCCCCAGCAGGCTCTTCCCGCCTGTATTGTGGAGGAACCGGCCGGTGGTGTCCTGTTGGATATCCTTGATCTTTTCATAGGCCCCCAGGTCAATCTGACCGTTGACAACCCGCGGATTGCCCTTTAAATCATACTGATTCACTCCATAATGATTGGAAAAAAATCCTAACCCATGAACCCTCGCAATAATTTCACCTATTTCGTCTGACGCAGAGCCATTGGCCGAACGCATATAAAAATGAATTCTTACTCCATTTACTTTTGCATCCAAATGATAAGAATGGTCTTGTCGTGTAGATATTTCATTTGAGCCACCATAATCCGATTCACTGTAATCATAAAGGGTGGTATCGGTTGTCCAGTTTGCCCCATCATAGGTCTGAATTTCCACGATGATTTCTGCCAGATGGTTCCCATCGTTCTCTGATCTGGCATAGCCATAAAATTTATAATTCACTTTATCAATATGTTTCCTGACACCGAATTTGGCTCCAAACTCCCAGTTTCTTTCAATGCCATTATGACCGGAATAGTTCCTGGAAGCATAACTTGACGAATCCTGATCAAAAGCTTCCCCGGGATTCAAAAAAGCATCAGGATTATATCTATTGAATGATTCCAACATTGATTTATAAATATCATGCCCTTGATCTATACAGGGCGAACCGGTTTCCAATTCATAATTGCCGTTGGCCGTATCCTGGAATACAGGCTCTTCCCATATGTTGTTGCTTGCATAATTTACCGTATCGTAAGCATTGTAATCAATGCCATTCAAACCCATATCCACATCGGAGTATGATACGGATATTCCCGCTGTATCGGCAGTGCCCAGATCGATTTCGCGGGGTTGATTGTCCCAGAGGATGGAATTGATGAGTTCAGGATGCGATTGATGCAGGCTCATAATGTTTCCCCCTTCAATGCCTTTGTTTCCGGCAATGGTTGCATTGGCAATGACCGGGTTGGCCAGGCTGTCGGCATAAAATCCGGCTGCTTTAGCGGCAGCGTTGTTGGTAACCAGAGGATTGATCAATATCGGTGAAGAAGCCCTGAAGAAACATGCTCCGCCCTGTTGATCAGTGGTATTATCAATGAGTTTCAAATTTTTCAGGGTTCCGTCAGTGCGCAGCAAATAAAGGCCGCCTCCCTGGTTTGCCTGATTGCCATGAATGAGCAAATCATTCATCTTATTAATGGCTTGACCGGAAGCGTACACTCCTCCTCCCAGTCTGCCGGCCTTGTTGTCTATTATTTCTGAATGATCAAGGGTTAATGCCGTTTGTCTGATGAACATTGCTCCCCCGTCATTCGATGCTGAATTGCCCTCCATATGAACATGGTTCATGTAAAGGCTGGTTGAATCGCTGTATATACCGCCTCCATTCCTTGAGCCCTGGTTATTGTTCAGGGCAATATTTCCAAGCTCCAGGTCGGCATTACGGGTCCAGAAAGCACCTCCATCCTGTGATGCGACGTTGCCGGAGGCCTGAACATCCATCATGTTTCCACGGGCAGAATCGCAGTAAAATCCGGCGCCGTTGACGGCCGTATTGTTCTTCAAAGTTAAATCCCCTATACTCAAAGAATCCACGTTTTTACACCAGATTCCGCCGCCGTCAGCCGAGGCATCATTCCCTCTGAGCGTTACATTCCGGACAACCAGGCTGTCGCTCAAAGAGCTTATCCCGGCTCCATTGATGCCGCTGTTTCCTTCCACCACAAGGTGCTTAAGGTTCACTATTGTATTGGTATCACATACAATACCCGAAGCCTGGCTGTTGGTTACGGTAAAACCCTGAAATTCTACCTTTTCTACCCCGGAAATGCGCACAGCCGGCAAGCTGTCATTCCTGCTGCTGATCACTGTTTGGGTAACATAAGAATCATTGGGTGTAATTTGGTATTGAGAGGTCACAAACAGATCCTTCCCTTTAAAATCAATATTTTCGTTATAGGTACCCCTATGAACCAGTACGGTATCATTTCTGCCTGCTGTATCGATGGCTTGTTGGATGGTTCGGAATGGACTGGTTTCACTCCCGTTTCCTGTCACATCAGAACCTGAAGTATCCACATGCCATGCTTTATTGACAAGTTTAAAACTATCCGTGGTGGCAAATGCCGAACCCACTCCCGACTGATCAATGCTCTGCACCGTCCAGTAGTAGGTTCCTGCAGGAAGGCCATTCACCAGGTGGAAAGAATCCTGGCCACTGTTGCCTTCTACGGAAGATTTCAAATAACCCGCAGAATCAGCCATGGGATAAAACAGCCTCATGCTGTCGCTGGAGCGGCCAAGTTTAATGTTGTAGGCCAGTCCCTGGTCTGGGGTTTCCCTGTCGCTGCCATCATTCCAGTTTAATACGGCCTGTTTACCATATCCGGAAACATCGGCGGATAGCTCATCCGGGGCGGAGGGTTGCTGATTCTCCTGATAAACGGAAGGGGCCAGTTCATTTTTATAAAGCATGGAATAGGGATTGGCGTTGGCATCCATTCCGGCGCTCAGGATGTCGGCATAACCATCATTGTTATAATCCTTCCATATCAGCGAAGAATGGGTAAGTCCCTGTATACCAGCCACAACGGTTAAAAAGTCGCCTTTGCCCTTATTGCAGTATAACCGGGACATTACCGTATCACCGGTATGGCCTGTAACCAGTACATCCTTCAGCCCGTCGTTATTGTAGTCGTTGACCGAAACCATTCCATTTTTAACATTGAGGAAGGGCACTGGGCGAACTTCGCTGAAACGGCCTTTTCCTTCATTTTTGTAAAGTTTTGTTGTGGATTGATGCGAAGAATCGGACCCCGCCAGGATGACATCCTTCAGCCCATCCTGGTTATAATCGAGGAAGGCCACTGATGAACTGTCCACACCCATAAAAGGAACATTGGCAACTTCGGAGAACCCCCTTCCCCTGTCGTTGAGGTATAGCTTAGAAATGGGGCTGCTACCATTGTTGCCGGTAAGCAACAGATCGGCATATCCGTCGTTGTTGACATCAGCCCATTGTGCATCGCTGTATTGGACATCAGCAAAAGAAATGCCGGTTATTTCGGTGAAGCCGCTTGTATCGTTCCTATACAGTTTGGTAACAGGATTGCTGCCATCGTTGCCGGTAACCAGAAGATCAAGATCGGCATCGTTGTCGTAATCCATCCATTCCACGTCTCCCTGTTGAACAGCCACGAATGAGACATCTGTTTCTTCGGTGAACTGGCCGGAACCATCGTTGCTGTAGAGCTTTGTCACAGCGCTGCTGCCGTCGTATCCTGTGATAAGCAGGTCGCGGTCCTGGTCGCCGTCGTAATCACCCCATGCCGAAGCCCCGTAACGTACACCGGTTATAGCAGGTGATTCGCCATTGAACGTCCCATCCCCTTTATTTCGATAGAGGGTGGAAACCAGGGCGCTGCCATCATAGCCAGTTAGCAGAATATCTACATCCTGGTCGTTGTCCACATCACACCAGGAGGTCTCTACATCGGTTAAATCTGTAATGTTAATAGCCGTTTGGCTTGTATAAGGAGACTCAATGGTGAAAGTATTTTCTGCAGCAAATTCAGAACCCGCATAGGCATGGTCCACTGCCTGAACCGACCAGTAATAGGTTCCGGGACTCAGGTCATCGATGTGCCAGCTTGTGTTCTTCTGCACGTTGCCCATCTCAGGTATCAGGCGGCTGCCGTCAGACAGCGACATGGGAGGAACGATGGTATCACCGCCTTTCTTGTACATGTATATATTATAAGATAGCCCGTCTTGCGGGGTTTCGTTGTCGGTGGCCTTGTCCCATTGCAGTGTCGCCCGGCTGGCCTCGAGAGAGACTGAGAGATTTGTAGGTGCTTCAGGGGTAGTGTTGGAAGTGCTGGTTTGGTTTTGGTAGATTCTGGTTATTCTACTACCTTCACGATAACCGGTGAATAAGATATCCAAATCACCATCGCTGTCGTAATCGCCCCAGTCTATTAAACCATTAGAAACACCAGGTAGGGAAATACCAGTCTGTTCACTGAAGGTGCCATCACCATTATTGCTGTATATTTTAGTTATTCGAGAACCACCATCTCCACTAAGCAAAATATCCAAATCCCCGTCGTTGTCATAATCACCCCATTCTACAGAGCCTTCAACATCGGCAATGGAGGTGCCAGGCTGTTCGCTAAAATCACCATCCCCGTTGTTCCGATAAATTTTTGTTATCGGATTATAATTGTTATCATCACCGCAAAGCAAGATGTCCAAATCACCGTCATTGTCATAATCACCCCAATGAATAGAACTACTCATAACACCAGTTAAGGTAACATTAGTTTGCTCGCTGAAAGTGCCATCCCCGTGGTTCTGGTAAATTTTTGTTATCATATTATTGGAACCATCAGAACCACTGATTGAAATATCCAAATCACCGTCGTTGTCATAGTCAACCCATTGAACAGAGCTAGCTTTAACGCCAGTAAGAGATATATTGACCTGCTCGTTGAATGTACCATCGCCATTGTTCTGATATATTCTTGTAATTGGATTATCTATTTGGTCATGCCTGCCGCTAAGCAAGATATCTAAATCTCCATCGTTGTCATAATCTCCCCAATCCAAAGAGCAATTATAAACGCCGGTGAGAGAAATGCCGGTTTGTTCGCTGAATGTGCCATCGCCGTTATTGCTGTATATTTTGGTTATTCTATTCGAACCATCATATCCACTGAGCAAAATATCCAAATCACCATCGTTGTTGTAATCACCCCAGTCTACTGAACCACTTGAGACACCAGCAAGGGAAATACCGGTCTGCTCACTGAATGTGCCATCACCATTGTTTTTATATATTTTGGTTATTTGACTCGAACCATCATATCCACTGAGTAAAATATCCAAATCGCCGTCGTTGTTGTAATCGCCCCATTTCATTGATCCCGAAACTCCGGTTAGTGAGTCACCGGTTTCCGTAAACAGGTGGTGGTGGTCATTGATGTTTCCGGTGGTGTCGGTGGTATTGTAGTGCACGCTTCCGGCAGGGCCGTTATATTCATATACCACAAGCCGGTAATGTTCCCTCAGGCTGATTCCTTTCACCACGGTGCTCGAATCGGTGCCATTGTACACGCAGTACCAGCCGGATGATCCGATCTGGCCGCCCTGGCCAAATGTGCTGTCAGCAGCATAGGTGGTGCTGTCAAGGGGTTGAGCCTTTCCGGAATCACCCCGGGCCATGAACACGGCATTGTACTGGCCGTTGCCCCGGCTCCAGCTAATGTCCAGGCTGTCTTTCCAGGGACGGTCAACAGTCAGCTGGCTTGCCTGCCGGGAGGGCTGATCCAGGGGCAAATCAGCCTGCAAATAAATGGTTGAATCGGGGCCGTTGGTGTAAATCAAAGCCGAATCGGAGTAGGAACCGACCAGGGTATCGGTGGAGAAGGTTACCGAAAGCTGCAGGGTGTCGTTTCCGTGAACGGTATCCGGTACACTGTAATTCCAGGTAAAAGGTGCATCAGGTTTTTGTATGCTGTCCACAACCAAATCAGCCTCACCTGTATTGATCAGGTTAAATTGCCGGGTGGTATCGCCGGTGTTCATATTCTGCCTGTCAAAATCAAGCGTATCCGAATAAAGGCTGGTTTCAATGGCAGGAAGTGTAAGAAGACTGGCACCCAGAACAATCGCCGTGTCCCGCTTATTAGTAAAAAACTTCACAGAGTCCCTGTAAGATGTGGCGGAAGTATCGCTGTCCAGAATCATGTCCAGCGACAGGGTATCACCGGGTGTCAGGGTATCAGGAGTCATTATTCCGGCAGCGACGAATGGCAGTTGAGGGCTCTGCACACTGTCGATGGTTAGATCAGTGCTTCCATTATTGGATATGAAATAAGATATGGTATCCTTCTGCCTGTCAGCTGGTAGCGAGCCGAAATCAACCGTGTCAGGCGAAAGTGTAATTTGAGGATTGATGACCTCTCCACCGATCCAAACTGTCGTATCCCGGTGATTGGTAAATAAGACCAGGGAATCGTTGTAAATGCCATGGGTAGTATCGCGATCGAAGGTCATATCCAGGGCAAGGGTATCATCAGGTATAATGGTATCTGGAGCGGTAAAATCCGCTACCCCAAATGGCAACTGAGGCATACTGATGCTATCTAGGGTCAACTCAGTGGTACCATAGTTGTAAATATTAAAAGAAGCGGTATCTGTAGCCGCCCTTTTCAGTACAACACCAAAATCAAAGCTGTCAGATGGAATATTCAACTCGGGGTTGATCAATTGCCCGGTTAAGGGTAAAACAGCATGGCTGTCATTGGAATAGATCTCCAGGGAATCGCTGTACCAACCTGCTGTGGTATCCCGGCTAAAAGTTGCCTGAAGGGCAAGGGTGTCGTTCGGCAGCAGAGTATCCGGTGCAACAAGTCCTTCCATCAAAAATGGTGATTGCGGCATATACAGGCTGTCGAGGATCAATTCAGTAGTTCCGGAATTATAGAGATAAAAGGCCGTAGCATCGGCAAGGCTGTCTGTATGGAAGGAACCGAAACCAATGCTGTCCTGTGTGAGCTCAATCACGGGATTGATGAGATGAGCTGCCATCGGCATGCTGGTGTCCCTATCATTGGTATAAAGGAAGATGCTGTCGTTGTAATTACCTGCCAGGGTATCCTGATTGAACGTTATGGCTGGTTTAAGGCTATCACCCGGAGCCAGAGTATCAGGGGCTGTAAGGCCTTCCAGGGAGTAGGGTTTACCTGGAGTTTCAAGGCTGTCAAGAATCAGGTTGGTGGTACCTGTATTGTAGAAATAGAAAGAAGCGGCAGATCCGGTGGTATCCACCTGCAAGGTATCAAAATCAATGCTGTCGGGAGAAATAGAAACAGCAGGATTGATGATATGGCCCTCGATGAATACAGTAGTGTCTATGTCACTGGTATAAATCGATAAGGTATCGTAGTAACCATCTGCCGGGGTATCCCGGTTAAATGAAACGGTTACGGAAAGCGTATCGGTTGCTCCAAGGGTATCCGGAGCAGAAAGATCTAGGGTGTTAAACGGGGCCTGAGGTAAACTGAGGCTGTCGATGATAACCGGACGTGTGGCATTGTTGACCAAATCGATGGCAGTGGTATCTGCAACAGTATCTCGGTGGACAGTGCCAAAACCGACACTGTCGGCAGAAAGTTCCAGTGCAGAGGCAATCAGAGATCCCTTAAGGGAGACGGTTGTATCCACATCGCTGGTATATAAACTGAGGGTATCTTGATAGCTTCCAAGGGCCGTGTCTCGGTGAAATGTTGGGGTCAGAGAAAGTGTATCATCAGGGGTCAGGGTATAAGGAGTGGAAATGTCTTCAATTCCAAACGGAAGATGGGGTTTATTGAGGCTGTCAAGGATTAGATCATTCTCCCCATAATTGGTAATGACCAGCCCGGCAGTCGATGCAATGGTATCTGTTGGAAGGATGCCAAAACTGATGCTGTCTGTAGTGATGCCCAGGCTAGTGGCAGACAATCTTGCCCACATTGGAATGGTGGTATCTCCCTCATTGGTCGATAGTATGATGGAATCCCGGTAGGTATTCACAGTCGTGTCCCTGTTAAAGGAAACGTTTACAGAGAGGGTATCCTCAGGTGCCAGGGTATCGGGTGCAGAAAGACCTTCAAGGGAAAAGGGCGCCTGAGCTATTTGCAGGCTACTGATAATTAGGTCTGTAGTTCCTGAGTTGAACAGGCCAAATGTGGTGGTTTCGGGAAGGGTATCGGGCACTGAAGTACCAAAATCAATGCTGGCCGGGGTTAATCCCACTTCAGGATTAATAAGGCTGGCCTTCAAAGGCAGGATAGTATCCCCGGCATTGGTGTAAAGATCCATTGTGTCGAGGTAGGTTCCGGCGGTAGTATCGTGATTAAAAATAGCCTGAAGATTGAGCGAATCACCGGGAACAATGGTATCAGGGCGTGACAGGTTTTCTGACTTAAACGGCGACTGAAGGGATGCCAGGCTGTCAAGAATCAGGTTGGTGGTGCCTGAACTGTAGAGATAAAAAGAAGCAGTATCTTTTTGATCGTTTGACAATAAGGTGCCAAAATCTACACCATCATTTGAAAAGCTTATAGCAGGATTGATGAGCTGGCCTTCAATGGCTACAGTGGTATCTTTGTCATTGGTATAAATCGAGAGTGAATCTTGGTAGGTTCCTGCTGAATTATCCCGGTTGAAAGTCACCCATAATTTTAATGAATCATCAGGTACAATGGTATCGGGAACAGTATAACTCGTTGAATTAAAAGGACCAGCCGGAGAAATGATGCTATCTACAATCATATCGAGTTCGCCATGATTGTATAGTTGTATTGAAGCAGTATCAATAAACGCTCCGTTGGTAAGCTTTTCAAAATTGATGCTGTCCTTATTCATCACCAATTCAGGTGAAGGCGCTTCCAGTTGACTTATTACAGGAACACAGGTATCTCCGGCATTGGTATAAAGCCATAAGGAATCCTTGTAAGTACCAGCGGAGGTATCTTTGTTAATTGTGACATCAAGCTTTAATGAGTCTCCTGCTGCAAGGGTATCCGGAGCGGTATTAGCGACCACTCCAAATGGTACTTCGGGGATTTCCATGCTGTCCACAACCATCTCAGCACTCCCCTGGTTGGTCAGCTTAAGGGCAAAGGTGTCCACATCAGTACGTGTGGTAAGAGTGCCAAAATTTATACTGTCTGAACTCAAATCAATTGCAGCAGAATATAAATAAGTCGTATTTCTGATGCAACGAACAGCAGCTCCATCATTCTTGTCAAGGCCCATAATTTCAAGATCATCCCATCCCATCATTCTTCTTGTATATCCGGAGGTACTGTCCATTTCACTGGCCGCCCATTGATAACTAGCACTGCCTAAAGTCACATATTTACCCGAATCGGGCATCCTAAATCCAGAAGGTAAAGCAGCAAACCCGTAATCATCCGTACCATTATCCCCATTATCCCATCTTAAAGAGTCTTTTAAATGTAGGCCTACACCTTCCCATTTGGAGCCATCAAATTGATAAGGCCCCATCTCATCGCTGATGTATTGGGCAAGTTCACTCCATTCTTTATGAGTAGGCACATGCCATCCTTCCGGACATACCCCCTGAACAGAGCCGGGATTGCCCGTATCTGAGGGTTGATATTGCATCATTTCATCCCACTGATACAAGCCCCCATACTCCCGGCAATTAAGGGTATCATCCCGATAGCAATATTTTTCAATAGTGGCATTGTTAGTGGCATCGATGGTACTATCAATTCTTGTTCCTACATTTAAATTCTCGCCCATCCAGGTCTGTTGGCCGATCGTTACCCACCGGTAACTCTGGCCATCGCGGGAATCGGTAAATTCTCCGCTTTGAGTCTGTCCATAGCTCGCTATAGGCTGGGCTATAAAAAATACCACCCAAACAACTAGCTTAAGCAAAATAGATCCCTTCAATAATCTTATCCATCGAAGGATCTTGTTAAGATCCTGGCCATAAGAGTGCGTAGAAGTATTTATCATAATCAATATTTATTCAATCGTTACTGTAAGACCAACCGTTGTATTAAGAGGAATGGACTGATTATTGCCATCACGAATTGTACATGCATCTTTTATAAAGTCAACGCTGGCGTCACCGGCCTTTAAAGCCCTAAAACGGATTCGGGCAACGGGTCCGCTGCCACTTACCGCCACCGGATCACCACCTAAACGGATAGCACTTAACTCAATCATCCCATCCTGATTAGCAGAATCAGCAGGAGAACTCACAAAAGGAACCCCCGAACAAGCAGAGCGATTTAGGATACCCTCTGTCTGTTTGGCCGAGAGCATCTTGAGAGAATCGATGGGGAAACTTAGTACGGTTTTTAAGCCCATCACATTTTCAAATTCCTCGGCTTGAAGGATGAGTTCCAATGTATCTCCTTGTCGGATCTGCTCAAGGCTGTGAAATCGTTTGAGCAAAAAAGCCGGACCATCAATGACATCTATTCTAAAACTGCGTTGAGTGGGATCCACCTGAACCGAATCAGTCGGATAACGCTCGCGGATATAAAAGGTATAGCTGTCATCCGCCAATTGATCAAAGGTCATTTGCTGGTTATCGGTAGAACGCCATTGGTTCATTTGGGGTGCCAACCGGTAATCAAAAGAGCTGGAAAAACGGGTTTCTGCCAACCTTCCTTCCCATTCAAAGAAAACCTGGTTGCTGCTGAGCGTGGCTCCATCTGCCGGCCCACTGATTATGGTGGCCTTCGGAGCCTTATACTGGTCGGAAGCCGGATCCAGGGGATGATCAAAAGCAACCCGCTGGGGCACCTTTTCACAAGCATTCAACAGCAACAGCCATGAAAGCAGGAAAAAAACAGCGGATCTTCTACCGGATAGAGGATGGTGCATGGTATCAAAATTTAACAAGGATTGTAGATTGATGGCATCAAAAAGTTACGGAGACCCCTACCGTGACAGACCTGGGACCCGGAAAGACGGAAACATTCACCGGTCCCTCGCGCGATATGGCCGAATGAACCTGGTTTTCAGCTACCTCCTGCCCACCAAAAATAAGGGCATCCAGGAGGCTGAGGGCATAGGCCGATCCGGCTACAATCAGGGCATACTCGCGATATTCTTCATACTGCTTCATCTGGTCATACTTGTCTTCCATTTCCGTTTTGTATTGATCCAGATTGGTTGAGGCCTGGCGGTAATCCGAATGGAGCTGATCATAATCATGTGAAAGGGAGGCTATTTCATTGTTCAGATAAAACCAACTGCCACCGGCCACTAAGGCGGATATCATATAAAAGGCACCCCGCCCATTGGAGCGGGTTGAATAATACTGGCCTGCCCCGGGGATGAATAAAGACCAAAGGAATGCATTGCCTTTCGAACCGGGTTTGCGCTTGTAGGCCTTTAAATGAATGCTCTTCTGCGTTTCCCGATCCTGCTCAATATTAAAACGAACCAGCCTGGACTCATAATTCTTCCGCTCAATCTTCATCCGGTAATGACCAATCATCAAATTCGGTTTGATTTTACTCCCGGTCCATCTGCTGATCTGTTGATCGCCCCGGTAAAGCGTTACGGTGGCATCCTCAGGGTATACCTCAGCCAGCAGCTTACCCGTGATGGGTTTGAGGAAGAAATTGACCTGGGTGGTCTGATTACGGCCCCGCAAGGGTTTCTTCCACCGGGTTTTGTTTTTATACTTGTTTTTCTTAACCGTGATTTTATGTTCTTCAATGGTTAAAAGGGTATCGCCGGTCGGGGAATGCAGCGGGGTACCATCTATCAGTATGGTGGGATCTTTCACATTGGTTTCAATGTTCAAATTGCCCATATTATAATCCATCGATTCCCTCACCACATTCTGGCCTTCGCCCTTTACCACCAGCTCCCTTTCCACCGGAGCGTAATGATCTTTGTACAAACGCATATTATACTTGCCGGGATAAAGGAACAATTCCATATTGGATTGGCCCCGGCGCGTTCCATCAATAAAAATTTCGGCCCCTTCAGGCTTCGTCTTGAAAGAAACGGGAACTTTATTGACCTCATCCAGGCGATAGGTAAATTCAAACTGATCCTGCTTGACGAAGATGGTATCCTCGATGGATGCGTATCCAAATTTTTCAAGCCTTATCACATGACGGCCAAAACGAACCTTTTCAATCGTACTCTGGCCCTCATCGTCAATCCGCAGATCGCCGTCCAGATATACTTTGGCGTCTTCGGGCGTGCGGTTGACCGTGATCGGATACTTCAGGCTTGAAGAAAGGGTCAGATGAAACACATCATACGAGGCAACCTGATAATCGTCGGGGAAATGAAAGGCCTTGGCCGCATACCCCTCTTTTATGAATTCAATCCTTTGCTCGCGTTCAGAAATGTAAACCCAATATTCCCCGGTCTTGCGCCTTACCTCCGTAATGCCCAGATTGGATTTAAAACTCAAGTTATCCAGGCCGGTTTTTACCTTAATCAGAGCACAGGGAACATCATTGACATCCCTGACCTCACTTCTGCGTGCAGCAATATCATTGGGGGCTTTTTTAAAATTTTTGATTAAAAATTCATTGCCCTGCGACCTGACCTGAGAGGAACCAGCCAGTAAAGCAAAGACAAACAAAACCCACCACCAGTATTTATTGGTCATGTTGAAGCAATTCATTAAAAATCTATTAAAAATGAAAATCATGAAGTCCGATCACCGAACTATCGGGAATCGGGGTACCCTCGGCGTTCTTGTAGGGCTGCCAACTCCTCACGTGTATCTTGGGCCGATCCACATCAGAGAGGTTGAACATCAAAAACAGGTAGCCTTTGTCGGCATAATTCTGTGAGTAGTAATTTTGGGCGATCTGGATGCCATAAATATCATCGTTGGCCCTTTTCCTTACTTTAGCCTCCTCAAACTGGATGTTGACAAATTCATTGCCCCGGAAAACCCGCGAAAGCTGGGTTATATACTCTTCCTTGGTCCGCCGCAGAAACTTTACATTGTGATTGTTCAGGCCCTTGTACATTCCGTCAAGCTTTTCTGCTTTTTTTACCACTTTGCCCACAATGATCAGGGCGTTTTCAGCAAAAATGGATTCAATATAATCAAGGCGCTCCAGGGCATAAGCGGTCTTATAATTTTCCATGAACTCGATCAAATGGTATTTGGCGATTTCAGGATATTGACCCTTATCCATGATGTCTTCTACAGATTGGCTGCTCAATGAAAAAGCCAGGCCTTCTATTTTCATGTTCCGGTTGAACGTGAAGGTGACTTCCTCCACAAAATCCTCTACGTTGGAACGAAAAGAAAATTCCATGGGAATCGACCGCAGGATATACCGGTCATTCACCCGGAGGATCTTCAGATTCGGTTTCTTATCAAGGACCGTGGCATGGCCATATTCAATCAACCGTTCGAACATGTCAAAGCCTTGATGGGTAAACAATTGGGCACAGGAATCATACTGGCTGGACTGGATCGACCGGATCACCTGACTGATTGAATGTTTGAACCGTTCCAGTTTGGAGGTATCCCCCACATAACGCACCACTTTTTTCGAGGAACCTTTCTTCGAAGGACTTTCCTTTGAGGAAGCCACCTGGTCTGCTTCTCCCCTTTTGGCCACCTTCTTCCCCGATTGAACCGATTGTTTGCTCTGTTTGTTTTGCTTTGTCTCTTTGGCAGTTTCCTTCTTTATGGTTCCCTGATAATGAAGATTCTGAGGAGATGATGGCCCGAATATCTTGAAACCAAGCCGGGGTTGCCTGACATTTTCCCGCACAGAAGGCTGCAGGGAGACCTCGTAGGTGGCCGACTTAAAATAGGGAATATAATCGCGGGTCTTATCCATAACATCCCGCAATTCCAAATCCAACCCGCTTTTATTCTTATACTTGTATTCTGCCTTTAAACGAACCTTCTTACAATTTGATGCATAGGTTCTGGACAAACTTACCGTGCCTATTCCATCCTTGGCACTGACCACCCGCGAATACCCGCTCCCGGTAAAATATTTGTAATCAAAATTCTGAACCTTATGCCCCTGGTATTTAATGCCCAGTACAAAGAGGCTGTCCTTCCCCCTCGACTGCGTTTTTCGCACGTTAATGTCCACTTCCCCCAGTACCTGATTGATGCGGTCCGTTATATAAGCCAAAAGACCCATCGATCGATCTCCGGAAGGAGGATTAAACCGAAGCTCATTTACCTCCGGATGACTTCTTAACAAAATCAGCGACCAATAATAATACTTCAGTGCATCGCCCACGCGGTAATCCTTTTCTGCTTCAATGGCCAGATGTACATAATCCTTGATCTTTTTTTCCCGGTTTTCGAAAACCTGGTCCATATTTTCCTTTTTCACATAGCGCATAATCTTAACCGTATCCCCCCGTCGTTCCACTACCTTGCTCGGGGTTTTCGGCAATGTGGTATTGCTGTAAGTCTTGACCACCGATTTGGCATACTGGTCAAGCTTATTGTTCTTTTGCTCAACAATGTTGACGAAATTGCTTTTCACGTGAACCGAAATCTGACTTACCAAATTTTGCAACGCCTGGCGATCAGCCCGATCATAATTCCGGGCTTCTCCAAAGGCATATAAGTAATCTCCGGATTTCTGAATGGTTTGAACATCCTGTGCCTTTCCCGGCAAAGCCATGACAAACAACAATAAAAGCATAAGGGAAATTCGAACGGAAAAGATGGAAATCGGTTTCATATAATTATTTTCCTTTTGATTTATGGGTTATAGGCTAATTTCCTCGGGCAAATCAATCAACTATGGATAAAAAATGATTGTTTGTTTAGGGTCCTTTTATAAACATCATGATTTTCATGACCGGACGAAACCTAATCCCAACAAGCATTGCAAGTTATAAAGGATACGACTTTTTTAAAAATATAACTCAGGGAATTATGTGAAATGTAAGCGTGGCTTTATGAAATATCAATTTAATGATATGAATGGATGTTAAATATGCCCCCGGGGTGCATATTCACCCCGCTAAGCGGGGGTACATGTGCACCCCGCTAAGCGGGGGTAAAAGCGGGGGTAAAAGCGGGGGTAAAACACCACTATTGGGAGGCACCTGCCTGTATGAAATTTTTTACCCCTTGCAGGGCGCGTTGTTTTTCTTCAACAAAGCCAAGGTGGCCTGAATTTTCAAGGGTTAAGAGCTTACCGTTCCGGGGAAGTTCTATTTTAGGAATGACGGTGTCATAATCGATGTACTTATCCTTGCGGCCGGCTATCTGCAGAAAGGGTTTGTTGGTGTTCCTGACCAGGCCACTGCGGTCGGGACGTTGCATCATCCCTTTCAGATTGGCAATGATGCCTTCACCGGGGGTTTTCCGGGCCAGTTTACCGACCCATTCCACCTGGGGGCTCATTGAATCCAGGTTGTCATCGGCAAAGAGCTTGGGCACATTTACTTTAAAGATCTCTTCTGCCTTTCCCTGCTGAACGAGCTCAATTTCATTTTGCCGCTTTCTCCTGACCTGCTCGCTGTCGGCAAACGGATGGGAATGGAACAGGGAAAATCCTTTCAAGCGGGTGGGATAAAGGTCTGCAAAGGCAAGGGTCACGTAACCTCCCAGCGAATGGCCAAACATGGTACATTGTTGTATGTTTGCCCGGTCCAAAACTGTCCTGGCCGCTTCCGCCAGCAAATCCATGGAATGGGTATCCCCGAGCACCTCTGAGCTGCCGTGGCCCGGCAAATCCATACGAATCACCTGATGATCCTTTGCCAGTTCCCGGGCAAATCCATCCCATATTTCAAGAGATTCCAGGTAACCATGAATCAGAAAAACGGGTTCGCCCGCTCCCTGAATGTGATACCTGATTTTTTTGCCTTTAAATTCAAGTTCCTGCATAAGCCAATTTTTTTGCGTTCAACAGCTATTTCATGAACAACAATTTACCCACATGCGTTTTAGAGCCGTCTTCATTGGTCATAAAGATCAAATACACACCGCTGGCCACGCGGTGGCCCGAAAAGTTTTTCCCGTCCCAGACAGCCTGCCCTCCTTTGGCTACTGTTTCATATACCAGATTGCCACTGATGTCAGTAATTTTAACGTTCACCCCTTCGACCAGGTTGGTAATGGTGATTTTCCCTTCGTATCCGGGCCGAACGGGATTGGGAAAGACATAAGCGTTTTTAAAATTCTCACGTCCCCGGGCGGCCTGGCTTCGATAAGAACAGATTCCCGAGGCGGTGGCCATAAAGACCTCGCCGGAGGCGTTCATAGCCAGAGACCGGGTGGTATCGCTCAATAATGGGCTTTGCGAAGCGGTATAATGTTCAACCAGCCGATCGGCCTGAGGGGAGAAGACAAATATTCCCGCCCGCCGGGTGGCGAACCACTTGCGGTTGGCGGGATCAACGGCAATATCGGTTACGATATTATCCCGGAGGATGTACTGGGTATAACCTTCAATGGTCAGGCGGATGCGGTTGGGGCGGTAGTCCTCCCGCTCAAAGAACCGGAGGGGGTCATAATCCACCGCCACCCCTTCATCTGTAGCAATCCAGATGTTTCCTTCCCGGTCTGCCGCCATTGCATAGATCCGGTCAGCAAACGGCTTGCCGTTGTAATTCAGCACTTCCCGGATCATCACCTGGTCGTCGGCAGGATCCGCCCAGGTACCTGCGGTATTAACCACAAAGACCAGGGGGGTGTTATGAAGAAAACCCCAGATGTAGCCATTTTCAGTGCACAACATGCCGCCGGGTTCTTCATTGCGCAGGGGGTCATATTCAGGCACCATCCACTGGCCTGATCCCTGCAGCACTTTTATGGGATGTTCGGCCTGGTGGTTGGTCAGCCACAGATTGCCTTCCCTGTCATAACAAAGGTTGCGCACACCGGTGGGGCCATTGTGGTATGAAGTCAAAGGGCTGTTGGCCGGGGTATAGTGGTTAACCCCTTCACCGTCTTCAATGGCCAGGAGTCCATCCTGCCAGGATGCCACCCATACCCTGCCGGAATGGCCAGGATCCTCCCTTATATCAACAAAATCGCTGTATTTGGAAGAGATCTCGTTCTTCCATTGTTCTTCTGCGAAACGGTACCATCCGCCGGATACATTTCCCGGGTCCAATCCCGCGCCATAAAAACCGTGCACCCCGTAAACACTTTCCTTGCCGGACTGAAGCGCAAACACCTGGTCGCTCCACGGACCATTGTATACAATGGATTCGGCCTTTTGCTGCTGCCAATGAACCAATCCCGAGGTGGAATCCCCCACCCAAAGCCCCTGCTGCGGATCAGCATACAGAGCAGTAGGCCGGGGCTGCTGAAGATAATCCTCCAATGAAGATTGCAGGTTCAGGTTGGCATCATACACCTCCACTTTTCGCTCAGCCACAACATATAACCGGTCAGCACTTTTCTCAAGGGTCACATCCCGGTATTCGCCCATCCCGTTAACCTGCCCTGAAGGGGTTAAATGATAAAGCACCTGGCGGTCTTCGGAGATATCGGCAACAAAAAGCACCGCATCCTGAAGCCTCCGGACCGAGACAATCTCTTTCCCGAAATCGGGATAATTGTCGAGGCGTTCCCAGCGCCCGGGATCATCCAAATTAGGAGCATCCACCGGGGCGAAGAACAAGCCTCGTTCAGTAGCGGCGTATATAACACCCCCGGCCTGATCAACCGAATACACTGCAATGCTTTCCCCGGGAACCAGCCTGAAGGTTTCCCTGAAATCACGGGTTTCCATATCGAATACGGCCACCCCGAATGAACAGGCCAGAAAAGCCCTGTTCTTTTCAAATGCAACATCATGGATGCGCTTGCGGGGATACAGCCTGTGATTTTTCAGGGCCGGATAATTGGATACTTCCCCTTCTCTCCAGACATCGAGGTTGCCGTTGCGGTAACCAATGAGCAGGGCTTCATTCAGTGAAGAATAGGCCACTGCAGAGATACCCACATCACTTAACTTGCCGACCTTATCCAGGGTCTGTGGATTGTTGAAGGCTTTGTGGTACAGCAGCAAGCCATTGGGGGCGGCGGCAAAGATGCGCTGATCTGAACCGGTAACATCATGGATCAACCGATAGGAAAGGTGCCCCCGCCACTGACCAACCTCCACCTGAGCATGGCCCTGGAGAACCGCTCCGGTGAACAACACCACCACCAGCAACCACTTCAGATGGTGAACAAACCCAATCATAGATGTTGACTGTATTGCCGAAGATAATTGGCCAGTTTCATGATCGCCCGACTGCGATGGCTGATGCGGTTCTTCTCCTCCATCGACATTTGAGCAAATGTGAGGGAACTGCCTTCCGGAAGAAAAATCGGGTCATAGCCGAAACCGGCATCACCCTTTTTTTCCCTCAAAAGACGCCCCTCTACAACCCCTTCAAAAAACATCTCTTCCCCCTCCAAAATCATTGAAATGACCGTCCGAAAACAGGCCCGCCGGTTATCTTCACCCTTTAACTGCTCCAAAACTTTATCCATATTGGCCTGAGGATCCTTATCAGAACCGGCGTAACGCGCCGAATATACACCCGGAGCTCCGCCCAGGGCAGCCACTTCCAGGCCCGTATCATCGGCAAAACAATCGCGGCCATAACGCTCATAGATAAAGTGGGCCTTCTCAGAAGCATTGCCCTCCAACGTTGATTGCCGCTCAGGAATGTCCTGTTCAATCCCCACATCCTTCAGGGTCAAAACCCGAATCGTATCGGGCAGCATCTGTTGAATTTCTTCCGCTTTATTCCGGTTATTGGTGGCAAATATCAATTCCATGGCATTCATTTTTTAAGTTACCAAATTAATAAATAAATCAATCTGATCCGAAACAGGAAGTTTGCGGGCCGGCAAAGATTCATTCCGATCCCGTTTTGGGGTCAAAGGCGGCGTTAACGGTCAAAAAAGCAATAGGCATAAAAATTCAAAAATAGCTGAAAAACAACCTGTTTTCAAATGAAAAAATTATTTGGTAAATTTTTGCCGATCAAAAGCAGCTGCAAAATCAACTTAAATGAAGTTTTCCCCGCCACTGAACGCCGTTTTCTTCACCCTTCTGTTCTTGCTGCCCCCTTTAGGCCTTAACGGCCAGCCGGATCATATCACGGGGAATCCTTATATCCTCTCGTTTCAGACCAAGCCCTACGACATTCACCGCAACAACCAATCCATTGCCCAGGACACCAACGGTTTGATCTATTTGGGCACCTCGGGAGGCATCATCCAGTATGACGGGCACCACTGGAACCCGATCACGCGTGAACCCGATCCGGTGCTGACCAGAGGCAAAGAGGGCCACATTTATGCCGGATCATTCAATCATTTTGGCCGCATCGACCGCCAACCCGGCAGCAACAAATTTGTCTCGCTGCTCAACCCGGGGCAGAGCCTTAAAAAAGTCAGAAGCATTGTTCCGGTGGGGGGTAAGATTTACTTTTCTTCCGGGGCTAACCTTTATTTTTTTAAGGGGGAAGAATGCCGGAAAGTACATGAGTTTTCATCCACCATCCGGTTATTTCAGGTGGCTGGGGAAAACCTGTATGTATACGTGCAGGGGGGTGCCCTTTATCAGCAGACGAACAGGGAGATTGAGCGCGTGCTGGATGAAACAGAAATCCCGGGTCCCATCATAGAATTGTTGTCATTAAAGGGCCGGGATCTGGCCATCACAAAAAATGGTGCCATTTTGGAACTTCAGGCGCCCCATGCGATCACCCCTTTGCATTGCGGGCAACGATTTAAAAGCAGGGTTACCATTACCGACGCGATGGTCCTGGACAACCAGCTTATCCTGGGGAGTCTTTCCAAAGGCCTGATCTTTTGCCGGGCCAACGGGAGAATATCCAAAGTGCTGAACGAAACCAACGGGCTGTACCAGCGCCAGATCAACAAGCTTTTTCTTGACAAGGATCACAACCTATGGGCTTTGCACCCAAAAGGCATCAGCATCATCCGGAGTTCTTCGGGCATTGGTTTTTTTAGCCGCCGGAACGGGTTAAAGGGAACCATCCGGAGCATTGCCCGTTTTGACCAATCCTTATATCTGGCCACCTCCCGGGGGGTGTACATGCTGGAGGATCAAAAACCGGGGCACAATAATCAGCAGGCCAGCTTCAGGAAAATGGAGGGCATCACCTCGCAGGCCTTCAATTTTTATCGGGCCGATGACCGGCTTTTTGTCACCACCCGCCAGGGAATCTTTGAGCTTCAGCAAAGGCGTGCCCGGTTGTTTTACAACAAGTATTGCCGTCAATACACGAGTGTTCTCCAAACGAAGCAACGTCCGCGGTTTCTACTAATCGGGCTAAAAGACGGGCTTTCACTGGTGCGCTATACCAATGGCCTTTTCATTCATCAGGGCCGGTTAAAAGGGATTGAAGGGCATATTGTTCACCTTGTCCAGGACCCAAAGGGAGACATATGGGCCACCACCCGTTACCGGGGCATATACCGCATCAGCTCTTTGCCCGGGGTGTCCGGCCAGCTGACCTACGACCATTTTAAAAAGGAAGACCTGTTCGGCCGGTCCCCTTCCTGGGTGAAACCCCTGTCCCTGCCAGGCGGGCTTATTTTCAACACCCCGCACGGAATCTACCGGTATGATGACAATGAGGAGTGCTTTTTCCGGGACACCACATATGGCTTTGCCCGGGGCAACCCATTGATCCATCCCATTGCACGCGGGCCCGGTCAAAGTCTGTGGATGAACATCATCATGAACAACCCCACCCGGCGCCAGATGCTCTATGGCATTTTTCCCCGGAAAGGGGAAGGCCGGCGCAGGCTCAACCTCTCGCTGGCCCCGGTCAGGAATTTTCACATCCATTCGCTCCACCCCGAAGGCGATTCCCTGTTATGGATCGGGGGCAACAAGGGCCTGATCCGACTGAACATAGACAAATTTCAAAATAAGCAGCATTCCTCCAAACCGCTGCTTCATCAAGTCGTCGCCAGCCAGGATTCACTCATCCACAGCAACTTCTTCGGCAACCAGCGAGGCCCGCTGCCAGAGATATCCTACCCGATGAATGATCTGCGGTTTGAATTCAGCGCCACCAATTACGCCGGGGCCAACAACATGCTCTACAGAACCCGGCTGAAAGGCTACAACAGGAAGTGGTCGGACTGGAGCACGCGGCACCGGCGCACCTTTACCAATCTGGGCCCCGGCACCTATCATTTTCAGCTGCAAACCCAAAACGGCCATGGCCGGAGTTCACCGGTAATCCAATATTCTTTTGTCATCGATCCGCCCATTTACCGCACATGGTATGCCTATGTAGGCTACGGGCTCCTTGCTGCGGGCCTTGTGTGGTTGATCCTGTGGCTTCGCTCGCGCCATTTTGCCCGGGAACGTCAGCGGCTGGAACGAATCATCGACCAACGAACCCGGGAGCTGCGGGAAGAAAAAGACAAGGCAGACCGGCTCATCGAACGCATGCTGCCCAAAGAAACAGCGGAGGAACTTAAGTCAGGGGTTAAAACCCGGCCCTATTTCTACAACAAGATCACGGTGCTTTTTGGAGATATCCAGGGTTTTACCCGTATTACCGAGGAGACCGAAAAGCATCAGCTCATTGATCAATTGAACCAGTACTTTTTGCAGTTTGATCAAATCGTGGAAAAATACAACATTGAAAAGATCAAGACCATTGGAGATGCTTATATGGCAGCCGGGGGCATTCCGGATGAACGTCAAAGCCACCCCATCGAGGTTATTCTGGCCGCAATGGAAATGCTTCACCATATACACCAATTACCGGAGGATGAAAACGACAACCGGTGGAACCTTCGCATTGGGATAAATACCGGGCCGGTGGTGGCAGGTGTGATCGGACGCGACAAAATATCCTACGACATTTGGGGCTCTACGGTAAACATGGCCAGCCGGATGGAGGCCTTCAGCACCCCCGGAAAAATTAACATCTCGGGCAACACCCATGCCCTGATTGAAGATTTTTTCATTTGCCGCTACCGGGGGAAGATTCCGGTCAAGGATGCCGGTAACATCGACATGTACTACGTGGAAAACCTCCGACCCCATTTTGCATCAGACCATTTTGGATTAAAGCCCAATGAACAGCTGCAACTCCAGCTGCAGCTGCTGAGGCTGAACGACCTGGAGGAAGTGATCCTGGAAAAACTGGAAAATCTACCTTCCAACCTGTACTACCACAATCTAAAACATACGGTCGATGTGGTGACCCAGGCAGAGTTGATCGGCCAATCAGAGGGGGTAACCCGGCATCAGATGCTGCTGCTGAAAACCGCCGCACTATTTCATGATATTGGCCACCTGGTAAGCTATGACCACCATGAGGAGGAAGGGGCCCGGATGGCACGCGAGATGCTGCCGGATTACCATTACACCCAGGCACAAATCGATGAGATTGTCCGGCTGATCATGGCCACCCGCATGCCCCCTCAGCCACAGACCCTGTTGGAGAAGATCATCTGTGATGCCGACCTGGACTATCTGGGCCGGAGTGATTTTGTACCGGTGGCCTACAACCTTTACAAGGAGCTTAAGGTGCGCAACAAAGTCTCTTCTTTTGCGCACTGGAAAAGGGTACAGATAGAATTCATGCGCCATCACTCCTACTTCACCCAGACGGCAAGGCGCCTGCGGGAAGCCAACAAGGAACAGCAACTCGAGAAAATCATCCGCGAAAGCGAACACCATAAGCACGCTTAGAAGTAACCCCGAGAAGTAACCCCGCTTAGCGGGGTCATATTATTTGGGCTCCCGCTTAGCGGGGTGGGAGTTAATGGGAACAAAGCTGGGGGAGCTTCCCGGGGGATCACCCAGCAGAGAAGGTTTTGGCCGGGGTCAGTCGACTTCGAGCTTTGCCAGGTAGCCATTGTGCTTGCGGACATTAAAGACCTTTCCATCGTCAAAGACCAAATACTGCCCTTTAATGCCGGCCAGACGCCCGGAGTATTCATCCTGCCGGTCGAAATTGATGCCTTTTACTTTGGTCGGCGGTTCTTCCAGGGGATAATGAATGGTGGTCACACTGTCCTGATCGATCAAATAGCCCTTTAATTCGGAGCTGAGCAATTCGCCGGCCCGCTTCTTTTCCTGGTGAAGATCCACTTCCCGCTGAATCTGTCCCTTAAGCATGCGTTGCCAGTTGGTTTTATCTGCCAGATGTTGCTTCAAATCCACTTCAATCAGCCCGGCGATATGGCGGTTGGGTGTTTTGGCGAGCCTGATCGCCTTATGGGCCCCCTGATCAATCCAGCGGGTCGGAATTTGCGTGTGGCGCGTTACCCCTACCTTCAATCCACTGGATACCGCCAGGTACACATAATGATCGATCAGGCAATGGGTTCGCGACCATTCCATGTCCCTGTCCTGCCCCTCATGGGCCCTGCACTGCTCGGGATGAACAATGCAGGGGGCTGTTTCCGGAGCATTAATAAAACATGGATAACAATAACCCTGGAAAAACGACTTGCTGGTCTTTCGTCCGCAACGTATGCAGTTGATCTGATGTTGGTAAGTAAGGGTCAGGCGATGACCTATCAATTCATTGACATAAACCTGCTCATCGCCAATATTCAGGTAATAATCCACCCGTTCGCTATGCCGGGTTGTCATCTTTAGAAGATTGCCTTCAGTGGTCATTTTTGATCAAAGTTAATGAATTTTTAGGGCAATGATTGGAGGATTTTTTGCCCCCTCTATTTTTACCCCCGCTAAGCGGGGTTCGTCAGATAGCCAACCCCGCTAAGCGGGGTTCGTTGGCGGGGCAGATTGGCTGACCCCGCTAAGCGGGGTCTTAAAAATTACCCCCGCTAAGCGGGGTTGGGGTTTGGTTTTTTCAATTTTTTACTACCTTGTATTGCATAATACTATTATTTTTATATATCTTTGCAATAACAAATCCTAAATGACCGACCATGAAAAAAATGGTTTCCATCAATCTATCGGGCATGCTCTTTCACATCAACGAAGATGCCTACCAGATACTCCACAACTATCTTGAGCGCCTGCGTGAAAAATTGCCGCAGGCCGAACGCGAGGATATTCTACAGGAGGTGGAAAGCCGGATAGCGGAATTGTTTTCCGGGATGATCACCCCGACAAATCAAGTGATTCAGACCCCACAGGTAAAAGAAGTCATTCAGATCCTGGGCGAGCCAGAAGATTTCAAGCAAACCCGGGAAGAAAATCATAAAACGGAGGAGACCACCATGAGCCACAACAAAAGATTATACCGTGATCCTGACAACCGGGTACTGGGAGGGGTTTGCGGAGGCCTCGGCGCCTATTTCAACCTGGATCCCATCCTGTTCAGGCTGCTTTTCCTGGTTATATTCCTGCTTTTTGGCACCGGCCTGATCATTTACCTGATCCTATGGCTAATCACCCCGGAAGCCATCACCATGGCCCAGAAGATGGAGATGAAAGGCGATGCCTTTACATTTGACGACTTCAAGCAAAAGGCCCGCAATGAATACGAAGACATGAAAAAACATTTCAAGGGAAAAAAAGGCAGCGCAAATGAAAACTGAAAATTCCAAGGCCCAGATGAAGAAAGGGGTGCTTGAATATTGCATTCTGGCCATCATCGCCAGCAAAGACAGCTATGCTTCTGAGATCATCCATGAGTTGAAGCAGGCCGAGCTGATTGTGGTGGAGGGCACCCTTTACCCATTGCTGACCCGACAAAAAAATGCCGGTTTATTGAGTTACCGCTGGGAGGAATCCCGTCAGGGGCCTCCGCGCAAGTACTACACCCTGACCGATACCGGCCGCCAATATTTGGAAGAACTGGACCAGGCGTGGCAGGAATTAACCGAAGCGGTTGAACAGATCAACCAAAAGCGAACCACCGATCAATCGACAACACCATGAAAAAAACGATACAGATCAACCTCAGCGGCAGCATCTTTCACATTGATGAAGATGCTTACGAATGGTTCAACACCTATCTTGAACGCATTCATCGTCACTTCAGGCACCAGGAGGGGGGCAAAGAGATCATCGGCGACATTGAGCGGCGCATGGCCGAGCTTTTCCAGGACAAGCTGACCGGGGCCAAACAGGTGATTTCCCTGGCAGATGTGCAGGAAGTGGTTGAACGGATGGGCGAGCCGGAAGATTTCGGCGAAAGGGAAAGCCCTTCCGAAGGGGGCGCCTCGGGAGGACGGGGCAAAAAGTTGTACCGCGATCCGGATCAGGCCATTTTGGGTGGCGTTGCCGGCGGCATCGGCACCTACCTGAACATCGATCCGGTATGGATACGCCTGGTGTTTGTACTACTGCTGCTGGCCTACGGGTTTGTAGGCATCCTTTACCTGCTGCTGTGGATATTTGTCCCGCGGGCCGAGACCTATGAACAAAAACTGGAAATGCGCGGGGAAAATCCCACCATCTCAAACATTGAAGAAAAAGTACGGCGGGAATATGAAGGAATGAAGACCAATTTCTCAAAGTACCGGCACTCTCAGGCCTACCGAAACTTCACCAAAGCGCTCAACGAAATTTTCATGCTCCTGGGGCGCATTCTGAAAGTCGCCTTTCAGGTTGTACTGATTGTGATCGGCGCCGGACTGATCATTGCGGGTATCGGCATCATTATGGGCATGCTGGGGATTTCGTTTATCCCCTGGTCAGTCCCGTTTTTTGATGGTTTAACATCCGGTGAACCTGCCCTGATGGTGATTTTGCGTTCCATATTTCATCCTACCGGCTTTGCCCTGACCCTGACCGGGCTGATCCTGCTGATGGGCCTGCCAGTGCTGATCATTGTCTACATTGGGGTCAGGTTGCTGATTGGATTTGGCCCGGGCGACCGAACCCTTTTGATATCATCCCTGGTCATCTGGTTTGTGGCCCTTTTCCTGACGGCCGGCAGCATACTCAACCAGGTGCGTCATTTCTCCACCCGCGCCTATACCCTTTCCGAACATGCCTTTGAACCCGCCGCAACGGGTAACCTCAACCTACAGATCGGTCATTCCCCGGAAAAAATTTACTTCTTCGACAACATCCCCTTCTTCGGAGAAGACCATTACCCCACGGGAACCAACCCAACCGGCGATCTGTTTATCCAACCCAGGATCTCCATCCTTGAAAGTCCGGATGAATCCTATCGCCTTACCATCAAACAAAGCGCAAGGGGCCCCTCTCACCAAAAAGCCGCACAAATGGCAGAAAAAATCAATTATAGCTGGTCCATCAAAGACTCAACCCTTCTGATGGCCCCTTATATGAAAATACCCCATCCCCTGCCTTATCGCCTCCAAAACACCACCCTGAAAATCTATGTCCCGGAAGGCCGCCGGATTACCATTCCCGAAAACGCAGAAAAATATATCAAGGAAGCGGATACCCACCGGGAAATGTGGCCCCATGAAATGGGCAACAAAATATGGGAAATGAGAAACCGCCAATTGCACCTGGTCAGAGAACTGAACTAAAAACATGTCAGAACCACATAAACAGAAGATTTTTTTTGATAATCCCCCATAATTTTATTTGGCGAAAACATATTTTTTTTATATTTGCAAAGCCTAATCAGGCAAAACAGGACTTTACTGACCCATGGTGTAAGTGGCAACACGTCAGGTTTTGGTCCTGAAGAGTCCAGGTTCGAGCCCTGGTGGGTCAGCCAAAAATCCCGTTCTTACAAGGACGGGATTTTTTATGTTTATAGGGACCGTTAGATGCCATCAAAAAGGGGACGATAAGTATGTAATAAGACGGGCGAATAAGTGCCATAAAAAGAGGGCGATAAGCATTCAATCAAAGGGCACGACAGGTGCAATGAGAGGGCGGGCCAATAATTGCAATAAGAAGGTTGGGCAATATCATCGAAGGCAATCTGGCGATCAGGGATAGAATTCGATGCCGATCATGGAGATGTCATCGAAAATGGAATGATTGTCTTCATCCAGGATATTTTGTTCGCGGATGATGGCAGACATATTATGATCGATGCGTTCGGTATTGCTCAGGTGGTTCTTAATCTGGTCGGTATCGTAATGGACCTTGCTTTCGTCCATGATTTCGACCAATCCATCGGTATAACAAAGCAGTTTGGTTCTTTCGGTAATTTTTTCCTTTCCTTTTTCAATGGAGGGGATTTCATCAAGCATCCCAAGGCCCAGGCATCCACTGGTAAGGAATTTCAGCTCCTGGCTTTCGGTTTTATAGATTATGGGGGGATTATGGGCAGCGGTGATATACTCCAGGGTTTGACTCGGGTAGTGGTATTTGGCCAGGAAAAGGGTAATAAATTTTTCACCTTTGGCGCTTGACATGACCCTTTCATTAAGTTTGGGCATGATGTCTTCGATGTTGTTTTCGGCAACGGCCAGGGCCCTCAAATTGGCTTGAAAATTGGACATCAGAAGTGCCGCCGAAATTCCCTTACCTGATACATCGGCGATACAAAAGACCCCTTCCTCATCATTGATGCGAATAAAATCATAATAATCACCCCCCACCTCATAATGGGGTTTATAGAAGGAGGTGGCAAAAATATGGTCATTGTTGGGCAGGGAGGTTTTATCGGGGATGAGCATCGATTGCATCCGCGAGGCCAATTCCAGCTCCTTTTTCAAGGCTTCCTGGCGGAGGCTTTCATTATAGAGGCGAATGTTCTCGATGGCCACCATGATGATGTTCGAGAGGGTCTGGATAAAATGCAGATGCTTGATGGTGGGGCTCACCCCTTTGGTTTCCTCGTCAATATCGCCGATCAACACATAAGCCAGGGGCTCATTGTTGTGGAAAACCGGGATGATGTTGTCAAACGTCCGCAGGGAAGGATTGGGAGAAGCCGTAACAAAGGCAATTTCCTCATGGCCTTTGATGTCCTTTTCCATATCGATCTCATTGACCTCCTGCCCGCAACCCGAGCTAAGAATGATCTCCCAGTCCTCCTTGTTATAGTTGTATTTATAGATCAGAACCCGGCCTATGTTCAGCTCTTCCCGCAAGATGGTCTCATAGCGTTTGAGCAACTCTTCAGTGGACAAGTTGGCATTAATGGCTTTCGTAATGGAAAGCAACGAATTCAGCTTAAAAGAAAAAAGCTTGAGTCGTTTGATCTTTGATTGACTTGTCTTCATAGCTGAGCCGGGTATCGTGATCTACAAAGATCAAATGCCGCGTCACTTCTTGATGCGCTCTACATAAGAGCCATCGCGGGTATCGATCTTAATGCGTTCGTGGTTGTTGATGAACAGGGGCACCTTTACTTCTGCACCGGTTTCAAGGGTTGCCGGTTTCAAGGCAGTGGTGGAAGTGGTATCGCCCTTGACCCCCGGTTCGGTATAGGTGATCTCCAGTTCCACAAATTGCGGCAGTTCACACCGCAGGGGTGATTCGGTTTCATCGTGGAAAAGGATTTCAACCTGTTCGTTTTCTTTGAGCAAATGGGGCGAATTGATCAGTTCTCCGGGCAGGGTAATCTGCTCAAAGGTTTCGGTGTGCATGAAGTGGTAGCCCATGTCATCATTATAGAGGAACTGATAGGGCCGCCTTTCAACACGGGCGGTTTCCACTTTGGCCCCGGCCGGAAAGGTATTCTCAATGACTTTGCCTGTGGTGACACTTTTTAACTTGGTACGGACAAAAGCTGCTCCCTTTCCCGGTTTAACATGCTGAAATTCCACGATGCTGAACAGATCATCATTGTATTTGATGACCATCCCGTTTCTGAAATCTGACGTACTGGCCATAGAATTATTTATTTTGTCCCCAAAGTTAAAGCAAATCCATCAAAAATCTATCGCTCCGCCAACACATATTTGCTTATTGAGGTATTACGATCAATGGTTTGATTTATTTCCCGGTAAAATGTTTTTTCGGGGTTTGGTGGCAATAAAATCCTTTAAATAGAAAGGCTCAAAATAAGCAACGTCTTCAAAGCGCCCATCCTGGTATTTCTGTTCAGCCAGCCGGCTCATATGCTGGGCCGAGGGTTCAATGCCATCGATAAAATAGGCATGGGGATGGTCGATGGTTTGGCGTGTTTTGGGGGCACCGGTACCGAAAAAAACCAGGTTGTAGCGGGCCAGCCAATCCAGGAAGCTGGAATCATCGATAATTTCAGCTTTCACCGCCCGCTTAAACTCCAGTTGCGGTGTCAGCAATGCTGAATAAACCTCCATCCGCCGGGCATCCATAAGGGGCACCAGAAGGGTGTGTTCATCCAGCGGGGGCGGATCATTGGAAACCTTTAAAGCATCCAATAAACCCTGACTTAAAGCCTGAAGGGTAGATACCCCAATTAAAGGAATACCGGCACCGTAACACAAGCCTTTGGTGGTAGAAACCCCGATACGCAAACCTGTATAGGATCCCGGACCTTCGCTGATGGCCACCGCATCGAGATCGGTAACGGCCAGATGCTCCTGCTTGAGCATTTCGTCGATGAACTGGGTCAACAGGGAAGCATGAGACTTTCCCTCATAATTTTCCCTGATGCTCAGCAACTCACCATCCCTGGCCAGGCAAGCCGAACATACATGGGATGTGGTTTCCAGATTTAAAATCAACGCCATATCATTTACACCATTCTAGCTGATACAATGTGGTTGGAACGAAAACGGCTACCGCATTGTACTTTTACAATTCAATCCAACCCTAAATAAAATAAATCCTGTTGGATTTTGCCTTACATTATAAGGCTTTCTGCGATCTCTCCCTGTTTGCCTCGCCGCAACGACGCTTTTAATCAGCCCGATACAGTTTGTTTTTATCCACAATGGTTACCCGGTCGCCATGTTTCAACCTTCCGGAAATGTCGCTGTAAGGAGCAGTTACCACCTGCTCATCGGGGGTTAAACCCTTTACAATCTCAATGTATTGGTTATCCTGTATGCCGGTTTCGACAGGTTTCATCAACAATGAATCGCTGTTGACGGTAAAAACCACCTCACTGAGGGCTCCCCTTTGAGCGGTATCGGGGCGCGTGGTGACTGCCTGAATGGGTACAGACAAGGCGTTTTTTTGTTCGCGGGTTTTGACATCCACAGTGGCAGACAGGCCGGGCCTGAACGGGTAAGGATTTTGATCGCTGATCAAATCCTGGTAGGAAGATTTAAGCAAATAGATCTTGACTTCAAAACTGGTCACCTGATCGGTAGCAGTTCCCTCGACGGTTGCAGAGTTAGCAATTTCAGAGACCACCCCCTCAAATTTCCTTCCCATATAGGCATCTATTTCAACAATACAGGTATCCTGAAGTTCAACTTTGATGATGTCATTTTCATTGACATCCACCTGCACTTCCATCCGGTTGAGGTCGGCCACGCGCAAGAGTTCGGTTCCGGCCATCTGCTTGGTACCGACCACGGTTTCGCCGACTTCCACATTCAAGCGGGAGACGACACCCTGCATAGGCGAGTAGATGCTGGTTTTCTGGAGGTTTTCGCGGGCTTCTTTGAGGGAAGCGCGGGCACTTTCAACGGCATATTTGGCTGAAAGCACCGATTGGTTGGCGGCTTCCAGCTCAGCGCTGCTCATCTCATAATTCGACACGACGGTTTCGTATTCAGCCTCGGAGATGGTTTGTTCCTCCCAGAGTTTCTTATTGCGGTTATAATCGCGCTCGGCCTTTTTGTACTTGGCTCTGACCTGGGAGAGCCCGGCCTTTGCATTGGCATGCTGTGCCTTTGCTGAATTCAGGGAAGCTTCAGCCCTTTCCACCATGGAAATATACGTGTCGGGATTAATGCGCACCAGCAAATCGCCTTTACTCACCGGCTCTCCCTCTTCCCTGGTGATCTGAACAATCTCGCCCGAGACTTCCGGTGAAATTTTGACTTCGGTTTCCGGTTGAACCTTCCCGTTGGCAGTAACCAATTCCACGATCTTCCTCGGCCGCGGTTTTTCCACGGCAACCTGATAGGTGTAACCCTGTCCGAACCAGCCGGCTTTTTTGCCGACCACCACCAATACAATCATCACCCCAACGATGATCAATAAAACGGTTAACAATTTTTTTTGCCTGATAGCCATGTCTTAGATATTAAGTGGTTTGCCCTGATAAAAATCGAGGATCCTTGTTTTAAACAGGTACTCATACTTAGCCTGAAGCAGTTCCGACTGGGCCCGGATCAGGTTATTTTTGGCCGTATTGAATTCGATGGAATTGACCAGGCCCACCTCAAATTTTTGGCGGGTATATTTGAAGGCTTCCTTCATGGACTGGACGGTTTTTTGGGCGGCCTGATATTTTTTCCAGGCGGCCACCGCATCGGCCCGGGCATTTTGGATGTCCTTAAAGAGTTGATTTTCTCTTGACTCCAGCTCATACCGGGCATTAAGCATGTTCACCCGGGCATTACCAATGGAATGGCGCACCTGCCAGCCGTTAAAAATAGGGATCGACAGGGAGAACATCACCGAGGTACTGGCATTGTCCTGCAGTTGCTGCCAAAAGGGATAGTCTCTGTAATGGGGAATGGGCTGGGTAGCATAAACGGGGATATTGTTGGCGGTTCGGCCAATGGGTATGCTCACACTGTCGACCCCTGCCAGGCGATCGCGGATGCTGGAATAACCACTGCCATAGTTCAGGTTCAACGATATGCGGGGGCTAAGTTGCCCTTTGGCCACGCCAAGGGCTTCTTCTCGGGACTGCAACTGATATTTGGCACTTTTTATCCGGGGAAGATACCCGCGGGCTGCCTGGTAAATGGTGTCGACCGGGGGTAAGGGCTGATGCTGGATCAGCTGATCCGTTTGGGGGCGTTCAATTTCAAACCCATCGGCCGTATCCAGCTCCAAAAGCTGAATGAGTGAAATATAGGAAGACCGCAGCTGATTTTGTTGGTTCACCAGGTTTAGCTCCTCATTGGCAGCCTGGGCCTCTATCTCCAGCAGATTGCCTTTAGCAAGGCTGCCGGCTTCTACCAGCTTGGCGGTACGCTCTACCTGTTGATCGATGAGCTTCAATTGATCACTTGCTACCTCCACCAGCTCATGATTGAACAGGATCTGCAGATAGGCCGATGCCACATTCAACGATACATCGTTCTTGAGACGCTCCAGCGCCTGAAGACTCGCCTTTACAGAAAAACGGTCCCGCTTTATGGCATTCCATTTTTGAAACCCGCTAAACAGGGTCAGCGAACTGCTTACATTAAAATTGCTAGACTGAACCTGCTGATCCTGCGTGAATTCGTAAGTGGTCTCATCCAAAGCCCGCCCATAAGAAAAATTGTGGTTGGCCCCGGCGTTTAAAGAAGGCAGGGCACTGAGCCTGGTTTGTTTCAAGGCTTGCTTACTGACCTGGGTATTGAGCTGTTGTTGCTTGACCTGGATATTGTGCTCCAGGGCATACTCAATACATTTCTGAAGGCCCCAGGATTCCTGGGCTGTCATATGCAGAGGCAGCATAGCCACCCCCCATACCCACAGAATGATTCGATATCTCATATGTGTATAGGTGATATGGTCCTAATCAAAATTAATAAACTTTTTGGCTTAATTATTTATTTTCATATAAAATGATTCACTAAATTTGTATAGATTGGAAGAATTGGATTAAAAAATAAAGTTTGCTGGCTGTCATATCAATATATTGCTGGATTACCAAAACCAATGCCGTTTTATTTCCGCTGAGATGTCTCAGCGGAGGGGTATATTTATTTTTCAACCCAAAACTTAATCAGGAAAGTGAAGGAAACTTACATCAACGAGCTGGGCCACGTCAGGCTTACCAAGCGGAAGCAATCCAGGCGCATCACGGTTCGCTATGATCCGGAGGGGCTTTTAAAGGTAAGTATACCCCAGAAAGTTACCTATCAAAAGGGGCTGGATTATATCATAGCCAATAAACGGCAAATAAAAGAACAGATCACCCACCTGCAAACGGAACAATACAGCCACGACCTTTCCCATTTTCAAACCCGCTGGCATACGGTTGAAATATGGCGGGAAGACAGAGAAACCATCGCTTATCAGATTGAACCGGACCAGATCATTGTGAAAATCCCAAGGAAAACCTCCAGCACTGACCAAACGGTGCAAAAAGCCATTCGCCAGGGCCTGGAAGAGGTCATGCGATGTGAAGCAAAGGTTTATCTTCCCCGAAGGGTGCAGGAACTTGCGGAACAATACAATTTAAAGTACAACAAATTGTTCATCAAAAAAGCCCAGTCACTGTGGGGCAGCTGTTCGGAAAAAAACAACATCAACCTGAACATTCACCTGATGCGGTTGCCCGACCGCCTGATCGACTATGTGATCTTACATGAGCTTTGCCACACCATACACAAAGATCACAGCCGGCGATTCTGGGACCGCCTTCAGCAAATCACTTCCAAAGATGTAACCCTACTGAAAAGGGAATTGAATCAGTACACCCCAAAACTTTATTAAATCAAGCCTTCAGGGTTTCTCCCGGCTGCCAGTAAAGTGGAAAACCGGCCGGAGTTCATTTATGCTTTCAAAAGCATGAACCGACGGGCTTTTTTATATTCCCTGAAAAATAGTTATATTGCCCGCCCGGAAAAACAAGTGCAAAATCCCTGTTTCGATGGGCGGCTTTTCCTTTACAACCTCCATTTATTGCGGAGTTCCTCCGTCAGGTTCAAAATTCATGTATCCTGCCCACCTTAAAATACGTAATAAGGTAGGTAAGCAGGTAAAATTCAACTTAAGCATGCATTCGAACTGCTTCTACACCCATGGCATGTTGGCCATTCTTCAAAGACCATCCGTTTATCAGAACGGGAATGGTTCCAGGCATATAACCCCTTTACCCATTACCCAAACAAACCCATTCAGTCATGAAATTGAATTTAAAACTCAGGCACAAAATTCAGTTGATCATTATTTCATTATCGGTCATCATATTTCTGGGGGCCATCGGCTACATCAGCACCAAGGCCAGAAAAGCGGCCTACAAGAATTCCACCCAGTTGGTGGATCTTCAGGCCCAGAAATACGGCCATCAAATTCAGGGCATCTTCAACCGGGATTTTTCGGTGGTAAGAACCCTGGCCAATGCCTTCAAAAGCTATGATTATCTGCCCAAAGACCGCTGGCAGGAGTTGATCCAAGAAATGTACATTGATGTATTCCAGGCCAATCCTTCGTTCTATAATTTATGGGACAGCTGGGAGCTTCAATACATCGACACTTCTTACACCAAGCCGTATGGGCGGATTTCCAATCAAAATTTCCGGGAAAACGGCATCCTGAAAACCAGCACAGACAAGCGCAGCATGGATGGGGATCCCGAGCTCTATGCCGACTGGAAATCGCGCAAAGAAGAGTTGGTGGCTGAGTTGTATGCCGATGTGTTTGTCCAGCACAAAGCCGAACAAAAGCTCATGACAACCCTGGCCACCCCCATCTTGAAATCGGGCAATTTCATCGGCCTGGTGGGGGTTGATCTGACGCTGGGGCGGTTTCAGGAAATCGTCAACAGCATTGATATTCAAAAGCTCGAGGGTTGCCAGTCTTTTTTGCTCTCACACGAAGGCAAATATGCAGGACATCCGAACGAAGAGCTGCTCAATAAAAAAGCCCGGGCCAATCCCACGGGCCGGCAGGATTTTAACCTTTTTGAGAAAATGGCCCGGGGAAATGCTTTTTCCCTGATACACCAGCCCAAAGAGGAGGATGACGGGCAAGATCGGTATGTTTCCTACGCCCCTATCCAGATTGGCCGTACGGGCACCAACTGGTACCTGGGGGTCTCTGTGCCAACCAGCTCGCTTCAGGCCCAGGCCAACCGCACCTTCACCATTTCCCTGATCGTGGGCCTGGTGGGGCTGATTATCCTTTCCCTGGTGATCTATTTCGTGAGCCGCAACATCAGCAATCCCATTGAGCAAGTGACCCAACGCCTGAACCGCCTGGCCAAAGGCCACATCGATACCGGCATGAAACTGCGGCTCTCCACCGGCGATGAAATAGAGGAGATGGCCACCGCTTTAAATACCTCCATTGATGAACTCAACAAAAAAAATGAATTCGCCAAAAAAATTGGCAATGGTGAATTGGAAGCCGATTACCAGGTGCTTAGTGAAAACGATGAGTTGGGCCAGTCCCTGATCGAAATGCGCAACAGCCTTAAAGAAGCGCGGAAAGAAGAGGAAAAAAGAAAGGTGGAAGACGAGAAACGGCGATGGGTCAATGAAGGGCTCGCTAAATTTGCCGATATCCTGAGGCAGGACAACGATGACCTGGAAAAACTCAGCTACAAGATCATCAGCAACCTGGTGCAATACCTGGAGGCCAATCAGGGTGGATTGTTCCTGTTAAATGATGAAGATCAGGAAAACATTTTCTACGAATTAAAGGCCGCTCATGCTTTTAACCGGAAAAAATACCTGGAGAAACAAATCAAGCCGGGTGAGGGCCTGGTCGGTACCTGCGCCATCGAAAAGCAAACCATCTACATGAGCGACCTGCCCCAGGATTACATCCAGATCACTTCAGGATTGGGCGATGCCAATCCCGACAGCCTGCTGCTGGTGCCCCTAAAAGTAGAAGAGGAAGTGCTGGGGGTCATCGAAATCGCCTCGTTCAATAAATTCGAACAGCACCACATCGAATTTGTCGAGAAGGTGGCCGAAAGCATTGCTTCAACCATTTCATCGGTGAGGGTCAACATCCGGACCTCCCAGTTGCTGGAAAAATCACAGCAACAGGCTGAAGAAATGTCTTCCCAGGAAGAAGAAATGCGGCAAAACATGGAGGAACTTAAAGCCACCCAGGAAGAAGCGGCCCGCAGGGAAAACGAACTATCCGGTATCCTTGAGGCCATCGATCAGTTCCTGATCAAATCAGAGATCGACCTGCAAGGACAACTGATCAATGCCAATCCACTGTTCCTTAAAACGCTCGGGTATGAAGAAGAACAGATCAAGGAAAAATCGATGAAGGACTTCATTGCCTCTGCCTACAAAGATACCTTTGAACAAGCCTGGCAGCAGGTGATTCAGGGCAAAGACCAGCATCACACCTTCCAGTGCGAAAACAGCAAGGGGCAAAACCTCTGGTTGATCGCTTCTTTATCCCCGGTCAAGGATAAAGATGGCCACATCAACAAAATCATTTTCATCGCCCTGGATCACACCGATTCAGAAAATGAAAAACAACAAATGAGAAAAAAACTGGAGGAAAAAGAATCCTAAGCCCATTACTGTTTAATGAAATGCATATTTTTGGCAATGAAACATCAAAAGGAATATCACTTAAGCTCCCTATGATCCAATAAAAAATCAACCAGATGAAGACCGCATGTGCGGACTTACACAATAAATCCAGATAGAGATATGCGCCTAAAAGATATTACCCTAACGGTGAAGCAGAAAATACAAATTTTCACCCTGACCACAGTAGCTGCGGTAACGGTTTTGATGGTCATTTTAATCAATCAGGGTTTCCAGGGAAAGGTCAAAAAATCGGCCCGGGATCTTGCTGAGGCTCAAACGCGGCGTTATGCAAGTATTTCGCAGGAGAGACTGGCCCCTTACATTGGACTCACCCGGTATCTTCGCCAGAGTTTTGAAAGCCCCGGGCAATGGGCACCGGATAAAAGCTTAGAGGGATTAAGCGGTTTGCTGGAGCAAAGCCTGGTCCACAATGAGGATATCGATGCCGTTTGGGGCATGATGAATCCTGTTGCCTTTGATCAGGCTGACTCTTCGGGGGAGAAAGCACAAACGGGATTTTCTCATGTTTACCGGCGCGTCAACGGCAAAATAAGGTTTGAGGATCAGGCCAGCCGGGGGCTGAGCGCCATCCTGACCGATGAGGATTACCAGCGGATAAAGAGCAATGGCAGCGAAACGATATTTTTGTCTGATAATCGTGGCATGGGAACAGACAACGAGCGTAAGGCCAGGTATGCTGCACCCGTCATGAGGAATGGGCAGATGGCAGGGGTGGTTGGTGTTGAATTTTCCCTCTCCGGTTTAGCCCGGCAAATGGAACAGTTCGAACCCTTTGCCGGTGGGCATGCTTTTTTAATGAGCCACAACGGGAAGGTCATCGGCCTTAAACAGGAATCGCTCAGCGACAGGCTTCAAAACGCCGGTTTAGCCGAACAGGCAGCAACCAATCTGAAGCGGCATCCCGGCAAGGGAGGATTTTTTGACACCTGGCTCAATAAAAAGAAAAACCAGCAAGGATATTACCTATCCATGGTCCCGGTCAGACTGGGGCAAACGAAGACTCCCTGGTATGCAGGGGTTGTTGCCCCTAAACAAGCCATCGCCCGGCCGGCTGCAGGGGCAACAGATACTTCCTGGCTCGTTGCCCTTTTGGGGTTGGGGATCATCGGCCTGGTGACAGTGTACATGGCAAAACGGATAACCCGGCCCCTTAAGACCCTTCAACGAACGGCCTCCCATATTGCCGACGGCAATGTCGATTCATCACTGAAAGTAGAACAGGCAGGCCGCGACGAAATTGGTTACATCAGCCAAACACTCAACCGGTATATTGACGGGTATCTAAGCAAATCAGATTTTGCCGCCAACCTGAGCCAGGGCAATCTGGAAGCAGAATTCCAGGTGATGAGTCAAAACGACCGGCTTGGAAAATCACTGCTGGAAGTGCGCAATAGCCTGAAACAAGCCCGGGATGAAGAAAAGAAGCGCGAGGAAGAGGAAAGAAAAAGGCGTTGGGCCAACGAAGGGGTTGCCCAGTTTGCCGACCTGCTGAGGCGCAACAATGAAGACCTGGAAAAACTCGCATATTCCATCATCAGCAACCTGGTTCAATACCTGGAGGCCAACCAGGGCGGCATCTTCCTGCTGAACGACAACGATGAACAGGACCCCTGCTATGAACTAACAGCGGCTTACGCTTTTGACCGGAAAAAATACCTGAATAAACAGGTCAAACCCGGTGAGGGGCTGGTTGGCAGCTGCGCTTTGGAACAACAAACGATCTACATGACCGATCTGCCCCAGGATTACATCAACATCACCTCCGGGCTGGGCGGCACCAATCCCGACAGCCTTTTGCTGGTGCCTCTGAAAACAGAGGATCAGGTGTTGGGTGTTCTGGAAATTGCTTCATTCAACAAATTTGAGCAATATCAGATCGATTTTGTAGAAAGGGTGGCTCAAAGCATCGCTTCTACAGTTTCCTCAGCAAAAATCAACATCAAAACCAATCAGTTGCTTGAAAAGTCGCAGCAACAGGCTGAAGAAATGAAATCGCAAGAGGAGGAAATGCGCCAGAATATGGAGGAGATGAAGGCGACCCAGGAGGAGTTGTCGCGGAAAGTTCAGGACAATGAAGCCATGCAGAAAGAACTGGCCAAAGAAAAAGCCCTGCTGGATGCCCTGATGAACAACCTGCCCGATTACATCTACTTCAAAGACCGCGAGAGCAAGTTCATCCGCATCAGCAAATCCATGCTGCCGCTGTTCCCGGTTGACAGCATTGAGGATATGATCGGAAAATCCGATTTCGATTTCCATAAACCCGAAGCGGCGCAAGAGATGTATGATGAAGAACAGGAAATCATCCAACAGGAAAAAGGCTTTCAGGACAAGATACAACATGAATATACTGAAACAGGCAAAGAACAGTGGGTATCGGTAACCAAGCTGCCCCTTTATGATGAGGAGGGCAAGCTGATGGGCACCTTTGGCATATCCAAAGACATCACCCATTACAAACAACTCGAACTGGGCGCCCAGGAGAAAAATCAAAAACTGCAGGAAAGGCTCAACGAGTTAAACGCCTATCAGCGAGAAGCCCAGCTGCGGGAGAATGAAGCCACTGCCCTCAAAAATGCCATGGATCAGGTTCTGTGGCTGGCCGAATTGGACAAGGATATGGGGGTGGTTACCGCCAACAGCCTCTTCCTGTCCCGAACCGGCCTGGCCCTTAGCGACATCCAGGGGCAGGCCTTTCGGTCACTGGTTGCCGGAAAAGAGCAAAAAACCTTCGATGCGATGTGGCAGCAAATGCAGGAGCAGGGCGTCAGTAAAGCCTCCCTCTCAATTAAAACCAGCTCATCCGGCAAAACCCCGCACCCTCAGGTTTCATTAATCGCTGTTATGGATCAGGAAAACAGCTTGTCAAAAGTACTGTTCATTGCCACCGAACAAAACAAACATCATTCATAGTCTCCATATCAAGCAGCACCCCAAAAAGCACAGCACCCCATGAATATTCAAATGAAACTTAAACAAAAGATTCAACTTCTGCTGATATTCATATCCGCCATCATCTATCTGGTTGCCATCGGCTATATCAGCATCAATGCCCGGCAAACCGCCTATAAGGACAACAAAAAACTGGTGGACACCCAGGTCAGCAATTTTGCCGGTCAGATCCAGGGTCAGATGAACCGGAATATGGCAGTAGCCAGGACTTTGGCTTTAAGTCTTTCCAATTATCAAGTCATGCCCAAGGATCAATGGTTGGACTTCGTTAACCAGGTCTATGAAGAGGTCTTCCCTGAGTATCGTGACTTTTACAACCTCTGGGACAGTTGGGAATTGAATGTTATTGACTCCTCTTACAGCAAACCTTACGGGCGGATTGTCAATGAACATTTCCGTGACCAGGGCATTGTCAAGAGCAAACGCACAAAAAGCAGCATGGACGGGGACAATAAGCTTTACCAGCAAATCAAGGAATCCAACAAGGAGATGGTCTTTCCCCTGTATTTCGATCTTTTTTCAGAAGGCAAGAGTGAGCGCAAACTGATGACCAGCCTGCTGGTGCCCATCCGGCAGGACGACGGAGGTTATGCCGGGGTCATTGGCATTGACATCACGATGGATCGTTTCCAGGAAATCCTTGGCAATGTTCAGATCAGGGGTTTGGAGAAAAGCCGGGCTTTTCTGCTGAGTCACCAGTGGAAATATGCCGCCCATCCCGATACGTCAAACCTGAACGAAAAAATTGCCGTCAATCCAACCGCCCGCAAAGACTTCAACCTGCATGACAAGCTGGCCAAAGGCAACAGCTTCTCGATCATTCAAAAGCGGGAAGGCCACAGGAAGCAGTACGTGAGTTACGCCCCGGTCAGGATCGGCCGCACAGGAACACCCTGGTACCTGGGTATTGCAGTCCCCGTAGATCAGATCATGGCACAAGCCGACCAGCATTTCATGATTTCCCTGATCGTGGGGATCGTCGGGCTGCTGATTTTATCAGGGGTTATATATTACATCACCCGAAGCATCACCCATCCCATAGAAAGGGTGACCCGGGTACTCAAACAGATGGCCCGCGGGCGCATCAGCCAGGATATGAAACTCAACATACAAACCGGTGATGAAATCGAAGAGATGGCCCTGGCCCTGAACACTTCCATCGACGGGCTTAATAAGAAAAATCAGTTTGCCAGCCACCTGGGCCATGGCGAACTCGACTACAATTACCAGATGATCAGCGACGAAGATCAACTGGGCCAATCCCTTTTGGAAATGCGCGACAGCCTGAAAAAAGCACGCGAAGAGGAGGAAAAAAGGCGCAAGGAAGAACAAAAACGCCAGTGGACCAATGAAGGGCTGACCCAGTTTGCAGACATCCTACGCCAAAACAACGATGAGCTGAACAAACTCACCGACGAGCTGATCAAAAAACTGGTCCATTACCTGGAAGCCAACCAGGGAGGCATATTCCTGATGGAAGACCAGGATGAAAACGACCAGCACCTGGAACTCTACTCGGCTTTTGCCTTTGACCGCAAAAAACACCATCAGAAACGCATTGACCTGGGTGACGGGCTGGTTGGAACTTGTGCCATTGAAAAGGAAACCATCTACCTGGAGGAAATACCGCAGGATTACATTGAAATCACCTCCGGCCTGGGCGATGCCAATCCCGACAGCCTGCTGATTGTCCCCATTAAGATGGAAGACACCCTCTACGGAGTCCTGGAAATTGCCTCGTTCCATACCTTTGAACAGTACCAGATCGATTTCGTGGAACGCGTGGCCGAAAACATCGCTTCCTCCATCTCCTCGATCAAAGTCAACATGCGCACCCAAAAGCTCCTGGAACAATCTGAACAGCAAGCCCAGGAACTTTCCTCCCAGGAAGAGGAAATGCGCCAGAACATGGAGGAACTTAAAACAACCCAGGAAGAAGCCGCCCGACAAAAATCAAACATGGAAGGGCTGGTCAATGCTTTCCAAAATGCCCACTACATCGTAGAATACGATACCGATGAAAAAATTATTGAAATCAATGACCATTACCTCAACCTGTTGGGACTCAACCGAGAAGAGGTGCTCGGCACCCACCACTCCTATAAAATGAAAACAACCTCCGAACAGCAGGAGGGGTACAAAAAATTCTGGGATGACCTAAGAGCCGGGAAAGTCAAAAAAATGACCAATGTGGTTGAACACAATGGCAAAGAATTCGTATTTGCCGAGACCTATACCCCCATTAAAGATCAGGAAGGCAACATACAAAAAATCATGAAGATCGCCATCGAGGCCTCCGAGTTCGACCTGGAGAAATACATTTGCCAACAATAGCTTAACCGCGGCTCACATTAGCACTCACTGCAGCAGCCCGTCGGTTATGCAAGCCCGACAGCCGGAGATGAAGTGGGGGCATTATGCGTCAGGCATCGGGGCAGGGTTCGAATGTATTTACGTTATTTTTGCTCTTTTCTCAAGATTTTTTGCCCTTTTTAGGTGGTCGGCCCCCGGTATTTTTTTTGTTCTTCTTAGGACGGCCTTTTTTCGTTGGGCCCTCCGGTTTCCATTCAGGGCCCTGGCCCAGTTCGGGGGGCGGGGATAGCTTGGATATTTGCTGATCAATCAGGCGTTCAATGCGGCGCAATTTATGCATATCATCGGGATTTACCAGGGTCAGGGCTACTCCGGTGGTATCAGCCCTTGCTGTGCGCCCTACCCGGTGTACATAATCCTCGGCATCTGAAGGCACGTCATAATTGATGATCAGGTTGATATCCTTGATATCTATTCCACGGCTTAACACATCGGTTGCCACAAGAATACGGGTATTACGGGCCTTAAAACGGTTCATGACCTCATTGCGCTGACTTTGCTCCAGGTCAGAAGACATCGATTCTACAAGAAACTGCTCACGTTTCAGGGCCCGCTCCAACTCTGCCACCTTTTTGCGGGTGGAACAGAAAATCAAGATGCTGTGGTATTCCGGTTTATCCTTGAGCAGGTGATCAATCAGTGCGGTTTTTTGATTCTCATAAACCAGATAAGCCGCCTGAAGAACCCCTTCGGCGGGTTTGGCAACTTCTATATTAATTTCGACAGGTTTTCTGAGGATTTTATTGGCAAAAGAACGAATGTTACCGGGCATGGTCGCGCTGAACATCAGGGTTTGTCGCTCAGTGGGCAGCTCGGCAATGATCTTAAGCAAATCTTCCTGAAACCCCATATCAAGCATGCGATCGGCTTCATCCAGGACAAAATGTTTGAGATGATCGAACGAGACATAGCCCATTTTCATATGTGACAAAAGCTTGCCCGGGGTAGCCACGATAAGGGGCGCCCCTTGTTTGAGGGCAATTTTCTGCTGTTCCCAGTCGGAGCCGTCGCCGCCGCCATAGATAACAGCCGGGGTGATGTTGGCTGAATACCCCATCCCCATAACCTGTTGACCGATCTGAATGGCCAGCTCCCGGGTGGGAACCATAATCAACACCTGGGTGCCCGGATTTTCACTGCCTATCATATCATTCAATACCGGTAAAAGATAAGCGGCCGTTTTACCGGTGCCGGTCTGCGCACAGGCAATTAAATCATTTCCCTGCAGCACCTCAGGCATGGCCTGCTCCTGAATCGGGGTGGTTTCACTAAAACCCAGGTAAGAGATGGCCTCGAGCAATTGCTCATTCAGTCTAAAATCGCTGAATTTCATAATGGGTCTGTCCTTTCTTAAATATTGATCCGCTATGTTTGCCTGGCAAAGATAGCAATAGTTATGATTTTACGATCAAAACGCCAGATCATTTTAACAAAGGGAATGGCCACAGCAGGCCAACCAGTCAATAACCCCACTTGCCATCCACTCAACAGCAAGGGCCTTCAGTGACCATGAAAAACCATCAACAGGGGTGAGTGCTATGACAAAGATGGCAACAGTCAACCCGATGAGGCCTTACACAAACATCGCAAAACCCAAAACGGCTCACCGACCCCCCACCTTTTCAAATATCTGCTGCACCTTGCGCGATTGCCAGTTTACCGCACCCTCCTTGCGGAGAATAATGCGGTTGTCTTTGGAGATTATCAGGGAAGTAGGAAGAACAGAATAGTTCAGGTTGCCGCCTGGCCGGGACAAAAGCTGGTAGGATGGGAGGCTGTAGCCATTCTGGTTGAGATAACTTTGTTGTTTTTGCATCTGCTGACCGGATATAAAAAGAAAATGAATATCCTGCCCATACTGTTGATAAAGCTTCTCCAAGGTAGGCATCTCGGCACGGCAGGGTGGGCACCATGTTGCCCAGTAATTAATGAATACCGGTTTATCCAGATATTCACTTAATCGGTGTCTCTGCCCCGAGCTATCCCTAAACACCAGGCTTTCAGCTCCATTCAGTGGGGTGGCCGACTCCTTTTGTTCTACACTGGTCAAATACATTCGTACTTTGGAGGCATAAGTCATCACCTGTTTCCGCGTTGATGGAATAAGCAACAGGATAAGCAAGACAATAAAAAGAAGATCAAAAATCTTTCCGTACCACCGCTGTCTTTTAAACTTATTGTATTCCTTCCCGAAAAAACCGGCTATTTTATTCATTATTAAAGATCTGTTTGAATTCGCTGTCCAATGGTTTTGCCGGGGTCGTTTCCACTTATCATTCAAGGGAAAGCGATACTACGGCTCATCTTTTACAAAACCAACTGCCATTTGTTCAACGGTAAAAAAGGGAAGCAGTAAAAAGCGGGAGACAATAGCGCTCCCGCCAATATTACTTGTTCCGGATAAAATATTCAAACGGATGGATGGGGTATAAAAAGCGGGCCTTCGGGAAAGGTCCTGAAATGATTGCTCCAACACCAACAATCCATTAAACGGTCATGATCTCATCTTCCTTTTTCTTCATGACCTCATCGACCTTTTGGCCATATTCATCGGTCAGTTTCTGGACTTCTTCCTCGCCACGGTCTGTTTCGTCTTCGGGAGTCCCTTCATTTTTAAGTTTTTTCAATTTGTCGTTGGCATCCCGACGGGCATTGCGAATGCTGACCTTGGCATCTTCACCTTCACCGTGAATCAGCTTGACCAGTTCTTTTCTGCGCTCTTCGGTAACCGGTGGGATGTTGATGCGGATCAGATCGCCATGGTTGGAAGGATTCAATCCCAAATTGGAGTCCATGATGGCTTTTTCCACTTTGCCCACCACGTTCTTGTCCCAGGGTTGAATGGTAATGGTTTTGGCATCGGGGGTTCCAATATTGGCCAATTGATAAAGGGGGGTCTGGACGCCGTAATAATCCACATAAACACCATCCAGGATACGGGGATTGGCCTTTCCGGCCCTAACCCTTGCCAATTCATCGGAGAGATGCTCAATGGCTTTCTTCATTTTGGATTTGGCTTCTTTAACCACTTTTTCCACTTCTGGATCCATAGCTATACAATTTTAGTTTGGTCCTCACAAATGTAATAAAAATAATAACGTCACCCCAACAGGTTTACCGGACAAGTGTTCCAATATGATCCTGATGAATGGCCTTTTTCATCTGCCCCGGCAGATTAATGTTAAAAACAACGATGGGCAGGTGGTTGTCACGGCACAGGGCAAAAGCAGTCATATCCATCACGTTGAGCTGTTTTTCAATGGCCTCATTGAAGGTGATGGAGTCATAATGACGGGCATTGGGGTTTTTCTCGGGATCCTCCGAATAGACCCCGTCGACGCGGGTGCCTTTGAGCAGCGCATCGGCGTTCATTTCCAGGGCCCTCAGGGCAGCCGCGCTATCGGTGGTAAAATATGGATTGCCTGTGCCGGCAGCAACAATGTTTACATACCCCTGCTCCAGGGCTTCCACCGCATCCTCTTTGACATAATATTCGGCAAAAGGCTCCATTCGAACAGCCGTGTACACCCTGGTTTTAACCCCCTGATTCTGGAGGGCCGATTGCAACCCGAGGCTGTTGATTACTGTAGCCAGCATCCCCATTTGATCGCCTTTAACACGATCAAAACCGCTGCCAGCCCCTTCCAGACCTCGAAATATATTTCCGCCTCCTACCACGATACCCGGCTGAATGCCTTCATCTACCAACTCCCGGATTTGAGCAGCATATCCTTCCATGCTCTGATGGTGAATGCCAAACGACTTATCCCCCATCAGGGCTTCACCGCTCAACTTGATGATTACCCGCTTAAAATTTCTCATAGCTCGTTTTTTGCTGTTATTTCCCCCAAAAATAAAACATTTTATCCTGTCATTCCGTATCCGGTAACGACAAATTGATGAAGAAGAAGGAAGAAGGAAGGAGGAAGTAAGGAGTAGAAAGTAAGGAGAAAAGAAGTAAGGAAGTAAGGAGTAAAAAGTAAGGAGACAAGAAGTAAGTAGGAAGTAAGGAGTAGAAAGTAAGGAGAAAAGAAGTAAGGAAGTAAGGAGTAAAAAGTAAGGAGTGAAGAAGAAAGAAGAAGGAAGGAGGAAGTAAGGAGTAGAAAGTAAGGAGAAAAGAAGTAAGGAAGTAAGGAGTAAAAAGTAAGGAGTAGAAAGTAAGGAGACAAGAAGTAAGGAAGTAAGGAGTAAAAAGTAAGGAGTGAAGGAAGTAAGGAGTAGAAAGTAAGGAGAAAAGAAGAAGGAAGAAGGAAGAAGGAAGTAAGAACATTGGATGGTGGGAGGATAATTGTTAGTTTTAACGGCTGAAAATGGTAAATTATTCCCAGGATGCACATTCGATTTTTAACGGTTATACTGACCCTTTTAGCAGCAGGGACCCTCACGGCCCAGGAACCATTAGATCATCCCCACCAGATGTATCAATCACCGGAGGGAAAAATCTACGTAAACCGCAACGACCCCATTTACCTGCGCATTGCCACCTCCCCCAAAGCCGATACCACAAGTCATTTGCTCCAGAGCGAAGCCACTGAGGCCTACGCCAATCCCATGTATTTTGACACCGAAGGCTACAACACCATTCGAAGCCCATGGCGGATAAATCCGGAAACAAAAGAATATGAGCGGCCCAAACATGATGTGGTTTTCGGGGTCTATGCCGATAGCAAGCCCCCCAAAACGCAGGTTAAATTTGGCACAGATGAGCTGCTGTGGCGCCAGGGCCGGGTGATCGCCGGTGAACCCGTTCAAATCTCCTTTAACAAACAGGATGCTTTATCGGGCGTGGCCGGGGTGTACTACTCGATCGACCAGGAAAAATATCAACGTTTTCTAAAGCCAGTGACCATTGACAGGGAAAGAAGCTTTACCCTGGCCTATTATGGGGTTGACCATGTAGGCAATGCTGAAAAACCCCAAAAGATACGGGTAAAGCTGGATCTAACCAGTCCCCGCACCCGTCTTCAAGTCGAAGGCGATCGGCATGAAAACATCATCAGTGGCCGCAGCATTATCCGCCTGAAGACAAAAGATTCGATCAGCGGGGTGGCACAAACCCGATATATACTGGACAGTGGATCGGTAAAAACTTACCGCTCGCCCATTCAGGCCAGCAAGCTGAAAGAAGGCGAACACACCCTCTCCTATTATTCCCTTGACCAGGTCAGCAACCGGGAAGATAAAGAGCTGTTCACCTTTTATGTCGACAAAACGCCCCCACGGGTCGTTGAAGAGTTCATTGGCAATACATTTACCGCTTCGGGGCGTGAATATTTTTCCGGGCGCACCCGCATCAAATTCATCTCCATGGACAACCAAGCCGGGGTTAAAGAAATCCGCTACTCAATCAATGGGGGAGATTACCAGGTTTACCAGCGGCCTTTCAGCGTCTCGCAAGGGGGCAACCTCACCCTGGAGACCATTGCCGTAGACCGGGTTAACAATAAAAGACAAAGCCAGCGCCTGAACGATCGTTCCGGCATATCCTATGGCGATCTGACCGGCCCAAAGATCAGCCACCATTATGAAGGCCCTGTCTTTTCCACAACCCGGCATACGTTTATCACCTCCTCAACCCAAATTCGCCTGAAAGGCACCGACAATGAGTCAGGACTAAAAAGGATCGAATACCGCCACAAAAAACACCAGCAAACCAAAACTTATAAAGCCCCCTTTTCCCTGGATGAAGAAGGAGAACACACCATCAACTATACCGGCTACGACAACCTCAAGAACGCCTCCTCGAAAACCTTGCGCTGCATCGTGGACCAGCAGGGACCTGCCATTCATCATCGCTTCAGCGTCGCCGCCAACCAAAACGAAAAAATCAACGGTGAAGCCTACCCGGTATACCCCCCTCACACCATCCTATATCTCTCGGCAACCGACAGCCTTTCGGGTTGCAATAAAATTAACTATTCCATTAATGGACAACCGCAGAGGCCTTATCAACAGCCCATAAAGGGCTTTCAAATAAACACCCTTTACCGGATAAAGCTAACCGCCTTTGATAAGCTGGGCAATAAACGCAATGCAACCATCCGATTCTACATCGGGGAATGATGCAACCCGTATTGTTGCTCTGGCATCAGACTGGGTTTACACTTAACAACCCCCCTTCGGGCGGATCCAACCCTTTTCACATTTAATCATTGATTCATTCAGGTGTGGCACCCGGCAAACCTTTCGGAATAATTGAACCCGCCTTGTCGGTTGGGCATATCATTCGTGGAGCTTTCGTTGGTTGGAGTATCGCTGTTTTGGTCATTGCCTGTTTAGTTCAATTGGCTCTGGTTTGATTCGCTCTGGTCCGATTGGCTCTGGTTCGTTTCGCCCTGGTTCGGTTCGCCCTGGTTCGTTTCGCTCTGGTTCGAATGGGTTTAGTTTAATTCGGTTCGCCCTGGTTCGTTTCGCTCTGGTTCGAATGGGTTTAGTTTAATTCGGTTCGCCCTGGTACGAATGGGGTTAGTTTAATTCGATTCGCCCTGGTTCGATAGGATTTAGTTCGATTCTCCCGAATTCGATTGGCTCTGGTTGTCTTGGTTAAAAGGGGGATGCACTTCTCCCAGGTTATAGGAATGGGTTTTGATGCCTCTTTTCTGAAATTCCTGTATCAGGCGGGTGCGCACGTCGATCTTGATGTACCAGGAATCGGTGGGGGACTTGGTCCAGGCTGCCACCCAGCATTTAATGCCCTCTTTGGCCATCTCCATAATCCAGAACCTGGGAACGCCTTCTTTGGCATAGTGAAGGCTCTTCTGAGCAGCATCCAGGGCAATCTCCTCCACTTCAAGAATATTGACATCATAGGAAACCCAGAACTCCACGTAGGCCCACAGGTAACTGTCCTTGGTGGTATAACTGATCATCTGCTTATTCAGCATCTGGCTATTGGGAATAATAAGCCGTTTCCAGTCCCACAACTTAATGATGGTATGGGTGATGGTGATGTCTTCGACCGTCCCGTATTCGTGGTCCAACAAAACGGTATCGCCCACCCGGAACTGGCGGCTAAAGGTGATGACCACCCCGGCAATCAGATTCTCCAGAAAAGGCCGTGCAGCAATACCTATCACGGCGGCCAGGGCAGCAGCAACAAGAGAAATAAAGGTCGCCGATATCTTACCAAAAAGCGGGGTCATCAAAGTCATGATCCATATAAAAACATAAATGATCAGGATCATCCTTCTGATGATGGTGAACCGCTGGCTGTAACCCTCCAGGGCCCGTTGCTTCTGTTTTCGGGCCGTCTTGATGTGGGCCCGCGATTTAACCGCCTCAAAAAACTTCAGCCGGTCAATGAAGCTGGTGCCTTTTTGTTCAAAAGATTTCAGACTACGGCGAATCAGCTGGAGCAGTATAAAGCCGATCACCAGGGTTAAGATGACATGAAGGAAAAGAGGCGAATTGAGCCCCCAATCGCTCAGTATTTGATCAATTTGCTCCATGATGGAATAACTTTTTATAGATGCGGTAAAAATCCACATCAAAAACCAACTCGAACCGGTGATCCGAAGATTGCGGCAAATAAGCATAACGCAATCCTGCGGAAAAAGGGAACATAAAACGGGCCAGATGAAAATCGCTGGTCAGTTCAGCCCCAAGGGAATACAAATTTTGTTGCTGCCATACCAGCCGGTCTTGTTTGCGCCGGCGAAAATGATTGCTGGCATAGTCAAAAAACAGATGTCCCTTAAAACGTTTGACATACAATAGCGAAGGAATGTTCCAGTCCGGATAAGCCAGCGGAAAAACATACTCTGATTCAAAGGTATATAATTTTTCACTTGTACCCCGGTCAAAACCACTTGGAAAAGACAAATAACTGGAATAATAATACAATTCAGGATTCTGCTTTTGGTATCCAAGAGCCACCGATGTCCCGTGGTCCTCGATCAAACCGGGCAAATAAAAGCGGGTCTTTAGCGAGAACATATTCCCCAAAATATCTTCAGAGAAGGGAGAGGTTCGGTAGTTCATATCAAAAGTCAAGCCCCATTTGGGCATGAGATCGCGGTATGCCATCCTTTGGTAGGAATAAAACCACAATCCGTATTCCAGGGTTTTCAGGCCCCTAAGGTAATGTTTTTTTTGGTAATTGTAGTAGTAATGGCGGTCATAGACATAATCGAGCGAAGGGGTCAAACCGGTCATGTTTTTGCCCCGGGAAAGATTCAGGGGCAGAGAAAGGGAAGCATCAAAACGGAAATTGTCCGGGCCGGCCACGGGCGTCCATTCAACCGATGAGGGGCGATAGATGCGGGGTTGGCCACCGTAGTTGGTGGTTAATTCCAAAACAGGGTACCAGCCTTTGTAGGTGAATTTTGAATGCAAATGGTGGGCATCCTCCTGGTAGGAATATCCCAGGGTTGTTACGGCTGTACTGAGTAAATTCTGCGAGAAAAGGGTGATTCCCGGGGCGATATCGGAAAGGGAAGGATGGCTCATCTGATAATCCATATAAAAGGGGGCCCAGCTGTGGAAATGAAACAGGTGCTTCCATTTGCGATAGGGCTGGGTGGCATATTCTTTTTGTGGAACCTGATCAGAAAAAAAGAGGCTGTCTTCCTGGGCGGCCATTGTCTGAACCAGGGTATCGCTGCTGCGGGTTTTGCGGCTAATCCGTTTAAAATTGGATGAACGGATGTTCATCCGGTGAAGGTTGTAGCCATTGGCCTGGTAATCAGCATAATAAAGCTTATTGCTGGCTTCATGCCAGGCGGCATCACTGGCGTTCACTTCGGCGCGGGTAACCTGATAAAGGTTTTTGGTGCTGGTATCCAGGGCACAAATCTGCTCTTTATGGCCGATGGCCGCCCTGAAAAACAAACGGCCGTTTCCGGGTGAAAGGTGGCTGATTTGACGATATACGGGTTTCATAACGGTTTCCCAGGTCCCGGTTTGATAATTAACCCGATACAGTCCTTTTCCCTGGTCGGTTAGTCCAATGACATATATCTGTTTTCCCGAGGAAGACCATACAGGTTGTTGCAGGAAGAGGCCCCGGGGATGTTTCAGATGCCGCTGAACACTTCCATCCTCCACATCAGCCACCACCAGGTGGTATTCATTGTTGAGGGAAACCTTAACGGCCACCATTTTCCGGCCACTGGGCGAAAGATTGGGAGCAAACCATCGGGTTTTATGCTGCAAGGTTCTTTCGTGGCCGGAGTCCATGTTGTATATTTTAACCACCGAATAACTACGGTTGTTCCAGCGTACATCCGGTACCCTCTCTGACCAGGCAATCAATGGCCCGGCAGCAGAGAAACCTTCAAAGGTCATGGGGCCAGGCACATGCACCTTTTCTGCTCCCGTCTTTGTTATCCGCACGATTCGGGGCAAATGGCTATAATCCTTTCTTAGGGCCAGCAAGCCGTATTTCTTTGAAAAGGCAGGGTAGCGGTAACTGAGGTAATCCGGATGGTTGGCAGGGGTGATAAGCGTATCGTCAGGTTTCGGACGCGCCGGGCTTTTTTTCCCCCGGTTGGCCGATGGGGTGTACAACCCATCAAAATAAGTCATGGCCGAATCATACAGATCGCGGCTGTACAAACCGGTTTGCCGGTTCAAACCGAGGTTAAACGAAGCCAGCTGATACGGCCGGCGGGCTACATGATTTTCCACCCCCTGCCAGATTCCGGTCCCAAACCGGCGCCTGCCGTATGAAGTGATGTGATAACCCAGTTCATAATGATTGGGCGTTTGATCCCGGTAGGAGCCCAACAACATCTTATCAAAGGAAAAGAGCCTGGCCGAGTCCTGAAGCCGGGCCCTGACATTTCGGGTGAAAGAAGGCAGGCGTCCCCTGCCATCGCGGGTTAAAACCGTTTCCGAAATCACCGCATCTCCCTCCAGAAACCACATGGGAACCAAACCGGCAACCACAGCATTGGCCTGTTCACCAAAGATATACCCCAGTACCCGGGTCAAACCCTGATTCAGTTTATCGATCTGAACCACATGTCGGAATTCATGGATCACCAAATGTTCAAGCCAGGGAGTATCCTGGTTGTCCTGAGGGGGCGTGGAAAACAGCTCCATCCGGTGGGGTGCCGGAGCTACAAAACCATTGGAGACAACACCCCGGTTATGGATAATCACTGAAATCTTCCGGGGCTCATGATCCAAAGAATTCCCTCCAACCGAATAGGCATAATCCAGTATATTGGCCACGTATTGGGCTTTTGGCTCAAACCCTTCCGGATATACCACTTGAAAATCAGGAGTATGAAGCTCCCTCCAGTCAATGGAAGCCGGATCCTGCCCGGACGAAAAAAACTGAGCCCTCGCCCCTGGTGGTATGACAGACAACAACGCAATCAGAAGAACCACCCGCAATAACAAGCGGAAGATAAATCCACCCCCATAACCTGCTGAAACGATAACGCCAGTATGATCTAATCGCCCATTATTCATTGCCCATTGTCCATTGGCACTGTTCATTGCTCACTGTTCATTGATCCTTGTTCATTGATCCTTGTTCATTGCTCATTGCTCACTGTTCAATGATCATTGTTCATTGCTCATTGTCCTTGCGGTCCTCATTTTTTGATGAATCTTTGACTTCTCCATTGCTGTCCGTTCCAGAGTCTTATCCAGTAAATGCCGGGTTCAAGGTTAGCCACGGGCACGATCAATCTTGACCCCCTGAGGCTTCTTACATGGCGTCGAATCCTTATGCGGCCCATCATATCACCAATGACCACCCGGGCAGATTCATTCACAGGGTTGCAATTCAACACCACCAGCCGGTTGCGAACGGGATGAATCACATTTAAATCATCCGATGAACGGCCCCGAGGCAGGAAGCCGGTATTGGTTTCCTCCACCGTATAGGCATACTCATCGGAAGTCAAAATCACCGAAGCGGTCGAGTCATAGCCTTTTACCCGGAAATACATGCGGTTTTTTGCAGACGAGGGGGGCAACACCCCGTGAAAGTAATTCCCATCCGTGAACATGGCGGTATCCCGGCTGTACTGTTCTGACTGCTCACCCCAGTGAAGCCTGACTTGTGATAATCTCTTCCGTGTATCCGTGAATTGTGCATAGACATGGACACTGTCGTTTTCAACGGGGGTAACCGGTTCAAAGAAAACCGTATCGACCGAAAGTTCATCGGCCAGGTTGCTATTAACACGCACCTGTAAAGTAACGGGGAGGTGGTCAGAAAAAGCGTACAGGGCATTGGCGATTTCCTGGGGGACAGTGGCATTGTTTTGGGTATTAAGGGGCTGATTTAACGCGGTTCCATCCTGGCCCAGGGTACGATAGCTGTCGCCAATGTACCTGATCCCCGAATCCCCTTCCATCATCGATTCAGAAAGCAAAATAAAGTCAAAGCGGTCATCCATGCCGCCCCCCGAATAGCAATCGCCTGATTCATGGGTGGACTGGGTGTGGTACATTGCAAAGCTGCTGCTGGCATGCCATTCGCCCAACTGATCCACCGGATCATAAAATCGATACGTGGTATCAGCGGGTTCAATCAAGTTCTGAAAAGCATCTTCTTCTGAATGGTACACATTCAAATCACCGGCCAGGAAATAGTTGCCCCTGCCCGGAAAATGATGCTGGATTGAATCCATCAAAAGGTCTGCCTCCTGGCTGCGTTGATTTTGCTGACTTATCCCGTCTCCGGCCTTCAGGTGAACAACAAAGCAGGTAAAAAAAGTGGTGTCCCGGCTGGTGGCCAGATCCTCCCCATTATAATAAAAGGTATACCCATTGAAGGTTTTGGGAAAATCACCTACTTTCACGGTAAAGCCATGGTGGTCATACAGGGTGATTTTCTGGCTGTTGTAAAAGAGGGTGTTGGCATTGTAGGTCTCGCTAAAAGGTGCCGTTCGGTAGCTGGTGGTTCCATCCACATTAAGGGCATTGTTTAAAAGGTAATCCTCATCCTCACTAACCGGTTCGGCCCCCTCGCCATCCAATTCGTTTACTGTAAAAACATCCGGACGCACATAGGTCAGAATGTCACGCAAATAATCCGTTTTATATTCAATGCCATTGGAAGAGGGATTGCAATCATCCACATACTTGCCGTAATACAGCAAATTATAATGCATAAAAGTCAGGTTGTCCTGGGCAGACAATGCCGTTGAAGTCAGCATAGCAATCACCAAAAGAAGGGTCAACTTTATCTTCATATTCTCATATCTTTATTCACATCTTTCTCGTTATGATCATGTCCGGGAACAAAAATAACATTTTCCCGGCAGAATAAAGGAAAATAAAAGGCAGAGATCGTGGCGGAAAGGAAAAATATTCAATGGATATTCTTTTTTATTCCGAGATTAATTTTTACTTTTGCACGAATATTTTGGAGGTGAACCGTGGGGTACTTAAAGAAATACAGCATTCAGTTCAGGGAGCTGGACGTGGGGAGTCATCATTTCAGTTTTGATGTGGATGACCGGTTTTTCTCCTATTTTGAAAAGTCGGAAATTCAGGAAGGGAGTCTCCAGGCGGAAGTGGAGCTGCTCAAGGAGGAACGCCTGACCACCCTGAGCATCGGCATCCGGGGAGAAGTCAAAGTCATGTGCGACCGGTGCCTGGATTATTTTATGCACCCGATTGATTTCTCAGGCACGCTATATCTCAAACCTGAAGAGGAGTCGTGGGAAGAAAAAGACAAGACCGATGTTATCCTGGTTGCTCCGGATGAGTCAGAGGTCAACCTGGCTCAGTATTTTTATGAGAGCATTCACCTGGAGTTGCCGCTAAAGCGGGTTCACCCGTTGGATGAAAATGGCAACAGCACATGTGATCAGGAGATGCTGAGAATTTTGGAAGAACATCAGCAAAAGAACGACGAGATCGATCCAAGATGGAATAAATTAAAAAATCTATTTGTTAAACGAAATTAAGGGATTATAAAATGGCACATCCAAAGCGAAAGACTTCCAAGCAGCGGCGGAATAAGAGACGGACGCATTTCAAAGCAATGGCTGTTAAGACTACCACTTGTCCCAACTGTGGAGCGACGCATCAGCTTCACCGGGTATGCCCTGAGTGCGGCTTTTACAGGGGCCAAATGGCCGTTGAAAAAGAGATTGAGGGTTAATCTTTGAATACCAAAAAAATGAGGATTGGCGTGGATATGATGGGGGGCGATTATGCTCCCCAGACGACGGTAATGGGCGCTGTTTTGGCGCACCAATCCATCAATTCACAGGCTCAGCTGATTCTGATTGGGGACAGCCATCAGATCAAAGACATTTTAAGGAACAAAGGTTACCCGGAAGATTATTTTGAAATCATTCACGCCGGTCAAATCATCCAAAACGGCGAGAATCCCTCCAAAGCCTTCAACAAGAAACCCTGGTCGAGCATCAAACTGGGGTTTTCCCTTTTGGAGGAGGGAAGGATTGATGGTTTTGCCAGTGCTGGAAACACCGGTGCTATGATGGTGGGGGCCATGTATACGGTAAAGTCGTTGCCGGGGATCATCAGGCCTGTCATTACTGCTTCGGTGCCGCAATATGATGGTGATTTTGCCATATTGCTGGATGTGGGCATCAATCCCGACAGCAAGCCGGATGTTCTTTTTCAGTACGGACTGATCGGTTCGATCTATGCCCATCACGTATACCACATCGAGAATCCCCGGGTTGGTCTGGTCAACATCGGGGAAGAACCTGAAAAAGGCAATTTGGTGGCCCGTTCGGCCTACGAACTGATGCAGGGGACTTCCAAATACAACTTCATCGGGAATGTGGAAGGCAGTGAGCTTTTTGAGAGCAAGGCCGATGTGATGGTCTGCGACGGATTTGTCGGGAACATCATCCTCAAACAAGCTGAAGCCACTTATAAACTTATCCGCAAAAGAGGCATCCACGATGCATTTTTCGAACGGTTCAATTTCGAAAACATTGGAGGAACGCCATTGTTAGGAGTAAACGGGAACATCATCATCGGTCATGGCATCTCGAATGAAGTAGCCATTAAAAACATGATCATTCACACGAAATATGTCATAGAGGCCAAACTATCGGAAAAAATTAAATCAGCGTTTCAATGAGCAAGTTACGTGCAACGATCACCGGGGTAGGCGGCTATGTGCCCCAGTACCGGCTGACCAACGATGAACTGAGCCGGTTGGTCGAGACCAACGATGAATGGATCATGACCCGCATTGGCATCAAAGAACGGCGGATCCTCAAGGAAAAAGGGAAAGGTTCCTCCGAACTTGGGGTAAAAGCGGTCAATGAACTTCTGGAAAAGACCGGTACCGATCCTGGAGAGGTCGACTTGCTGATATGTCCAACGGTAACCCCTGATATGCAATTCCCTGCCACTGCCAATGTCATCAGTGACAAGGCGGGAATAACCAATGCCTTTAGTTTTGACCTCAATGCCGGATGTTCCGGCTTTTTATATGCCATGTCCACGGCGGCCAGGTTTGTTGAGTCGGGCGCTTACCAAAAAGTGGTGGTGGTAGGGGCCGAAAAGATGTCGTCCATCGTAGACTACCAGGACCGCGCTACCTGTCCGATATTTGGCGACGGGGCCGGCGCCATATTGATGGAGCCCACCGAACAAGACCATGGTCTCAAGGATGAAATCCTCCAGGTGGATGGATCGGGCCGCAAACACCTCCATCAAAAGGCAGGGGGATCCCTCAAACCTGCCTCGCACGAGACGGTTGACGCCCGCGAACATTTCATCTACCAGGAAGGTCAACAGGTCTTTAAAGCCGCTGTGGCCAAAATGGCCGACGTATCAGTGGAAATCATGAACCGCAACCAAATCGCCCCCAATGAACTCAACTGGCTGGTACCCCACCAGGCCAACATGCGCATCATTGAAGCCACTGCTCGCCGAATGGGTATCAAAAGAGAACAGGTCATGATCAATATCCAGCGTTACGGCAATACCACCGCCGCAACCCTACCCCTGTGCCTGTGGGAGTGGGAAGAAAAACTCAATAAAGGCGATAACTTGATCTTTGCAACCTTCGGTGCCGGATTCACCTGGGGAGCCATATACGTTAAATGGGGATACCAGGGCAGCAATGGTAAATAACTCCCTTCCTGGTTCAACCCAAAACCATTTTGACGATATTCTAACAGATGGTTGTCTCCAGTAAATTTGTATGCTAATGATCAATGAACAATTTATCATAGCCTCCCTTCACCGTCAGAAAAATCAGATAACACTTAGCGTTTAACCACCATTGACAGCCTTTAATGTTGCCGTTAGCACATCAGAGACAAATAATCCATCGAGCTTGACATTTTATGCCTTTTGGATTAAATTCATAGGGCCATTGGGCAAATGATGAATCCCTCATGGATGATGTTCTCTGTTGGAATCATCCCCTTTTTTAAAAATAGCATGGTTGCACCATGGGTTTATCATGGTTATGTTCTCATTAAATGAAATGATCTTATGAAACCCTCATGCACCGACTAGCACAAAAGGTAATGAATAAAACATGAGGGTTCCATGGCAGAGGTTACCGAGACCAACGAATTACATACTATT
>Ga0207714_1000055_pt1 | contig 64875 bp, 47 predicted proteins | sample PonA232FremontCA_2_FD_187270 | JGI IMG/M metagenome (GOLD analysis project Ga0207714, IMG submission 187270) | Marine sediment microbial community from Fremont, CA, USA - Pond A23 Sediment 2 (SPAdes) | ecosystem: Environmental > Aquatic > Marine > Unclassified | place: USA: Fremont, California... | reverse complement strand
GGACTCCAGCGCGAGCGGCCGCCAGCCCCCCGTGCTGATGTCGCTGTTGGTCCGGTCGCCGGTAAACGTGGTGGTCAGCAGGTAGCGCGAGCCGCTCGCGCGGATATTGTCGAGGGTGTGCGCGATCGCATCGAAGTCGAAGTGCACCAGGCAATCGCGGCACAGGATCAGGTCGACCGCTGGCAATGGATCGTGGAGCAGGTCCAGCGATTCGAAGCGCACGTTCCGCGTTGCCCGATCCGTGCGGTTGTGGTCGATGATCTCCGGCACGATATCCGCGCCGATGTAATCGACGCCGGCCAGGTCCACCCACTGCATCCAGTGGAAATCCCCGCAGGGTATATCAAGCATGCTGCGGATGTTGAACCTGCGGAACAACGCGGGTAGCGCGCGGATGATCCGATCGGTTTGTGCGAGTTCGGAACCCGGACCGGAGACCGAGTGCAGCCCACCCCAGGTGTTATTGCGGTAGATGTCGGTAAACACCGTGCGCATCACCTGACGGGAAGCCGCGGCCGGTGTGCTCCACTGCCCGGGCGCCCCGCCGTCGGCGGACCCGGGCGCATGGGTGCAGGTGACGGTGCTGTTGGTCGTGGTGTCCGGTGCATCGTCGGCACCGGTGTCCGGCTGGCTGGTTGTGTCCATTTACAGTCCCTTGAAGTTGCAGTTGCCCTCATACGCGAGCGCTTCGGTATCACTCGGCACGGCGAAGCGGGCGCGCGCCCGGTGGACGATCCGCTCACCGAACTGCCCGACGAGGATACCGATCAGCACGACGACGCCGCCGGCGATCAGCACGGGCGTGAGTGGCTCGCCCACGATGACGATCGCGAAGAAAACGCCGGCGATGGGAGTGAACGAGGTGGCCAGCGAGATATCGCCCGTGCGGCTGTGCTTCAGCCCCAGATTCCAGAGCAGCGTGCCGCCCAGCGCGATGACCAGTCCGTAGATCGCTACGTACTGCCATACGATCGGGGCGAAGAGATGCTGGAAGTGATCGATGCCGAAGATGTAGAGCCCCGCCATCACGAAGAACGCGGTGCCCAGCGCGGTACGGTAGATCATGAAGATACCGAGCGGTACGTGCTGCAGGCGTGAGCGCGAGAGAATCGTCGACAGGGTAAAGGCGAGCGATGCGCCCAGCGCGGCGACCTCGCCGATGCCGAGGGAGAGCGCGGCCGCCTGCCCGTTGTGCAGGACCACCGGGGCCGCGCCGGCCAATGCGATCAGTGCGCCTGCGAGTGCCCATCGATCGAGGCGCTCATGCAGAAACAGGGCCGAGAATGCGAGGATCATAACCGGTTCGACCCGGCCCACGAGGACCACATTGGTGACCTGCGTATGCTCGAGCGCATAAAAGTAGAGCCCGGGCGCCACCGCCGATGCGAGCGCGGCGGAGAGGGTCAGCGCGATGTAGTCGGACCAGCGCAGGGTCGCGAGGTTCTTTCGGGTCCATGCGCGGCCAAAGATCCCCAGCAGTACGACAAGCGCGACCAGATTGCCGACAAACAGGATGTTGCAGAAGCTGATCGGGTTCTCGCCGCGGATCGGGTTCTCTTTGCCGATATCCGTGAGGATGGCCACGATCGAGTTGGATGCGGCATAGGTGAGGACCGCCCCCCATACCAGCAAGAGCCCCCCAACGTGTGTCACGACGTATTCCTTTCCGCCATCGTCCCGTCCCCGAAGGTGTCGGAGCGCCCGGGGAGGTCATGTCTCCGTTGCAGTGCCGCTATGCGCCGCATGGCCCTACAGGCTCCGTGCGCACGGCAGACCGGAGCCGCTCGGCGCGCTCGCGAACACCTCGGCCGCGTCCACGCCAAGGCGTCGCCCCCAGGCTTCGTTATCGGCGCAGGCCTGTTCGAAAAACGCTTCGTTGTTGCCGGACGGGGTACGCAGCGGTTTGGCGCATTCACGCTTCAGCTCGTAATGGTGAGAGATGTCGACACTCAGGGCCGGTACGAAATCCGGAGCGGTCCGGTCCGCGGACGCGGGCAATGTGTAGCGCCGCAGTGTCGTGCGTACTTGTTCCGGCAGCCAGGCAAGCCAGCGCTCGACGAAGGCCTCCGACTCCCGCGCATTGATGACGGTGAGGCCGTCGCGCAAGGCGCGCTCGGATATGTCTGAGCGCAGGCGTTCCGGCGTCGTCACGCGTGCAGTCGGGAAGCGCCGCAGCAAGGGGTCCAGCAGCTCCCGCGTATGCCCGTCATGCTCCTGGATGCAGATCAACGCGCATCCACCGACACCCAGATGCCCGCAAAGCGTCCCGAAACAGCCACCGACAATCGACTCGCTGCCCGGCGCGATCGCCACCAGCAGCCGCATCGGTTCCTGGCGCGCACGATCGAGGAACAGGCCGAAGATCGTGTCGGCCATGGCCGAGTAGTGACCCGAATCACGGGGATTGTTGCGCAGGGTGCCGATATCGACCTCGCGCACCAACCAGCCGCCGGTGTGCACCCGCAGCATGACGTCGATGTCGACGGCGTAGAAATCGGGCAGGTCATCCATCGCGAGGACCCTGCGATCGACCATGTAGATGCCTGAGTTCGGGGCGGTGAGTCCGGCCAGTGCCGGGAACAGCTGGCGCAGCGCCGGCTGGATCAGGCGCCGGGTCATCGGCATGGCGTCATTCGGGTCGACCCAGCTGCCCTTGACCAGGCGCACATCGGGGGCCGTCACCCCGGCGCTCAGGCGCTCAACAAGATCCTCCTCGAACGCGGTCAGGTCGGCGTCGACCTTGATCACCGTGTCGTGAGCGGCTTCGCGCAGGCCGGTGCGGACCACTGCGCCCAGGCCGGGCTGCGCCTCATGCACGACCCGCGCGCCTGAACGGCGCGCGATCTCTGCGCTGGCGTCCGTTGAATCGTTGTCGACGACCAGCACTTCGGCGACGCCTGGCGCGTGCCGGAGCCTCTCGACGATCGCGCCGACCGTCGCCGCCTCGTTGCGAACGGGGAGCAGGACGCTGAACGGCGCTCTCATGGCGTGATCTCCCGCCTTCTGTCGACACCCGCATCACCGTGTGCCCGACGCAGCAGCTCAACAGCCGGCCGTTGTGTTTCCTGTTCGGGGCGGGCGAGGAAGAGGCAGCCGTGGTAGCAGCCCGAGGTCTCCACGCCGTCGGGATCAAGGCCCTGGCGGCGGATCTCCTGGCAGGCTCGGGTCTGTTCCGCGCGGTCGACGAACCGGCGGATAGGGAAAGGTCTGATCGGTATCTGCTCGACGACGAGCCCGGCATCGCGCATGACCTGCAACGCGGCCGGTCGGTGATTCCCGCGCACGGGGGCCGTCAGCACCCATGGCTTCGGGTCGCCGGCCGCATCGAGCAGCTCACGGAGGATCCGCGGTTCCATATGCGCGACCGAGCCGGCCTCGACCATCAGGGCGCAGTCCTGGAGGCTGTCACGCAGCCCGCGGGAAGGAGGCGCGTTGCCGAGGTCCTCGGCAAAGGCTTCGTCGAACAGGCCGACCGCGCGGCCGTACGCCAGGGCCTCGCGCGAGATATCCAGTGCGATCGTGCGGATCGACGGGTTGTGCGTTGCGCGACTCTGGAACCATGACCGGTCGAGGGTGAGCACCTCTTCCGCGGAGGCGTCTTCGATCGGCCGCTGGACGTAGCGCTCGAGCAGTCCCTGCAGCTCGATGTCGTGGCGCAACAGCGCGGAAACGACGCCGTAGCCGGCGGCGATGTCGACCAGCCCGGCCCTGTCCAGCCCGCGAAGGCGGGTCACCTCGGCCCATGCGGCCGCGAAAACCGGAACGCTCCAGGCCGCGTTGCGATACTCCAGGCCGTGCATGACGCGATAGAACTCGCGTGGATCCGGCGCGAAGTGGGTCTGATCGAAGCGGGTCTGCACCTGCATTGTCGTTTCCCCGGTCCGTATTACGGGAATCGCTTGTGTGGGCGGTCCCGGACCACGCGCCCGGGAGCACCACAGGCAATGGGCACAAGACCGGACCTCCGCCGCCCGGGAGGTGGCACTCGGCCGTCGGTGCGAAAGGGTCGGGTATTGCCCGATTGCGGAATGCTGCGACAGCCGGGGGCATCGGTAGTTCCGCAGTGGTCTGCACGCGCACGGGTGGCGCGCTATCATCCCGGGTACGCATGCAGACGATCGCGGTCGTCGGCCGACCTGCTTATGGCCGCGATCCGGAGTGCCACTCGATGGATCCAAGTGAGCGGATGATCGAGACGATCGTGGCGGAGGCGCGGACCACTGGCCGGCAAACCGGCCGCGTCCGCCTGGATCAGCGTGTGCTCGAGGCCCTGAGAACCCTGCCGCGCGATGCATTCGTGCCCGATGACCTGGCGGATCGGGCGTACGATGATCGCCCGCTGCCCATCGGGGGCGGCCAGACCATCTCCCAGCCCTTCATCGTCGCCCTGATGACCGACCTGCTGTCTCCCGCGCCCGATGACCGGATCCTCGAGGTCGGTACGGGCTGCGGTTACCAGGCGGCCGTGCTCGCCGAGCTGGTGACCGCCGTCTATTCGATCGAATACCTGCCCGAGCTCGCGCGCCAGGCCGAGGCGACGCTCACGCGTCTCGGCTACGACAACATCCAGCTGCGCACGGGCAACGGCCGCGAGGGCTGGCCCGAGGCGGCCCCCTTCGATGGCGTCATCGTCACCGCCGGGTCCACCGATGTCCCGCCGGCACTGGTCGACCAGCTCGCGCCCGGTGGAACTATGGTGATCCCGGTCGGGACGGGGCGCATGGGTCAGGACCTGCTGCGGATCACAAAGTCCCCGGACGGGCAGGTCGAACGAGAGGCCCTGCTCCCGGTTGCATTCGTGCCGCTGGAGGGCCACTGAGCGTCCAGTCGACCCGTTCGGCAGCGGCCGCATCGCTGCTATCGTCGCGGGTTACGCTCAACAAGAGCCAGCGGTCCAGTTACGAGATCATGCGGTTCGCCCAGCGGATCAGCCCGAACCCGGATCTGGAGCCGATCGAACACGCGCCTACGGTCGTTGTGCGCGAGCGCGTTGGTGGGGCGTTGTGATCATGCGGGCCAATAGCGGCCGGCGGTCGCGACCAGGACGACGAGGATGCCGAGTGTGAGGTTGGCCGCGACCAGCCACCGGATGCGGCTCAGTTCGGTGGCGGCCTGGTCGTTTTCCATGCGCGTGACGGCGTGGCGGAAGCGGCGCCAGGGCGCGAAGAACAGGTGCAGGAACAGGGCCGTCATCAGCAGCGCCAGACCGTGCATGGCGTGGATATGCAGGCCGACGGCGGCGAATCCGCCGAGCGGGCCGAGGACCATGTAGTAACCGCTCGCCAGCAGTACTGCGATGCTGATCCACACGACCGGGAAGAAGCGCGCGAATACCCCGGACCACAGCGCCAGCCGCGCGGGCGCCTCAAGCGCCTCGGCGGCTACCGGGCGCACGAACCAGTACGCGAAGGCCATGCCGCCAACCCATACCACCGCCGCCAGCGCGTGCAGTGCGAGTGCGAAGGGAAGCAGAGTCATCACGGTATCTCCTCCAGAGGATCTGACTTGGGTATCGCGCTGAACGGTTTGTGCATGCGCAACACGGAACGGGAGCAGTGGGATCGGTCGCGGCAGGCGATCGATCGGCCCGAGTGCGACCATCCCGGCTATGCTGTTCCGGCATTCCGGGTTTTCACAAGGGGCTCAGCGTAGCAGTCCCATAAGATCATTGCCGCACCGTAGTGACACGGGTGCCACTGGCACGGATTGACTAAGCTGCCATGGAGTATTAGCCACGGCCCGTGGAAGAATGGCCGCATGCACCAGGGAGTCCGATCGATGGTATCCAGAACGAGCCGTCCGCGTCGCGCGCCGCCCGGGACGCCGCCGGGTACGTTGATCGCCGATCCGGATGCGCCACCACCGGAGATCCAGGTGATTAGCTACGGACCCGACCGGAGTGCTGCCGGGATGAGCCGGCAACGGGTCGCGTCGGTGGATGAGCTGCCGGCGGTGGCGGAAGGCCATGGCGTGTGCTGGATCGACATCGCGGGCCTGGGCGATCATGAGACGATCCGGAAGATCGGCGAGCGCTTCAATCTCCACCCGCTGGCGCTGGAGGATACGCTCAACGTCCGTCAGCGGCCCAAGGTCGAGGACTACGACGATCATCTGTTCATCGTCACCCGCATGCCAATGAATGATCCGGAGGGCGATGCGGATCCCGGGTCATCGGGGCCACCCGGGTCAACCCAGGGCGCTTGGTCGCATCACGAGGGCCAACTCGTCACCGAACAGGTGGCGTGTTTCGTGGGCACCGGCTTCGTCATCACGTTCCAGGAGCGCCCGGGCGATGTGTTCGAACCGGTCCGCACGCGGATCGGCAAGGCGTCCGGGCGGATCCGCTCGCGCGGCGCCGACTATCTCGCTTATGCCCTGATCGATGCGGCCATCGATTCGTTCTTCCCGTTGCTGGAGGCCTACGGCGAGCGTGTCGAGGACCTTGAGCAGGAGGTCGTCGAACGCCCGGAGTCCGGTCATATCGCACACATCCACGATCTCAAGCACGACCTGCTGACCGCGCGCCGCACGATCTGGCCGCAGCGCGAGATGCTGAACACGCTGGTGCGCGAAGATTCGCCACTGATCGCGGATGAGACGCGGATCTTCCTGCGTGATTGTTACGATCACACGATCCAGCTGATGGACATGATCGAGACCTACCGGGAGGTGGCGTCCGGGCTCGTCGACATCCAGCTGGCGAGTGTCAGCAACCGCATGAACGAGGTGATGAAGGTGCTGACGATGATCGCGACGATCTTTATCCCGTTGACGTTCATCGCGGGGGTCTATGGCATGAACTTCAATCCCGACGCCGGCCCGTGGAATATGCCTGAACTCGGCTGGCGTTACGGTTATCCGGTGGCGCTCACGGTCATGGCGGTGATTGGCGGGCTCCTGCTGCTGTGGTTCCGCCGCAAGGGCTGGATTGGTGGCGGCCAACGCGGCCGTGGTGGTTCGTAACCGCGGGCTTCACCGCGCGCCGTCCCCGGTGGATCCATCGGCCGGCGGGGCCACGCGCCAGCTTGAAAACGGCCCGCCCATGCGGACCTCGGAACCCAGTTCCCGCAGCCAGTCGCCAACCCGATGGTTGGAATTGCTGGTCACGTTGTAGGGCTTCGTATCCTGGACGAACTCGAGGTCGTACAGCGGATTGGCGGTCAGCGTCCCGCGCCCGTCGAGGAAGTGCCGGTCGAGGCGTTCGTGCAGTCGGCGGGCGCGATTCCACGGGACGTCGATCCGCCACATGGCCTCGATCGACACCGCGACCTGGCGGTGCACGCGCGCCTGCTCGGCCGGGCCCGGCAGCCGTTTGCGGCCCAGCCCCGCACGGTTGGCGCCGAACAGCGTACCGGAGGCCCGCAAGGCGCCGGTGCGGTTGAGCGCGTAGTAATCCCAGTCGCCCCAGGCGTAGCGGGTCATCCCGTCGCCGCGCTCCAGGATCAGGCTCGCGTGGCGGCCATGGTCGAGCAGGAACGCGGCGACGGGGCGTTGTGGTTCGGGGGGCGGTACGACGGTGTTCGTGCACGCGGTCGTCAGTACGGCCGTCAGCGCCGCGGTGCATGCGCGCCCGGCGGTCGCGGCGGGGCGTAAGGGGCGCACCGTGTTACAGATTCTGGCCCGGCCGGTCCGGCACGCGCGTGCGCAGCCGGACTTCCTCCGTGGTCCCATCAAGCCAGTAGCGGATGCGCACACGTTCGTCTTCCGGTGTGGCCTGGACCAGCCGCAGGAACCCCATCGGTGATTCCGGCGTCTCACCGTTGACCGCGAGTACCAGTGCGCCCGGTGCAAGGCCGGCGCCCCGGGCGGTCCCGGCCGCCTCGGTGACGACCACGCCGTCGCGATCCGGAAGATCCAGCGCTTCGCGCAGCTTGTCAGTCGGCGCCATGACGGTGATCCCGACCGCGCTCACCACCTGGTCGTCTTCGTCGAGGCCGCGGTAATTGATCAGCCGCGCCTCATCGAGGACCTTCGGGGCGACGTGGATGCTGGCCCCCGTGCGCAGGGCAAGCGCAATGCCATCGCTGGGGCGCGTGTCGATCCGGATCGCCTCGTCGCGCCCGTCGACCTCCAGTTCGAGCATGCCGAGGAAGGTCTGGTCGGCGATGTCGTCCACGTACATGCGGGTGAGGCGCGCATCAAGCGACCCGATCACGTCGCCGAGCAGATCGTGCGTCATCGGGCGCGGGACCCGCGCGTCACGCAGTGCAAGCAGGATGGCGCGGGCGGAATCGTGGCCGATGAAGATCGGGATCATCTCGCCGCCATCGGGCTCGCGCAGGAGCACGACGGGGCTCCCGTGCGGCGTGGCCATGCCGACCGTAGCGACCTCGACTTCCACGAAGTCGTCGACCGCCGCGGCAAGGTCGCGGTCGGCGGCGGTCGCCGCCATCGGGGCCGTGATGAGCGTAAACGCCGTGAGCAGCGCCACGCAGCATGTCACCAGGCGCGTAGACATGATGGTTCCCCCGAACGGGCCTCGTTCCCAGTATAGGAGAATCGCCGGCGCCCCGGGGTGTGGCTGGCGCATGCCCAGCCGGCGCCCGAAAACATTACGATCCCGTAATCCGGGTGAAAATTCTTCGCAACCCGACCTCCTTCAGTATCCCGCACATCGTTGGACCGGCTTGCGCACGGGCCGTGCGGTCGATCAGCGATCCTGAACCTACGACCACAGGAGCTTCGACAATGAAGATCATGAACCGCAAGTCCCTGACAATCGGCCTTTTTGCCGCCCTTGTCGCCATCGCGCCGGGCGTGCATGCGGCTGAGAGCGGTTCCGGCAGCGGCGAAACCGACTTCAGCGACGAACAGATCGAATCCTTCACCTCCGCCCGGGCCGACGTTCAGCAGCTCCAGCAGGAGTACGCCTCGAAGATCCAGCAGGCGGATCAGGAAGAGGCGGCCGAGCTCAAGCAGGAAGCCCAGCAGAAGATGGTCTCCGCCGTAGAGGATTCGGGCCTCGACGTGCAGGAGTTCAACAACATCGCGCGGGCCGCGCAGAATGACCAGGAGCTGGCGGAGAAGATCCAGAGCGCCGCCGAGTAACCCGCCCGCGGTTGGACAGTTCGAGCGGTGGGTGGCCGGCCGGTCGCCCACCGTTGCCTTGTGCGGTCGGTGAACCGCTCCATCCGTGATCGCCGTTGTCGTTCGCGTTCGGGCGGACGAATACGGTCCCCTGGGCTTCCTTTCCGCGGTTGCGGATGGCCAGGGTCAAGTCTTTTCTTTTATCATTTCTGCGGCTGGCCGCGCTGATCGAACCCGGCCTGCATTTCGTGAGGCGCCTCGGCGGCAATCACGCGATTACGTCCCTTGCCTTTCGCCGCATACAGGGCGCGGTCGAGCCGCTGCATGAAGCGCGCACTCCCCTCGCCGTGGCGGTAGCCGGCATAGCCGATGGAGATCGTGACCGGCGTAACGGCGGCATCCCGCTGTTCGGCCACTGACCGACGCAATTCCTCCGCCAACCGATGGGCCTTCGTCGCCGGCGTCGAGGGGAGGAGGACAACGAATTCTTCCCCGCCCCAGCGCCCGGCCAGGTCCGTCTCGCGCACCCGGTTGCGCAGCACGTCCGCGATCCACTCGAGAACCCTGTCTCCTTCGGCATGGCCACGTTCATCGTTGATGCGCTTGAAGTGGTCGATATCGATCATGAGTGCCGACAGCGGTTGCCCGTAACGGTCGCTGCGCTCGGTCTCGGTCTGCAGCGCGCTCTCACAATGGCGTCGGTTCGCCAGATCCGTGAGTTTGTCGTGGCGCGCCTGATAAGACAGTTCCACTTCCAGTTCACGGCGCTGGGTGATGTCCTCGAGTACTCCGTCGAAAACCGGGTTGGCCGAGCCATCGAAGTGCCGGAACGCGGTGTCCGCGGTCCGGATCTCCCGGCCTTTGATGGTCCGCATGTGCAGCTCGTAGCGAAAAACCTCGCCTTCCTGCATGAGGGTGTTCGAGAAATGCGCACGCTCACTCGGATCGACGTAGAGTCTGGCGATCTCATAACCGAGCAGCTGCTCGGGGGAGTCCGCCTCGAGCAATCGGACAAAGGCCGGGTTGACGCGCAGGAAGCGGCCATTCGCGCCGGGGGTCGCGCGATAAAACGGCACCGGCACGCCTTCGTAAATCTCCTCGAAGTCGCGTAAAGCACGCTCAGTGCGTAACTGCTCGGTCACGTCGTGCACGGTCACGTGCAGCAACGGCCGAGCGTCATGGTCGTAAACCCGTGTGCCCTCGACCTCGATATGGCACCAGCCCTTGCCGGCGATATGCTGCGATATGTTCAGCGGTAACGGCGTCGCCGCGAGCCGGTGCTGGATCGCCGTGCGCCCCCGTTCCGACAGATCCGTGATCAGCTCTGACAGTTGCGTATCGACAAGGCGGCCGCCGGTACGCCCGAAGAACTCAACAGCGGCTTCATTCGCGCGCAGGATATCGCCCGATTGTCCATCGACGAGCAGCTGGCTCACCGAACGGCCCTCGAATATCTGACGGTAGAGGCTGACGTCGTCGGGATTCATGGATCTATCGCCATGACCGCAACGGGCCCGATGGGCGGTCCGGCCGAGGTCGCCGTGCGATCATGGGGGCATCAGTCCAGCAAAGGTCTGAAGCCCATAAAGCAACAAGCGCGCCACATTTTGCGTGCGATGCGCTTGTCATTCTGCAACGCCATTTCGGGGTGCAGGCTAACCATGGGGCCCGTGAGCCCCGATCGCCATGGAGCCGCCATGATGGGCAACCGCCTGCGGGCAGCCGATCCGTTCCTTGTCGCCGCCGTGTTCGAGGCCGCCCTCATTCCGCTGGCACTCGTGCTCGCGATCCCGCTCGGGCTGCAGCCCTGGCAGGCGTTCCGGGTCTCACCCGGAACGCTGTTACTGGCCGTGGCGCTCACCATACCGCTGATCGCGGCGTTGGCGGTATGCGCCCGGCTCGGCGCGGTCTGGTTCGGGGAGATCGATGCGTTGGTACGGCCGCTGATCGAGTCGCTGTTCCGTGGACGGGGTGTCACCGGCGTTGTCGTAGTCTCGGTGCTTGCTGGGATCGGCGAAGAGCTGCTGTTCCGCGGCGTGATCCAGGAGGCGGTGTCGGCGTCTGTCGGGGCATGGCCGGGGCTGCTCGTGGCCTCGGTCGCGTTCGGTCTCATGCATGCGCTTTCGCGGGCCTATTTCTGGCTCGCGACCGCGATGGGCCTGTACCTGGGCGCCTTGTACCAGGCCACCGACAACCTGCTGCTGCCGGTGCTCGTGCATGGCCTCTACGATGCGGTCGCGATCGGGTATCTGTTGCTGGCAAGTGATCGCAGTGCGGAGCAGGGCCCATGATGGGTTCACCAACCGGTTCACGAACGCTTCGGAGTTTTCCCGGATTCCGCCTTCGGTTTCATCCGGGGTATGGGCCTTGGGGCCCCTGCGTGGCGTGGCTTTGGAATGAGCGGCCGCCTCCTGTGGGAGGCGGCCGCCGCTGTTCGCCGGACGCGGCTTATTGCCGGGCGTTGGCCTCGTCGGCGAAGTACCGCCTGGTGACGGCGAAGATCGTGCTGGACAGGGCCAGCAGAGCGATCAGGTTCGGGATCGCCATCAGCGCGTTGAGGATATCGGCGATGATCCAGATGATCCCGAGGTTGCCGACCGCGCCGATGAACAGCAGTACGACCCAGGCCCAGCGGTACGGCGTGATGATCTTCACGCCGAACAGGAACTCGGCACAGCGCTCACCGTAGTAGCTCCAGGCGATGATCGTGGTAAAGGCGAAGATCGCCATGCCGAAGGTCACCACCCAGTTGCCGCCGGCGACACCTTCGGCGAAGGACATCGCCGTGAGTGCGGCCCCGGTCTCGCCGGATGTCCATGCACCGGTCATGATGATCACCAGCGCGGTCATGGTGCAGACCACGATGGTGTCGATGAAGGTGCCGAGCATCGCCACCGTGCCCTGCTTGACCGGGTCGGAGGTGCGCGCGGCCGCGTGGGCGATCGGCGCTGAGCCGAGGCCGGCCTCATTGGAGAAGATGCCGCGTGCCACACCGAAGCGGATGGCGGCGAGCACGGCGGCGCCGGCGAACCCGCCGGTCGCGGCGGTACCGGTGAAGGCGTCGGTGACGATCATTCCGAGGGCGCCGGGTACCTGGCCGGCGTTCAGGAGGATCACCACCAGTGCGGCGCCGATGTACAGCACCGCCATCGCCGGCACGAGCTTCTCGGCGACATGGGCGATGCGCCGCACGCCGCCCAAAATCACGATCAGCACGAGCACCGCGAGCACCAGCCCCGTAACCCAGGCCGGGATCGAGAGGTTGGACTGAAGCACGTCCGCGACCGAGTTCGACTGCACCGTGTTGCCGATGCCGAAAGCGGCGATCATGGCGAACAGCGCGAAGGTGGCGCCGAGCCAGCGCCAGTTGTCGCCGAGGCCGTTGCGGATGTAGTACATGGGACCGCCGACATAGGCACCGCGCGCGTCCACCTCACGGTACTTCACGGCGAGCACGGCCTCGCCATACTTGGTGGCCATGCCGACGAGCGCGGTGATCCACATCCAGAAGACCGCGCCCGGACCTCCCAGCGCGATGGCGGTGGCGACGCCGGCGATATTGCCGGTGCCGATGGTCGCGGAGAGCGCGGTCGACAGCGCCTGGAAGGGCGTGATCTCACCGGCGTCCTCGCGCCGCTCACGGCGGCCAAGGAAGAGTTGCCGGAAGCCGTAGCCGAGCCGACGGATCGGCATTGCCCGCAGTCCGAGAGTGAGGTACAGGCCCGTCCCGAGCAGCAGGATGAGCATGACCGGCCCCCACACGAAGCTGCTGACGGCATTCAGGGCATCAGTGATCGCCTGCATTGCGTCGCTCCATGAGGTTGTTGTCGAACGGATCGATTGCGTACGGGGTATACGGGGCTGGTTGTGGGAACCGAGGCGTCCCGCAGCACATTGGCCGCGCGCCGTGACCCGATTGGGCGCGCGCCAACGCGGCGCGGGAGCCTATCACGCTGTCCGCCATCACGGCAGCTTGGTGGGGGCGTGCCCGGGCCGGATAATGGCGGCCCTGTTGGCAGTTCATCCCTGCGGATTCCCGGAGTCCTCTCTATGCCCCAGACCCTGATTACCGTGTTGATCGCGCTCGTCGGTTCCGGTCTCGCCGTTCAGGCCGCGGCCAATGCCCGGCTCGGTGCGGTGCTGCAGGTACCGCTCGCGAGTGCGTTGTGGAATTTCCTGCTCGGATCGGCCGCGCTGGCGCTGCTGCTCGCTTCCGGGCTGTTCGGGAGGCCGTCGTTCGACGATGCCGCGGCGGCGCCATGGTGGGCGTGGATCGGTGGTCTTCTGGGGGCGCTGTTCGTCACGACCAGCATTCTGGCGGTCCCGCGGGTGGGGACGGTGGCGACGTTCGGTGCGATCATCTGCGGGCAATTCATCGGCGCCGTGCTGATCGACACGCGCGGCTGGCTCGGCGTCGAACCGATCCCGCTGACCCTGACTCGCGTGCTCGGGGTCGGCCTGCTGGTCGCGGGCGTGATCCTGATCCAGCAAAAGTGAGCGGGTCGGGCGCCCGCAGCGGGTGCGTGCTACCGTCTACGGGCAGATCGGGTCGCATTTCCGGAGATCGGCATGTCGACAGGCCGTGGCCGCAGCCTCGCATCGCTTCTGGTCGCCATCGTCGCCGCGATGCCGTGGGTCGGCAAGTCCGCGTACGACCGCGGCGGTAATGGCATCCCGGCGTTCGCGAATATCGCCCACCGCGGGGCCAGCGGTTGCGCCCCGGAGGCGACCCGGCCGGCCTTCGAGCAGGCCGTGGCGGCGGGCGCCGATTACCTGGAGATGGATATCCAGATGAGCCGGGACGGGCATCTCGTCGCCATCCATGATACGGAGCTCGACCGCACCACCGATGGCAGCGGCCGGGTCGGCGAGCACACCCTGGCGGAACTCAAGGCGCTGGATGCGGGATCCTGGTTCAACCGGGCCCACCCGGGGCAGGCCGATCCGGCCTACGCCGGCGTGCGCCTGCTGACGCTGGACGAGATCCTCGAGGCCTTCGGCCCGGAGCGGCGTTACTACATCGAGACCAAATCGCCGGAACTGTACCCGGGCGTCGAGCGCAAACTGATCGAGGTGCTGCAGGCGCACGGGCTGATCGAGCGCGGGAGCGTCGTGCTGCAGTCATTCAGCGCGGACAGTCTGAAGGAGCTCCGCGCCCTGAACGCGGACGTGCCCCTGATCCAGCTGCTGTGGTACGGGCGGAGCGCGGACGGGGAATGGGTCGAGGCGTCGGGCAACACGCCGCCGCTGTCGTCGTCCGGGGTGGCTGACTTGCGGGCCATCGCCCACTACGCGGCCGGGATCGGGCCCAATGTCGAGGACGGCGAGCAGCGCGTCGTCGATGCGGCGTTCGTCCGCCGGGCCCATCGCGCCGGCCTGCTCGTGCATGTCTACACCGTCGATGACACGGCGACCATGAACGAGCTGATCGATGCCGGCGTCGACGGCATCTTCACGAATTTCCCGGCGCGCCTCGACCGGGTGCTGGATCGCCGCGCTGATTGATTGGGCGGGCGCGGTTCAGTCGACCGGCCCCTTGCGCAACGCCTTGATGCGCCCGCGCTGTTTCTTCTCGTCCGTGCGCCGCTGTCGCGCGCGCCGGCTCGGCCGCGTGGGCCGCCGCGTTTTTGGCGTGGTACCAGCCGCCTGGATCAGCTCGCGCAGGCGTTGCAGGGCACTCTGGATGTTCAGCTCCCGGCTGCGGTGCTTGCGCGCCTTGATCACCACCACGCCTTCGGCCGTGATGCGGTGGTCCTGCATCGCCAGCAGGCGGGTCTGGTAGACCTCCGGCAGCGAGGAGGCGCGGATATCGAAGCGCAGGTGTACGGCCGTCGCGTTCTTGTTGACGTGCTGCCCGCCAGGGCCACCCGCGCGGATGGCCGAGATCTCGATCTCGTCGTCCGGGATGCCGAGCTGTCGGGATATCCGCAGCATGACCGTTATTGCCGCAGCGGGTGATCCTGCGGCAGCTGTTTCAGTACCCACTGTGCCAGCTTGTGCTTGATCTTCGGCAGCGACTCATCGCCGCGCGCCAGCGGCTGGATCAGCCCATCGTGGACCAGCAGGCGGTAGACGAAGGTGAGCTTGTCGTCCTGGGAATCGGTCGCCTCGAACTCGACCACCCCGCGCTGCTTGCCGTACTCCATGCCGCGCCGCAGTGCCTCCTTGACCAGCTCCGCTTCGTTTTTCACCTTTTTCATCGCACGCCTCCCGTCGCTGTTGGCCACCTGATGGGGCCACGCCGATGGTACCTCACGAGGTCGATTCGATGATCGCTTCGGCTCCCGCAACCGGTGCATGGAACGATTACAATGTCCGTTCTGGCGAGTCCGGTCCGTCAGCGTTGCCGTCGGTGCGAGGGAATCACGATGTCATTCATCCGTACATGCACACGCGCGGGTGGCCGCGCGTTCCTGGCCCTGGTGGTGCTCGGGGGACTCGTCGCAGCGGCGGGAGCGGCGACCCCGGCACTGCAGGCCCAGCAGCAGACGAAGGCGGCGGAGGAGGCGGAGACGGAGCCCGCAAAAACCTCCGCGGCCACGCTGGCCGACCTGCTTGAGGATGAGGCCGGGCGTCAGCGCCTGATCGAGGACCTGCGGCGCATCGCCGCGGAGGAGGGCGCCGCGGCGGACGGCGTCGACGCCGCGAACAAGGGCGCCTCCCTGCCGGAGCGGATCGCCGCCACCAGCCAGGCCATCGCCGGGGAGTTCGTCGAGCGATTACAGCGGGCACTCGTCGCATTGCAGTCGATCGGTTCAGGCCCCGGCGTCGACTGGGGCGTCCTCGGGAAGGACGCATCGGAGCTCGGTCTCCTGATCGTCGGTACCGCCGCGGCCTTCCTGCTGCTGCGGTTTGCCGCCCGGACATCGTTTGCCCGGATCAATCGGTGGGTGCTCGTAGGTCGCGATGTCGCCGGCGTCATGCGCCGTTCCGGGGGCGTGCTGCTGGCATTGCTGATCGATGCTGCCGCCATCGCCCTCGCCTGGCTGGTTGGCTGGGCGATCGCCCTGTTCGCCCTCGGCGAGAGCGGGGTCGCCGATACGCGCCTGCTGCTGTTCCTGAATGCCTTTGTCCTGATCGAGGGGATCAAGCTGCTCGTGCGGGTCGTGTTCGCCGCGCGCGACGATGGCCTGCGGCTGCTGCGGATCACAAGCGAGGAGGCGGCCTACTGGAACACCTGGCTCGCCCATCTGACGAGTTTCGTCGGCTACGGCGCGCTGGTGGCCGTGCCGCTCGTGCGCACCGTGCTGTCGCCGGCGTTGGCGCAGGTGCTCTACGTGCTCGTGGTGGCGATCGGTTTCGTCTACGCGCTGTCGATCATCCTGCAGAACCGGGCGCGCGTGCGCCGCCTGCTGGAGGGATGGTCGCAGCATGCGGCGCTCGGCTCGACCCGGGTGAGCGCGGCGGTGCTCGCGCGGATGTGGCACCTGGCGGCGATCGGCTATCTGCTTGGATTGACCGCCGTGCTGCTGGTGCGCCCGGAAGAGGCGTTGCCGTTCATGGCACGGGCGACGCTGCAGAGCCTGCTCGCGATCGGTTTCGGCATCCTCATCGCCAGCGTGATCCGCCGGGCCATCAGCCGCGGCATCCGCCTCCCTGAGGCCACGCGTGAGAAATTCCCGCTGCTGGAGCCGCGCCTGAACGCGTTCGTGCCGCGCGGGCTCCAGGCCATCCGGATCGTGATCGTGGTGCTGGTGCTGGCGCTGGTACTGGACGGCTGGCAGATATTCGACCTCGCCACCTGGCTGGCGTCCGAATCCGGACTCGCCGTGGTGACCTCGCTCGCCTCGATTTTGGCGATCATCGTGGTAGCCGTGGTCGCGTGGATCGCGATCGCGAGCTGGGTCGATTACTGGCTCACCGACCACACCGGCAGAGGTGGCCCGAGTGCACGCCAGCGCACGCTGCTGGCGCTGTTCCGCAACGCGGTAGCGGTGGTGATCGTTACGATGGCCGGGATGATCCTGCTGTCCGAACTGGGCATCAATATCGGGCCGCTGCTCGCCGGCGCCGGCGTGTTGGGCCTGGCGATCGGTTTCGGCGCCCAGAAGCTCGTGCAGGACATCATCGGTGGCGTGTTCATCCAGCTGGAGAATGCGATCAATACCGGCGACTGGATCGATGCCGGCGGCATCAGCGGTACGGCCGAGCGACTGAGCATCCGCTCCGTCGGTATCCGCGACCTGGCCGGGACGTTCCACATCGTGCCGTTCTCCTCGGTCGATACGGTCTCCAACTACATGCGCGACTTCGCGTATCACGTCGGGGTCTACGGCGTCGCCTACCGCGAGAATACCGACGAGGTCATCAAGCACCTGATCGCCGCCTTCGAGGAACTGCGCGAAGATCCCGAGATGGGCCCCGAAATCCTGGGCGACCTCGAGATCAGCGGCGTGACCGCCTTCGATACCAGTTCGGTGAATATCCGGATACGCATCAAGACCACACCGGGCGAGCAATGGCGTGTGGGGCGTGCTTACAATCGGCTGGTCAAACAGCACTTCGATGCCGCGGGTATCGAAATCCCGTTCCCGCACACGACCGTGTACTTCGGCCACGACAAGGACGGATCGGCCCCTGCCGCAAACCTGCGGCTGCTGGATCAGCGGACGTCGGAAGATCCGCCCGGCGATGAGGATGGATCGGCGGGCGACAAGGCCTGAACCGGACGGGCGCCCCGGATTCCGCCTGCGGCTGCATCCGGGCTACGGGTGTACCGGGCCCGGCAGCCGCGTAGCCCGGATGAAGGCGCCAGCCGGAATCCGGGAAGCACTGTCACTATGGTGAGTGCTTCCGCAGGGCTCAGGTCCGACCGTGGACCTCGGTGCTGTCGTGGTTGGAGACGATCCAGTCGCTGACGGCCCGTACGAGCTGTTCGAAATCCCAGCGCCCGCGGCCGCGCATGGCGCATTCCCAGATCTCCAGCGAGCGCCAGCCGGCCTCTTCAAGACGTGTCCGGTTGCGGGCGTCGCGTTCGCGGTTGGCATCGATCTTCGCTTGCCAGAACTCCGGCCGTGTCTTCGGCAGCCGGAACAGTTCGCAGTCATGGCCGTGCCAGAAGCAGCCGTGGATGAAGATGACGGCGTGGTACTTCGGCAACACGATATCGGGCTTGCCGGGCAGGTCTTTGCGGTACAGGCGATAGCGGAAACCGAGCGCGAACAGGGCCCGGCGCAGGGCGACCTCGGGTTTGGTATCGGTGGCGCGGACGCGGGCCATGAGGCGACTGCGGGTCGCCGCGTCCATGATGTCCGTCATGCCGTGGCGGTCTCCATCGCCAGCTTCAGCTGTGGTGCATTGCGATCGGCCTGCATCTGAGCCAGCAGCTGCGGGATCATGGTGCGTGCGATCTCGCGGATGACCGGCACGGCGACCGAATTGCCGAACTGGCGATACGCCTGGGTGTCGGAGACGGGGATCGCGAAGTCATCGCCGAAGCCCATCAGACGGGCGCATTCGCGCGGCGTCAGGCGGCGCGGGCGCCGCCCCTCGCCGCGGTCGATCAGGATCTCGGAGCCATCCTTGTGGTAACGCGCGGACAGCGTACGGGCGGTGTCACCCGGTCCGACCCGGCTGAAACCGAAGCCGTTGCCGGCCGCCTCGTGTTTCTTGCGGTAATCCTGCAGGTACTGCCACAGGTGGGCACTCAGGGTGTAACGTTCCGCCACTTCGGCCTGATCGCCGACGGTGTAATGGCGTTCCGGCACCTCGCTGCCATCCTCCGGGTGCAGGACGTCGCCGAGCGTCCGCGCGTCGGGTTCGGGGAACGCCAACTGGTCCCAGCCGAACGGGACGTCCTCGCGGAAGCCGACCATGTAGATGCGCTCGCGGTGCTGCGGGACGAAGCCCTTTGCGTCGATGACCCGATCGTATACGCGGTAACCGAGGTCCTCCTCGAGTACCCGGCGGATGACGGCATACGTCCGGCCGCCGTCGTGGCCGCGGAGGTTCTTGACGTTCTCGAGCACAAAGGCGCGCGGGCGCTTGACCTCCAGGATCCGGGCGACATCGAAAAAGAGTGTGCCCTGTGCCTCGCACATGAAACCGTGGCGGCGTCCGAGGCTGTTCTTCTTGGATACCCCGGCGAGCGAGAAAGGCTGGCAGGGGAAACCGGCCAGCAGCACGTCGTGATCGGGGATCCGTGTGCGGATGTTGCGGCTGTTCGCGGCGGTCTCGTCCGAGGCGGCCGTTATTGCCCGCAGATCCGCGTGGATCTCCTCGTCCTCATTGCCGAAGTTCGCGCGGTAGGTCTGCAGGGCGAAGCGGTCCCATTCGCTCGAGAACACGCAGTGGCCACCGGCGTCCTCGAAGCCGCGGCGGATGCCGCCGATGCCGGCGAACAGGTCGATGAAGCGGAACGCGCCGGTGCCGGCCGGCGCGTTCGCGGTCCAGTCGCGCATCAGCCCGCCGATCGCCGCGGACCAGTGGGCCGGGACCGCCGGTTGCCCGCGGATCCAGCGGCGCACGGTGCGATCGCAGACACCGAGTCCGCGGGCCAGTTCCGTCGGCGTGAACAGTTGCAGCGCGGAACGCAGGGCGCGGTCGGCGTCAGGGGCGTCCGTCATGATCGGATTACCGGTGGGAAGGAGTGCGGACATTATGTCCGTGATCGTTCCCGCCGTACAGGCGGGGCATACTCGAGAAAGTCAAAATCGCCTCACGCCAGGACGCGGAGCTCGCCAAGAGAAGGCAAAACAGAGTAAGGAAAATCTGGAGGGATACCCCGTATACCGGCTTGAGACCGAAGGTAGCCTCCCGGTGGTCGAGGTCACGGTCCTGTAAAGGCGCATGCCGTAAGGCAACTGCCGGCATGCACCGTCTGCTCGTCAGCCGCCCCGGGTTTGCCTTTCCTTAGGGAAGCTCTGATTACAACCGGCCGACCTACAGTACTCCCGACAATCAGACGTTCCTTAGCGGGCTCCGCGCCCTGGCGTGCGGTGATTTTGACTTTCTCCTGATGGCCCACTAGCTCCCTCCGATCGAAATCCGACCTTACGAGCGCAGCGGAGCGGCGAGGAAGGGGCCGAGCGCGTCGGCCACGGGCCGTGGCGTCTCCATGTGGAGGTGATGATGCCCCTCGAGGTGGTCGATCGTGAGGTCGCCGATGGCCGCGACGCGCTGTTCCAGCGCCGGGCGCGCCATCGGCGGCAGGCCGCGGTCGCCGACCGCGAGGCGGGTCGGGGCGCGGATGGCCCGCAGTAGGGCGAGCACCTGATCCTCCGTGAATCGATACGGCGCCGGCAGGCGCAGGCGGCGGTCGCTGCGCCACTGCACCCCGCCGCCCTCGACCGCGACCGTGGCGCGCTCGACCAGCAGACGCGCGGCGGCTTCATCCAGGCCGCCGGCCGCCTGCCGCGCCTCGATCGCCTGCTCGATCGTGGGATACGTCCACGCCGGGCGGTCGCTGCGCGCGCGCATACGGTCAAGCGCATGCGCCAGCCGCCGCGGGGTCTCGTCCGGGTGTTCGGTGAGCGGGCCGAGCGCCTCGATCAGGGCGAGGCGGGCAATGCGCTCAGGGCAGGCACCGGCGACGAAGGTCGCCACGGCGCCGCCGAGCGAGTGTCCGAGCAGGGCGAAACGTTCCCAGCCGAGCGCGTCGGCGGCGCCGAGGACGTCTTCCACGTAATCGATGAAGTGGTAGTGCGCGCCGGCGGGCCGGTGGTCGGAATGCCCGTGCCCGGGCAGATCGAGTGCGACGAGGCGGACACCTTCCAGCAGCGGCGCCAGCGGCTCGAAGCTCGCGGCGTTGTCGAGCCAGCCGTGGAGGGCGAGTACCGGGATGCCATCGGCCGGACCGTGCACGCGCGCCGTGAGCCGTAACTGGCCGACCGGGAGCTCGATTTCCTCGGCGTCGTGGTTCATGCGGTCGGATCCGTACCGGGGGCGAACAGGCCGCCGACCGTCAGCCGGCGTCCAGGAAGATCCGGCGCCCGGCGGCGAACGTCTGGCGCGGCTGCAGGTCCGCGTCGATCAACGCGATATCGGCGGCGAAACCGGTGGCCAGACGGCCCTTGTGCCGCTGCAGCCCGAGCACGCGGGCGACGTTGCCGGCGACCAGTCCGAGCGCGTCCCCGAGCCCCAGGACGCCGTCGCGCACGAGCTTCTGCCATGCGCCCAGCAGTTCCGTATTGCGGGCGACGCGCATGCCGGCGTAGTCGCCGTTGGCGTCGAACTCGGGCAGGCTGCCGTTGCAGTCGGAGCTCAGAGTGATGCGATCGGCCGGGACACCCCGGCCGAGCAGTTCGACCACCGCGTTGTAGGCGGAGAATTCGCTGTCGCCGGGGCAGTCATCGAAGGCGGTGACGTCGACGGTCGCGCCGTGCATCTTCGCGTACTCGGCGGCCTCTTCGAGCAGTTCGTGGCGCCGGTTCACATGGGTCGGGATGACCTGGTCGGGCGGGATCTCCGTTTCCGACAGCAGCCGGCGCAGGGGCTCGAGGCCGCGGTGGCCGTCGCCCACGTGGAAGTGGCAGATGCCTCGCTTGCCGGCGAGCATGCCACCGACGCGGGCCTCGCTGACCAGGCGCGCGATCTCTTCCTGGCTGGGCTGGCTGGAGCGGTGGTCGGAGATCGCGATCTCGCCGACGCCGATGACCTCGGGGATCCAGGCGAGGTCGCGCTGGACGTCGCCAGTGAGCGTGGGCGCCGGCACGCGATAGGCGCCGGTGTACATGTACGCGTCGATGCCGTCCGCGCGCAGTCCGCGGACGGCGGCGAGCAGGTCCGCGGGTAAGCGGCTGACGCTGTCGGTCCCGAGGACGCCGACCACGGTCGCGATACCCATGCAGGCGATCTCGTCGGCCGTCATCGCGGGGCAGCGCGTGCCGCAACCGCCCTCGCCGCCGCCGCCCGTGACATGGGCGTGCTGGTCGATGAAGGCCGGCACGGCGGTCAGGTTCGTGGCGTCGATGATCTCGACCGGCCAGCCGTCGGGGACCGTGAGGCCGCGCCCGAGTGCCGCGATGCGGCCGTCGGCAATCAGGATCTCCGTGGCGTCGGTGGCGTCCGGTGTGTGGACGGCGCCTGCGCGCAGGAGGGTAATCAGTGGAGGTTTGGCCCTGGTGGGCATCGGCGGTTCCGGTTGATCTGGGGGTGCGCGTCCTCCCCGTGGTGGCGGAGCCTGTTCGTGCCCCTGGATGTTATCGCGAGCAAGCTCGCTCCTTCAGCCATGCGAACACCGTGTGGAAATGCACTGTAGGAGCGAGCCTGCTCGCGATCATTACCCTTGTCAGCCGCCGGACAGCGTCGCCGTGCGGAAGCTGCGGCTCTTGACCTTCTGGGTCGCGCCTTCGAGATCGTCGACCAGAAGCACCAGCAGGTCGCCTTCCTTCGCCTCGTCCAGGGCGCGTTCGACGGCATCCTCTTCGCTCATCACGATCCGGGTACTACAGGAGCCCTCGGCATCGGCCCCGGTCTTGACCAGGCCGGCCGCCTCGCCGATTTCGCGCCCGCGCGGGTGCGTCTCGCAGACGAACAGCGCGTCGTGCATCTTCGCGATCTGCGTGCCGAGGGCGTAGATATCCTCGTCGCGGCGATTGCCGGGGGCGCTGGCGACACAGATCCGCCGATGCGCGCTCAGGTTGCTGATCAGCGAGTCGAGCGCCTCCAGCGCGGGGACATTGTGGCCGTAGTCGATCAGGACCTTCACGCCGTCGGCGTCGATCAGATTGGTCCGGCCCGGGTTCTGGCCCGGCGTCGGATGGAAGGTCTGCAGGCCCATCTGGATGTCCGCGGCGGTCAGACCGAGGCCGTGGGCGGCGGCCGCGGCGGCGAGCGCGTTGGCGACGTTGAAGCGGGCGTGGCCCTCGAACGTGATCGGCGCGTCGGCGACGTGGAGGATCTGCGCCTCGACGTGGCCCTGGCGCATGACGATGTGATCGTCCTTCACGGTGTAGGCGACGCCGTGCTCACGCACGTGCTGGCGCACGGGGCGCGAGTCCGGGTCCATCGTGAAGTAGATGATATCGCCGCGGGCCCAGTACGCGCCTTCGAGGCAGCGCTCGTCATCCGCGTTGATGACGGCGGTACCGCCCTGGCGCACGGCGTCGATGACGACCGTCTTGCAGCGCGCGAGTTCGTCCAGCGTATGGATGTCGCGCTCGCCGAGGTGGTCGCTGGCGATGTTGAGCAGGACACCGACCTCGCACTCGTCGAAGCCGAGGCCGCGGCGCATGATGCCCCCGCGGGCCACTTCGAGCACGGCGTGCTCGACGGTGGGCTCCTTGAGCACGGTGCTGGCCGCGTGCGGTCCGCTGTAGTCGCCCCGCATAACCACGTGGTTGTCGATCTCGATCGTGCCGGTGCACGCGAGCCCGGTCTTGCGCCCGGACTGGCGCAGGATGTGCGATATCAGGCGTGCGGTTGTGGTTTTGCCGTTGGTGCCCGTGATCGCGGTGATCGGGATGCGGCCGTTGTTGGCCGGGTCGGGGAACAGCATATCGACCACGTGCTTGCCGACGTCGCGGCCCTGGCCGTGGGTCGGCGACGTGTGCATGCGGAAACCGGGACCGGCGTTCACCTCGACCACGCCCGCTGACTGCTCCTCGAGCGGTTTGCTCATGGTCTCGGCGAGCAGATCAATGCCGATGATATCCAGGCCGATCAGGCGTGCGATGCGCTCGGCGGCGTAGTGGACTTCCGGGTGCACGTCATGGGTTACATCGGTCGCGGTGCCGCCGGTGCTGAGGTTGGCGGTCGACTTCAGCCATACGATCTGGCCAGCCGGGACGACGCTGTTGAGTGTCAGGTCCTGTTGCGCGATCAGCCGATGGGTCTGCGCTTCGACGTGGATCTGCGTCAGCAGATTCTCATGGCCGACCCCGCGCCGCGGATCCTGGTTCTCCGTGTCGATCAGTGTCTGCAGGCTCGATTCGCCATCGCCGGTTACGTGAGCCGGGCGGCGCCGTGCGGCGGCGATGAGCTTGCCGTCAACGACCAGCAGGCGGTGATCCTCACCCTTTACGTATTTCTCGACGACCACCGTCTCGTGGCGGTGGTAGGCGGCGTCGTAGCCCTCGCGCAGGGCGGCGTCGTCGTTGATGTCGGTGCTCACGCCGCGCCCGTGGTTGCCCACGAGCGGCTTCGTCGCCACGGGGTAACCGATCCAGTACGCCGCTTCCAGGGCCTCTTCGAAGGAGTAGCAGATCTGGCCCCGCGGCACGGGGATGCCGGCATCACCCAGGATCTGCTTGGTCCAGTTCTTGTCATCGGCGATGCCGTAACCGATCAGGCTGGAACGCCAGGTCACGGTCGCCTGGAAGCGCTGCTGGAGATGGCCGTGCCCGAGCTGGATGTAGCTGCTCTCATCACTCAGGCGCTGATACGGGATGTCGCGCGCCTTGGCGGCGTTTACGATCGCGGCCGTCGACGGGCCCAGCATGTGGGCGTCGCGGACCTCCTTGAGGCGCGTGATGATCGATTCCACGTCGATCTCGTCGCCATCGAACAGGCGGCGCACGCAATCGACCGCCTCACGCCCGGCCGCCAGGCCGCAGGCCTCGTCGCGGTAGCGGTAACAGACGTTATAGATGCCGGGCTCATAGGAATCGACGGTTTTGCCGTAGCCCACGGAGAAGCCGATCATGTTCTGGAATTCGATCGACACGTGCTCGACCACGTGGCCGGCCCAGGTGCCGCGACGGACGCGTTCCAGGAAACCGCCCGGGCGGCCCACGGAGCAGCGGTGATCGTATATGGTCGGGATCAATTCCTGCAGGCGCTCGACGATGCCGGGGACGGTATCGCTGGGCCGCTCTTCAAGGTCCTCGATGTCGAGGCGCATGTAGATGGTCAGGTAGCGGCTGTAATAGTTGGGCCCGCGCAGGGCCCGATGTTCAAGAATTTTCATTCGTATCCCTGCATCTTCGTCTGCAGTGCGTCGGGCACGAGGTAGCGGCGCGCATCGATATCGAATCCGTGGCCGCTGATCAGGGCGTGCATGACGACATTCTCGATGGCGACCGCTTCGCCCATCGCCAGATCGGCGATATTCGAACTGGCCAGATCGCGCGTGTCGACGATGATGACGTGCCCGGTGCCGATCGCCTCGAGCACGCGGTTGCGGTGGATGATCACCGCCGCGTCCTCACCGAGACCGACGCCAAGATACTCCGGGTTGGTCGCGCCGACCTCCATCAGCCGGGTGAACCGGCCGCGCTCGAGGAAATGGCTGTCGATGATGATGCCCTCGACGAAGCCAAGGCCGGAGCTCATCTTGACGGCGCCCTTGTGCAGCGCATCGGCGGCCCCGCCGTTGTAGATCATGGTCGTTGACTGGGCTACGGCACCGGCACTCGTGCCGGCGATCACGCCGCCGCGCGCGTAGTGGCTGCGGATCGCCTTGAGCATCTCCGAGCCGCCGAGGACACTGGTCAGCCGGAGCTGATCGCCGCCGGTGAAGAAGACCACGCCGGAGCGCTGGACCAGTTCGATATTCGTCGGGTCCGCGGCGTCCTGGCGTTCGCGCAGGGGCAGGCAATGGACCTTGCTGGCCCCGATGCGCTGGAACGCCTCTTCGTAGACCGGCAGGATCTCCTCCGGTACGCCGCTCGCCGTGGCGATGACCGTTACCTCTTCGCTGGCGTCGGGGGTGTAACTGAATACCCTCGACAGGACCTCGAGTTCCTGCTCGCGATCCTCTGCGCCGCCGATGGCGATCAGGGTGCCGCACCGGTCGCCTGGATCAGCTGTCATATGGTTTCGCTCGCCGCATCAGCGATGTCCCGGTTCGGATGTGGAATAGCAGTGGAGTGGTGCTGCGGAGAGGGTCGGTATTGAACCCAGTATAGCACCCGCCCGGTTGCCGGGTGTGCGTATACCGACAACCCATGCTCATTGTTGGTCAGATGCGCCGGGTGGTTTTCCGTTTTTGTCCGTCTCCGGAAGACAAGCGCGTGCAGGCGACCAGGGAGAGCGGTACGTGGCTCGATCGCGGGCGCGCCGGGCTGTAGCGGCGGGGCGCCCGCAGGCGCCACCGCCGCGGGCGGGATTCACTCGGCGGCCGACGCGCCGGTCTGGTATTGCCGGTAGTTCTCGACGCCCATCGAGTCGATGAGCTGGAGCTGGGTGTCGAGATAGTCGTGATGCCCCTCTTCGTCGGCCAGCAACGCCGTGAACAGGTCGCGGCTCGCGTAGTCGCGCGCCTTCTCGCAGCAGCCAGCCGCCTCGCGGTAGAGGGCAAGCGCCTCCTTCTCGGCCGCGAGGTCGTTTTCCAGTACCTCGCGGACGTCGTTACCGATGCGCAGCGGGTCGAGCTCCTGCATCCCCGGCTCGCCCTCGAGGAAGATGATGCGCCGGATGAAGCGGTCGGCGTGACCCATTTCCTCGGTTGCCTCCTGCATCTCCTTCTGCGCGAGCCCGTTCAGGCCCCAGTGTTCGAGTTTGCGCGAGTGCAGCATGTACTGGTTAATGGCCGTGAGCTCGCTGCGCAGCCCGCGGTTGAGATATTCGATGACCTTCGCGTCGCCTTTCATGCCTGCTCCCGGGATTCGCGTGCCGGTTGGCCCCATGCGCCAACCTGTTGCCTGACAGGGTGAAGCTATAGACGACGTTCGCCCCGGTCAATGGATAGTGACGCCAGCGGCCACCGCCGTGGCCGCCGCGGTTTGCCTGCCATCAGATCCAGCGCGTAATCGATCCCGGACCGCCACGGATTCCTACCTCTTGGCCACAAGCATGCCGTAGAGGCGGTCCTTGAGGTGGACGCGCTCGCGTTTCAGTGCCTCCATATGCTCGTCCGCAACCGGTTCATCCCGTGACTCGAGGCCCTCGACCTCCTTGGTCAGGCGGTTGTATTCCTCCATCAGGCGCGCGAATTCGGCATCTTTGACCTTCAGGTCGTGGATGGTCTCACGATAGTCCGGAAAGTCCTCGATGAGTACATGGTGTTCACCATACATGCTGCCGTTCTCCTCCGGGGCATAGGGGCCCCGCCATCGTATTGCGTGGCGTGCGGTCACGGTGGCCGGATCGGGAATCAGGGCGTGACACAGCGCCATCGCCGGCCGCTGTTCGACCTTTCCACTGTACTTCCCGTGCCCCGGCGATGTCTGCCTGTACGCCACGGGGCAGTGTAGCCATGACCGCGAGTGATCGCGCGCGCCACGCCGTCAGATCGCCTCGACAACGGCTTACGCTTGGCACATATACTTGGCACGTAGTTTGCAATAAACTATCTGTTGCGTATCCGGGCAGGCGCAGCCCGGGCGTTTCTCGAAGGGGGCCGGCGCGTGAGAGAAAAGTTGCCATGAAATATCCGGACAAGAATGGAAAACCGATTTCCGAGAATCTGTTCCGCCGACTCGCGGTGCAGCTGACGGCCCAGCAGCTGCGGGAACTGCCCGTGGATCGCCTGCCGACGTCGATCCCGCTCGATGTGGTCGATCCGCAGACCGATCCGGCGAAGTACGCGGTCCTCAACGAGTTCGCCTGGGCGGTCGGGGCGCGTGAGCTCGAGCGCCGCTGCGAGGCCGCCGACCGGCTCGATGCGGAGAGCCGCGAGGCGCTGGAGACGGCCGAGGCCGCCACGGCGCGCCCGGTGGCGGACCTCGATCGGATGACCGAGCACGTGAGCCGGGTCTGGTCCGACGGCGATTCGCTGGGCGATTCGCTGTCGGACGCCAGTCAGACGCTGGAGCGCGGGCGTACCCGCGCGGGCGAGATCGCGGAGCAGGTGGGGCGTCTGCACCGGGCGCTGGCCGTGCTCGACCGGCCATGGGTGGCCGAGGGCCCGTTGCTCGATCGCATCAGCGCGGCGCGTGCGCACGCGCGGGCCGTCCTGCACTCGCTGGAGGGCGGTCTCGGCCGTTACGAGTTGCTGGAAGTCGATATCACCCAGGGCCACATGCGTGCGCGCAAGGCGCAGTGCGATATTGAGCTGAGCCAATTCCGCGAACTGGACGAGAAAATCGGGATCGTGGAGGAAAAACTCCGCCGTCCGCGCCAGATGATTCGCCGGTTGATCAGCCCGCGGGTGGCGCGGCGCGAGCGTGAGTATCTGCTGCAGCGCCTCGATACGCTCACCCGCCGGCGCGACAGCATCGAGAGCTTCGTAAGTGAAGACGACCTGATGCACTGGCTGGATGTGCTGGTGAACGCCAGCCTGCATGTACCCCGGGATCAGTGGCGCCAGCGCGCCCAGCGCACGCGCCTGCTGCTGTACCGGCTGATGAACGTCTATTGCCTGCAGCAGGAAATGGCGGCCCACCAGGTGGCCATGCGGGCCACGCCGGGCGTGAACGCCGAGCAGGCGATCGGCTATTACCTCAAGAGCGAGCGTTTTATCCTGAGCTACTTCGCGCGCAAGCGTCAGGAGGTCACGCTGTGGCTCTCGGGCGCGGCCGACGAAAAACTCAACCGGCTGGACCAGGTGCGCGACGCGATTCTGGCAGACTACCGGCGCAATTCGCAGCGCACCCGCCGTGACGCGTCGACGCGCTCCAAGGCGGTGCCGACCGCGGAAGATGGCCTCGACGCCGACACCGGTGCTCCCGACGCTGGGCGCGCGGGGGCGCGCTGAGTGCGTGCGTGCCGCCTCCGTGTTTCAGACGGGCGGAGTCGCGGGCGCGGCATCGGCCAGCGCCGAATAATGGCTGCGAAGCCGCGTCAGGTCGATCGTGTTCAGGAACGAGGAATACGCCAGGCAGCTGATCAGGAAACGGGGATCTTCCGCCCACGGCGGCAGGTGCCGGGGCGCCCGGCATAACCCGCCGGCACGGAGTTCCGCCAGCGCCGGGATGTCTTCGATGTCCAGCTTGCCGACGAACAGCAACTGCAACAGATCCGACCGCCCCAGCGCGACCGCCGTGCGCATGAAATTGTGCACGCGCAGGAGGCCGTCGAGATAAACGCCGTCCTTGGTGAACGGGACACCGCCATCGACCCGGCCACCGCGGAAGATGCGTCGCGTGTTCTCGAACGACTGTTCGCGATGCCCGGTGCGCTCCACGAACCAGCGATAGACCTCGATGAAGTCTGCGCCCTCGAGCGCCATCTGGATCGCGATCACCCGGTCGGCAAGGCGGCGCAGGCGGTCGATCTCCATGCTACCCGTGATGAACTCGGCGAATACCGCGAGGCCTTCCTGGGTGCGGGTCGTGCCGGGATGGCTGAGACCGAGGATCGGCAGTTCCCGCTGGGCGCGCCCGTTCAGGGAGGTCAGAACGTGGACGAAGGCCTCGTGCTGGATCAATTGGTCCACGTCGCGGTCCGTGAAGCAGGCATTGCGCCGGATCCGGATATTTTCGGGGCCCGCCAGCACGTTGGCCGAGAGCTCGTCGACCACGATCACCTCGGGTGCCGCTGTGCCGAAACGCGGGTTCACCGCCGCGCGCATCGATTCGGCAAGCCCGTGCGCGAGGTGGCAGGCGGGCGGCGGCGCGCCGAGGTCGGCGTGACTGAGCGATTCGATGATCCCGTCGAATTGCTGAGCAAGGCCGAGCGTGTTCGTGGCCTCGTCCGGCTGGATGTCGTCGGGGGCCCCGTACAGCGCGCGCGAGTGGGTCAGGAATTCAGCGGTGCCGGCACTCGCGAGCAGTCGGGCGCCGCTTTCGATGGCGTCGGCCTGGCGCGCCAGCCAGCCGGAGATCGGCTCATCGGGTGTCCCCAGCTCACGGCGAAACCGGCGTATGGCCTTGAGGCTGGGCCCGGGATCGAACGGTGGATACTCCACGCGGGGCGGCGCGTCGGCCCCGCCGGCCAGGAAGGTCTCGCGCACGGAGGCCGGCCACGCCAGGTAGCGCAGGATCTGCACCGGGGCCTCCGCTTCCCGGAGGTATTCGATCAGACGGGCGAGGCGGGCGGGTCCCATGATGTCTTTTCCCCGTGGCGCACGCGCGCTATTGTCGCATGATGGCATGCGCATCCCGCACGCATCCGCGTGCGCGGCATGCCGCTGATAGCCCGGACGCATGGCGTCCGCGAAACGGAGATTCCCCAATGTGCCACAAGACCCTGACCGCCCTGGCCCTCGTCTGTGTGCCCGGGCTCGCCATCGCCGTGCAGCCGAACATGGAGCCCGGGCAGTGGGAATATACGACCACGACCCGGATCAGCGGTCCCATGGACATCCCCGAGCAGACATCGACCCATAGCCAGTGCGTCACTGAGGGCGAGCTCGATGAAGCGGATGCGTTCATGGAGGATGTCGAGGAGTGTGAGGTCGAGCGCCGTGAAGTCAGCGCCGACAAGGCCGGTTTCACGCTCGTCTGCCCCGGGCAGCAGGGCGTCGAGGTGCGCATGACGATGGACATGCGCCTGCTCGGCGACCGGGTCGAGGGCGAGTCCGTCGCAAAGATGTCGATGAGTGGGCAGTCCATGGAGATGCGCTCGCGCGTCGAGGGCCGACGCGTCGGTGACTGCTGATCCGGGCGAGCCCCGTGAACGCCGGCCGCGGGCTACCCGTACGCCCGCTCGTCGCGTCGCTCGCGGGCATCGTGCTGGCGACCGGCGCGACTGCTATTCAGGCCGCCGAGAAACCGCTATGGGAGCTGGGGGTCGGCGTCGCGCCGGTTACCTTCCCGGCGTACCGCGGTGCCGATGAGCAGCGCGGTTTCACGCTCCCGATCCCGTTTGTGGTCTACCGCGGCGAGCGCCTGCGCGTGGATCGGGGCGGCGCCCGCGGCATGCTCTGGGATGCGGATAATGTCGAGCTTGATCTGAGCTTCGACGGGGCCATCCCGGTCGAGAGCAGCGATGACGGTCCGCGTGCCGGCATGGAAGAACTCGATCCGCTGCTCGAACTCGGGCCTTCGCTCAAGGTGCGCCTCATGGAGACGGACAGTGGGCAGCTGGAGTTCAGGCTGCCCGTGCGCGCGGCCATCGCCATCGACGATGGCTCGACCCGCCAGGAAGGCTGGAAGGTCCATCCGATGCTGCATTACGACGCCCCCCGGCTGATCGGCGACTGGGATCTCGGCTTCAATATCGGACCCAAGTTCGCCAGCCGCGATTTCCACGCCTACTACTACGATGTCGGCGCGGACGATGTGACACCGCAGCGTCCCGCGTACCGCGCCTCGGCGGGCTACAGTGGCCTGTCGATGCTGGTGAGCGCGAGGCGTCGTTTCGATCGTTTCTGGGTCGGTTCATTCCTGCGTTACGACTATCTCGATGGGGCCACTTTCGATGACAGTCCGCTGATGGAGACGGATCACGCGCTCAGCGCGGGTGTGGCGATCAGCTGGATCCTGTGGCAATCGCAGGAGACGGCGAGCGAAGACCCGCGTGCGGGGCTGGCCGGAGGCGGCTGACCCTGTCGTGCATGCGGGTGCGCCTGCGCGGGGTGCGGTGATCCGGGTCTTCGGCTCCCCGGTTGCAGAACTTTCGATAATCAGACGTCCTTCAGGCGGTCGTTTCTATCGCCCGGTGCGGGGATCGCCGGCTTCGCCGATGGTGTCCGCGAATTGGCTGACGGGCATCGCCCGCGCGAACCAGAAGCCCTGTGCCTCATGGCAGTCGATCGACAGCAGCGCCTCGACCTGGGTCGGTGTCTCCACGCCCTCGGCGATGACATACATGCCGAGGTTCTGGCCGAGTTCGACGATCGTCTTGGCGATCGCCCGGCCGGTATCGGCCGCGTCGCAGGTGTCCAGATCGGCTACGAATGAACGGTCGATCTTGAGGGTGTCGATCGGCAGTTCGCGCAGGTACTGCAGCGAGGAGTAGCCGGAACCGAAATCATCAAGAGCGATCCGCAGGCCCGGACAGCGTTCCCGGAGGTCACGCAGCTGGCGCGTGGCGTGTGCGAAGTCCTGCATGACCATGCTCTCGGTGATCTCCAGTTCGATGCCCGCCGGCCCGGCGCCGGCCTCGTCGATCAGGCGCGCGACGTACGCGCCGAAGCCCTCCCGGTTGAGCAGCTGCGCCGAGAGATTGATCGAAACCACGATGTCATGGCCGGCAGCCTGCCATTCGGCTACCTGGCGGATCGCGTAGGCCAGCACGTAGCGGTCGATCTCGCCGATCAGCGCGCTCTGTTCGGCGATCTGCAGGAATTCGCCGGGTCGCAGTAGACCGCGTTGGGGGTGCTCCCAGCGCAGCAGCGCCTCGGCGCCGTAGTAATGGCCGTCAGTCAGCCTCACCCGCGGCTGGTAGTGCAGGACCAGCTGCCCCTGCTCCAGGGCATCGCGCAGCTGCGCCTCGATCTGCAGGCGCTCGGTGACCTGATCGTTCATCGACTCCGCGAAGTAGCGATACTGGTTCTTGCCCGCGTGTTTCGCCGTATACATGGCGGTATCCGCCGCCTGGATGAGGTTGTCGGCGCTCAGGCCGTCCTGCGGGAACAGGCTGATGCCGATACTCGGTTGGGCCGCGATCTCGCGGTCCTGGATGCGGAATCGGGGCTGGAGCCGATTGAGTATGCGTTCCGCGACCTCGGTCGCGTCCTCCGCATGCGCGATCGGGACCACGGCGACGAACTCGTCGCCGCCGAACCGCGCGACCGTATCGCCCGCCCGCAGGCAGTCCTGCAGCCGGACGGCGACCTCGGTCAGCAACTGGTCGCCGGCCTTGTGTCCGAGCGTATCGTTGACCAGTTTGAACTCGTCCAGGTCGAGCAGGATCACGGTGACGAAGCGACCCTTGCGGCCGGCGTCGAGCATCGTCTGGCGCAGGCGGTCATCGAGCAGGCTCCGGTTCGGCAACTGGGTGAGCGGGTCGTACTGGGCCTGTTCCACCAGCTTCTGCATCAGGCGATGCTGGTCGAACGCGATCGAGGTGATCTGGGCCAGCTCATGCAGCAGGTTGCGCACGTCGTCATCGATGTCGCCGCGCCTGGCCACGAAGACGATCAGGACGCCGAGCACGGCGCTTTCCTGGTCCAGCACCGGGAAGGCCATGACGTCGCCGTACCCCGCCGTCGCCATGGCCTCGTGCAGCCGCTCACTGGCGCCGGGAGTCGGCGTCTGTTCGCTGTCCAGGCGCGCATCGGAGCCGCGCATGGCGGCCGCGATCGCACCGCCGATCTCGCTCGGCGCGATGTCGTGGATCGCGGCGATGCAGTCGTTCGACAGCGCGGGTGCGGCCTCCACGTCCATGACGCCATCGTGGAGCTGGCACACGGCGGCGGTCAGCCGCGGCTGGTACTCCTCGAGCGTGCCCACGACCTCGTAGACGATCCGGGTGAGCGGTTCACCCCGCGCCACCATCTCCAGGATCTCGCCACGGTGCGCGGCGAAGCGCTCCGCGCGGCGCTGCTCCGTGATATCCCGTACCGTGCCCTGGTAATAGAGGATATTCCCCTCGGGATCGCGCACGGCGCGGCCGTTCTCGCTGGTCCAGAAGCGTTCCCCGGTGCCGACCTGCCGGACCTCGGCCTGGAAATCTTCCACGTGATCCTGCTGCTCAAGCGCCTGCCGGATGCGGGCGCGCGCGCCGGGATCTACGTACCAGTCGGTGGCGATGTCGTGCACGCGGGCCAGCAGATCCTGTTTGTCTTCGCACCGGTGCATACGCACGAGCGGCCAGTTGACATCGAGCAGGCGCCCCTCGGGGGTCGAGCGGTAAATGCCCTCGCGGGTGTGTTCGAACACATGCCGGTAATCGGTCTTCGCCTGGCCCAGCCGCTGCTCGGCAATCTTGCGGGGCGTGATATCGAACAGCAGGCCGTTCCACACGGTTGCCCCATCCGCCCGCCGATGCGGGCGTGAAGCGCCATGAAGCCAGACGCGTCCGGTCGGTACATCGATCGGCCACTCGTGGGTCCATGACGTCAGCTGATCACGCGACTGCTCGATGCTTTCGATGAATGGCCGGACTGCCTCCCTCGGGATCCAGCTCAGCCAGGTATCGAAGTCGTGCATGTCCACGGCGTCATCGAAACCGGCGATTGCCCGCAACCCCTCGCTGAGGTGATCGATGACATAGTGCCCGTAAGCGGTCTGCCGGAACTGGTAGATCGCGCCTGGGATCGTGTCCATGAGATCGCGCAGCCGGGCCTCCGTATCGGCCTGGTGGCGCTCGTTCATCCGCTGCCCGGTGACATCGACGACGGTCGCCAGCCGATACAGCCCGTCAGGCAGTTCCACCAGCGTCTCGCGCGTGTCGACAATGCGCCATGCACCATCACTGCGCTGGATTGCGTGCTCGACCGGATCCGGGCCAGGGCCATGCTTGAGCACATCGTGGTGGTGTGCGAGTGCCCGGTCGCGATCGGCGGGCTGCAGTACGTCCGCGAAGATACGCCCGATCAGGGTCCCCCGCGGGCGCCCATGGATCCGTGCGTAGGCCTCGTTGACGTAGCGCAGGCGGCCATCGCGGTCGCTGAGGGTGATGCCGGCATCGACCGCGTCGGCGACGGCGGCCGCCATCACTGATGGAGCCGGCGGCGGGAACAGCGACAGGCTGGCGGATGCCGCATCGATCCGGCTGAAGCACCAGACGAGGTCGACGGGGCGATCGCGCGGGCACGCACGGACCTCGCCTTCACCCCCGGCGAGCGCCGCGCTTAGCCCGGCCTCGACCGCGGCGCGGCCCTGGTCAGCGACGACCTCCGCGAGGTGCATGCCACTCGCGATCATGGGCCAGTAACCGCTCGTGTCGTGCAGTGTACCGTCGGCATGGACGCGACCGACCCGGTCCAGCACCGGGTCGGGTCCCCGGCACTGCTGCGCCTGGGGCGGGGCATCGTGGGACCGTATCGGTCGGGTCATCCGCTGAACCTGTCGGCTGGAGGCGAGCGTGCGGGTCGTGAACCGCAGTCCGGGCAGCTCATGACGATGAAGGCCATTATGTCCCGCTCCGTGTCCAGTGGGAAATCCGCAGCGCGGCCCGGTGCACGGTGGTATGGCGGTGCCGGGGACCAACGGGTGTCGCATCGCGGTCCGATCAGGCGCCTGGGCCTGTTACGTGATCCGCCGGTCCGGGCGGATCGGCTCACGTATGACCACCCCCACCCTGGTTCCGTTCCCTGCGTCCACGCAACGCATGACGGCGACGGCGGATTACGAGCAGCCGCCCGACCCAGATGGAGATCACGTAGGCGGCAACCGCCAGTGGGCCGGCGATCAACAGGCTGCCGAGAATCAGATAGATCAGGCCTACGGCGGCCTCGTCCGCGCGATCGGAGATGCTGATCTCCGGGCCGATGATCCCCCCGAAGACCGCCTCCCCGAGTCCGTTGAACGCGAAATACAGTGGCCCGAGCGTGATCGGATTGCTGACCCAGGACACGACAAACGCGGCGGGAAAATTTCCACGGATGGCGATACAGCCGATGAGCATCAACAGTGTCTGCATGCCCACCGTCGGTGTGAGGCCGACGAACACGCCCACGGCGACGCCGCGCGCCAGCGTGCGGCGGTGGACGTGCAGGCAACCGGTCCGCTCCAGCGCTCCGGAGATCCAGGGGTGGCGTTCAAGCCACCCGTGCGCCTGTTTGCGCGACGGCAGCCAGGACTGGAGGTAGCGAAACATGGGGTACCCGCGTGAATGTTGGGTGGCCGCCGCGGACGGAAAGGCCGGGGATTATACCTGTTGTCGGTGGTCTGCGTACGCCGACGGGGCGTTCCCTGTCGCCCGGGAGCGAGCCGTGTGGCGCTGCGCGCCGACAATTGGCGATGGACCGCGGTATCATCACGCAGCGTGCCACCCCCCGCTGCCGCAAGCGTTTTCAGTCGCCCGGCGCGAAGCGACAAAAGGCGAATTGATATGCAATGCTCGTGGTTCCCCCGAACGGCGGTCCTCGCCGTCGTGCTGCCCGGATTCCTCGCCGGCTGCGCCGCGCTGCTGCGGACCAGCACCGTCACCACCAGCGGCGGCAACGCGTCGACGGCCGCGAACGGGGACGAGCCATTCGCGCGGGTCTATACCTGCCCCGGCGGGTTCCGTTTCAGCGCCCGGACGGATGGTGACGAGGCGCGGGTCGACCTCGGGACCCGGCGGCTGACGCTGGCGCGGGAACCGGCGGAAACGGGTACCCGCTACGCCGATGATGAGACCCTGCTCCAGGTGCAGGGCAATCAGGCGACGATCGCGGTCGATGCCAGCATCCGCAGCGGTTGTCGGGGCCGCGACGCCGCCGACCCGTGGCAGGCGGCGGCACTGCGTGGTGTCGATCTGCGTGCGCTCGGTCAGGAACCGGGCTGGTCGGTCGAGGTCGTCGAGGGTGAGTGGCTGCGAATCGTCCAGGCGGGAGAGGCCGACATGCTGGTTGCGCGCGATCCGGTGCGGGAACGGACGGGCTCCGGCGCGACGGTCTATACGGGGCGGGCCGCCGGTCAGCGCCTGCGCCTGCGCCTGACGGAATCGGGCTGCACCGATTCAATGAGCGGGGAATCGTATCCGTTGACCGCCACGCTGACCCTGGATGAGCGTCAGCTGCGTGGTTGTGCGCGGACCCTCTAGTGCCCTTTAACGCAAGTTCGTCGTCTTTTCGCCGGGCCTCGAAGCGCCTGGCGGCGTTGCGCCTCCTCGCCATAGGAGGTGCTATGACTCGTCGGCGCGCCTTGCCAGTCGCCACGATGCCTCGCCGAGAAAGATCGACGAACTTGCGTTAAAGGACACTAGTGGGCCCGGTTGAGCGACTGACGGCCACTTGATGCCGGTCAAGGGCAGCGGCGGCGTAGCGGCATAGCGTCCTGCGTAGAGGGATGCCAGTTCAAGGCGCTGCAGCCGGGCATTTACGTCTACAACTGCGCCACGCCCATGGTCGCCCATCACATCACCAACGGCATGTATGGCCTGGCCGTGATCGAGCCCGAGGGTGGTCTCGAAGATGTCGATCGTGAGTTCTATGTGATGCAGGGCGATCTGTACACGGTCGAGGACCACGGCACGCGCGGGGACCTTGGCTTCAGTGTCGACAAACTGCTGGACGAACGCGCGGAATACTTCACTTTCAATGGCGCCGTCGGGGCGTTGACCGCCGAGCATCCGCTGGAAGCCGAGGTGGGCGAGGATGTCCGGATATTCTTCGGCGTCGGTGAGCCCAATGCCACGAGTTCGTTCCGCGTGATCGGCGAGATCTTCGACCGGGTCTATGACCAGGGGGCCATCACCAGTGAACCGCTGCGTGACGTGCAGACGCTGACGGTTGCCCCTGGCGGTGCGACCATGGTCGAGTTCGGTCTCGACGTGCCCGGCCGCTACATCCTTGTCGACCATTCCCTGTCGCGCGCGGAGAAAGGGCTCGCCGGTTTTCTCCATGCCGAAGGTGAACAGAACCCGGAGATCTTCCGCGAAGATCGTTGATCGGCCGGGGGGATGGGCGAGCGGTCGTCACCTCGTGTCGGGCCGTCGACACCATGCCCCGGGTGATTGACCGGATAACGGCCCTGGCGGCACCCGTGCGGGTACCGCCAGGGTCGTTGGGTGGCGCCACGACCTTGACCCCGAGCGCTTCACGTCGCCGTTGTCGGCACCTGGCAAGCTCTTTGCTCGCTTCACGGGTGTCGGCGGTGTGGGCGCCGACGCAACGGGACGCGCGACCCCGCGCCAGTGCCAGTGTATCGGGGATCCGCGTCGTTTGCCGGCGGGGTCGCATAGCGTGTGACCCCGCTTTTTTCTGTCCCTTCGCTGTGACCGATGCGCCCCGCGGAAGTGCCCGCAGGCGAGCGGGCCCGGCAGGATGAACCGGGTGGTGCCTGCCGGGCGACCCGCGTGTGCTGCTACCATGGAAGGCCCGACAGCGACATCCGGCCCGACTTCATGCTCTCGATCATTGGTGGAGGCCTCGCCGGCTGCGAGGCGGCCTGGCAGGCGGCGCAGCGCGGTGTGCAGGTGCGCCTGTACGAGATGCGCCCACGGCGCGCGACCGAGGCGCATGTCACCGACCGACTCGCCGAACTCGTGTGCTCCAACTCGCTCGGCTCCGACGTAATCGATCGCCCCTCCGGTCTGCTCAAGGCCGAACTGCGACGCATGGGCTCGTTCCTGCTCGACTGCGCCGATGCCACCGCCGTACCCGCCGGCAGTGCCCTGGCCGTCGACCGCGAGGCGTTCGCGGAGCGGGTTACCGCGCACCTGGAGGCCCATCCAGGGATCGAGATCGTGCGCGAAGAGATCACGGCCCTGCCGGATGGGCCGACCATCATCGCCTCCGGCCCGCTGACCTCACCAGCCCTGTCGGACGCGCTGGCTGACCTGTCCGGCGAGGAGCATCTGTTTTTCTTCGATGCCATCTCGCCGATCGTCGAGGGGGATTCGGTCGATCTGGATGTCGCCTTCCGCCAGTCGCGCTGGGATCGCGGTGATCAGGCCGGCGGCGACTACATCAACTGCCCGCTCGACCGCGAAGAATACGAGGCCTTCGTCGATGCCCTGCTGGGCGCCGAGCGGATCCCGCTGAAAAGCTTCGAGGCCGCCATCGACTCGGGCGTCAAGGCGGGGCTGCACCGCTTCTTCGAGGGCTGTCTGCCGATCGAGGTGATCGCCTCGCGCGGGCGCGAAGCGCTCGCCTACGGGCCGCTGCGGCCGGTCGGCCTGACGGATCCGCGCACCGGCCGCCGTCCGTACGCTTGCGTCCAGCTGCGCCAGGACGACCTCGCAGGCACGCTCTACAATCTGGTCGGCTTCCAGACCAATCTGAAGTTCGAGGAGCAGAAACGCGTGTTCGCCCTGATCCCGGGGCTCGCGAATGCCCAGTGGGAGCGCCTTGGCCAGATGCACCGCAATACCTTCCTCTCGGCGCCGAAGCTGCTGGACCCGACCCTGCGTTTCCGTGATCGCGCGGACCTGTTCTGCGCCGGCCAGCTCACCGGGATCGAGGGTTATGCCGGCAACGTCGCCTCGGGCCTGCTCGCCGGGTGGAACGCGGCGCGCACCCTGACCGGCGGGGCGCCGATCACCTTGCCGCGGGACACCATGCTCGGCGCCCTGTGCCACTACATCGCGAACGCCGACCCGGCTCATTTCCAGCCGATGAAATCCAACATGGGCCTGCTGCCGGCGCTGCCACCGCCGCAGGGGCGCAAAAAACGGAAGAAACGCGAGCGCCAGGCGGCGTACGCCGAGCGCGCCCTGTCCTCGATCGACGCCTTCCTCAACGGGGTCGATTCGCTGCCGGGTCTGCGAGCGGCGTCCGTCGTCGCATCCTGAACGGGTTTGCCCGTGCGCTCGGCAAGTCACGCTGGGGAGGGGAGCGTCGGGGCCTGGACATCGCGAGCAAGCTCGCTCCTACACGCCAAACGACCTCAGGCCCGAACTCGGACGCGGTTCGCGCTTCAGAAATTCCACGCGAGCGGGATCAAAAGGATCGCCACCAGCCCGGTCACCACGTTCAGCGGCAACCCGATGCGCAGGAAGTCGACGAAGCGGTAACCGCCCGGCCCGAGCACCATCAGGTTGGTCTGATACCCGATCGGCGTGGCGAAACTCGCCGACGCCGCGAGCATGACGGCGATCACGAACGGCATCGGGCTGACGTCGAGATCGCCCGCAACGGCCAGCGCGATCGGGAACATCAACACGGCGGCGGCGTTGTTCGTGATCAGTGCCGTGAACAACGCCGTGGCCACGTAGATCGCCGCCAGATTGACCCAGGGCACGCCGCCGGCGATATCGACCAGCCAGTGCGCGGTCGCCGCCGCGACCCCGGTGGATTCCAGCGCGGTGCCGATGCCGAAGGCCGCGGCGATCACCAGCAGGACCGACCAGTCGATACTCTGACGTGCCCGTTCGACCCCGGTGCAGCGTGTGATCAGCATGCCGGCGGCGGCGAGCATGGCCGCCTCCAGCATGGACAGCAGGCCGGCGGTCACGCCCGCGACCATCAGCACCAGCAGTCCGAGTGCGACCGGCGCGCGCTCGTATTTTGGCGGGCTCGAATCCTCCAATCGGCTGACGAGCAGGAACTCGCGCGAATTGCGCTGCTGTTCGATAAACGAAGGCCGCGCCTCCAGCAGCAGCGTATCGCCGGGCTGCAGCACGATATCGCCGACCTTCTGCCGCAGCCGGCGGCCGCCGCGCGCGACGGCAATGACCACGGCGTTGTAGCGGGCCCGGAAACGCCCCTGGCGGATCGACTGGCCGATCAGCCGGCAGTGGTCGGAGACCACGGCCTCGAACAGCATGCGCTGGGAACGCGGGCCCTCGAGCTTGAAGACCTGGCTGGTGGCCGGTGTGAGGCCACGGATCTTCTGCAGCTCGACGACGGAATCGGGCATGCCGACGAACACCAGCCGGTCGCCGCCCTGCAGCACCTCGCGCGGCGATACCGCCGGCAGCACCGTCTCCTTGCGGTCGATCTCGATCAGGTACATGCCGGACAGGTGGCGCAGCCCGGCCTCCTCGATGTTCTGGCCGACCAGCGCGCCGTCGTGGTCGACCAGCATCTCGACACTGTATTCACGCGGTTTGCTGAACTGGGCGATCGCCGGGCGACGTTCCGGCAGCAGCCACCGGGACGTGGCATAGATGAACGCGATGCCCGCCAGGGTCAGCGGCAGCCCGACCCAGGCCAGGTCGAACATCTGCAGGCTGGCGCCGGGGACCTGTTCTTCGAGCAGGCCGTGGACGACGAGGTTGGTGCTGGTCCCGATCAGCGTGCAGGTGCCGCCCATGATGGCGGCGTAGGACAGCGGGATCATCAGCTTGGAGGCGGCGAGGTCGTGCTTGCGGGCCCATTCGCGCACCGCCGGGATCAGCATGGCGACGACCGGCGTGTTGTTGAGGATGGCGCTCATCGCCGCCACCGGCCACATGAGCTTCAGCTGTGCGTGGCCGAGAGAACGCGGGCGGCCGAGCAGGCGCTGCACGATCCAGCGGATGCCCCCCGTGTCCTCCAGGCCGGCGACCACGACATAGAGTACGCCGACGGTGACCAGGCCGGGATTGCCGAGGCCATCGAAGGCCTCGGCGGGCGAGAGCACCCCGAATACCATGAGGATCGCGAGGCCGGCCAGGAACACCATATCCGCGGCCAGACGCGTGGCGAAGAGCACGCCCAGCACGCCGGCTACCACGGCTACCGTCAGTCCCGCCTCGAAGGTCACGGCCGTCTCCTCCGCCGCTGTACGCGTGCCCGGCCGGCGCGCACCGATGCGTGCCGGGAGACGGGACCTTAACCGCCGCGGCGCACCGGGAAAAGGACCATCGCCGTTATGGCCCCGGACCCGCGGTGATGGATTACACTGGGATGCAGACTATTGTTCGCGGTATGACGGGGAGGGACGCATGGAAACCGCACTGATCTTCGGTGTCGGCCCCGGGCTTGGGGCGGCGATCGCGCGGCGCTGCGCGCGGGGCGGTATGGCCGTCGGGGTCGCCGCGCGCGATGCCACGCGCGTGGAGGAACTGTTGCCCGATCTGCGGGCGAGAGGGGCGCCCGACGCCCGGGCCTACGCCTGCGATGTCGGCTCGGAATCGTTCGTCGAGGAGGCGTTCCGGGAGGTGCTGGAGGACCTGGGCACGCCGCGGCTGGTCGTGTTCAACGCCGGCGCTTTCGTGCGCGAGGGCCTGCTGGAGACATCCGCAGGCGATTTCGAGCATTGCTGGCGCGTCGGCTGCATGGGCGGCTTCCTGGTCGGCCGCGCGGCCGTGCGGGCAATGCAGGAGGCGGGACCGCGCGTGGACGGCTCACTGGGGACGATCATCTTCACGGGCGCCACTGCGAGCCTGCGCGGCGGCGCCGGTTTCCATAACCTCGCGGTCGGCAAATTCGGGCTGCGGGCGTTGTCGCAGAGCCTGGCGCGCGAGTTTGCCCCGCAGGGGATCCACGTCGCGCACACGATCATCGACGGGATGATCGAATCCGAACAGCCGGGGCACTCGGCGCAGGATAAGGGGGCCGATGGGGTGCTGGATCCGGACGCGATCGCCGAGAACTACTGGCATCTCCACCGCCAGCCGCGCAGCGCCTGGACCCAGGAACTCGACCTGCGGCCGTGGAGCGAGAAGTTCTGACGGGGTTGTGTTTCTCACGCAGAGGCGCGGAGCGCGCTCCGCGCCTCTGCGTGAAAAAAACGCTTCAGGCCGGCCCGGGCACTTCCTTGATGGAAGGCCTCACGGGCATGGTCAGTCGTCCTCGTCGTCCTTCCATTCCTTCATCTTCGAGTAATCGAGCGTCTTCTCGAGTTCCCGGCTCTTACGCTGCAGACGGACGATCCATGCGATCAGCAGGGCGGCGGCGAGGCCCAGGATCACGACGATGATGAGCACGGGATTGGACATAGGGACTCCAGACAATCTCTGCGCGGCGATGCTGCGCCGGTTCCATCAATGATGGCGGCGATCGTGGCGCTAATCCAGCCAGCGTAACCCGTCCGGCGTGTCGATCTCCGCCTGCAGGCGGGCCGGCTCGCCGGCACCGCCGGTTTCCAGTGCCAGCGTATCGGTCAATTCCAGCGGCGCCAGCCGCTCGCGGACGCGGCCCGGATCCGGGTGCACGCCGTGCAGCGACCGCAGGCGCAGTCCGGCGTCCGGCAGCCGTCGCGCGGGGTGGCGCACGCCACGGCCCCATTCGATCACCGGTGGCACGAGTCCGTCCTCGATGAGTGAGCCGTCGTCCGGGAACGCGATCCGCCAGTGCAGGTCGTCGCGCTGCATCGGTCGCGGCCGGCCGGCGTCGTGTACGCACGCGGCTGTCGCCGCGTCGAGGTCGGCGCTGCGGGCGACCCAGGTCAGCAGGCGCGGACGTTCCCGGAGCGCTGCCCGGACGCCGGGGGCATCGAGGCCGAACCAGCGCGGTTTGGTGGGCGTCTCGGCCTCCGGGTCGATCGCGATCACCTCGATGTAGCGGTCGTCGCCCAGCCCCAGCAGCGCGTTGTGGGTACCCAGCTTCGGATGGCGCCCGCCCGCGACGCAGCGTATTCCAAGGCAGCGCTCGAGGTGGGCGGCTCCACGCTCCAGCTTGTCTGCGGCGACGACAAGGTGATCGAACGCCGTGTGCACGCTCATGGGATTGCCCTTTGCGGATACGCGGTGGCCATCATACCGCGCCCGGACGATGACGCGCCGATCCGGTCCGGGCGCTGGCGCGTACCCGTGTCGAATCCGCCGAGGGGGTGGCGAGGTCCGCTTTGCGGGGCTATCGTAGAAAATGTGGGGCGTAGGGGCGCCGCGTCCGTGATCCGCACCTGTTACAGGGGGCGCACGGGGGGCCACCGTACCGCAGAACAAAAAAAGGAGTCGTGTCATTAACACCACGAATCGCAGGCAGTCAGCCGGCGCGTTTGGCGCGCTGATCAAATACCTCCGCGAGAACGCGGGCAACCGGAGTGTGGATCTGCTTGAGCCCCTTGCCCGGCTGCTTTTCCATCGCGGCATCCCGGAGGAGTTCTCGCGCCAGTCATCGCAGACGCTCAACGCGTTGCTGCAGTGGGCGCACGATTTCTATCTCGAGCGCCCGCCGGGTGATTCCAAGGTCCGCGTGCTCGAACCGGCCGCGGAGCGCGAGGGCTGGGAGCTGCCCTATGCCCTGGTGGCCGTCGCGACCGACGACCGCCCCTTCCTGGTCGATTCCATCCGCATGGCGCTGGCGGAAAACGGGGTCTCGATCGAACTGGTGATGCATCCGCAGCTGCTCGCCTGGCGGGATCAGCGTGGCCGCCTCTCATCGCTGCTCGGGCGCAACCAGGCGCAGCAGGGGTCGGACGAGGCGCTGCCGGAATCGCTGATGCTCTTCTGGGTCGAGCGCCCAGTCACCGAGGCCATCTCCAATCGCGTGGTCAGTGGTATCAATACCGCCCTCGAGGATGTCGACGCCGCGGTCAGTGATTTCGAACCCATGCAGGCGCGTGCACAGGCGCTGATCAAAGAGTATGAGCATCCGCCGGCGGCCATGCCCGAGGAAGACGGCCGTGAGGTGCGCGAATTCCTCGAATGGCTGATCGACAACCACTTCACCTTCCTCGGCTACCGCGAGTACCGCGTTGGCAAGAGCGACGGCGATCGGGTCCTGAAGCTCGATGAGGAGAGTGGGCTCGGGATCCTGCGCGAACAGCGCAAAAAGGGGCGCACGCGCAGCGTCTCGGCGCTGGAGAAACGGCTCAAGGATTTCGCCGACACGCCGGTCCCGCTGGTGTTCACCAAGACCGATGCGCGCTCCACCGTGCACCGCCGTGGGCACATGGATTACATCGGCGTTCTTCGCTACGACGAGAAAGGCAATATCATCGGCGAGTGCCGCTTCGTCGGGCTGTACACCTCCGGCACGTATCACCGTTCGGCCTGGGATATACCGTTTATCCGCGGCAAGACCAACGCCGTCATGGAACGCTCGGGGATTCCGGCGGACAGCCATGACGGCAAGGCGCTCGTGAACATCCTGGAGAGCCTGCCGCGCGATGAACTGTTCCAGAGCACGGTCGGAGAACTGCTCGATACCGCGCTCGGCGTGCTCGATCTGGAAGAGCGCAACCGCACCCGACTGTTCGTGCGGCGCGATCATGTCGCGCAGTTCTTCTCCTGCCTCGTGTTCATCCCGCGTGAGCGTTTCAATACGGATGTGCGGCTGGCCGTGCAGGCGATTCTGCGCGATGCGCTCGGCGGCGCGCGCGAGGACTTTACGCTGCAGTTCGGCGAGGCCGGCATGGTGCGGGTTCACTTCATCGTCCGCCCGGACGGACCCTGTATCGAGGACTTCGATGTCGGCGCCATCGAGGAGCGCATCGTCACCGCGGTCCGCTCCTGGCACGACGACCTGCGCGAGGTCCTGATCGAGCGCCATGGCGAGCGCAAGGGCATGGAACTCGCGAAACGTTTCAGCGAGGCGATGCCGCCGGCCTATATGGAAGAAGTGCTGCCCGCGATCGCCGCCTGGGACGTGGAGAAGATCGACAGCCTCGGCGGCCCCGACGACATCGGCCTGAGCCTCTACCGTCCGGAGGACGACGGCTCCGGCATCGTGCGCTTCAAGGTCTTCAAGCACGACCACACGATCCCGCTCTCCGATGCCATGCCGATGCTCGAACGCATGGGCCTGCGCGCCGTGTCCGAGTGGGGGCCGTACGATATCCGGATGCCGAACGGGGATCACATCTGCATCCAGGACCTCGATCTCGCCGCGGCGTTCACCGAGGACCTCGATGTCTCCCAGGTGCGCGAACCGTTCGCCGAGGCCTTCGAGCAGATCTGGCGCGGCCGTGCCGAGAGCGATGGCTTCAACCGGCTGATCCTAGCCGCGCACATGAACTGGCGCCAGGCCGCGCTCCTGCGGGCATACTGCAAGTACCTGATACAGACCGGCGTGCCGTTCTCGCAGACGTACATGGAAGACACGCTGACGCACCATCCGCTGATTTCGCGGCTGCTGGTCGAACTGTTCGAGGCCCGCCTGGAACCGGCGCGCGACCGCGAGAAGAAGCGTGACCGTGAACGTGGTGCGAAGAAGCTGCGGACGACCTTCGACGCGCTCGTCAGCGGCGAACCCGGCCGCGTGGTGGAGGGCGCGATCGAGCGCCTCGCCGAGGGCCGTGTCGCGGATAATCGCGAGGCGCAGCAGCGGGTCTGCCGCGAGGTGCTCGAGGATCTGCTTGATGACGTTTCAAGCCTCGACGAGGATCGCATCCTGCGCTCGTTCGCCGACATCATCGACGCAACCATTCGCACCAACGCCTTCCAGACGAACGCGGCCGGCCGCTGGCATGACTACATGTCGTTCAAGTTCGATTCCGCTCGCGTGCCCGATCTGCCGAAGCCGCGTCCGTTCCGCGAGATCTTCGTCTATTCGCCGCGCGTCGAAGGCGTGCACCTGCGCGGCGGCCGTGTCGCGCGCGGCGGTCTGCGCTGGTCGGATCGGCGTGAGGACTTCCGCACCGAGGTCCTGGGGCTGATGAAGGCCCAGACCGTGAAGAACACGATGATCGTCCCGGTCGGCGCCAAGGGCGGATTCGTGCCCAAGCAGCTGCCGGCGGGCGGCGATCGCGCGGCCATCCAGATAGAGGGTATCGCGTGCTATCGGATCTTCATCCGCGGGCTGCTCGACATTACCGACAATCTGGTCAGGGGCGAGATCGTCCATCCGCAAGAGGTCGTGCGCCACGACGAGCCGGATCCGTACCTCGTCGTCGCCGCCGACAAGGGCACGGCGACTTTCTCCGATTACGCCAATGAACTGTCGAAGGAGTGCGGCTTCTGGCTGGGTGATGCCTTCGCCTCGGGCGGCTCCAACGGCTACGACCACAAGGGCATGGGGATCACCGCCAAGGGCGCCTGGGAATCGGTCAAACGCCACTTCCGCGAGCTTGGCATCGACTGCCAGAAAGAGGAGCACACCGCGGTCGGGGTCGGCGATATGGCCGGCGACGTGTTCGGCAACGGCATGCTGTTGTCGAAGCACACGCGGCTGATCGCGGCGTTCAATCACCTGCACATCTTCATCGATCCGAACCCGGATACCGCCACGGCCTACAAGGAGCGCCAGCGCCTGTTCAAAAAGGTCGCCGGCTGGGGCGAATACGACACCGCGAAGATCTCGAAGGGCGGTGGTGTCTGGGATCGCAGCGTCAAGAGCATCAAGTTGCCGAAGGAGGCGCGCGAGGCCCTCGGGGTGGAGGCGAGCGAACTCGCGCCCTACGAGATCGTCGCGGCGATCATGCGCGCGCAGGTCGACCTGGTCTGGCTCGGCGGGATCGGCACCTATCTCAAGGGAAGCGACGAGAGCGAAGAAGAGGTCGGCGATCGCGCCAACCGCCTCGTGCGCTGCAACGGTGACGAGCTGCGCTGCCGCGTCGTCGGCGAGGGCGCAAATCTCGGCTGCACGCAGAAAGGGCGTATCGAGTTCGCTCTCAATGGCGGATACATCAACACGGACTTCATCGACAACTCGGCCGGGGTCGACTGCTCGGACCACGAGGTCAACATCAAGATCCTGCTCAACGCCGCCGTTGATGTCGGCAAGCTGACCGAGTCGAAACGCAGCACCCAACTGGCCGCGATGACCGAGGAGGTCGGCCAGCTCGTACTGCGCAACAACTACCTGCAGACGCAGGCGATCTCGATGATGTCCGCTTTCACGGTGAGCCGTCTCGGCACCAAGGCGCATTTCATCTCCTGGCTGGAGGGGCGCGGGCTACTGGACCGCCAACTGGAGGCCCTGCCGAACCAGGAGCAGATCGAAGAGCGCCAGGCGCGGGGCCTGGGCCTGACCCGGCCCGAGATCGCGGTCCTGCTCTCTTACGCCAAGATTACGCTCTACCCGGAACTGCTCGATTCGGACGTGCCCGAGGATCCGTATCTCGCGCGGGAACTGGTGGACTACTTCCCCACGCCGCTGCGCGATAAATACCGCGGGTACATGAACGACCACCGCGTGTGGCGCGAGATCATCGCCACCCAGGTGACGAACAGTGTCATCAATCGCATGGGCGCGACCTTCATCCTGCGCATGCAGGAGGATACGAGCGCCACCTCGGCGGAGGTCGCGCGTGCGTTCACCATCGCCCGCGAGGTCTTCGAGGCCCCGGCCCTGTGGGAGAGCATCGAGGCGCTGGATACGAAGGTCGACAGTCGCGTGCAGACCGATCTGCTCCTGCGGCTGTGGGAACTGCTGCGTCATGCCACGCGCTGGTTCCTCAACCGCCCCGGCCACAGCCTCGATATAGCGGAAGCGGTCGAGCGCTACCGCCCCGGTGTGCAGAAGCTGGTGAAGCACCTGCAGACCGTCGCGGTCGAGACCTGGCGCGGGGCGATGGACGAGATCGCCGCCGACCTGACCGCCCAGGGGGTGCCACAGAAACTCGCCCGGCGGATCGCGGTCATCGATGCGCTGTATCCGTCGCTGGATATCGTCGACATCGCCAACACGGAAGGGCGTCCGGTCGAGAAGGTGGGGCGAGTCTATGCCGTGCTGGGGCAGCGCTTTGGCCTCAAATGGCTGCGCAGCCAGATCGAGAGCCTGCCGGTGGACGGTATCTGGCACGCCAACGCCCGCGGCGCGCTGCGCGACGATCTGTATGACCGCCACCGGGCGCTGACGATCCGGGTCCTGAACGCGCGCACCGAGGAGGACCCCGATACCGCGGTCGATGCCTGGTTCACGGAGCACCATCTGGATTCCGATCGCGTCCAGAACATGATGGCCGAGATCCAGCGGCTGCCGCGGATCGACTACGCGACCGCCGTCGTCGCGCTGCGCGCGCTGGAACTGCTGGTGTCGGAGACCGGCGCCTGATCCACGGGGCGAGCGCCCACTGATCGCTGATCGGCATCCCCGGAGCCATAACCGGGGAGTGGCGGTCCGGGCGCGACCGTCAACCGCCCGCCAGCGGTGCGCTGCCCCGGCGGGCGCCGCATTTGCGCCGGGGGAAAAAACCGACGCCCAATCTTAACGAGTGGTGTCGTATGCCCGCTCGGCGGGGGGATCGGTAATCCGGCGATCGATACAAGAACGCGACAGATCGAAAACCACAACTCGGGGGAGAGCCATGGAGCGCTCGTTACGGACCGCCGGCCGTTTCCGGCCGTCGTCGTCATGGGCCGTCACCACGGAACGGAGGCTCCGGGCTGCCGCCCCGGTTCTTCTGGTGCTGGCTCTGTTCGCCCCCCTGAGCGCCTTCGCGGCGCACGATCCCGGGCGGCTCGAGAGCCTGGTCGAGGAAGGCGGCTATGCCGACGCCTACGATCTGGCGAGTGAACACGTCGGCGAGCACGCCGGCGATCCCCGCTTCGACTTCTACTACGGCATCGCGGCCGTCGAAACCGATCGCCTCAACGAGGGCGTCTTCGCGCTGGAGCGCGTGCTGATCGCCCAGCCCGGCTCCGATCGCGCCCGCCTCGAGCTCGCCCGCGCCTACTTCCTCCGGGGCGATGACCGCCGCGCCCGGCGCGAATTCCACACCGTACAGGCCCATGATCCGCCCGCGGATGTCGACGCACAGATCGAGCGCTATCTGCTCGCGATCCAGCGCCGCGCCGATCGGTACGAGACGAGTGTCTCCGGCTACATCGAGTTCGGTGGGGGCTATGACTCCAACGTCAACAGCGCCACGGCGGAGGAGTCGGTCGACACCATTCTCGGTCCGGTCGGTCTCAGCAGCGCCAGCCAGGAGACCTCGGATTATTTCGGTCGCCTCGAGGGCCGGGCGCGCGTGAGCCACCCGATCGCCCCCGATGTGAATCTGATCGGTGAGCTCGGCGGGCGCGGGCGTTTCTATACCGACGAGGACGAGTTCAATACCGGGACGCTGGATGGCGGTTTCGGCGCGCTGCTGCGACGCAGTGACTGGCAGTTGCGGGGGATGATCAACGCTGGCCGCTTCTATCTCGACGGCGACGGCTACCGTGACCGGGTGGGTCTAAACGGCAGGTATCGCCTGAGCCTATCGGACCGCTCCACCGCCAGTCTGTCGCTCGACGTCGTCGATTTCGAGTACGACACCCGCGAGGTGCTCGATTCGACCCTCTGGCTCATCGGCGGCGGCCTCACGCACTCGCTGCAGTCGGACCTCCGGCCCACCGTTTCGGCGCGGGTCTTCTTCGGGGCTGAAGAGGCGGACGACAACGGCACCCAGGCCCAGGCCGATGCCGAGCGCGACATCGTCGGCGTGCAGGGCGGTCTGCGCATGTGGCTCAACCCCGAATGGACTTTCCGGGGGTCGGCCGAGGCGCGCCTGAGTGAATACGACGAGGCGGGGGCGCTGTTCAGCAAGGCCCGGGACGAGGAGCACTATCGGCTCGATCTCGCGCTCGACTGGCGCCCGGACGCGCGCTGGCGCATCGGGCCGCAGCTGCGGTACTCGAACAACGAGTCCAACAACGACCTGTATGAGTATGAGCGCACGGAGTTCCAGATCCGTGCCCGTTACGACTTCTACTGACGCGCACCGCCCGGCCGCCGTGTGGCCGGGCGCGAAGGAGGCGAACGCCATGTCACGCCAGGGAACGCCCCAACACCGGCCACAGGCCGGCCCTCTCCTCCTTGCGGCCCTGTTGGCCTGCACGCTGTTCATGCCCCTGAACGCCAGCGCCGCCGAGCAGGTCGGCCGAGTCCTGGTGGCCACGGGCAGCGTGACCGCCGAGCAGGGGGATGCCTCCGCCCGCGCGCTCGGGCGCCGCGATACCATCTACGCCGGCGACCGGGTCCGCACCAGCGCCCGCGGCCGGGTTCAGATCCGCTTCCAGGACGGCGCCCTGATCGACCTCAACCCGAGCAGCACGTTCGAGGTTGAGGAATACGCCAGCGAAGACGAAGACGGGGGCGGCAGCGCCGTCATGAGCTTCCTGAAAGGCGCCATGCGGACCATCACCGGTGCGATCGGCGGCAGCCGCGACGACACCTATCAAATGAATACCACGGTCGCCACGATCGGTGTCCGCGGGACCGCTTATGCGCTCGAATACTGCGACACAGAGTGCGCCCAGGACGGTGGCCGCGAAGGTCTCTATGGCCGGGTCGACGACGGTGACGTCGAAGTCGACAGCCCCGGCGGCACCGGCGCTTTCAGCGAAGCCCAGTACTTCTTCGTGCCCGAAGGTGGGCCCGCCGAACGGATCGTCGCCCCGCCGGACGGCATTCTCGAAGGCGAAGGCGAAACCGGCGCCGGCGGCGGCGACGACCGCATCGAGGACGTAAGCATCCGCCCGCTGGCTACCGGCGCGGAGGAAGGCCTCGGTATCGATGGCAATGACACTGACCTGCTCGATCCGGATTTCGAGAGTGCGGACATTACGGATCTGGGGCCAGTACGCCCGGGGACGTCTTTCGCGGGTGGATTCGGCGGCGCATTCCTTGGAAGCAGCGGTTTCGCCGTCTATGAGGCCCCGAACGGGGGCGATGTTCGCACCGATGACCAGCGGCGGATCGTGGGGGCCGAGTTCGAAGGCTTCGGTTTCGTGGATGCGTCCGATCTGGAGCATGCCGGTGGCTCGACCACTTTCAATCCTGAACTGGAAAGCGAATTCAGCGTCTCATGGGGGAACTGGTCGTCACAGGCCCCGCTCGAGGAGGATGGCGGCGTGGACGGTTTCCTGTACGCCGTTACGGATCCAGCCAATCTCACTACCGCGGACGAGGTGAATGTAATTGCCGAGAACGCTGAATTCTCCCGCTTCTATGGCGATCGCGGTGGACCTGCCGTTATTGGGAGTGAAGGCGGGAATTGGCAGGTCGACAATATCCAGGTCCTGGTCAGTTTCAGTGACGCCGCGATCGAGGCCGCGAGCATCGATCTCTCCGATACGACCGCTGGAGACTTTATTTCGGTAAGTGCCGGTATCGAAGGCCCGGATATCGGCGTGGTCAATCCCGACGGTTCGTTCTCTGCTGATGGTCTGTCGGATATCGACGGGGTCTTTGACGGGGAACTCGAAGGGCATTTCCTCGGGACGAATGCAGAGGGTGCGCTTACGGCTTTCGAGATCCGCGAAGTCGACGGTGAGAGGCGGATCGTGGGAGCGCGGCTCCTGCAGCCGCTGGATTGAGCGGGTCACACCCCTCGATCCCTTGTCTGCGGCATCCCGGGTACGGGATTTTACGGCTTTCCGAATGGCAGCCAGGTTTCGTGATATCGGGTAGCGAGTTCCGCGAATTCGTCGGCGGGCAGCGGGTGGCTGTAGAGATAGCCCTGGTAGGCCGTGCAGCCGTGGGTGGCGAGGCGTTCCCGCAGGGCCTCGGTCTCGACACCTTCGGCTACGGCCTCCATGCCCATGGTGTGTGCGAGGACAATGATCGTGCGGACGATGGCGTCGTCGTTGGGGTCGTCCAGGGCATCGCGGACGAAGCCCTGGTCGATCTTGAGCTGATCCAGCGGCAGGCGCTTGAGGTACGCGAGCGATGAGTACCCGGTGCCGAAGTCGTCCAGCGTGAAGCGGATGCCGTCTGCGCGCAGGGTCGTCATGGTCCGGATCGTGTCGTCGATGTCCGCGATCAGCAGGCTCTCGGTCAACTCGATCCAGAGGCGTTCCGGCGCGAGACCCGTGCGCGCGATCGTCGCCCGCACCTGGTCGACGAAGCCCGCATCATGGAACTGGCGCGCGCTGACATTGACCGACACGCTCAGATCGGCGGTCTCCGGGCGCTGCGCCCACGTGGCGGCGTCCCGGCAGGCGGCCTCGAGGATCCGGTCCCCCAGTGAGAGGATGAGCCCGCTCTCCTCCGCCACCGGGATAAACTGGGCGGGCGAAATCGGTCCCCGCTGCGGCTGGATCCAGCGCGCCAGCGCCTCCACGCCGATCAGGCGACCGGCGGCGTCGACCTGGGGCTGATACCAGGGCACGATCTCGTCGCGTTCCAGCGCTTGCCGCAGTTCGCGCTCCAGTGCGACCCGCGACTGCACGGCCGCGCGCATCGCCGGGTCGAACAGGCGCAGCGTACCGCGCCCGGCGTCCTTGGACTGGTACATCGCGAGGTCGGCCCGTTTCATGACGTCGTCGGGCGTATCATGCGCGCCGTCGCCGAACAGCGTGATGCCGATACTGACGGTTGTATGGCGTTCGTGCTCGTCGAGCGTGTATGGGCGCGAGAGCTCCGCCAGGATCTTTTCTCCCACGGCGCAGGCGTGCTCGCCCGCCGCCGAGAGATCCGTGTCCAGGCCCTCCAGGATCACCGCGAACTCGTCGCCGCCAAAGCGCGCCACGCAGTCGCTGGTGCGTACACAGGGCTCCAGCCGCTGCGCCGCCTTCTTGAGCATGCGGTCGCCCATGTCGTGGCCAAGCGTATCGTTCAGCGTCTTGAACCGATCAAGATCGAGAAACAGCACGGCGCCCTTGCGCCCGTCGCCGCCGGCCCCGCGCAGGGCGTGCTCAAGGCGATCGAGCAGCAGCCTCCGGTTCGGCAGGCCGGTCAGCGGGTCGTAGAGCGCCAGGAACTCGATCTCCTGCTGGGCGCGTTTACGATCACTGATATCCCGGAAATAGACGGCCAGGCCCTCCTCCGAAGGGTATGCGTTGACCTCGAACCACCTGCCGACCGAGTCGTAGAGGAATTCGAATGCGACCGCCTGGTTCTCGGTCATCGCGCGGCGGTATTCCCGTTCCGCCACCGTGGCGATCAGATCCGGGAATTCCGCCCATAACGATTTGCCGAGGATCGCCTCGCGGTCGACGCCGATCAGGCGTTCCGCCTCGCGGTTCGCGTAGGTGAGATGCCACTGCGGATCGACCGTGAAAAACCCGTCGGTAATGCTCTCGAGCGTGCGGCTCACCCGCTCCGCGAGACGCTCTACCTCCTCGCGGGCCTGCTTGTGCTCGGTGATGTCCTGGAGCGCGCCCCGAAGCTGGATGATCTGTCCGGCCGTATCGCGGACGGCCTCCCCGATCAACCGTACATGGAGGCGGCGATCGCTGGTGCTGATCAATTCCGCCTCTTCGTCGTACGGCGTGCCGTCGTGCGCGCAGGTCGCCGCGACCGATCGGATTCGTTCCCGCCCCTCGGGGGCGTAAAAGCCGAGCGCCTCTTCCATGGTCAGTGTACTGCCCAGTGGCAGTTCGTGGATCGCGCAGACGACATCCGAGCACGCTAAGCGGTCTTCCGCGATGTGATAGACCCAGCCACCCACGCGCGCGTTGCGCCCGGCGATGTCCTGCAGCGCGCGGCTCTCGCGCAGCATCTCTTCGGTCTCGACGCGCTGGAGGGTCGTGCCGATCACATCTGCAAGGCCCTGCAGCAGCCGGATCTGTTCGTCGCTCCAGTGGAGTTCGCGCTGCACCGCGTCGAAACCCACGTAGCCGTATACGGCGTCACGCACGACGACCGGCACGATGATCAGCGACTGAATCCCCTGTGGATGCAGCGAGTCGACGTCGGCGTCCCATTCGGCGGACAGGTCCGTGACCCGCGGCACGTGCAGCGTCTCACGGCGTTCGACGTGCTCGATGATGCGCGGGATGTTGGCGCGCGGACGCGCCTGGATCTGATCCGCTACCGCGTCGATGCCGGGCGCGCACCAGGCGTGCGTCAAGGTAGTCGAGCCGTCCGCGTCGAGGCGGATCAGGTAACTGCGATCGACCTCGCAGTAGCGGCCGACGCGCTCGATCGCATCGCCAATACAGGCGTCGATATTGTCCGGGCCCGCACCTCCCATGCGTCCGGCCACCTCGACGAGGATCTGCTGCAGACCGCAGACGTACTCAAGGGCGATCTCCGTTTCCTTCGTTGCCGTGATATCGACCATCACGCCCACAAGGGATACCGGTTTGCCGTCCTCCGCCAGCACACTGACAGCATCGCGTAGCCAGACCGTGCGGCCATCGGCGGCGATCATGCGGTAATCGAAGCTGTTCTGGCGCAGTTCGGCCGTTGTCTCGGCGCAATACCGCCGCGCCCATTCGCGGTCTTCGGGGTGGATATGGTCGACCCAGAAAGTCGGTTCGCTCAGCCAGCGGTCGACCGGATAGCCGAGAATGGTCTCGGCCTCGGGGCTGACGTACGTGAACCGGTGGTCGGCGGGATCGCAACGCCAGAGGATCGCCGAAGTCGATTCGACCAGTGTCCGATAGCGTTCGCGTTCCTGATGAAGGGTATCCGCCGCTTCCACGCGGTCGGTGATGTCCTGCCCGCCGCCGATCCACTCGATCGTGTTGCCGTCGTCATTGCGGACCGGCACCTCGCGGTCGAGAAAATGGCGGATCCGGCCATCACGGCACACTACCCGATACGCCCGCTCGCACGGTTGTCCGGCGCGGATCGCCTCTGTCCAGGCGCGCAGATACGCTTCCCGGTCGTCGGGGTAAACGAATTCCGCCCAGCCCCAGCCGCGGGCCTCTTCCAAAGTGATGCCGACCAGGTCCAGCCACTCGTCGCTGATGTCGACGAGTCGCCCGTCGGCGGTCGAATGCCAGATAAAGTCCGAGGTGGCCGCGACGAGCGCACGATAGCGGCGTTCATCGATTTGCTCCGGGACCTTGCGGAACGTGAGGATGGCACCCTGGATTACGCCGCTGGTATCGCGCAGCGCCACACAGTGGTACGAGACCGGCAGGCTGTCACCGCCGTATTGGCGAAAGTGGTCATGATGAATGACCCGGCTCTCCCCATCGGTGAGCGTCGCCCGGATCGGACACGATCCAGGCGACCATGGTGAGTCGCCGGCACGCAGTTCCTCGACGAACGCCGCGTGCGGCCGGGCCTCGCTGTCGACGCCCAACGCACGGCCGATCATTCGCCGGGCGCCCGTATTCATGAAGGTGATCCGCCCTGCCGTATCGAGCGTCACGATGCCCTCGTGGACGCTATCGAGGATCTGCCGATTCGATACCGCGAGTTCCGGGCCGTCGCCGGTTCTATCTGCTGTCGCGGAGTAACTGCCGTGGGTCATCGAGCCTGGCCGTGTGCTCGCTGCATCGCGAGGGGTGCTGCACACCATACAGCGCATGCGGTGATCGGGCGAGATTTGGCGTCGGCGATGGCTGGCCGTTGGCGTCTGGGTTGAATCCCCTGATTCCGGTTTTCCCGCGAAGGCGTCGGCCGACTTTTGCCGCCAGGCAACAGCCGGCATGCACCCGTACAGGACGTCGATCCGGAGCACCGGCTGGCTCCTGCCGCGTCGCCTTCGGCTGCTCGCAGCGGTGACTTCGTTCGCAATGACGGTTTTGGGGGCGCAATGATGGTTGGAGCCCTCCCTGATCTATTCTGCCCCGGCGACCCGCGCGATCTGCTTCTCGACCTTCCCGGGCGAGACCGGCTGTTTGGTGCCGAGCTGCTGGGCGAAGATCGAGACGCGCAGTTCTTCGAACATCCAGCGCAGCTCCTGGATGGATTCATCGGCCCCGGCCAGGCGCCCGGGGTCCGGCAGCGTTTCCCGGGCCCGTTGCCACAGCGGTTCGATCTCCGCGCGTGCGCGGCGGTCCTTCTCCGGCTCCCGGTCGAGGACGTCGAGGCGGCGGGCGATGGCGTCCAGATAACGCGGGAATTCGCCAAGCCGCTGGGCCGGTGTCGCCGTGATGAAGCCGGGGAAGATCAGGTGGTCGAGCTGGTCGGAGACGTCGCGCGCGGTCTCGATCCAGGTCATCGGCAGGTTGCCTTCGATGCGCCGGCGCACGGCGCGGTAGCGCGAACCAATCGCGTCGAGTTCCCGCAGCAGTCCTTCCGCTGTCTCCCACAGGCGAGGCCGGCCGGCCTCGATGATTTGTTCGAGGTTTTCCGCCGAACGCGGGGTGGGCGCATCGCCGAGAAACGCCCGCTCGACCGTGGCGTCGAACAGATCCCGCGTAAATGTCCTGCCATCGATGCGCGCACCGAAGTGCAGGGCGACGCGCGTGAGTCCGTCGAGTCCGCGTTCGAGATCCCGCAGCTGGCCACTCAGGCGCCGCCGGATGAGCATGCGCACGCCGGCCCGGTGCTCGGGCGCTGCCTCCGCGTGCGTGCCGAAGACGGTCAGCGCGATGCGGTTGCCGCGTACCGCCAGCGCCGGATGCACGCGCATGGTGATGCCGTGGCGCTCGATCTCGACCGTCTCCGGCAGTTCGCCGAAATCCCATTGCTCGACGTCGTCGCGCTCGAAGCCGGACTCGCCGGTATCGATCTCGCGCGCGGCGTCATCACCATGGCGTTCCACCAATGCCTCCAGATCGCGGCCACTGTCGACGCTCACGCCTTCCTCGTCGACGAGTGCGAAGCGCATTTGCAGATGCGGGTCGAGTTGTTCCGGCTGCCAGGCATCCGGCGGCGGCGAATCGCCGGTCATGCGCGCGAGTTCCGCGGCCATGGCGTCCGTGAGCGGGCGCTCGTCCGGTGTCAGGCGCTGGTGGAGTGCGCGCGCGAAGTCCGGTGCCGGGACGAAGCGTCGGCGCCACTGCTTCGGAAGGCTGCGGATCAGCGCCTCGATCTTCTCGGCACGCATGCCCGGCACCAGCCATTCGCAGCGCCCGGCAGGGATCTGGCGGATGGCCGCGCGCGGGACGGTCAGGGTTATCCCGTCGTCCTCGGCGCCGGGCTCGAAGCGGTAGGTCAGGGGCAGCTTCATGCCATCGACCTCGAGATGATCTGGATAAGCGCCGCCCGTGACCTCGTCGGCTTCGCGCTGCATCAGCGCCTCGCGGGAGAGGTACAGGTAATGCGGGTCGTCGCGCTCCACGCGTTTGCGCCAGGCCTCGAAGCCGGGACCGTCGTAGACGTCGTCCGGCAAGCGGGCGTCGTAGAAATCGTAGAGCGCCCCCTCATCGATGACGATGTCGCGCACACGCGCGCGCTCCTCCAGCCCCTCGACCTCTTCGAGCAGTGCACGGTTGTGCCGGAAGAAGTCGGCGCTGGTATCGAGTTCGCCGGCGACCAGGGCGTCGCGGATGAAGATCGGGCGCGCCTCGCCCGGTGCGATCGGTCCGTAGTTCACGCGGCGGTTGGGATTGATGACGAGCCCGTAGAGCGTGGTCTGCTCATCGGCGGCCACCCGCTGGGCGTTTTTCTCCCAGCGCGGGTTGCGGCAGCTGCGGCGCAGCAGATGATCGGCCAGCCGTTCGATCCAGCGGCGGTCGATGGCGGCGACCGTGCGTGCGAACAGCCGCGAGGTCTCGCTCACCTCGGCCGCCATGATCCACTTCGGGTTTTTCTTCGCCACGCCCGACCCGGGGAATATGTAGACCTTGCGGTTGCGGGTGGACTGGTATTCGCCATTGCCCTCGTGGCGCGCGACGTTGCCCAGCAGGCCCGTCAGAACGGCGCGGTGGATGTTGTCGTAGGCGGCCGTTTCCGTGTTCGCCTGCAGCCCCATGTCCTGGACCTGGGATCGCAGCTGGCCATACAGGTCGACCCATTCACGCATGCGGATGAATGACAGGAAGTGCTGCTGGGCGACCTTGCGCAGGCGGTTCTGGGAGAGTTCGGCGCGTCGTGCGGTCCAGAAATCCCAGAGGTTCAGCAGCGACTGGAAGTCCGAGCGCTCATCGGTGAACGCCGCGTGGGCGGTGTCCGCGGCGCCGCGCTGGTCCTGCGGGCGTTCGCGCGGATCCTGGATGGTCAGCGCGGCGGCGATGATCAGCGTCTCGGCGAGGGCGCCCTCGTCGGCGCCGGCGAGGAGTATGCGGGCGAGGCGCGGGTCGACCGACAGCCGGGCAAGACGCTCGCCCGTCTTCGTCAGCCGTCGCTGCTCATCGACCGCGCCGAGCTCGAACAGGACGCTGTAGCCGTCGTTGATCAGCCGGCGTTCGGGCGGGTCGATTAACGGGAAGTCCTCGACCGCCCCGAGATTGAGCGACGCCATCTGCAGGACGACCGAGGCGAGATTGGTACGCAGGATCTCGGGGTCGGTGTAGCGCGGGCGCTGCTCGTAATCCTCTTCCGGATACAGGCGGATGCAGATGCCGGGGCCTTCGCGCCCGCACCGGCCCTTGCGCTGGTCCGCCGAGGCCTGGGCGATCTTCTCGATCGGCAGCCGCTGGACCTTGGAGCGCACGCTGTAGCGCGAGATCCGGGCTTCGCCCGAGTCGACCACGAAGCGGATGCCCGGCACGGTCAGCGAGGTCTCGGCGACGTTGGTGGCGAGTACGACGCGGCGCTTGCCGTGCGGTGCGAACACTTTGCGCTGTTCGCTGGTGGCCAGGCGGCCGAACAGTGGCAGCAGCTGCAGATCGCGGAAGCCGGCCTTCGACAGCGCCTGCTCGGTGTCGCGGATCGCGCGCTCGCTCGGCAGGAAGACGAGGATATCGCCAGGCCCCGCCCGGATGCATTCGTCGACCGCGTCGATGACGGCCTGTTCGCGGTCGCGCTCGTGGGTATCGCTGTCGGCGTCGTTCAGCGGCCGGTAGCGCGTCTCGACCGGATACATGCGGCCCTCGACGTTCACGATCGGGGCGTCGCTGAAATGCCGGCTGAAGCGCTCTGGATCGATCGTCGCCGAGGTGATGATGATCTTCAGGTCGGGGCGCTTCGCCAGCAGGCGTTTGAGATAACCGAGCAGGAAGTCGATGTTGAGGCTGCGCTCGTGCGCCTCGTCGATAATGAGGGTGTCGTAGGCGGTGAGTTCCGGATCGCGCCGGATCTCGGCCAGTAGGATGCCGTCGGTCATCAGTTTGATTGACGTATTGTCCGCGACCTGGTCGGTGAACCGGACGCGGTACCCCACTGTTCCCCCGACCTCGCCGCCGAGTTCCTCGGCGATGCGCGCCGAGACGGTGCGCGCGGCGATGCGCCGCGGCTGGGTATGGCCGACCAGGCCCTCGACCCCGCGCCCGAGTTCGAGGCACATCTTCGGCAGCTGGGTGGTCTTGCCGGAGCCGGTATCGCCGCAGACCACGATCACCTGGTGCGCCGCGATCGCCTCCAGCAGCCGCTCACGCGCCGCGGATACCGGGAGTTCGGCCGGGTAGTCGGGGGTTGGCAGGGCCGCGAGGCGGGCGTCGCGTCGGCGTGCCGAGCCGTCGATATCCGCCCGCAGGCGCTTCACCCCCCGGTCATACGGCTTGCCGTCGCGGGCGCGGCGCTTCAGGCCCCTGAGCCGTTTGCGCAGGACCGGGCGCTCCGGCGCGGACGCCGACGCGATGGCGTCATACAGCCCGGCCCAGTCAGCGGTCGTGTCCGGTACGGATTCGGTCATTGAGCAAAGAGGGCTGCGTACGGCCGGCCATTGTAGGGGCAAGCGGACTCCGGGGCACGGGCCGGGATGGCCGGCGTCCGGGATTCCCGACATGCGTTCCCCTTGTGTCAGCCGGAGGATTTGTCCCGGGTGACCAGGTAGTCGATGTCGTCGCTGCGCAGGCGTTTCTGGGCGTCTTTCAGTCGTGACGGGTCAGTGAACGGGCCGGCGCGCACGCGGTGCCAGTCCTCGCCGTTGATCTCTACCTGCTGGACCTCGACATCGAGTCCCAGCAGGGAGATGCGGGCCTTCATGCGGTCGGCCTGCTCCGATTTCTGGAACGAGCCGGCCTGGAGGTAGAAGCGGCCGTCGCCTTCCGGGGGCGGGGCGGTACCGGCATCGCCTTCCCCGGAATCGTCCGGGGCGCCGGGCGCGCCCTCGATGACCATGTCGCCGCCATCGCGATCCTCTTCACTCGCGTCCGGGACGACCACTTCGAGTTCCGGCAGGATCGAGTAGAACTCGAAGCGGGGGGAGTCGTCGCCGCCTTCTTCGGCGCTGTCGGTATCTTCCGTATCCGTGGACTGTTCCTCGGTGGGCTGGCGCTCCACCGAGCTCGAGGGCGGCGAGTCGAGGTCGTCCAGGTATACGAGGAACGCGACGAACAGCCCTATGATCAGGCCGATCGTGAGCATCGCCCAGCCGGGCAGCCCGCGGCTGGAGCCGGTCTGGCGGCGGTTGCTCCGGCGCTTCGGCTGCGCGCGTCCCATGGGTTACATCTCCTCCGGCGCGCAGACGCCGACCAGCGTGAGGCCATTGCGGATGACCTGCCCCGTCGCCTGGATCAGTGCCAGTCTGGCGTCCCGCAGGTCAGCATCATCGACCAGGAACGCCTCCGCGTTGTACCAGGTATGGAAGGCGTTGGCGACCTCCTCGAGCAGGTAATAGCACACGCGGTGGGGTTCGCGGTTGGCGGCGGCCTGCTCGATCAGTTCCGGATAGCGCTCGAGCGCCTCGATGAGATCGGTCTCGTGCGGCGTGCCGAGACGATTCAGGCGCGCGAGGCCATTGGCCCGGTCCCAGTTCAGCCCGCGGGTCTCGATCTGGCGCATCACGCTGCGGATGCGGGCATGGGCGTACTGGATGTAATAGACCGGATTGTCCTGGGTCTGGGCCTTGGCCAGGTCAAGATCGAAATCGAGGTGCTGGTCGTTGCGCCGCAGCACGTAGAAAAAACGCGCGGCGTCGGCGCCCACCTCCTCGCGCAGTTCGCGCAGGGTCACGAATTGCCCGGCCCGGGTCGACATCGGGATCTTCTCGCCGCCGCGCCACAGCGCGGCGAACTGGACCAGCAGGACCTCGAAGCGGTCCTTGGCGATCCCGAGCGCCTGCAGCGCGGCGTGCATCCGGGCGATGTAGCCGTGGTGGTCGGCGCCCAGCACATCGATCACGCGCTCATGCCCGCGTTCGATCTTGTTCCAGTGGTAGGCGATATCGGCGCCGAAGTAGGTTTTGTCGCCGTTCTCGCGAATGACTACGCGGTCCTTTTCGTCGCCGAAGTCGGTCGAGCGGAACCACTTCGCTCCCTCGTGCTCGTACAGGTAGCCACTGGTCTCCAGGCATTCCAGCGCGCGGTCGACCGCGTCCGAGTCGAACAGGCTGCGCTCGGAGAACCAGTCTTCGTACTCGACGCCGAAGCCGGCGAGGTCGTCGCGGATCTCCTGTACGAGCTCGCTCACGCCATGCTCGAACAGGGCCTCCCAGTCCGCGCCCAGCAGCGAGCGCGCGCGCCGGACCAGGGCGTCGATGTAGACCTCCCGGTCGCCGCCGTCGCCTTCATCCGCCGGGAGGTCGGCGGCCAGTTCGGTCGCCGGGCGCAGCAGTGCGTTGCCATGGGCCGCATGGAGCGAGGCGGCGATTGCGCGGATGTAGTCGCCGCGGTAACCATTGGCCGGGAACGGGACCGTTTCGCCGAGGCGTTCCAGATAACGCAGCCAGATACTGACCGCGAGGATGTCCATCTGGCGGCCGCCATCGTTGACGTAGTACTCGCGGTGGACGTCGTAGCCAACCGCTTCCAGCAGGTTGGCGACGCTCGCCCCGAAGGCCGCGCCGCGCCCGTGGCCGACGTGCAGCGGGCCGGTCGGATTCGCCGAGACGTACTCGATGTGAATGGTCTCGCCGGCGCCCGTGTTGCTGCGCCCGTAGCCCTCGCCCGATTCGAGCACGCGCGCGACCACGTTGCTGCGTGCGCCGCTGGCGAGGAAGAAGTTGATGAAGCCGGGACCGGCGATCTCGGTACGCGCCACCGCCGGGTCGTCCGGCAGCGCGGCGACGATCTCGCCCGCGAGCTCACGCGGATTGCGCCGCGCCGACTTGGCCATCACCAGCGCGACGTTGCTCGCGAAGTCCCCGTGCCCGCGATCCCGCGCGCGCTCCACACGCACCTCGGGCAGCGCCTCGGCGGCGAGCGTGCCCTGCTCGACCAGCGCATCGAGCGCACGCTGGATCAGACTGACGACAGTATCCTTCACGGGCGATATCCGGATTCGGGGTGGGCGATACAGGAAGCCCGGCATTCTACCGCCGTGGTGCGCGTCTTAGGAACCTTCGCGGGTGGGAGAGTGGCGAGAACCACGAATGAACACGAATGCTGCCGCAGGGTGCCCGGAGGGTATCGGAGCTTCGCTGAGAGCGTGGTGGTTGTGAAGCGGGGGAGGAGAACCACAGATAGACACAGATGGACACAGATGGACACAGATAAAGTCAAAGGCGGTCGATGGCGGACGGCGAAGGCGTAATCTCACGCCGTCGCAGGTTTTGACCTTATCTGTGTTCATCTGTGTCTATCTGTGGTTCAGAACGAGACTCCATTGCCACAGGCACTCCAGCGAAGCTCCCGGGAGCGATGAATGCCCTGCGGCAGCATTCGTGTCCATTGCTCGGCGCGTCCTTGCGCCTCGCCCCTTCGGGGCTGGCGCGAAGATTTGCTCTTGGCAAATCTTTCGTGTTCATTCGTGGTTCCAGCCCTTCAAAGCATCTCCACCGGATCAACATCGATGGACCAGCGGACCTTGCGGGCCTCGCGGGCGGTTTCCAGCCAGGGGCGGAGGATGCCGAGGGCCTGGTGGAGCGGTCGCCGGGTGGGTGACTGCAGGGCGAGCTGGGCCCGGTAGCGCCCGGCGATACGTTCCATGGGCGCGGGGGCGGGGCCGAAGACCTCGAGGCCGGGGGGCGGCGGATCGCCGAGTTCGGCGGCGGCGGCGCGCAGGCAGGCGGAGGCCGCTTCCGGCTGGGTCGATTCGGCGCGGATCAGCGCCATCCTGGCGGCCGGCGGCAACCGGGCCTCTTCGCGCTCGTCCAGCAGGCCTTCGGCGAGTGCATCGTAGCCCTCGGTGACCAGCGAGCGCAGCAGCGGGTGCTCGGGATTGCGGGTCTGGATCAGGACCCGTCCCGGGCGGTCGCCACGACCGGCCCGCCCGGCGACCTGCAGCACGGTCTGGGCGAGGCGCTCGGCGGCGCGGAAATCGGCCCCGAACAGGCCGCGGTCGGCGTCCAGGATCCCGACCAGGGTCACGCCGGGGAAGTCGTGCCCCTTCGCGAGCATCTGCGTGCCGAGCAGGATGCGGGCCTCGCCGCTGCGGATGCGCTCGAGCTTGGCGTCGAGCTCGCCGCGCCGGCGGACGCTGTCGCGGTCGAGGCGCTCGGTGGGTGCATCCGGGAAACGGCCGGCGAGCGCCTCTTCCACGCGCTCGGTGCCCTGGCCCAGATGGAGCAGGGCCTCGCTGCCGCATTCCGGGCAGGCGGCCGGGACGCCGCGGTCCGCGCCGCAGTGGTGGCAGCGCAGGCGGCGGCGTTGCTGGTGGACGGTCATGCGCGAATCGCAGCGTGCGCATTCAGCCGTCCAGCCGCAGTCGTCGCAGATCAGGGTCGGCGCCCAGCCGCGGCGGTTGAGGAACAGCAGCACCTGGCCGTCGGCGGCCAGCGTTGCCTCCATCGCCTCGGTCAGCGGCGCCGAGAGCCCCTCGCTCAACCGCCGTCGGCGCACGTCCACCAGTTCCAGCCGCGGCGGGCTGGCCCCGCCGGCGCGCTCATCGAGATCGACCCGCGCGTAATGCCCGTGGCGGGCATTGGCGAGGCTTTCGAGCGACGGCGTCGCGGAGCCGAGCACGATCGGGATGCCGGCGCGCTGGGCGCGCACGATCGCCAGATCGCGCCCGTGATAACGGAAACCATCCTGCTGTTTCAGCGACGGGTCGTGTTCCTCATCGACCACGATCAGCCCGGGCCGCGCCAGCGGCGTAAAGATGGCCGAGCGCGTACCGAGCACCACCGCGGCATCGCCGCTTGCGGCGCGGCGCCACTCCGCCAGCCGCTCGCGTTCGGTCAGGCCCGAGTGCAGCACCGCCGGGGTGGTGCCGAGCCGGCGCGCCAGGCGCGCCAGCAGCTGGGGCGTCAGGCCGATTTCCGGGACCAGGACCAGTACCTGCCGATCGGCCTCGACGACCCGTTTCATGGCCTCCAGGTAGACCTCGGTCTTGCCGGAGCCGGTAACACCGCGCAGCAGGATCGGCTGGAAACGCCCCAGGGCCTCGATGATGGTTTCCGCGGCGTGGCTCTGCGCGGCGCTCAGACCGGGACCCGGCGCCGCCGGCGGGCTCTCGCCGACCGCCGGCGGTGCGGGCTCGACCAGGCCCTTGCGCTCCAGCGCCCGCAGGGGCGAGTGATAGCGGTCGCTCACGGTGCGCAGGGCGGAAGCCTCGATGCCGTCGGCGTGGGCGGCGATCAGGTCGAGCAGCCGGGCCTGCACCGGGGCGCCGGTGATGCCGGCATGCAGCGCGTCGCGACCGTCACCGGTGATCCGCCATCGCGGCGGCGGTTCGGTCACGGGCGTCTCGCCGCGGCGCAGGGCGACCGGCAGCAGTGTCGCCAGCACCTCGCCCGGCGGGTGGTGGTAATAGGCGGCGGCCCACAGACCCAACTGGAGCAGATCGGGGGGCAGGGTCGGATCATCGTCGAGGACGGCCTCGGCGCGGCGCAGCCGGTCCGGGCCGAGTTCGCTGTCGCCGGCCGCTTCGACGAGTACCCCCGTGAGGCGCTTGCGGCTGAAGGGCACGAGCACACGGGCGCCTGGCTGCACCGCCGCGGCGGCGATGCCTTCCGGCGGCAGGTAATCGAACAGCCGGTTGAGCGGTCCCGGCACGGCCACGCGCAGCACCGACGCGGTGTTTCGATCGCGCGCGTTCACGAGTGGTTTGTCCAGGGGCTTCGCGGCTGGCGGGGCGGTGTCGTCATCGGGCGCCAGTGTACCGGTCACCGGGCGCCGCGCGGACCCTGTATACGACCGCGGCGTCGACCATTGCGTGGGGTTATGCTGCCGCCGGCATCAAGAGTGCGAGCCAACTGCCGGCCATGCCGGAGGTTTCCCGTATTATCCACAGATTCTGTGGATAACTCTGTGGATACTCTGGGTGGAAAATCCGCGCCGCGGCGGCGTCATGCAACGGTCATCAAACTGCCTGGTTTTTGATCA
>Ga0207714_1000053_pt1 | contig 65336 bp, 69 predicted proteins | sample PonA232FremontCA_2_FD_187270 | JGI IMG/M metagenome (GOLD analysis project Ga0207714, IMG submission 187270) | Marine sediment microbial community from Fremont, CA, USA - Pond A23 Sediment 2 (SPAdes) | ecosystem: Environmental > Aquatic > Marine > Unclassified | place: USA: Fremont, California... | reverse complement strand
GACGTCGCCACGTACGCCCGTGAGCGGCGTCATGACGCCGGCTTCGGTGAGTCCGGACCGGCGCTGTTGACCGGAGTCGACATGACCCACGCGCGGGGAGCCCGGCTGGGATCAGTTGTGGCGTTCGCAACAGTAGGGCTCTCAAACCCGGCGACGCTTCCGCTTGATCTCGATGACACATCGGTCGGGACGGTCAATCTGATCGTGGCGACGACAGAGACGCTGACGCGTGCCGCACAGGCCAACCTCGTGAGCGTAACAGCCGAGACGAAGGCAGCGACACTTCTGGCGCTCGCAGACGTTCCAGGGACGACCTCTGATGCAGTCATAATCGGCAGCGCTACCGACGGCTCGGCCAAGCGGTTCACGGGGAGTGCAACCGCCATCGGCGACGCCGCCCGGAACTGTGTACGCGATGCGATTCACGCGAGTTTCAACTCGCGGTACGAGGATGACCCCCCGCCGGCGTCCGTTGACACCGCAGACTATGGGGCGCGGGCCAACCGCCGGGCAAGCGTATTTGACCCGTGCCAACGGTGACGATTGCAGTTATCGAAATGATTAAGTATGTCAATGGTATACAGTAGCATGGATTCCGGGTCAGGAATCCCGGCGTGAACCAGCGCCGCCTGCTCCGGTCCACCGCATCGCCCGTTAACCGACGCCACGCCAGCGCCATCGACCACTATCACCGAGTGGCTCTTTGTGGGGTCCCCCGACCCCTCTTGCTTTCACACGAGCACGGCCGTGAGTACGATAATGACGAGCAACGCGTTGGCGTATTTGAGTCCCGCGAGGACGTTCCCCTCAATGAGTCGGCCGACGAGGAGACTGTTTCCGACGGCAAGGATCACCACCGAGTGAAACAGCGCCAGTTCAAGCTGTTCGATAGCCGCTGGCGAAATGCCGCTGAGTTCAAGTGGTAGATCGGACGGGAGGTCAGCGACGGACGGGAAAAACACCTGTTCAAAGATGACGACGACTAGAAGGTACGAGAGGACACCGATCACGAGAAGAAACGCGTAGGGTCGGAGCGCACGCTGTCGGTTGAGGTACTGCTGGAGCCGCTCTTCCGAGTCGGTAGCCATGACTGCGAGGACTGAACCGTACTCCGGCGTTGCTTTGAGTGCCTCTACGATCGTATGAACGATCCGGTCAACCTGCGAGATGAGCATATCGTCGGCAAAGCGGTATAGCGCTCCCTCAACATCACCCGTAAGGCGGATATCGGTCTCAAGGTGATGGAAATGCTCGGCGAGTCGTCCGCTCTGGCGGCGCGTGACCAACTCAAGCGCGTTGACGAACCGGATGCCGTTCTTGCTTGCTGCAGCAATCACGCGAAGTGCGCCGGGAAACCGCCGGTGGAGAGCGTCATACCGACGTCGATCAAACTCGTAGGCGAGCATGAGCCCGGTACTTGGAACCAGCGCGGGGACGACTCCCAACAACAGTGTGGTTCGCAGTGGGGTTGCCGTGGCCGTTGCGAGGAGACCGATATCGATCCGCCAGATCACAACAGCAAACAGGAGTGCAACCGGGACGGTGAATAACAGCGTTGTTGCCGGCTGACGCTGGAGGTACAACGGGAGCCGAGAAAGTTCGCGACGGAGGCTCTTGCGACGCTTGTACCGACGGTATCGACCGTAGAGTCCAGCTTCATCAGGGGCATGCAGCCACTCCGGCACAACCGGAAGGTTCAATCCGGGTCCCGTCTCGAACGGATCACCGGCGCGGACAACAAGGAAGTACGCGCCGAGGATCGTCACCGGCAATACGCCGTAGACAACACCGACGATGACCGAGAGAACGCCGGCTCCAGCGAAGGAGAGAATCGTCAGTGAAACCAACAGGAAGACAGCCCCGGCGAAGACCACGGTGAAGTAGATCTCGACCCAGGTAGCGACGCGGTCAATGAACGCCTCCTGTCGGTGACGCGCGCGCCGCAGGTGCTCGCGACTGGTCTGCTCAAAGAAGGTTTCGACGCTCCCGCCGACCTCGATCGTCGTCAGAAACTCCTCGAAAAACGACGCGAGCAAATCACTTGGGGTGCGCCTCTTGGCGTCCTGAACAGCTGTGACGAGGTCAACGTTGAGCCGCGAGACCTCGGTGGCAATCGTCTGGAACTCCGTGCCGACGGGTCCGTAGATATCCGCTGCCTCGCCAACCTGTCGGAAGATATCCGCTGGTCGGACGTCGCCACCCGACAGCGCATACATGAACACCAGCGCCTGAGGCAGTCCCCGGTTGATCCGACGCCGCCGACGGTCCGCCCGAAGCACCGGCCGGAGGTACTGTACCCCGAGGATCAGCGCTATCAAGACGGCAACCGTTGTCGTCGCTCCACCTACCACAGCGGCCACCGCTAATGGTGCCGGACCAACAACCGACACCGGTCCCCACACGATCAGTACCGCCGCACCGCCCAACAGGCCGAGGAACGTGCCTATGCCGACCCAGGCGATCAGCCGTGCCGTGCGGTCGAGATAGTCGGCGACGGCCCCCATCCGGGCCTGATCAAGCCGCCGTTGGAGTTGCCCTTCATGATTCATAAGCCGATCCAGCGCTGCGGAAACCGATTCAAGCAGCCAGGGAAACCGCCCAGGGTCGGCCGGGTCCGACCGATCGACGGCAGGGTCGCCATCGGGAGCGTCTGTCGGCGACGGCGAGCTATGCTCGGGCATCGTCCGAGCGGATCTGCTCGATAACCCGTGGCTCGTTGCGGTGGAACCGGTAGAAGAATTTGACCACGTCCTGGTACTCCGTGCGTCCGGTCTCAATCAGAAACGCCAGTACCTCGCGGCGCTTGGCAAGTTCGTCCAGAAGGGTTTGCTCGTCCCATCCGTTGGTCGTCGCGATCTCCTGAAGGACGACAGAGTCAGAATACCGGTCAAGCGTGCGGTGTTTCGCGTCGGTCTCCGGATCCCACTCAAAAAGCCGTCCAAGCGTTGGCCTGGGGCCTGTCTCGCTGTCGCGCAGCTCAGAGATGGAGACGGCACGTCGGACAAGTTTGTCCTCACCGAGTGAGCGGCGCTTCTGGACGACGATGATATCGAGTGCCGGAATCATCCGCTCGTCAAGCGCAATCGGATCGCCCGTCAACCGATTGATTGCGTTATCGGCTGAGTCCGCGTGGAAGGTTGTCCCACCGGAGTGGCCGGTGTAGATCGACTGGAAGAATGTCCGAGCAACCATCGGATCAGTACGGATCTCACCGACCAGGATGTACTGTGGGCGTTCGTGGAGCACCGACTGGAGCAGGTCGTACATTGAGATGTCCTGTCGAGCCCCCGTGCTGGTTTCGCGGGTGACATAGGACAGCCAGTTCTTGTGTGGGATCGAGAGCTCCCGGACGCGTTCAATGGAGATGACCTTCTGGTCGGGGGGTAAAAACAGTGAAGCGGCGTTCATACTCGTTGTCTTCCCCGATGCCGTCGGGCCGGTGAACATAATCGACTGATTGTGCTCAAGCGCAAGCCAGATAAAGGCCATCTCGTCCAGCGAAAACGTGTTTAGCTGCACGAGATCAACCGGGGTGAACGGCTCTTCGCTAAACCGCCGGATGGTGAAGTTCGATCCGTAGGCGGTGATGTCGCTGTCGATGGTGAGTTGTACCCGCGAGCCGTCGGGGAGGGTCCCGCTCGTTTTGGGTCGGGCGGCCGAGAGTTGTCGTTGTGCACGCTCGGCTAACTGGAGCACTAGCGACTCAAGCGCTGATGCCTCGAACGTGAGGTCCGTCTGGAGGTCGGCATACTCGTCATGGTAGACGAACACCGGTCGGTCGGGACCATCACACGAGATATCCTCAATGTTTGCGTCGTGCATCAACGGGTCAACGCGATCGTATCCCACGTAGTCCCGTTTTAGGTAATAAAAGAGCTTGTACCGGGACTCCGATGGAAGCGATCCACCGTAGGTTGCGAGTACCTCTTCAATTGCGTCAACTACCTGCGAGCGACGCTCAAGTTCAACTGGATCGTATTCGCGGAGCACGCGTCGAACGAGATCGTGAAGATCGCTTCGGATCCGACGTTCGTCCGCCTCAAGCGTTGGTTCAACGATGCGATATCGGTTACTCTCCACGTCGGTGTCGCGACAGATCACGACGAAGACATACGGCTTGTTTACCCAGTACCGCTCAAGTGGCTCGTACTGGTCCGGACACTCTTCGTCGAACCACGCCCCCTGCAGGGCGTCCATGTCGGGTGGCGGGCCGAACGGGCGCTCGGGAGGGTCCGAGGCGAAGTAGTCGGCCGCGGCTCGCTGCATGGTCTCAACCGGCGTCGGCGAGTCAGGATCTCCGCTCATCGGTTACACAATCAAAGAGCCAGCAGTATTGCCGGCTATAGATCCCGATGACGGAGTACATCCTGGGCCATCTTGCGGATCGCCATCGAAATCTCATAGAGGGAGCCGTTATCCTCAAAGGTACTCTCGGGTTTAATCACGCGCCCATCGACGACCAGCGTCTCACCATACTTGCCGAAAAGCGTCCGGTTGAGCGCTTCAAGAATCTGCTCGTCAAGCCAGAAGCCCGCAACGACGAACTGCTCGGCAACCGACTCAAGAAAGGTGTAATACGCGTCGGGCTCCTTCTCAAGGAGTTCCTCTCGTCGCTCCCGGAGGTCGGCAAGCTCGTCTTCTGCCGCCTCGTAGAGTGGATCGTCGGGATCAAGCGACTCACGACGGGTCTCCCACTCGTCGATCTCCTTGATCGTTAGCTTGCGCAGTTCCGGATCAACCGAGGGAATCACATCATTACACGCGGTAGCCAGTTCACGAATTCGCTCTTGTTCAGCTTGAGAAGGCATACCCTTATCGAAGCTCATCGTCAGTCAACAGATATTATGACAGCACAGACATAAAGCTAGGTGGCAACACATCACGTGTGTAGCGGTGCTATGATCGATGAGCGGGCGCACACCTCCGCCCCCAACTCGGGACGGATGTCGACAAGAGGAACGCAGCAGAGACAAGTCGACCGCGGAATCAACTCGATGCCGATATCACCACTCTCGCGGACCACGCGGTGAGGGACTCAGCCACCGTTGTTCGCCGCCACCAGTACAGTCCCGTTCGTTGAGACCATCGGCCGGGGCGGCACCGTCTTGGAGAACGCGACCGGGCTCCTCGCTGACATCAACGGTACAATCGTCGGGACAGCGTTGAAACACGACACAAGACAACGACACCGGGTGATCCTACACGGGTCAGGACGGTGATGACTGCCGTCGGGTCACTCGGATAGGCGGGTTTCCCAGTCGGTTGCCGTCATCGACTCCCCACTCACGCCGTCGGCATCCTGTGCCAGCAGCAGCGTTGCCGCCTCGTCCATGACATCCGGTGGGAGAATCTGATCGCGTTCGGATGCCGGCAGGTGATCCCAAAAGCCCGTGTCGACGCGGCCGCCTGGATCGACGGCGTTGACGTTAATTCCCGTATCGGCGAGTTCACGCGCCTGCGTACGGGTTAGACCTTCGAGCGCCCACTTCGAGGCGACGTATGGGCCCCAGTTCGTTGAGGCGCGTCGACCCAGTCCAGAGGAAACATTCACAATGTTCCCACGGCCGGCCTCAAGCATCGTCGGGAGGACGTGCTTCGCAAAGAGATACACGCCGGTGACGTTTACCTCAAGGATGCGCCGAAACTCGTCGGTCGGAACCTCATGGAGCGGGCGCTGCTTGTTATGAAGGCTCAGCTGGCCGATCGCCGCGTTGTTGACCAGTCCGGTCACGGTGCCAAAGTGGTCGATGGTCGCCTGGACAACCGCCTCAACCGCGGACTCGTCAGTCACGTCAGCAGGGGCCACCAGCGTGGTGCCATCGGCCGCTGCAGCAACGGTCTGCAATGCGGACTCATCTCGGGCGGTCAAAACGACCGCTGCGCCTTCAGCGGCGAACCGTTTCGCCATCGATGCTCCGAGTCCCCGACTCGCGCCGGTGACGATCACGGTCTCATCGGCGAGCATACCACTCATAGGGTGACTCTATGGAACGGCCGCCTAAATACACGTGAAAACACACTGGGGCGATGCAACAACGTGCCGCGATCATCGGGATCAGTGGCCGCCTGGTTGAATCCGCAGGGAACGACCTCACGCGAGCCGGCGCTCACGCCCGATAGGGCGTCGGCGAGGTTCGACTAACGCCCTCGGTACATGGTTCGACTCACCAGCAACCACTACACCTGCCGATCTGAGTACTCCTGGTGGAACGTCTCAGCGGTCATGAAGGCCGTGCCGGCTCGCTTGGCCGTCTCGGCGTCACGGTCTGAGTCGCCGACAAACAACGTCTGTTCGGGCGTAACACCAAGCGCATTAACCGCTGTTACCAGCGGCTCTGGATCGGGTTTCATTCCGTCAACCGAATCACGACCGATGACCGTCTCGACGTGGGTAGCAAGGTCGAACCGTTCAAGAGCAATCCGACAGGCCGACTCCGCGTTGAGCGAACAGACGGCCGTCGGAGGATCGACGGGAAGCGTGTCCGCCAGCGGGAGTCGGTCCGCCCGGTTGGCGCCGACACGCTCGTGTTCAGTGATGATCTCCTCAACCGTCGCGCCGTGCCCCGTCTCTCTCGCCCGCTGGAGGACGGTCCAGAGACTGTCGGGGGTAACTGTGACGCCACGCTCGCGGAGCGCCGCGGTGGCGTCCTCGGTGACGGCCGCCCAGTCGACGTCAAGTCGGACCAGCGTGCCATCGAGATCATAGACAAGCGCGTCAATGTCGGCTGTGGGCACAGATGAACGTGAGTACGCGACAGCCCGGCTTGAGCCCACCGGCATCCGAGCAAGGCTCTTGAGGCTTGGTCCCCTAACAAGAGCAGTTATGAGCGAACACACACAGGCAAATGAGGAGCCGGACTGGAAGGCCGAGCTATCAGGTGACGAGTACCGCATCCTCCGGGAGTGTGGGACCGAACCACCGGGAAGCTCCGAGTTACTCGAGATCGACGAACCGGGGACCTTCCGGTGTGCCGGCTGTGGACAAGTGCTGTTCCGTACCGAGGAGAAGTTTACCTCGGGGACGGGCTGGCCGAGTTTCTGGGATCCCGCCGACGAGGACGCCATCGAGACCCGACCGGATCCAGGACCGCTCGGAACCCGCACGGAGGTCATCTGCAGCGAGTGTGGCGGACACCTCGGACACGTCTTCGACGACGGTCCGGACCCCACCGGCAAGCGATACTGCATCAACGGGGTCGCACTCGAGTTCGACGCCGCGTGATCGCGACGATCGGCCCGGCGCGGTGAAGATTGATGGGGCTGGTCGGTGAAGCGGACGGTATGACGAGGACCACTCCGTTTGATACGAAGGTTGATCGCTACGAGCAGTGGTTCGAGACCCATCCAGCGGCCTACCGTTCGGAGGTCGCCGCCCTCAAGCGGGTGTGTCCGCCGGTTGATGCGGGACTCGCCGTTGGAGTCGGCACCGGCCGGTTTGCGGCACCACTCGGGATCGACCGCGGAGTGGATCCGAGTCGGCCGATGCTCCGGCGGGCGTACCGGCGCGGGATTGAGCCGATCCAGGGGGTCGGCGAGGCGCTCCCGGTGGCCGACAGCGCCGTCGATGTCGCCCTGCTCGTCACGAGCATCTGTTTTCTCGACGACCGCTCGGCCGCGTTTGAGGAACTCCGGCGGGTACTCATGCCAGAGAGCGCACTCCTCATCGGCTTCGTTGACGCCGAGAGCCCACTCGGACAACGCTACCAACGCGAGACGGACAATCCGTTTTATCAAGACGCAGAGTTTGTGACCACGACGACACTGATTGAGGAGCTCCAAACGGCCGGTTTCACGGTTGATGCGACCGTCCAGACGCTTTTTGAGCCCCCGACAGCCCTCGATTCCCCTGACCGAGTCGAAGACGGACACGGCGAGGGGTCGTTCGTTGTACTCCGGGCACGGCCCGACTAGCGCTATGGCTCGTAGGAAAGGATCACACCGACGAGCAAACGTCCCCTCAGGTCAAGCCCAACGAGAATAAGCGAGAGGGCTGTAATCCGTTATCAACGCCGCCGACGGCTTCGAACCGCGAGATGGCGATCGGAGATAATCGGTCGATCAAGCGGGGCACGCTGGGAGTGAATACCACTAGCGCTCAAAGACGCCCGGAACCCGTACCGCCTCACGCGTAGGCGGCGAACTCGTCGCCGAACAACAGGAAATAGACCGTTCCGAGCATGCCGATGACGGCAGCAACAGTGAAGGCCATCGTGGGGCTCACAACATCCCAGAGCACCCCGCCGAAGGCAGCACTCGGAATGACAATCGCGTTCCGCACGAGATAGTACGTTCCCGTCACACGGCCGCCGGCGCCGGCCTCCGCGGGGCCGACAATCAGGGCCTTGTGCGATGGAAGGCCCGCGAAGCGCAACCCCGAGAACGCGAAGGCGAGCACCAGTGCGAAAGCGCTCGCCGGCAGGTTAATCAGTACGAACGGAAACAGCGCGTAGACGCCGAAGCCCACGGCAACAATCGGCTTGAGCCCAACTATCTCGGCCAGTCGAGCCGCTGGGGCCATAGAGAGCAACGCCACGACCATCTCCACCCCAAGGAGGTAGCCAAAGAAGGCCTGCGGCGAGAGGTCAACCGTGTAGACGAATCCACCGAGGGCGACCGTGGTGTCAACACCGACCTGCAGCACCTGTGTGACGACGAGCACAAAGAACACGTAGACCATGCCGTTGGCAAACCGCACGAGTGTGTCGCCGATCAGCAGCGGGCGGAGTGGATCCGGCATCTCCCGAAGGTCAGCGTAGATCTGGTTGAGCCCCCCGAAAGACGACCCGAGGGTGTCCTCGCTGGCATCATACAGGACGTGCTGGACGAGTGTGCCGACCGCACCGAAGACGACGGCGACGACGAGGACGTACTGGAAACTTACGGTAAAGCGTGGGTGCAGGCCGATGAGCACGGCGGCGATGACCGGGCCGAGCAGGAACGCCGTGCGGCGGAACGTCTCGGTGCTGGCGAAGCCGGCAGCCAGCCGCGAGGGATCGGTCGCCTGTTTAACCACAGCGAAGGAGGCACCCAACCCGAAGGACTTCCAGGCTTGGGCAAACAGCAAGCCGACAAAGATCCACACCCATGGTGGGATGACCACCCCTGCGATCGTGACCGGCCCGACCAGCGGCGCGAGCAGCCAGACGAGAAACCCAAGCGTCGAGACGAGTCCAAAAAGCGTTAGCGCGTACCGCGAGCCGAGGCGGTCAGAGATGGCACCACCGGGATACGGGTACACCGCCGAGATGATGTTTCCTACCGTACCGAACAGCCCGACAACCAGCCCCGAGGCTCCCAGCGCGACCAGGTACTCCGGCAGGAATCGGGAAGTCATCTGAAAACCGAGGCTGAACGCGAACATCGCTACAGAGAGCACCAGCACGTCGCGTCGTAGCGCGAAAAACTGCCGAAACACCGCGAGCGGTCCAGTCGCCTCCGCCCGTTGTTGCCCCATACGAACGGATCGACCGGCGGCCGCTAAACCGTTTCGCGCCTGTCTGGATCAGGACTCAAGCTCGGCCAGCCGGTCGGCGACGGATCGGAGCTTGAGATACGAGGCGAGGGCAATGATCGTCGAGGGCCACAGCCCGACGAAGATACCACGTCGTTGTTCGCCGCGGACGAAGTACACGTACAACGAAAGAACGACCGAAACGACAGCCGAGACAACCAGGAGGTCGGCACCGGGGGTGCCTGATGATTGTGCCATATGACCACATGCCACGGCAGATACAAAGACCTTAGCCTGACTGTCCCAAGCCGAACGTCAACTTTTGACAGGGATTTTCGACCGTATCGGCGTCCACTCACGGTATATCCAGCAATGTTTAACCCCCGACTGCAGAGGTACGTTCACAAACGGATCCGTCCGGTTCCCTCCGGAGGCCACACGGAGGAACGGGCGGCTGGACGCAACCATGTCACAATCCGAACAGAGCGGCACACTCGCATCGTATTTCGATCTCGGGGAGCGCGACACCGATGTCGGGACCGAACTCGTCGGAGGGCTCACGACATTCCTGACGATGTCCTACATCATCGTCGTCAACCCCGCCATCCTCAGCAACGCTATCCAGATCCCCGGATACTCCCAGGCCGAGGTCATCCAGATGATCGCCATCGCGACGGCACTAGCGGCCTTCGCTGGCACGGCGGTGATGGCGCTGTACGCCCGTCGCCCGTTCGGACTGGCACCCGGGATGGGGCTGAACGCCTTTTTCGCCTACACGGTCGTCCTCGCGATGGGAATCCCCTGGCAGACGGCGCTGGCAGCCGTCTTCGTCGAGGGCGTCCTGTTCATCGTTCTGACGGCAACGGGAGCCCGTCGGTGGGTCATCGAGATGTTCCCCGAGCCGGTAAAGTACTCCGTTGGCGCTGGAATCGGCGCCTTCCTGCTCTTTTTGGGCTTTCAGGAGATGCACGTTGTCGCCAGCGACGAGGCGACCATCGTGACCCTCGGGCCGATTGCCCAAGATCCCGTCGCGATGCTTTCGCTGGCGGGGCTCGCGGTGACCGCGATGCTCTACGCCCGGGGGATCCGAGGGTCGATCATCATCGGGATTATCGCGACCACCGCTGTCGGGTGGGCGCTGACCATCGCGGGTGTCGTCCAGCGCGGCACACTCGCACCCTCAAGTCTACCCGCACCGCAGTACGACATCACCCCGCTGTTCGGTGCGTTCATTGAGGGGCTCCAGAACATCAATCCGGTAACATTCACGCTGGTGGTATTCACGTTCTTCTTCGTCGACTTCTTCGACACCGCCGGCACACTCGTCGGGCTGGGCCACCAGGCCGATCTCCTCGATGAGGACGGGAACCTCCCGGAGATCGACAAGCCACTGATGGCCGACGCCGTCGCGACTACGATCGGTGCGATCGTCGGCACGTCGACAACGACCACCTACATCGAGAGCTCTACCGGTATCGAGGAGGGCAGTCGCACCGGGCTGACCGCCCTTGTGATCGCCGCCGGCTTCCTGCTCGCGCTGTTGGCCGTGCCACTAGTCGCCGCCATCCCGTTGTACGCCTCGCATCTGGCGCTCGTCCTCGTCGGGTTGATCATGCTTCAAGGGGTCACTGATCTCGACTGGGAGGACCCAGCGTGGGTCATCGCCGGCGGACTGACCATCCTCGTGATGCCGCTGACGGCCTCAATCGCCTGGGGGATCGCCGCCGGACTGATGATTTATCCCGTGGTGAAAACGGCGATGGGCGAGATCCGCGACGTCCACCCACTGCAGTGGATACTCGCCGGCGCCTTCGTCGTGTACATCTGGGTGCGTACTAGCGGCGTACTCGGCTAGCGCGTCGGCCCGGTAGGCCCTTATCCGTCGACAATCGGATCAACAAACTCGAAGGCGACGGTATCGAGCAGGCCGCGGTTGGTCACCCGGAGTTCCGGCAGGACCGCCAACGGCAGTAGCGACATGGTCATAAACGGTGATGCAATCGTACACCCCAGTTCCTCGAAGGCAGTCTCAAGATCCTGTACGGCGGTAGCAACCGTCTCAAGTGGCTCGTCGCTCATCAGCCCGGCAACGGGCAACGGTACCTCAGCGAGGACCGTCCCGTCGTCATCGACCGCGACCCATCCTCCATCAAGCGCGATAACCCGCTCAGCGGCGGCCGCCATCGCCGCATCGTCAGTCCCGACGACCATGAGGTTGTGACTGTCGTGAGCGACCGTCGAGGCGACAGCACCACGCTTGAAGCCAAATCCGGAGACAAAGCCTCGTCCGATCGAGCCGTCACCGCCGTGGCGTTCGATGACAGCGATCTTGGATACATCATCAGTAGTAGCAACGGTCCCCGCTGTGACCGGCAGCGACTGTTGGGTGCGGACCGTTCCAGCCTGGTTCTCCTGGACCTGGATGACCTCCGCGGTGACCTGCTCGGTCTCGGCCGGGGCTGAAATTGCGAAGTCCGCTGGAGCCGGTGGGGGTACATCGACGGTTTGTCTGGCGGCCGCTGGAAAAGCATCACGGACGGCAGCCTGGTGCTCTTCTCGGGGCGGTAGCCCGGCGGCCTCGGGGTCGATCCACTCGCCATCGGCGGCGACCACCGAACCGTTGATCAGGACGCGATCAACTGCAACCGACGCGAGATCATCAAGAATGACAACATCGGCGATTTTGCCCGGCGAAAGGGCGCCGAGGTCGGCCTGGACATTGTAGTACTCGGCGGCGTTGATTGTCACCGCCTGAATCGCGGTGATGGGATCAAGCCCGTTACTGATTGCCGCCCGGAGCACGCGATCAAGATGGCCCTCGGAGACGATCGTGTCGGGATGGATGTCGTCGGTCACCAACAGCAGGTGGCGGGTGTCCACGCCGGTCTCGGTGATGGCCTTGATCGTCTCGGGGACATCCTGCCAGGCCGACCCCTGGCGAAGCTGGGTCCACATGCCCCGCCGGAGTTTAGCCAGCGCGTCCTCCTTTCGGACGGACTCATGACACGCAGAGACCCCAGCGGCGACGTACGCATCAAGCGGTCCATCGTGCTCGGGGCTGGCGTAGTGGCCGGTCGCCGGCAGCCCCGCCCGGTAAGTCGCCGCAAGCTTATCGTGAGGATCGTCCGCCCCCTCGATGACCCCTGGATAGTTCATCATCTCACCCAGCGCAAGCACATCGTCCCACTCGAGTGCCGTGGCGACGTCGTCGGCGTCGATCACGGCGCCAGCGTCCTCGAAGCCCGGCGCTGCCGGGACACAGGAGGGGACCGTCCCAAAGGTCTTCAACGGCAGCGAGCGGGCCTCATCGAGAAGTAGTCGGATCCCTCTAAGCCCGAGGACGTTACCGATTTCGTGAGGGTCCATGAATGCGGCGGTGGTCCCCCTCGGAACGACGCCGCGGCAGAAGCCGGTCGCCGTGACCATGCTCGACTCATAGTGGACGTGGGTGTCGATAAATCCCGGAGCGAGGTACTGATCCGTGGCATCGACGACCGTGGTATCAGGCGCAGCGTCGATAGATTCCTCGGGCGGGACGACGCGGGCGATCCGGCCAGCGGCGATCAGGAGGTCGACGTTGGACTGGAGTTCACCGGTATGAACGTTGACCAACGTGCCTCCGCGGATGATCGTCTCCGGTGGTCGGTCGCCCCGGGCGACGGCGGAGAGTGTCTGCGAGCTATCCGCAAGCGTGCCGTGGTCGCCAGCGCTGAGATACTCCATACTCACCCTTGGTGGATCGACGCAAAAGCGTTCGCCACTCAGTCGTCATCACTGCTCCCGAGGAAGGTCGTCCGGTGAGGAACGGACTCGTCCTGCGGGGCGTCGGCCGCTTTCGGTGTGATACCCTTGCGTCGGGCGTCAACCGTCGAGAGCACATAAACGATCCCGACGAGGAGTACGACACCGACAGCAACCAGCGCGAGTGGCGGCACGCGCGCAAAGCCCCACACGAGGATGAGCCCGATGGCAACGACAGCGACCGTCGAGGCGTAATACAGCTGCGTTCGGACGTGATCGATGAGGTCCGCACCGGTGAACGTGGCCGAGAGCACCGATGTATCCGAGATGGGCGAGGTGTGATCACCGAAGATCGAGCCCGAGAAGATCATGCCGACAACGGCGGCGATCATGGTGTGTGAGCCGGTTAGCTGCCAGGCAACGGGAATCACGATCGGCGTGAGAATCGACATTGACCCCCAGGAGGTGCCTGTCGAGAAGGCGATGAACGCGCCAAGGACAAACACCAATGCGGGCAACACCGCCGGCGGAAGGGTGTTTTCAGCAAACCCGGCGACAAACGCGTCGGTCCCGAGCGCGCCGACGGCCTCGCCCAGCCCCCAGGCGAGCACGAGGATGGCCGCCGCGGTCAGCATCAGGCCGAACCCCGCGATGGTGGTATCAGTCGACTCCGAGACGCCAGCGATGTCATAGAGTTTCCCGAGGACAAACCCGGTTCCGACCATCGCGAAGGCGCCGTAGACCAGTGCCGGAGCGTAAGACGCTCCGGTGATGATCTCCCAGGCACTCGCATCGGGACTGTATCCCGAGTAGATCGCCGAGCCGATAGTGACGGTGACGAGCACGACAATTGGCACAACGAAGTTCACCATTCGGGCGTCCGACGCCGTCGGATCGCCGAGGTCGCCCTCAACATCCTGCATCGGTCGGGCGTCATCCCAGTAGACGTCCCCCGTCCGCCAGGAACGATGCTCGGCGTCAAGCATTTCGCCGTAATCCCGACCGGTGAGCACGATGATCCCGACCATCGCAAGCGCCAGTAGCGCATACATGTTGAACGGGATCGATCGGATGAAGATGCCGACCGCGGAGGGGGCACTCTCCAGGCCCAGATTGGCATAGGCGTCCTCAATCAGCCCGAGTTGGAAGGCTGCCCACGAGGAGATCGCGAGCGTCGATACCGGTGCCGCCGTCGAATCGACGATATAGGCGAGTTTTTCGCGGGAGATGCGCAGCTGGTCGGAGACATCCTTCATTGTCGATCCGACGATCGCCGCATTGGCGTAGTCATCAAAGAACATCAACATCCCGAGTACCCACGTCGCAAGTCCGGCCTGTCGCTGAGTGCGAAGCCGGGTGATCGCCCAGTCACGCACCGCGTAGGAGCCACCAAGATTCCAGATCATCGCGACCCCGGCACCAAGCAGGAGGACGAACGCAAGGATCGTGGCGTGAAACTCGGTGGACATGGCGGCGATAATCCAATCAAAGCTCTGTGCGAGACCGAGGCCCCCCGTGTAAATGGCGCCACCGGCCCAGATACCCAAAAATAGCGAGAGAACGGCCCGGCGGGTGAGGATCGCCAGCCCGATAGCGAGCAACGGCGGGACCAACGAAAGCGCACCAACAGTTTCGGTCGCCATTGTGAGGCGTTGTGCGACGGGGGCTGATAAAAGATACCGTTCGGGTGGGGGACATCACGCGAGTCGACGGTAACTGAGGCCGATCAGCGACAGAATCAGACCACCCAGCAGGGCCCACATACGGAGGTTGAGGAGAACTCCGCCGTCGTCACTCGGGGGAGAGCGATCGACCGGCTGTGCTGACTGCGTGGTCGGTTGGGTCTCACCGTCCGAGGTGACCGTAAGCAACTGTTCGGTGCTTGAGCGATAGCCCTCCGCATCGATAACAGTGAGCGTGACGACCTGTGGACCGGCGTCGAAGGAGTGGGTCGTCTGTGGCCCGGTCGCGTCGACTGATCCGTCGCCGTTGAGGTCCCACTCATAGCGTACGATCGAGGACTGTCGGTCGAACGACGCCGACGCGTTCAGTTGGAGAGTCGTCCCTGGCGATGGCGGCTTCGGTCGGTAGGTGAAATCCGCGACTGGGATCGGGTCGTCCGTCACAGTGACGTCTCTCCGGGTGGTATCGGTGTGGCCGTCCTCATCAACGACAGTCAAGGTAATCGGATAGACCCCCGTCTCATCGTAGGTGTGTTCCGCTGAACTCCCTTGACCACGCGCACCGTCACCAAACGCCCAGTTGTACGAGACGATTTCGGCATCATCGTTTGAGGTCGTAGCAGTACACGCGACCCGGTCGCCGACCTGGGTTGTCGTCGGCGAGCAGCTCATCACCGCGTTTGGCTCACGGGTCGGGGCGACACTGACGACCTGGGTCGTCGTGTCGGTCAGCCCGGAGATATCGGTGACCGTGAGGCTGACACGGTAGGCCCCTGGCCGGTCGTAGGTGTGTGTCTGGAAGTCGCCCGTTGCGGTCGTGCCATCACCGAAGTGCCACGTGTAGTTGGTCAGAAAGTCATCGTCACGTGAGCCCGCAGCAACGCAGTCGACCGGCTGGCCGACCGCCGCGTCCGTCGGTGAACACTGTAGCGCCGCCTCGGGGGCGGCACCCGCCGGCTCGACGGTGATCGCCCGCTGGGTGGTGTCAGTGTTGCCCTCGTCGTCGACGACCGTCAGGTGGACGGCATAGACCCCCGGGGAGTCATAGGTGAAGTCCTCTGACACGCCCGATCCCCGGTGGATCGTACGGGTGCTCGTCGTGCCGTCATCTCGGGTCTCGGAGAATCGCCACTCGTAGGTGGCAATTGAGCCGTCGTCGGACGATCCGCTGGCGTCACACGAGACCGTCTCACCGGCCACCAACACCGACGGAGTACACTCAAGATGCGCCGTCGGCTCCCGGCCACCGCTGACGGTGATCATGCGACTGGTCGTGTCGCGCTGGCCCGCGCTATCGGTCACGGTCAGCGTGACGTTATACGTCCCTGGAGCGTCGTAGGTGTGCGTCTCGGTCATCCCGAGTCCGCACTCGCCGTCACCGAAACACCAACTGTACTTGACGATCTCGTCGTTGTCGTCCGATTCGGTAGCCTCGAACGTCGTCGGCGAACCGACCGTAGCAGTGGTTGTCGGTGTGTCGATATCCGCTGTTGGCGGAGCGTCCTCAACGGTCACGGTTGTCTCGGCCTGTGTGTCGGCATAGGTTGCCGTCACGGTCAGCTGTCCCGCAGCGGCCGGTGTGGTATACGTAATCGGCACCGACTGCGTGTCGTTGGCGTCAAGCGTGACATTCGCCCGATGGATCACAGATCCGTCGGCCCGTACGACGAGCCTGTCACGAACGGCACGGTCGCCCGAGGTGCGCAGCGTTACCTGTCCGGCGAGTTCCGATTCAGTGACGACCGACGAGGAACGGTTCAGTACAAGCGTTAGATTGGTCGTCGCGGATTCGTTTGTCGTCTCGGCCGCCGACGCCGACATAATGGGCGTATCAGCTGACCCGATCCCGGGTGCCACTACGGCCGCCGCCAGCAACAGGACTGCGACCCCAAGAATGACGCCCCAGGAACGGCATTTCATGTTTGTTACTGAGTTGGCCCTCATATCAATGCTTTTGAACGCCGACATGCCGGCTGAGGGTTCCTCACCCCCAGCAGGGGTGGGCTTTCGCTCACCCCGTGTTGTCCATCCAGTTGGCGACGGCACTCACGGCGGTCGCTACACCGCCAAGTCCAGCGGCAAGCGCCAGCCGGGTCGATGTGTGAGTACCGTGCGTCACGGTGCGCTGAGGTGAGGGTGGCGGGGAGTACCGCCGATCGTGGTGTCCAAGCGTTCCGAGCCGCACCCGGGAGTCGACGCTTGCGCCAGCAACACCCGCGTCGATGGCGTAGCAGCGACCGTCAGCACTTCCGACATAGACGGTTCCGTCGGCAACCGTCGGCGAGGAATTGACCGCGCCACCGGTCTCGACGACCCACTGTTCGGCTCCCGAATCGGCATCGAGTGCCCGGATTGTCCCGTCTCGACTCCCGACAATGACGCGGTTGTCGACCACCGTCGGTGACGAATCAACCGTGCCACGCGTATCGACCGACCAGGACTCCGTCCCGGCTGCCGCGTCGATCGCGTACACGCGGTCATCGCCGTCGCCGGTCCGGAATGTCCACTGCAGCCGGCCTGTTTCGGCATCAATCGCGCTCACAACGTCAAGCACCCCACCAACGAAGACAGTGTCGTCGGCAACAGTCGGCGAAGAGAGAACCAGATCGCCGGCGTCGAAGGTCCAGCGCCGGTCGCCACCTGCAGTTTCGACCCCGAACACGCTGTCGCTGGCTCCGCCGACATAGAGCGTATCGTCAGCGACTGTCGGCGAGGCCAGCACCCATTGACCGATATCAACGCGCCAGTGCTGATCACCGGTCATGTAATCAAACGCGTACACGGCCGCATCGCCGCCACCCGCGTAGACAGTATCGCCAACGAGGATCGGAGACGCGCCGATCGGACCGCCGGTGTCGACCTGCCAACGTGCTCGGCCGGAGGGAACGTGGATGGCAGAAATAATCCCGTTCTCGCCGGCGATAATGACGTGTTCACCAACGACCAGCGGTGAGGCACCAACCGGACCGCTCGTCTGATAGGTCCAGACTCGCCGCCCCTCGATAGCATCAATCCCGCAGACGGTACCGGCACCGGTGGCGACGACGGCTACGCCATCGACGACCATCGGTGAGGCATGGATCGCGCCGTCGGTCCTGACGGCCCACCGTCGGGCCCCCGTCGTCGCATCAAGCGCGTAGAGTCGGTGGTCCTCGCTTCCGACGAAGACGGTATCTTCAACGATGGTCGGTGATGCACTCACCCGATCGTCGGTCGCAAACTGCCAGTTGGTTCGGGCGACACCACGGTCGGCCGCCGCACGCGTGCTCAGTGCCGTTGCCGCCCCGAATCCGGCAGCAATACGGAGTGCCTGTCGACGGCGCATGGCCTGGTACGATTCATCAGAACCGAAGAGAAAAGCCTACCGCCGGACACATCCACGAACACCCGGATGTGACCGACCGACACCATTTTAGGTATTCGCCAAAAGTTTCTGTCACCCTAAGGATTAATTTGCTCGGGCATTCCTTGAGAACAAATGTCGCACCAGAATCCAACAAACGTCGAGGCTGACCGGAATCGGTGGCTGATTGCTCTCTCAGCCGTCGCAATACACCTCTCGATTGGATCAATCTACGCATATAGTGTTTACCAGAAGCCACTGCAGAATCTCCATGGATGGTCCATCTCGGACGTGACCTTCGCGTTCACGGTTGCGATCTTCGTGTTGGGGGTCGTCGCTGCCTTCCTCGGGAAAGCGGTTGAGCGATACGGTCCCCGAACCTCGGGGCTCGTTGCAGCCGTCCTATTCGGTGGGGGGACCGTTCTCGCCGGGGTCACCATCCAGATGGGCAGTTATTATGGCTTTTTGGCGACGTACGGTGTCCTCGGAGGCGCCGGCCTCGGGCTTGGCTACATCGCCCCGGTATCGACACTCGTGAGCTGGTTCCCTGACCGGCGAGGGATGGCGACCGGAATGGCCGTGATGGGCTTCGGTGCTGGTGCGTTGATCACCGGACCGGTGGCGAACTACCTGATGACCACAATCAATATTCCGGCGAACTTCTACATCCTCGGGGTTGGGTACTTCGCGGCGATGACGCTCGGGTCACTGTATCTCAAAAAGCCTCCGTCGGGATGGGCACCAGCGGGCATGGACCCCGATGAGATTGGTGACGGCGACTCCAAACACGGCGTGACCATCTCAAGCGACCTCGCCCAACTCACGGCGCATGATGCGTTACGAACCCCGCGGTTTTGGGCGGTCTGGATCGTGATGTTCATCAACATCTCCGCCGGGATCATGCTCCTGTCAGTGGCCTCGAATATGCTTCAGGACGTTACCGGCGCGACAGCCGCTCTGGCAGCGTCAATCGTCGGCGTGATTGGCGTGTTCAACGGGAGCGGTCGGATCCTCTGGGCAAGTGCCTCTGACTACCTCGGCCGGACTCGCACCTACGCGACATTCTTTGTGATTCAGATCCTGGCGTTCTTGTCGCTGCCAATGATCTCGAATGTGTGGGTATTCTCGGCGTTGATGTTCCTCGTCATCACCTGCTACGGCGGGGGGTTCGCCACCTTACCGGCATACCTGGGTGATCTCTTTGGGACGAAGGAGCTGGGGGCGATCCACGGCTACGCACTCACCGCGTGGGCCCTTGCGGGAGTGGCCGGTCCGACACTTGTCTCACAGATTGTGAGTCGTACAGGAAGCTACCAGCTGTCATTTTATATCGTTGCCGGCACCCTCGTGATCGGCCTGGCGAGCACCGGATTCCTGCGGTACCGGATCAAGAGCATCAAGACTCGTCAGAGCCAGAGCACCGCAACTGCGTCGATGGACTGACACGACGCCCCCTGAGTCTGGGCTCCTAACAGCTTAGGTCTCAAACGTGATCACGTCAGTCAAATCAAGCGGCACACGACCGAGTCGGTAGCCACGTGTTGGTCCGTCGGGGCGGACACGGTAGACGACCGTCGGTCGGTGGCCGACCTCGGGCCGATGCGCAAGAATCGCCTCCCACTGAGCGTCGTCGAATCCCGAGCAGTCAACAAACAGGACGATTCCACCGCCATGCTCGGAGAGTTGACCGGAGGTCTTCGTTTCAATCGTCTCCTGGATCGCGGCGACGGCTCCCGAGGCACTCCGGCGACGAGGGTTGGTTGGTCGGGTTACCTCGACGAGCGTCGTGTGAGTGGCATTACTAGCGCGGAAATCGATTGCGTGGCCGGTCGAGACCTCGATCTCCGGGTGGACCTCGTATCCGGCGCGAGAAAGCAGATCCGCGGCAAGGAACTCACTGATCGCCGCACTCATGCGCGTCCGGTCGACGTGCTCGCTTGTCCCGAGTTTTCCCGCCATGACCTCGCGATACGGATCGAGAATACCCGGGCGTAACAGCGTCTCGATACAGTCTACGGCCGTCCGCCAGTCCGTGTCGGGAAAGCCGGCGGCGTGCTCACGGAAGAACCGCCGTGTCGAGTGACGCCCGTCTTTTGACATAAAGACCGGGAGGAAAAACCACGAGAGATGCGGATACTCGGCGAGCCACGGCGCCCGGTCGTGGAGGGTGTCAAGAAACTCCCGCTGGGCCCATCGCGATACCGGATAGGGAACCTCATCCCATCCGTGTTTGTCGGCCCGCCAGAGAGCTCGTGGTGTCTCGGTGTTACCCATCCAGTATCCCGTCTCGTCGGTGAAGGCAAACACGGCGAGGTCGCCGTTCGTCATTTCGAAGCGAAATGAGGTATATCCCGACGGGATCGACGCCTGCGGTGAGACCGACCGCGCCCCGATGTTGGCCTGCAGTGGTTGAAGAATCTCACGACGAACGCGTCCCTCGGACCACTGCTCACGGGAGACGCGAAAACGAAGCGGTTTCGCCACACCAGCCGTAGGCGGGCAACAGGCAAACGCTTAACGCTCGATCTGTGTCCACCTGTCGGCTCAGACGCCGTCGTCGAGGGTCGTCGTGGCAACCACGGATTCAAGTTCGGAGCGACTCAGATCGCCGCTCACACTCGTCACGACGCCGTTCGACTGCCACCATGCGACCGCTCTCTCCTCGTGCTCAACGATCGTGACGGTTCGGTCGCCGATTGAGACCGTTTCGCCAGTCGTATCGATCGTCTCAGGGAGACGGTCGGCGGCTGCCTGTGCGATCACAATCTGCTTCTCGCCGTCGGTGTACTCGGCCGTCACCGCCGTTAGGGGGGCCGACACGACGCTCCCGGTCTCGAACGTCCACTCCTCGCCTGGATCGGCAACGGGCAGCGAGGTGAGCTCCGTAAGCGTCGCTAAGGAGTCTACCGACCGCGGCGAGACATCCGTCCCGTCAGCATTCGGTGGCTCGAAGGTGCTATCAGCCGCGGAAACATCGAACCGGGTGTCGGTCACACGGAGTGTCATCGTCCACTCATCGCGGGTGGCCTCGGCGCGTAAGACTTCTGACGTCTCGGTGTCGACCCACAGTCGGACGCTTCCTTCGGTCTCCGGGGCGGTAACGGCAAGGACGTACGCTTGCGTGCCATCAACGGTCTGCGTGTCGACCACCTCGGCGGTCACCTCGTCTGTATCAAACTCCTGGTCGGCCGACATGACATCCCACGATCCGTCGTCAAGTCCTGACTGAAGGGTCTGGGCAACCCGATCAAGATCACCACTCGCCGGGGCGGCGGCGTCGGCGTCTGGTCCAGCCCGGATCTCAACGGTCGGCTCTTCCCCCTCGGCGCCGGGCGTTACGATGGTTGTCGTGTCGGTTGGAGGATCGTATACCCAGTACTTCTCACCGGTGTGTCCGGCGACAATCCGTTGCTCCTCGCCGGCGACGGTCACGCGAGCCTGATCGTCATCAGTCGCCGCCAGCGTGACCTCATAGGTCGCCTGATCGGTTGCGTTTGACACCATCACGGTTCCCTCGGCCACGGCTGAGTCGGCGTCACCGTATCGCTGCTCGACGGACTCAAGCACAGTCTCACCGTTCGGACTCTGCTGACCCATCGCCAGCCCTACAGCGGCAACACCGCCGAGTATCAGGAGGAGGGCGCCGACCGCCGCGATCACCGACAGCACGCCACGATCGTCAGAATGCATCATCACATGACAGGCGTTGCAGGCCTATAGGGGCTTCGTCGGAACATTCAGGACGGATCACGCCCTGCATATGGGTACATGGGCAGTGCCCGAGAGCGGGCGGTGACGGACCGTCCGGTCGTGATTCTAGAGGACGTTCGAAAGGAGTACTCATTGGGTGGACCGGTCGTCGCGCTGGCTGGAGTTGACCTGACGCTTGAGCCGGGATCGTACACGGCCGTGATGGGACCGAGTGGATCAGGTAAAAGCACGCTATTGAACCTTGTAGGAGCGCTTGACACCCCGACGGCCGGAACCGTGTCAGTCGCCGGCAAAGATGTTGCCGCACGCTCGGAGGCCGGGCGGGCACAACTGCGTGGCACCGAGATCGGCTTCGTGTTTCAGACGTTCAATCTCATGCCCAGACAGACGGCCATCGAGAACGTCACGCTCCCGCTCACCTTCGCTGGATGGGAGCGACAACGGCGGCGAGCGCGAGCTCGTCAGCTGCTTGAACGGGTTGGACTCGGTGACCGGTTGGACCACCTCCCACAGGAACTCAGCGGCGGACAGCGCCAGCGCGTCGCAATCGCACGAGCGCTGGCGGCGGATCCGACACTCATTCTCGCTGACGAGCCGACGGGAAACGTCGACACCACGACGGGGGCAGCGATCATGGACCTCCTAGCGGACGCGAACACGCGAGGGAACACCATCCTGCTGGTGACTCACGAGCGACGCATCGCCGAGCACGCCGACCGGATCGTCCACCTCCGAGACGGACACATTGAGCGCATCGAGCCGCTGATAGGTGAGTCCTGATGGATCCACGTGAAGGAATTCGGATCGCCGTGCGGGCGCTTACCGGACACAAACTCCGCTCGACACTGACGATTGTCGGCATCATCATCGGCATCGCAACGGTTGTCGCCTTCGCTAGCTTCGGGACGAGCGTCCAGTCGGATGTCGTCGCCGAGTTCCAGGGCACCTCGGCCAGTGAGATCTACCTCCTGACCGGTGTCCAGGACGCCCCCGACGATGACGGGCCACCGGTTCCAACGGGCGGCTCCGAGTTTGCCCTCCCGGGAATCACCACCCACGACATTGAGCAACTCAGAGACATCGACGGCGTCAGGGCGGTGATCCCGCTCGGTGATCGACCGGTGATATCGCTACAACATAACAATGATACGATCGGCCAAGACGCGGTGACGGCGACGACTCCGGCGGTCTTCACCGATGGCGCGTTCGCGACTGGCGGACCGTTCAACGACACGGACGAGCTTGTGCTGACACAGCGTGTTGCGGATCGCTTCACCGGGACCGTCTCCGTCGGCGATACGATCGTTGTCGACTTCGGTGACCGCACCCGGTCCTTTACCGTTGCCGGGATCGCGACGGATGCACGAGGGGGCATCGGCGACCTCGGCGAGTTAACGCCCACGGTCTATCTTCCGGCCGACCCTCATTACGAGCAGACAGTCGCGTCGCCGACACAGGGGGTCGACCAGCGAGCCTACAGCCAGGTGACCGTCGTCGCCGAAGCCGGAGCGGTAACCGCCGTTCAGGCTGCCATTGATGACTACTTTTCGTCACCAGCGGCCGACGCCCCACGGGTGCTGGGCGCAAACGCCTCGGTGACTGTCCAGTCGACGGCAGATGTCGTCGAAGGGATTCAGTCGGTGCTGCAGGATATCACCCGGCTGGTAACCGGGATCGGCGTACTCGCACTGTTGGTCGGTGCCGTCGGAATCGCCAACATCATGCTGGTGAGTGTGACTGAGCGAACCCGCGAGATTGGGATCATGAAGGCCATCGGGGCACAAAACCGTGAGATCATGGGCCTGTTTCTCGCGGAATCGATCCTGCTAGGGCTTGTTGGCGCACTTCTCGGCGTTCCGGTCGGCCTCGCTGTCGGGTACGTAGCAGCGCAATACGCCGAGGTCAGCTTTAGTCTCCCGCTCGGGTGGATTGCACTCGCGACAGGAATGGGCCTGCTCATTGGCGTCATTGCCGGTCTCTATCCGGCCTGGCGGGCGGCGCGTGTTGACCCGATTGAGGCCCTCCGATACGAGTGAGCACGCAGGGCGATGGGCTCGCCGGGCGGAAGAACTGGCTTCATTCGGAATAGAAAAGAGACTGCACGAACATATACGCGATAATGCACGAGACGGCCTCAATCAAGCCCCCAAACGGCAAACTCGTTCGTGTCCGTGCCGAGTACGATGACAACGAGATTACGGCCGCACAGATCACGGGCGATTTTTTCCTTGAGCCAGCTGATGCGCTTGCGGATCTTGAAGCGGCCCTTGTTGGACATCCGACCGACGTGGACACCGAGACGCTCGTCGCCGCCATTGAGGCGGTTGACGCCGACCTCATCGGCTTCGACGCCACCGATTTGGCCACGGTCACCCAAGAGGCACTCGAATGACCCACGCGATCGTTGACACTGAAATCCCCCGGTCGGAAGCGGTCCACCACGCCCTCGATCAGGTGCTACTTGAGAACCTTGACGCGGGCGATGGCGAACCGATGTTGCGGATCTGGTATCGCGAGACGCCCGCGGTCCCGCTCGGCCGGTTTCAGGCCTACGCCGATGAGGTGGCAACTGACTACGTCGACGCACATGATATCCCGGTGATTCGGCGGGTGACCGGTGGCGGAGCAATGTACGTCGAGCCAGGTGACGTCATCACCTTCTCGATGTATCTGCCACGTGAGTCCGTTCCCGAGAACGTCGAAGCGAGCTATGAGGAGCTCAACCAGTGGGTTATCGACGCGCTGAACGACCTTGGGCTGCCGGTCGAACACGAGCCACTCAACGATATCACTCACCCGGCCGGCAAGATCGGTGGTGCCGCCCAGCTGCGCAAGCAAAATGCCGTGCTGCATCACACGACGATGAGCTTCGACCTCGACATCGAAGCGATGTTGCGAACGCTCCGCATTGGCGAGGAAAAGCTCTCGGATAAGGCCGTTGAGTCCGCCGAAAAACGCGTCGCGCTGATCGCCGATCACATCGATGCGACCCGACGAACGGTGATCGACGCCCTGGTCGACTCCTTCCGATCGACCTACGGCGGAACCGAGACGACGCTTCCGGAGGATGTACTCGAACAGGCTCGAACGCGAGCAACCGAGACATTCGAGACTGATAACTGGAACCGTCGGCTGTGATCCGTCGGATCGGAACGCTCAACTAACGGCACTACGGCCGTTCGAACGTGACATCCGACCGCCAGCGACTAGAGCGACTCTGGGGGCTGGCGACCGGCGGGATCGCACTCCTCCTCACCGTCGGCGCCCTGCTGTTTCCACGACTTGTCTACGACCGGTTTCTCTGGCAGTACTTCTGGGGACCCGTTGAGGCGGATGGCCGGGGGCTGTCGTGTGTTGCCCGGGCCGACGGCGAGACGTACGTCCCCGAGACGTGTACGGAGAGCATGACTCCCGGCGTTGTTGCCGAGCCGGGGTACACGGTTGTCTCGACGGTCGGGTACGCCGTCGTGTTACTACTGTTACTCGTTGGGGTGTACTTCCTTATCGATCGGCTCGATGTTGCCGACGACCGATCGTTTGTGTACGCGATCGTCCCATTCGTGTTCCTAGGCGGCGCGTTGCGGACCGTCGAGGACGCCAGTATCGCCATGCTTGAGGCAACCGGCACGCCCGCGCTACCGTTTCCCTACACAGCGGCGATCATCAGCCCCTTCATCTACTTCGTGGTCTTTGCCATCACCGTCGGGGCGCTCGTCATCGCGGTGCTCGCGGCGCGACGAGGGCTTGTCGCGGATTACGAGGCGCCGCTTGGCATCATGGGAACGATCGCGTTGGTCATGACGATGGGATATCTGGCCGTACTGACGGTCACGACGGACGTCCTCACCGTCGACTGGGCAATCCCGGCGATCACCCTCGGCGGTGCGACCCTCATCGCGGGTGGCGTGTGGGCGCTTACCGAGCGGTACGCCCCACAGGTCAACGCCGGAACCGGACGGGTCGGGGCGATCATCATCTGGGGACACGCCGTCGACGGCATTGCGAACGTACTCACGCTTGATTGGATCGGCGGGTATACCCCGAAGCATGTCGTGAACGCCGCCGTTCGGAATATCACCCGGGCGATCCAGCCGGCCTGGCTCAGCGAGGCGATCGGGATCACATGGCCGTTTCTGCCGCTGAAGGTTCTTGTCGCGACGGGGATCGTCTGGTTGTTCGACGACCGGATGCTTGAGGAGACGCCGCGCTATACGGTGCTTCTGTTGGTGGTCGTACTCGCCGTCGGGCTTGGACCAGGAACCCGTGACTTCCTGCGAGCGACGCTTGGCATCTAAGGGTAAGGATGGTGCACGCGGTCGAGTCGCGGTGTCTCGCCAAGGGCTGGCGGCACCGTTCGAGCGCGTTCGCCGAAGATCGGCGAACCGGTACCCAGCGGCTGGGCCTCCGGAATGAGCACTCGCACTACCTCGATGCCGATCGTGTCGAGATCGCGTGACGTAAGTCGGGTCGCATAGGGCGTGAGGTCGGCCGACGTGACCGCGTCGAGTACCGTCTCAAGGGCCGCCTCGCCCTGAGGAATCGTGCCGTCGTCTGCTCGTCGAGAGAGCCGCTCGGCCTGGACGGTGCCGTCGGTAGCGATTGCCGCGTCGACAGGGGCCTCGCCGGTCGCGTAGCGGCCGATCGCGCCGTCAAGGTCGAGGGCCTCTTCGGGGCCGGCCGAGCGAAGTTCCATCCAGTTCTGGAGTGCCTCCTCAAGGGCTGCACAGGCGGCCTGTGTCGCATCAAGTGAAGCGGCTGATCCGAGGGCGACCTGCGGGAACTCCTCGCGGTGGACCGCGACGCTGATGACGGGTACGTCGATGTCACGGGTGACGAGCCGGGGGGTAACCGAGAGGCCGACGCTTGCGGCGCGCTGGGCCAGGGCCGCGAAGTCCGGATCGTCAACGGCAACCGCCGGTGGCATGCCACTAGCGTACCACGCAAGCATCGTCGCGTCTCGCTCAATCACCTCCAGTAGGCCAGCGCGAAGGGCATCACCGGTCGCCGTGTGGGCAGCGAGGCCGGTTGTAATCGTATGAAAACCGTTTGATGCCGGTGGCGGGAAGTACACCGCCTCGGCGGGCAACATGGCCTCGGTGCCGTCAGACAGACGCTCGCCGGGCACCCACCTCCGGTTGGTCTCGGCAGCCGGATCCTCCGGGGCTGGCCCGCCAACGAACGCGCTTGGGGCCACCGCGGCATCGAGTTCCGCCGGCGTCGCCATCCGGAGATCTGATCGCCGGTACATTGCGGCGGCGTACCGTTCAAGCGCCTCACCGAGAGCCTTCATCAGCGCCCGATTCCAGTCGACGGCAACGCCGGCGGTGTGCTCAGGAGCGCTGCCATCGCTGAGCGCGTCGGTCGGGGCAATCGTGGCCAGATAATACGGGGCCGGGAAGGACTCAAGTTCACCGACCTCGGTGATGAGTCCGGTCCGGTCATCAAGCGCACGCTCGGCCCGGTCAAGGGCCGCCTCGACATCCAGGTTCGTGCTTGACCGATCAAGGCTCCGGGCTGGAGGACTCCCGCACGCACACCCCGGTGTCGGCAGCACCCGGTGACGGTCGTATGGAACCTCGACGACGTGGCCGGTGAGTCGGTCTTCACCACCAAGCAGTCCGACTAGTTCGTGTCCCGCGATTGCCCCCGCAAGATGCACGGCCGAGCGCGACCCCGTCGGCGTCTGAGCGGTCTCAGAGGTGGCCGCTCGGACACGACGACCGAGACACGCATAACAGGCGCTTTCCGGACCAAATCCAGAAATAGCCGCCTGAACGGACTCAAGGGGAACACCACCAATCCCGCCAATCTCGATTGCGATCCAGCGGGAGGCCCGGTTGTTTGCCGCCTCGAAGACCGACGCTCCGGTCGGGGCGGAGACAACGCCAACGAGTGCGTCCGTGAGCCCCTCGACATCGCCACGCTGTACCGACACATCGATGTCGGCAAGCGCCGTCTCGACCGCCTCAAGCGCCGGCCCGCCGCCGACGAGGTGGATCGTCATGACTACGGTCGGGGGACGAGCGGACAAAAACCGTTGGCACTCACGCAGAAAAACGGGCAGAGGGGAGTAAGCCCCCTTCTGTTCGGACCGGCATTCGGCTGAGCGTCAACGCCCCTGCCGGACTACCTTGTGCGGCGTCGACTTGCACCGGCGAGGATACGCCGTTCCACCGATCCTTCCCGGTCGTCCCTCGGTGGGTTAACTTCCGTCCCTTACGGGGTGGGTCGCACACCGCATCGGTCGCGGGAAGACGTGTCGTTTCTGTTCCAGAGCCGGCGGTCTCCCGCCCCGGACTTGCGTCCGGTCGCCCGTCCGGCGGTGGGGGGACTTTCCTCACGGGCGCCGGTGGCGCCCGCGGGAGCCGGTCTCCCTCTACCGGATTTATCCTACGGGATCGTCGTTCTTAAGCGCGCCGACGCTGGGTTGAGCGGACAATCGCCAAGTTCAAGAACCGAACGCCGTTGGAATAGGGTATATGCCGGACGCAGAGGGGCAGACCCTCTCATATGAGGACGGGGCGCGGGCCGTTGAACTGGCACGCGAGGCAATCGAGGGGTTCGTTCGTGACGGCAAACGTGAACACCCGGGAAGCATGCGTGATGCCTTCTACCGCCGAACCGGGGCGTTCATTCGGCTTGAGTCGACCCGAGGGCGGGGGAGCCTTCGGGGGTGTGCGGGCACCTACGATGCCGATGAGCGACTTGGCGACGTAATCATCGAGACGGCCATCGAGGCGGCCAGCGACGACTCGTGTGGCTCGGCAGTTACGCCGAGTGAGCTGTCGAATCTCCGGATCTCGGTGTGTATCGTCACCGATCGCCGACGGCCAACGGATCCAGCCGAGACACTTGAGGTCGGCACCCACGGCGTCGCGATCGCGGAGGAACCGGATGGCTGGCTGTACCCAACGGTTCCGGTCGAGCAACACTGGAGCCCACGCGAGTATCTTGATCGCACGTGTCGGAAGGTGGACCTCCCGATGGGCGCGTGGCAGGACGAGGACACAACGGTTGTCCTCTTCGAGGGACAGGTCTACCGCGAACGCGATCCTGGCGGAAGCGTCCAAGAGGTTTGACCTCCTTTCCGCCCTGAAGGGCGAGGCTTTCGCCTTGAATCTTCCGTAAACGACGGCGTCACGTCGGTGCCGACGCGACGATCTCGACGCTGGAGGAGGCCCCGATTACCGCGGCGCCAGCCTCGACCATCGTCAGTGCGTCATCGAACGACCCGATCCCGCCCGACGCTTTGATTTTTGTGTCCTCACCAACGGCCGCCGCAATCGTCCGGACATCTTCAGGACTTGTTGGACCAGCATAGCCGACGGCCGTCTTGACGTACTGTGCTCCCGCCTGTTCGACGAGTTCGGCTGCTGTCCGAATCGCGTCGGGCTCAAGCGCCGGGGTTTCGATGATACACTTAAGCGGTCGGTCACCGATGTGGTCGTTGACCGTCCTGATGTCCTCGACGATCCGGTCGTGGTCGCCGTTGGCGAGTGCTGTTCGGTCGATAACCATGTCGACCTCGTCGATATCTGGAAGGATCGGATCGAGTTCCGCGCACTTCGCAGCTGCATTTTGGACGCCGTAGGGAAATCCAATCACGGGAACAACGTTCGCAATGTCGCCAACAGCCTCGGCGACCCGCGGGATGTGATAGGGAACGACCACGGCCGATCGGAATCCATACTCGCGTACCTCCGCACAGAGGCGATCAATGTCGGTTGTCGTCGCGGCCGGATCAACGTTGGTGTGATCGATAATCGAGGCGATCGCTGCCGGCGAGCGTTCGAGCGTTGCTTTCGACACCATTGTCATTACATGTTACCGATCCGATGGCTTCGGCGTTTCGGTGGGACTACTGGAGTCGCTCGGTGGTCTCAACCAGCGGATGACGGGCGTAATCGATGACCTCGATATCGTTGAGATCGTCGAGTCCCTCCTGTTCGGCCGTCCGTTTCATTCCCAGCTCAACCGGCTCGTCAAGGACGATCACGTAGGCGTCCATGGTCTCGATACCGGCTCGGGAGGCGGCAAGGACACGGTGGTGGCCGTCGGCGAGATAGAGCGTCCCGGCGTTATCGATGACGATGAGCGGTTCGGCGAGTCCACGTTCGAGTTCGTACTGACGCCCCTCAAGTTCGTCCGCATACACCTTGTTCTGGGTCGGCGTCAGCTTCGCCAGCGGAACTTCACGTCGCTCCTGGCTGACGGCAACGCCGTGGATGTTCGCGAGCGTCTGTCGAAGGGTGCGGACCTTCCCTGGGGTGGCACGCTCGATCTGACTGCGAACGACATCCGTATTCGAGATGATCCCAACGAGGTTGCCAGCATCATCGACCACCGGAAGACGCTCGTACCCCGAGCGGAGGATCACGCGGGCGGCGTCGTCGACTTTCATCTCCGGATGGGCAACGAGGATGTCGGTCTCCATGACGGTAAACACAGGCGAGTTGTCGTCCGCGAGCAGCAAGTCCGCCGCCGAGACAAATCCCTCGACGTGTCGCCGGTCACAGACCGGATACCCGGAGTGGCCGTCGGGACCGGCGATGAGCTCGGCCGCCTCGCCGACGGTTGCCTCCGGTGAGAGCGATTCCACCTCTTCGGTCATATAGTCCTTGACGAGCGGGCTCTCCCCCGGCTCCTCATCGTCTTGGGTCGGGGCCAGTGGCCCAGAACGGTCGGTCATTACCGGACCCCTTGGATCGACGCGGCGAAAATACTTCCGCCGACTCAGCGTGTATCCTCAAGCCGTCCGCCGGGCGTCGGGAACCGCTCGCCCGGGCTATCGGGAACGAACTGGTCGACACCGAGCGGGGTGAGCCGCTCGAGCGTCTCAAGAAACTCGCTAGTGATGACCTCGGCGATGATCTGTTCGGGGTTGGACTCGTCCTCGGAGACAAGCATCCCCACGGGGATCTGGGCACCGGCCATGTTGTCGTGACCGCCGGCTGAGCCGATATGATCGAACGCGCGTCGAAGCGTCTCGCCGAGGTCGATATCCGAGCCCCGGGCCCGTCCCGAGCAGTAGACCGTCCCGTCGTGAACGCCAAAGACGAGTGTGGTCGTGATCCCCTCGAGATTCAACAACCGGTCGGCCGCCTGTGCGAGGTCGTCACGATCGGCCAACTGCCCAACACAGGAGGTCAACACAGCGCCGTGACGCGTGCGGTTGTGGATTGCCCGCGCGATCGTCTCGAAGGTATCGGAGCTGATTGTCGGGGACTCGATCTGTTCGAGCAGATCCCACTGGACCTCCGGTAACAGCAGCGAGGCCGCATCGAAGTCGGCCGGGGTGACACCACGCGAGAAGTCGTTGGTGTCGACGTAGATGCCATACAGTAGTGCCGTCGCTGTGCTTGGGCGGATGTCGATATCGAGCCGATCAAAGTAACTCGCGATGAGCGTGCTCGTTGCGCCGACGTCGCTTCGGAGGTCGACAAATGTTCCCTCGATCAGGCCCCGTGGCGGGTGGTGGTCGATCACGATATCGACCGCCGTTGATTCGCTGAGCCCGTCGTTGACGCCCGGTCGGCCGTGATCAACCAGCGCGATCCCACCAGCGTTCTCGACCGGTTCAGGGGATTCGAGTTGGTGTAATTCGAGATCAAGGAGGTTGACCATCGCCCGGTTCTCCTGGTGGTTGATGTTCCCGAAGTAATAGACGCTGGCCGTCTGGCCGATCTCGCGTGCGATGTCAACGAGTGCGACGGCACTGGCGAGAGCGTCCGGATCGGGGTTGTCGTGGGTGACGACGGCGAGTTCACCGTCGATCCCAGCGATGACACGTCGCAGGAGGGCTGCCTTGTGCCCCTCATCGTCAAGCAGTCGTCGATCGATCCAGTCTGCAACGGCCTGTTGGACCCGGATGACATCGGTCGCAACCTCCTCGAGGGCCCGGGTCGTGTCGGTGTCGAATCCGGAGGCATACGCGACGATGGGGGCGTCCGGATGGATCTCGGCCGCTGTGCGGGCGATTGCGAGCGCTCGTTTGGGGGTCGGATCGGCGATGAGCACGCTGTCCACCGGCGAGGGGAGGTTGGCCAGCACGGCCGGATCGGTCGGATCACCCCGTTCGATTTGATAGCCGTACTCAAGCGCCAGCTCGACGTGCGCGTCGGACTCTACGACGGCGTATGTGGGGGCTCCGTCGGAGTCGGCGATCCCCGTAGCAATCGGCCCCCAACCAAGCAGCGCCCGCGGCGACATTGAACTATTGGTCCTGTTGGCGCGGTTGACTCAAAAACCCACCGTCCACGGTCAGGCCTGGCCGAGGAGGCCGTGTGCTGCCTCGATGGCGACGTCGGCGACGATCCCGTATCCAACGATCAACAGGACCGTAACGGCTGTGGCCCCGAACAGGGCGGCGTAGAGCCCGGTTGGCCGTCCTTCGAGCGTGATCGGGTCGGTGGGCTCGTCGATCCACATGGCCTTGACCAATCGGACGTAGTAATACACCGAGACCGCGCTGGCGATTGCCCCGACCGCGGCGAGCCACCAAAAGCCCGTCTCGATGGCACCGGTGAACAGGACGAACTTGCCCCAGAAGCCGCCACCGAGCGGAAGGCCAGCGAGGTTGAACAGGAGCACCGTCATCGCCAGACACGCGCCGGGGGCCTCCTGATAGAGCCCAGCGTAGTCCTCAAATCGGTCGCCGAGTCCCCAGTACTCACCCATGGCGACAAAGAGGAACGCCCCCGTGTTCATGAAGCCGTAGACGAACAGGTGGAGGATGCCAGCAGCGACCACGAGCGTGTTGTTCACTGCCCCCGAGGAGAAGGCTGCCAGTGCGATTAACACGTACCCGGCGTGGCCGATTGAGGAATACGCTAGCATCCGCTTGACCTCGGACTGACGGACCGCCGCAAAGTTGCCAAGGAGCATCGTCAGGACCGCCAGTGCACCGAATATCGGCACCCAGTTGAGTCCCGTGAGGGCCGAAATCGGAAGCGCCTCGTAGAAGACACGGAGGACGATCACAAAGCCGGCGGCCTTCGAGGCCGAGGAGAGGAACGCGCCGACCGGAGCCGGCGCCGCCCCATAGGCATCCGGCGCCCAGAAGTGAAACGGCACGGCGGCGAGCTTGAACCCGAAGCCGGCGAGGATGAGGACGATTCCCGCTCCTACGAGCGCGACATTGTCGCTCTCGGCAATGGCCGCCGCGATGGCGTCAAAGCCGAGGGCGCCGGTCGTCGCATAGAGCAGGCTCATGCCGTAAACCAACAGCGCAGAGGAGAGTGCACCGATCAGGAAGTACTTCAGACTCGCTTCGGTGCCCCGAGCATCGGATTTGTGGTAGGCGACGAGCACGTACGACGGCAGACTTGTCAGTTCAAAGGCGATGAACGCGGTTAACAGCGTGTTGGCGCTGGCAAGGGTCACCATCCCGGTCGCCGCGAGCAACACCAGCGAGTAGAACTCCGCTGGATGGTCGTGTGATCCGAGATAGTCAACAGCACCGAGTAACACCAGCAGGGTCGCGCTCGTGACGACGGCTGTAAAGAGAACGCTCGCCGGGTCGACAACGAGCTGTCCGGCCAGCAGCGGACCGTCGGGTTGCCAGTTCCCGGTGAACGCCTGATACAGCGACGCCCCAAGAGCGATCGCGGTGCCAAGGATTGCAACGCCGGCGATAGGCCAGTGGATCCGACGGTCACCGACGACCGCGTCGATCAAGAAGGCGATCATGGCCGCGGTGGCCAACGCCAGGGCAGGCGTTAGAGCCGGCCCCCACGCCGGCAGTGTCGCGAGGATCATCGAGGATCACCCCCGGCGACCTCGACGATCGGACGGGTGGCGTCTTCGATCATCCCGAAGGCGATCTCCGGTGCGACCCCCAGCAGGACGATCAGCCCCAGCAGAACGAACAGTGGAACGATGTCGGTCGCCCCTGCTGACTCGGGCGTATCGACCCCATCGGCAAGCTCGTAGGGGCCGAAGAACGCCCGTTGCATCGCCCAGAGGAGGTATCCAGCGACGATGACGATCCCGAACATCCCGAGGGCGGTGAACACCGGCGATCCGGCGAGTGCCGGTGCGTCGAAGGCGCCGATAAACACGAACACCTCGGCAGCGAAGCCGGACATCAACGGCAGCCCCATGTAGCCGAACGCGCCGGCGAAGAACACTCCGACGGCGATCGGCATCCGGGTGGCCAGTCCGGACAGATCCTCAATCATCCGTGTGTGTGTCGCGCCATAGATCACCCCGACGGCCATGAACAACAGTCCGGAGATCAGGCCGTGTGAGAGCATCTGGAAGGTCCCACCGCCGATTCCATAGACCGTCAGTGCGACGAGTCCAAGAATGACATATCCCATCGACGACACCGAGGAGTACGCGACGACCCGTTTGAGGTCCTCCTGCGCCAGTGCGAGGAGCGCACCGTAGATGACGCTCACGACAGCGATCACGGCAATCACCTCGGCAAACTGCTGGGTGAGGTTGGGGAACATCGTGACGTTGTACCGCAACAGCGCGTAAGTCCCCATCTTCAGCAGGACGCCTGCTAGAAGCACCGACACCGGGGCGGGCGCCTCAACGTGGGCATCCGGTAGCCAGGTGTGCACTGGAACGATTGGAACCTTGACCGCAAAGCCGACGAACAGCGCCCAGTAGGCAACGACCAGAAGCGTACGCGCATCAAGCCCGACGTATCCACTCAGCTGGCCGGCCTGGAGCGCCTCGGTGATCGCGATAAGACTGAAGCTCTCGACATCAAGCCCGACGATCAACGCCAGAAATCCGATAAAGAGCACGAACGAGGCGACGTTGGTGTAAATCAGGAACTTCATCGCGGCGTACTTGCGGCGCTCGCCACCCCACACGCCGATCAGCAGGTACATCGGCAGCAACACCGCCTCCCAGAAGATGAACCAGACGAAGAAGTCAAGCGTACTGAACACGCCGATCAGCGCCGCCTCAAGGAACAACACCAGTCCGTAAAACTGCGACTGGCGCTCCTCGATCACGTTGAACGCCGAGACGATCGACAGCGTCGTCAGGATCGTCGACAGTGCGATCAGCGGCAACGCGATGCCGTCAACGGCGGCAATCCACTGGACCTCGTAAGGCCCCATGGGAACAAGTGTTGTCCCCGAAAGCGTCGACTCGAAGCCGCGCGTCCCACCGAGTAAGACGTTGCCGGTGCCGGTATACTGGCCGAACATCCAGAGGCTTCCACCCAGTGGGACGAGACTCAGAAGTGTCGCGAACACGCCGGCGACCCGATCCGGTACGAGGAGGACGAGTACCGACGCCAAGAGTGTGGCGCCGATGAGGGCTTCAATGATCACATCCACCACCCCCCATAGAGGCCGGCGACGAGAATCAACACCACGACCGACCCGACAAGCAACGCGACGTATCCTGGCAACACACCGAACTGGACGTTTCGGACGCGATCACCGCCGATCAGTCCAGCACTGGCCGTGCCATCGACTAGGCCATCGATTGCCCGCTGGTCGAACAGATTCGACACCCGGGCGATTGAGCCGGTGAGGCCGGTGGCCAACCATACCTGGAGTTCGTCCTGGTAGTAGTTGTGCTTGAGCAGGCTATCGACCACGCCCGTTCCATCGAAGTACCGATCGGGGTCAGGTACGTTGTACAGTAGGTGAGCCATATAGGCGCCGATAAGCGCCAGTCCGAGGGTGAGGAGTGTCGGACCGAGCGGGCTGATGGCTGCTTCACTGTATGAGAGCAACTCGTGGTAGTGCGTCACAGACAGCGCGCCAGCAACGCCATCAAGCCAGCGCTCAAGATACAGGAGATCCGCCCCCACGTAGTAATCAACGGGCTTCATGTTCACGAAGCCGGCCACGACGGCGAGCGTTCCAAGCACGACCAGTGGGAGCTTGATTGCCCAGCCGACCGGGTCGGGATCGGAAGCCGCATCGGATCGCGGCTCACCGTGGAAGGTCAAAAAGTACATGCGGAAGGTGTAAAACCCGGTGAGCAACACCGCAACAAGCGCCATCGCGTAGGCCCCGAGCAACAGCGGATGCTCAAGTCCGACGATTAGCGCATCGAAGAGCACCTCCTCTTTCGACCAGAAGCCCGAGAATGGCGCGATTCCGGCGAGTGAGAGCGCTCCGGCGAGGAATGTCCACCGGGTGACCGGGAGGTGCTCGCGCAGGCCGCCAAGCGCCCACATGTCCTGGTGGTGCGTCGCGACGATGATCGCACCGGCCCCCAAGAACAGAAGCGCCTTGAAGTACGCGTGGGTCATCAGGTGGAACGTCGCGGCAACGTATCCGCCGACACCCAGCCCGAGCATCATATACCCATACTGTGAGATCGTCGAGTACGCCAGCACCTGCTTGATGTCGTCCTTGACGACGCCCATGGTGGCCGCGAACAGCGCGGTGAACCCGCCGATGAAGGCGATCACCGCCAGCGCCTGTGGCAACTCGGCGTAAAAGCCGAACATTCGGGCGAGGAGATACACGCCGGCAGCGACCATCGTTGCGGCGTGGATCAACGCGGAAATCGGCGTTGGACCCTCCATCGCGTCGGGCAACCAGGTGTGTAGCGGGAACTGTGCGGACTTGCCGATGGCCCCGCCGAGCACCAACAGTCCAAGGATCGTAAACCAGGCCTGTGGATCAATCCCGCCGGGGAGCCACTGGAGTGGCCCGTCCGGGCCAACCGGACTGGATGTGGCGAGGGCGTCGCTGGCGAGTTGTGGGAACCCGCCCTCGGCGAAGGCGGCCGTGCCGAATGTCGCCAGTACGCCGACAACCCCGACGAGGAAGAAGTAATCGCCGAAGCGGGTCACCAGGAAGGCCTTTTTAGCTGCACTCGCCGGCGCCCGGTCGGTGAGCCAGAAGCCGATCAGCAGGTACGAACACAGCCCGACGAGTTCAAAGAAGATGAAGGCCATCAGCAGATTTGAGGCAAGCACGAACGCGAGCATGCTGGCAGTAAATAGGGCCACGCTGGCGTAATACCGGGGAAGCCCGCCACGCTCGCGGTGGTGTTCGTCGTGGTTCATATAGCCCAACGAGAAGACGAACACAAGGGTTGCGATCAGCGCGACGAGCACGAGCATGAACGTCGACAGCGGATCCAAGAGCACGCCGAAGGTGAGCGAAAGTCCCTCGACAGCCGCCCAGGTGTACAGCTCGTTCGCGACGTACAGACTCGAAGCACTCGCATTAACCGCCAGTAGCGTCCAGACCGACAGCCCGAGCGATCCGGCTGCGGCGAGGATGCCGACGTATGCCCCCTTTTCCGGAAGCCATCGGCCGGCGGTCAGCGCAACGAGGAACGCCACAAACGGCAACACCGGGATAAGCGGTGCCAACTGGAAGATAGTTGCCGCCATCGGTCACCACCGGAGTGCCCGCGGCACGGTCACGTCAACGGTTCCAAACGTACGATGCACCTGTAGGAGGATTCCGACACCGACAGCCACCTCGGCGGCCGCCAGCGCGATGACCGCGATGGCGAATAGCTGGCCGTCCGCACCGCCCCAGTGATAACTCGCCGCGACAAAGTTGATGTTGGCTGCGTTGAGCATCAACTCAACGGCAATGACGAGCACAAGGGCATTTTGTCGGGTGAGCAGGCCGAACAATCCAACGCCGAAAAGTGCCGCTGACAGGCCGAGCGCGTACGACAGCGGGACAGTCACTCGGTGTCACCTCCGTTCTTTTCGGCGAGATAGACGGCCCCTTCGAGTGCCGCGTCGAGCACGAGCGCGAGCAGGATCAACGGAACAAGAAAGCCAATCGCGGGAAGTGGCCCCTCGACGTTGATCATCGCGAACCCGATCGCTTCAAGAACACTCGCGTCACCGTAGCCGGTCGCGGCGTCAAACTCGGCGGTCGCCACCGCCACGAGAAGGACGGCCACGACACCGACAGCGGCGGAACCGCGAAGGAGTCGGCTACCGGTGGTAGCGGGGAGACGGCTCATCGGCGATCCTCCATCGATTCGTATCCTGCGGGTCGAGAGATCATGATTCGGTTCCCTCCAGACGGTCATCAATGAGCATGACAGCGAAGGCGATGAGTACCAACACCCCACCGGCATACACCAAAATTTGGATCGCGGCGAGGAATTCGGCGGCCAGGATGACGTAGACCCCGGCGACAGCAAAGAGGGCAACGCCAAGCAAGAGCGCGGCGTGCCACACTTCGGGGGCAACGACGGCGCCGAGTCCACTCGTCACGAGCAACACCGCGAACAGGCCAAAGACAAGCGTTGCCCAGAGCGACATCGGACTGTACTGTTGTGGACGCGGACCCTTTTTGAAGATTACTAAATGCTGTCAGCAGATACCACGGGACGGCTGAGACATCACTGGTAATCGATCTCGCCGTCGTCGTCACCCACCCACGCGTCCCGGTCCGGTTCGCGAGCCGCCAGCGGGTCCGAGCCCTTGTACCACGGGACGGACTTGAGTTGTTCCTTGTTGTAGACCAGGTCGTCCTTGGTGTCACCGGTGAACTCGAACTGCTGGGTGAGGACGATTGCGTCGGTCGGACAGACCTCCTCACAGAGCCGACAGTAGATACACTGGCCGACGTGGAGGTTGTACTGTTCGCCGTTACGGCGGTCGTCCATGACGATCTGGATGGTATCGTTCGGACAGACATCCTCACACTGGCGACACCAGATGCACCGCTCCTGGCTAAACTTGTGGATCCCGCGGAACCGCGGAGCGACTTCCGGGGCCTCCTCAGGGTAGCGCACGGTGAACGTCTCGCCCCCGAGGGCGTGTTTCATCGTCGTCGCCATCGATTTGAGTACGCCGATCATCTTAGACACCAACGTTGAAGACGCCAACCACGACGGCCGTGAGCAGGAGGTTGGCGAAGCTCAAGACGAGCAGTCCTTTCCAGCCGATCCCGATGAGTTGATCGATCCGCACCCGGGGCATGGCCGATCGCATCCACTGGGTAAACAGGAAGATGGCCCAGAGTTTGATCAAGAACCACACGAATCCGGGCAACAGCGGGCCAGCCCCACCACCGAGGAACAACACGGTGATGATCCCGGCCCCAAGGAAGATATGGAGAAACTCCCCGAGGTAGAACAATACGAAGTAGACCGAGGAGTATTCGGTCTGGTAGCCAGCAACAATCTCGTTTGGCGCCTCGGGAGTGTCGAAGGGATTCCGACCGATCTCGGCGAGGTTCGCGACCAGGAACAGAAGGAACGCGAAGGGGTTGACAAACGCGAACCAGCTGGGGATAGCGAACACGCCCAGATCGATGAACGGTTGTTGCTGGTAGGCAATGAACTCAGAGAGCTGCAGCGAACCGGTAAACAACACCAGCGAAATCGCGATGACCAACAACGGAATCTCGTAGGCGATCGCCTGGGCGACCGACCGCAGGCCACCCAGCAGCGAGTACTTGTTCGCCGACGCATAGCCACCCATAACCAGTCCGATCGTTGCGATCGATGCGAACGCAAAGACCAGTGCGAGACCGGCCTCCGGATCAGCCAACTGGATGGAGACGCCGCCAAGGTTGCCCATCGGCAAAACTGAGAAGCCGATGAGTGCCGAGAAGACCACGACGATCGGCGCGATATCGTAGGCCGGGCGGTCGGCATTTTCGGGGACGATCAGCTCCTTTGAGATCAGCCGTAACGAGTCCGCTACGATGATGAACAGCCCATATGGCCCGATTCGGCTCACCGCCACGCGGTCGGTAAACGCCGCCGTGATCTTTCGTTTGGCCCATGGTCCGGCAATGGCCGTCATCGTGAGCATCACCGTGGCAACGAGTGCAGCGCCAATGAGACTGCCAACGACCGTCCCGAGCAGTCCGTCGAGTCCGAGGACTCCCGCTAGCCAGTCCGGTAGTCGGACGGTCTGGAGTGGAACGACGTTCATCGGTCCACCTCCCCAAGTACGAGATCAAGACTCCCGAGCGCCGCGATGAGGTCCGGAATGTACTCGCCCTCGGCGAGTTCCGGTAGCACCTGGAGGTTCGAGAAGCTCGGTCCCCGGATCTTGAATCGGGCTGGCGTGTCCGACCCGTCGGTGCGGATGTAGATGCCGAGTTCACCCTTGGCGCCCTCGACAGCCCGGTAGATCTCTTGGCCGCCGTCAGGGGCGACCGTCCGGGGAACGTTCGACTGAATCTCGCGGTCGTCCTCGGGCCAGTCCTCAAGCCGGTCGAGACACTGGTCGATGATCCGGGCGGACTGCTCAACTTCACGGATCCGCACGAGCACCCGGGCGTAGTTGTCTTTGCCGTCCTCGGTGACAACCTCCCAGTCAAGGTCGTCATAGCGGCCGTATGGATCCTTATCGCGGATATCATAGGCGACTCCGGAGCCCCGGAGAACCGGGCCAGTACAGCCATAGTCCTTGGCGACCTCCGGCTCAAGCACGCCCGTGTTGACCGTCCGCAACTGGAACACCTCGTTGTTGCTCAACAGGTCATGGAACTCTTGGACGGCCTCGGGCACGTCATTGAGATACTCCCGAACGTTCTCGAAGAACTCCTCGCGAGGGTCGGGGAGATCCCAGGCGACCCCACCCAACCGGAAGTAGTTGAACATGAGCCGCTGGCCGGTGAGTTCCTCAAGGAGTTGCTCAACCCTCTCGCGTTCGCGCATGGCGTACATGAAGGCAGCGGTAAAGTCGCCGTTGACATCAAGCGCGAACGTCCCAAGCGCGAGCATGTGGGCGGCGATCCGCGAGAGTTCGGCCCCCATCGTCCGGATCGTCTGGGCATACGCGGGAACCTCAATGTCCGCGAGATCCTCAGCGGTACGAGCGTAGGCCCACTCATTGAGCAGTCCGGCAGAGACGTAATCCCACCGGTCCGGATAAGGCATGATCTGGTGTCGATAGGTGCTGGACTCGCAGATCTGCTCCTCACACCGGTGGAGGTAGCCGATGTCAGGGTCAACATCGACGACCTGTTCGCCATCAAGGACCGTCTCAATGTGCAACACACCGTGGGTCGCCGGATGGTGTGGCCCAACGTTGAGGAACATGGTGTCCTCCCCCTCGGCGGTCTGCTGGTTCTCAGCGATTGGGTTACGGTGCTCTCGGAGTGGAACGACCTGCGGACGGTCTTGATCGTAGTCCTGCCGAAGGGGATGGCCCTGCCAGGTTTCCGGCAGAAGAATCCGTCGGAGGTCGGGGTGATCCTCGAAGGAGATCCCCATCAGGTCGTAGGCCTCGCGCTCGTGCCAGTCGGCCGTTCGAAAGACCGGAGCGGCGCTTTCGATCGTTGGGTCTTCCTTCGATGTCGGGACAACCACGCTGAGTTCATCCGTCGGATCCGCGAACCGTCGCAAGTGATAGATCGCCTCAAAGCGGTCGGCGTACTCCTGGGCGGTCACCGTCGAGAGGTGATCATACCCTGCATCCTCGCGCAAGCGAGTCAGGGCCTCCTGGACAGCATTCGGCGGGATAACAACGCCGGGCGCGTTGCGGTGTGCTTCGGTGCCGATCAGCAGGTCTTCAAGGAGCGTCTCTGGATCGGCCTCTTGTTCGCGATCAGGGGTTTCAAACGTGCTCATGCCGATCCCACCCAGTCGTAGCGCATGACGAGGTCATCCTCGTCGATCTCTTCGGCGAGCGTGTCGATCAGCTCGTCGCGGTCAAGGTCGGCAAACTCCTCAAGCTCGTACGGTTCGACGACGACCGGCGTCGACTCGCCGTTGGCGATCCGCTCTTGCAGTTTTGCAACGCCGTAGATCAACGCCTCGGGGCGAGGCGGACAGCCCGGCACGTGGATATCGACCGGAATGACCTCCTCGGCCCCCTTGACAACGTTATAGCCCTCCTGGAAGGGCCCGCCGGAGATCGAGCATGACCCCATGTTGACGACGAACTTCGGTTCGGGCATCTGATCATAGACCCGTTTCATCCGCGGGGCAAACTTCGAGACGATCGTCCCCGGGATAATGATCACATCGGCCTGTCGCGGCGAGGCTCGCGGCACACCAGCGCCGAACCGATCAAGATCGTGCTTGACCGAGTAGGTGTGCATCATCTCGATGCTACAGCAGGCGATCCCGAACTGCAGCATGAACATCGAGGACCCCCTGGCCCAGTTCATCAGCTTGTCGAACTTCGTGAGGATAAACGGTGAGGCGCCAAGCGCCGAGCGCAGCTTCGAGTTGAACCGGTCGTCGAGTCCCGATCCGGTAGCACCGTCTTCGACAGTCGGGTCGACCGCCGGCCGATCAGTCTGGTCACCGCTCATGACTCAACCCTCCGTGGTGGACGGCCGCTCCCGATCTGGCTCCGGGCCCAGCGCAACGCGCCGGTCCGCCACGCCCACGCCAGCCCCAACAGGAGAATGGCGATGAAGACGAGGACGGGGAGGAGGGCGGCGGTCACACCGACGGTGTCGACCGCGTCTCCGAAGACGGTGGCCCATGGAAAGATCAACACGGTCTCGACATCGAAGACGAGGAACAACAGCGCCACCAGGTAGTACTGGACGGTAAATCGACCCCCGGGCCGTCCAGTCGGCACCTCCCCACTCTCGTAGGTGGCGCGCTTGTCTCTTGTCGGCGCACTCGGTCGGAGCAACCATGATACCGCCATCATCGACAGCGGGATCACGATCGCGACGAGTGCAAGTGCGCCGATTGCGATCCAGTCACTCATCCTAAATCGATTCCTGCGTAATACTGCCACCCACATAAACGTTCAGAACACGGTACCCGGGTATTCGGGATATCGGGTATACGTCGAGACGCCTCCGTCAGGGGACGGCCCAGTATAGCTAAAAGATCAATCGTCATCCGTGTAAGTATTATACTTATTTCGCCACAAACCAACTCAATAGAGACAGAACTACCGTAGTTCATGGAGTAATAGCGGGGAAAGTATTGAAATATTCGAAACACCTTTGTCGGATTGGGTGTCACATTGTGACAAGGAGGCGATCCCTCCGATCAACCACCCATGCGTATCGGGATCGAAATCGAGTACTGGCTCATCGACGAGGATGGGGCTCTCGCCCCGGTCGATCCGGTGATCGACGCCTGCAGCGGCGTTGACCCGGAAATGACGAACCGCCTGCTTGAGGTCAAAACACCGCCGTGTGACTCGATCATCGAGCTCGCCGAAACGCTTCGCGATCGGCTGGCGTCGGTCGTCGAGGCTGCCCGGCGTCGTGGCCTCCGGTTGGTCCCACTCGGAACGCCGCTTGGCGATCCGGCACTCCCGCACCGTGAAACCACGCGGATGGCCGTCCAGCAGGCGGTACTCGGCGATGCGTTCGATCACGCCGGGTACTGTGCGGGAACGCACCTGCACTTCGAGCAAGAGGAACCATTCGATCAGCTACGGGCGCTAACGGCCCTCGACCCGTCGTTTGCCCTCGTCAACACCTCGCCGTACTATCGGGGCGAGCGTATTGCGCGGTGCGCCCGTCCGAAGATCTATCGTCGCCAGTGTTACCGCGAGTTTCCCGGCCACGGCCAGCTTTGGGCGTATCCCAAATCGCTCGCCGAGTGGCGTCAGCGGATTGACAGCCGGTTCGATACCTTTCTTGAGGCGGCCACAGCGCACGGATTCGATGCCGACACCGTCGAAGACACATTCTCCGCCGCCGACGCGATCTGGTCACCCGTCTGTCTCCGGGATGACCTCGGCACCGTCGAATGGCGCACCCCGGATGCCGCTCCACCGTTGGATCTGTTACAGCTCGCCGCCGACGTCATGCAGGTAATGACGACGGCGACAGACCGCGGAACGGTCATCGGAACCGGACCACATTCGGGCCCCGAGTTGCGCCTGCCGCCGTTTGACAGTCTCAAGCGTCGCATTGACATCGCCATCAATCACGGGGTCGCCGATAATACCGTGACACGACACCTCGCGCGGTTGGGGTTTGACCTCGATAGCTACCAGCCGTTGGCCGGCGGTATCGATCTCCGGCGGCCACTTGACCAGGCGACGGTCCGCCGACTGCGCCAGCGCGCCGCGGATCGGTTCGAACGTGACCTCGGGCAACTCCAGACCCAATCACTCACATCAATGCCGACAGCACAGTGAGCGATCCGATACGTGCAGCCCCGATCACGATGCCTCGGCGTCCTCGGGTGGGGTGTACTCGCGACGGAACTCGTCGATGAGCTGTCCCATCTTGGCGTACCAGTCATTAAGCAGCCGTTGGAGATCGTCGGCGACGACATCAGGATCAGTGGGCATGAATACGTGGTAGTAGCCACCGTCCTCGTAGTTGACCTGTTCTTTGCGAACGAACCCCGTCTGGACGAGCCGCTGGAGCGACCGATAGGCGGTCGAGCGTTCCCGGTCGATCCGGTCGGCGACCTGATCAACCGTCAACGGTTCGTCGCTCTCGATGAGCACGCGGAAGCTCCGCCGATCCAGATCCCGGAGTTCGTGAAAGCAGACGAGCAGCCCCTCACACTCCATATCGCGACGGAGCATTTCGCTGATCGATTCCGGCATACGTAGCGGTAGCGGGTCGACCATGATAACGTTTGTGTGAAAAATCCGAACAACCAACTGAGCCCGACAACGGAGTCACCCGGTCGGATACGCATGGAATCTTCGCGGATGGCAATGGTCCGTTATCTCCGGTCGGTGGGCCCTCCTGGCGGTAGAACGGTCCGAAGGCAATCAATCGCGTCACATAAAACACGTCGGGTTCGATGGTCGATGGCATCGATCAAAGATCGGATCGACGGCTGTATTGGAGCAAAGCACCAAAACTATAAACGGATCCAACTGCAACGATGACTCGATGTCATCAGGACAGTCCGATGAGGCAGCATCTGACGAGACAGAGATTGAGGTATCCGGGGCCGACGAACTCCAGGACGTTCTCAACGATCACCCGATCGTCCTCGTAGACTTTTATGCGGACTGGTGTGGTCCGTGCAAGATGATGGATCCCGTCATCGAGGGAATTGCCGCCGACACGCCGCTGGTCGTCGCCAAGGTCGATGTTGACGTGAATCAACAGCTCGCCAGTCAGCACGGCGTCCGCGGGGTGCCGACGATGGAGCTATACCACAATGGCGAGCGCATGGAAACCTTCGTTGGTGTTACCGCCGAGGAGGATCTCCGGGCGCAGGTCAATCAGCTCGCGAACTGACGGCACGCTGTTTTCCAGGCGGTAGTCGACGCTCCTGAGCGGATGAATCGTTCCGGTGAAGCCATCCCGATTCACCGACCAATTGCATAAGAAAGTTGTCCGGAAAGCCAAATCTATAAACTCCGTCGTCCCGATTCTATTGAATGGATGGTCCACAGTCACACCTCACGCCGGAGCAGGTGCGCCCTTTCCTCGCGTTCTTACTCGACATTGAGGGCACCATCGGCGGAGTCGTCGACACCGATTTGCGCTACCGCTGGCTGCAGAACTGTCAGTTCGACCTCGCAACGACGGATGTCAGTGGACGGACAAACGATGAGCTATTTGCGCCCGAACTAGCCGATCCACTTGAGGCCATCCAGCACGAGGCACTCGCGGCGAATGCCCGCATTGAACGGATCGTCACGGTTGCAGACCCTGATGGGCCGGCACGATATCGGGTCGTCGCCGAGCCAATTAACGCCGAGACACCAGCCGAGGGCGTTGTCTTCGCCGCACTCGATGCGTCGACCCAGTATCGCTCGCTGCAGCGTACGACCGATGCCGCATACACGATTGACCGCGACTGGACGATCACATTCTGGAACGATCAAGTCGCATCGCGCACGGGGATCGATCCAGAGGAGATCATCGGGCGAAACTTCTGGGATGCCTTCGGCACCGAGATCTCGGCAGCGGCCGAACGGCAGTTTCGGCGGGCGATGGACACGGGCGAACCGGTCGAATTCGAGGAGTATGTACCCGAACCATTCGACTACTGGATTGAGGTTCGTGTCTTTGGCGACGCCTCGGGGCTGTTGATTCACTCGCGGGATATCACAGTGCGCAAGCGGTACGAACGGCGACTCGCCGAGCAACGCGACGCCTTCGAGACTCTCAATCAGCTGCTGCGTCACGACATCCGCAACGACCTGCAGGTTGCCCTTGGATACCTCGAACTGCTCGCGCCAGATCTCGAGGGCGACGCCAGAGAGCACGCGGAGACGGTCCAGCGCAGTCTCACCCATGCCGTTGACCTCACGTCGACAGCCCAGCAGATGGCCGAGACGATCATGCGGGATGAGGACGAGCTCCGCCAGGTTCGCGTCGACACGGTACTCCAGCGCGAACTGAACGCCGTGCGCGAGGCCTATCCGGAAGCCGTTGTTCTCACCGATGGCACACTACCGTCAGTCACCGCCCTGGCTGACGAGCTCCTTGAGTCGATCTTTCGAAATCTGCTGAAAAACGCGATCCAGCACAACGACAAAACCCCACCAGAAGTCGTCGTGAGCCTCAGACAGGGGGCGAACGACGTTACCGTAGTCATTGCCGATAACGGACCGGGGATTCCGGCCGACGTACGGTCGGACCTGTTCGAGAAAGGCGTCAAAGGCGAGTACAGCACCGGAACCGGCATCGGCTTGTATCTCGTGAGGGTGCTCGTTGACGCATACGATGGGACGATCAGTATCAAGGACAACTCGCCAGCGGGAACACAGATTGCGGTGACGCTACCGACGGTATCCGGGTGAACGCGATGTATCGATCCGTCCGGCGTCCTGTCGGGCCGTCTTAAGCGCCTGCGCCTGATCAAACGTGTCGACGTAGTCGACAAACCCGTCGAAGACTCGCTTGGCCGCCTCGGCCTCGGCAACGCGACGCTCGGTGATGTCAGCGAGGACTGACTCAATGCGCTCGTCGGACACCGATTCCTTGCGTTGGGTCACCATCTCGGCTGTCTGTCGGTCGTACTCGGGATGGAACTGAACGCCCACAGCGGTTCCGGCCCGGAAGGCCTGGACACCGGTCGTATTGCCGGCCAGTGGGACCGCCCCTGGTGGGAGTTCGGCGACGCGGTCGGAGTGGGTCTCGAAGGCGACGAACGACGCCGGAATCTGCGCCATGACAGGGTCGGGGCCGTACCGGTCGATCGTCGTGTATCCGAGTTCGTATTCGTCCATCGCGACAACCCGACCACCCAACGCCTGGGCGATGAACTGGTGACCCCAGCACACGCCTAAGGCCGGCACCAGTGCCGTCTGGGCCGTGCGGAACCACTCGGTCAGGCGTGCGATCCAGGATCGATCCTCATAAACCGAGGACTGTGACCCGCTGATCACGATCCCTTCGAATGGCCAGTCGCCGTCAACCGCCGGCGGCAACTCGCCGTCGCTGACCTTGAACACAGTCGTCGTCGCATCAACCTCCCGGGTGAGGTTGCGCTCGGCGGGTGTGTCACCGAGCGACGCGTCAATCACCGCGATTCTCGTCGCCATGCTATTATCCAACCGCTACAGAATACTAAGCGCGTTGGACCGCGCTAGTACTCCCGCTCGATGAGGTACCACGCGAGGTCCTCGAGTTGTTCACGGGCTGGCCCGGGTGGCAGGACGCGGAGACTCTCGCGGCTCTCGGCGATGAACTCCTCGGCGAGCGAACGCGCGTACTCGATGCTTCCGACGGAACGGAGTTCCGCGAGCGCCGCGTCAATTTCCGCCTCGGAGACAGCCGATGCATCGTCGGTGTCGATGAGGTTGGCGACATCGACGCCCTGCTGGCGGGCGTGAAGCGTCACAATCGTTTGCTTGTTTTCGATAAGATCCGAGCCGCGGCGCTTGCCGAGCCGTTCGCTCGGTGTCGTAAGGTCCAGCAGGTCGTCTTGGATCTGGAAGGCCTCACCGATTCGGATGCCAAAGCGATGGAGCGCCTCGATGGTTTCATCATCGGCTCCGAGGAGGATAGCAGGAATGACTGCTGCAGCCCCGTAGAGGACGGCCGTCTTCGCCCGGATCATGTCGCGGTACTCCTCAATCGTGACATCCGAGCGGGTCTCGAAGTCCACATCAAGGGCTTGTCCCTCGCAGATCTCGGTACAGGTTCGCGCAAGCACGTCATGTGCGCGGACCGTCCGGTCGGGAGGCGCCCCAACCGCACTGAGGTACTCGAAGGCCTTGGCGTACAGCGTGTCACCAGCCAGGATGGCCGTTTCGAGATCGTACGCCTCGTGGACCGCCGCCACCCCTCGACGCAGATCATCCTCGTCCATGATGTCGTCGTGGATGAGGGTGAACGACTGGATCACCTCGATCGCGATGGCTGCGGCCATGATATCGACCGGGCCGCCGTTCCCCTGGGGTGATCCGGTAGCGGCGGCAACGATTGAATCGGTGGCTGTCCCCGATGGCGAACGGTCACCGCCATCAACGGGAGTGACCGCCCGGTACTCCTCAACGGGATCCGCACTAAGGCTCTCGGCGACGAGCATCAGGATTGTCGGCCGGAGGCGCTTGCCACCCGCATCAAGCAGGTACCGGGTAGCCTCATAGAGGCGTTCGGGTTCCTCGACGGTGAGATACTCCGGCACCGCCTCATTGACCGCGCGTCGACGCTGGTGGATGGCGTCCCGGACCGCCGCCGCCCGCCCTTCGGGGTCCGTCATGACCACTCACACCAGTTGGATGGCGTTGCCGTTGCGCGAGATGTGCAGGTCGCGGCCGGCGCGGTAGCCCTGGTCCTCGGCGAGGTTCACGTAGGGCGAGAGCCCGCCAAGATCCTGGTGGGCAGGGATCACGTGCTGGGGTTGGAGTGCGTCGAGCATCTGGTAGTGCCCCTCCCGGTTGAGGTGTCCAGAGACGTGGACCTCATCGTAGATCCGTGCCCCCTGCATCCCGAGGAGCTTCTCTGCCTGATAGCGCTGGCCCTCGTTGGTCGGCTCGGGGATCACCCGCGCGGAGAAGATGACCTTGTCGCCATCGGAGATCTCATACGGCGTCTCGCCGCGGGCCATCCGGGTCAGCATCGCCCGGGGTTCGCCCTGGTGGCCGGTGACAACCGGGAGGTACTCGTCTTTGCCCTCGTTCATGATCCGCTTGAAGGTCCGGTCGACGGACTTGCGGTGGCCGAACATCCCAACATCGCCGGGGAAATCAACGAAGTTGAGTCGCTCGGCGGTCCCGGAGTACTTCTCCATTGAACGCCCGAGTAACACCGGCTGGCGGCCGATATCGCGGGCGAACTCGACGATGCTTTTGACACGTGCAATATGACTCGAGAACGTGGTCGCGATGATCCCACCGTCGTAGTCCTCGACGCTGTACATCACATCCTTCAGATGCCGCCGGGCGAGCGACTCACTCGGGGTGCGTCCTTCCTTGCCGGCATTCGTACAGTCCTCGATGTAACACAACACGCCCTCACGGCCGATCTCTCGGAACCGCTTCATGTCGATGGGGTCACCGATTACGGGCGTGTGGTCCATCCGCTTGTCGAGTCCATAAACGATCGCCCCCTCTGGCGTGTGCAAGACGGGATTGATCGCGTCGATGATCGAGTGGGTGACGTTGACAAATTCGAGTTCAACCCCGTGGTCGCCAAGCGTCATCGACGCACCGGCCTCCATCTTGACGAGATCGTTCTCGACGCCGAACTTCTGTTCGCCCTCGATCTGCTGTTTGACCAACTCGATCGTGAAGGGGGTCGCGACGATGGGTGCGTCATACCGGTGGGCGAGCTTCGAGATCGCGCCGATGTGATCGAGGTGTCCGTGAGTGGGGACGATCGCCTTTACGTCACCCTCAATGTCGGACATCACCCGGTCGTCGGGAATGGCACCCATATCGATGAGATCCAGACTGTGCATCCGCTCGGTCTCGACGTTGTCGTGGATCAGCACCTGCGAGAGGTTCAGACCCATATCGAAGATGACAACGTCGTCTCCGGCCCGCACGGCCGTCATCTGCCGGCCAACTTCCTCGTAGCCGCCGATAGTTGCGATTTCAATTTCCATGGTTGGGGCCGAGGCGGTCACCCGACCCATGGGCGCCCGGCGTACTCTACGGACTAGAGGTTCGTCGGTCGCCGTCAAAGGAGCAGGCCGGTGGCCATTCCCTCGTCTGCCGGCGACACGCCGGTCGCCCACGCGGGGCGACCATTCGCTCGGTTATCACGAAGTTCAGACCGCCGACGTGAAAAGCGCGTTGATGCGCTGGAACGGCCTTAGGATCCTTCGAGCGGTAGGGGCCGAACGGTCGTACCGGGGCGTTCACCGGCCAGAAACGCCGCGAGTGTGTCTAGTCCGAAGATTGAGGCCGTCACCTTCGCAGCGAGCAGCGTATCGACCTTGCCAGCCATCCCGCCGCTGACATCGGTCGTATCGCTCGCGCCGAGCACGTCCGCGACCGTCTCAAGCGTCGTGATTCGGTCGATTACCGCCCCGGTGTCATCAAGCACGCCCGGCACCGACGAGCAGATACCAATCCGGTCGGTGTCAAGTTGGGCCCCGAGTCGGGCGGCGATGGTGTCACCGCTGAGGATGGTCGCTCCCATGTCGGCGTGGACGACCACGTCACCGTGGACGACCGGCACGAACCCCTCCGCGAGCAGCTGTTGGATAGGCTCCGGAGGAAAGGTCAGCGTGCCGTCGGCGCCACGGGTGGCGACCGAGAGCGGTCGAATCGGTACAGCCGGAATCTCCGCCGCCTGGAGTCGTTCGACGACAGCGCGGTTGAGCCGCGTCATTGCGTCGTGAATTGCGGTCACAGCCGCCGCGTCGGTCGTGCCGACTGTGGTCGACACGCCATGTTCACTGGCGTGATGATGACCGAAGCTCCCCCCACCGTGGACGAGTACCAGCCGTTCCGGCCGGTCGGTCGCAAGCGCATCAACGGCACGGCCAAGTGCGGCCTCATCAAGCGTTTCCGGTTGATCTTTCTCGGTGATCACGCTCCCGCCGAGCTTGAGGACGACCGTCGATTCGGGGTCAGTCATCACATCACACCCGTTCGATCCCGGTCTCGGCGAGTTCGGCCCGGAAGGCCGTCTCACAGCCCGGTGTATACTCAAGTGCAGTCTGTGTCTCCTCGGTCGGATCGAGCGCAACGATACATCCGCCTCCACCGGCTCCGGTAAGTTTGGCGCCATAGGCCCCGGCGTCGCGGGCAGCCCAGACCATCGCCGAGAGCGACCGGGCCGACACGCCGAGGGCCGAGAGAAGCCCGTGATTGAAGTCCATGAGTTCACCGAGCGTCCGAAGATCAGCGTCGGCGAGCGCCTGTTCGCCCCGTCGCACGAGATCGCCGATAGCGCCGACCGTGTCCGCGGCAAAGCGGTGTCGCTCGCGAAGATCTCGGACACCAGCGACGAGTTCACCCGTGTCGCCCGCGCCACCATCGTAACCGATGACAAACGGCAACTCCGGGGCCTCGATCGTCTGGCAGTCCTCGCCCTCAACGCGGACGGCCCCGCCCATGGCCGAACAGAAGGTGTCCGCACGAGAGGCCTGTCCGTTCTGGACGGTGTTCTCGACGCGGTAGGCCCGGTTGGCCACCTCCCGTGGCTCAAGTGTCGTCCCAAGCGCGCGCGTCGCCGCGTCGATTGCCGCCACGACGACGGCCGCCGAGGAGCCGAGGCCCGCCCCGAGTGGCAGGTCACTCTCGATGTGTACCTCAAACCCGGCCTCGGGGGCGTCGGCCGCCTCGCGCGCCTGATGGACGGCCTCGTCGACATAGCCCATTGCTGCCTCAACCAGCGACTCGGGCACGTCGACATCGGGCGTGCTGTCGCCATCACCATCGTACTCGACGGTAAAGCCGTCAAGCGAGAGGTCATCAGCGTGGATACGGAGGCCATCGTCAGCGCGCTCCTCGACGGTCACCGTTGCACGCCGCTCAATCGCACACGGGACCGCGGGCTCGCCATAGACAACGGCGTGTTCCCCGAACAGATAGACCTTCCCCGGGGCACGTGCGGTCGGCATGCCTGACGATACGGCGAGCGGTCGTTAAGCCGTTACGGAGTCGCAGAGCACAGCGCCCGCGCCGGCCTCACATTCGGTCAGCATGAGCTCAACGACCGATTGATGCTCGGAGCAATCACTAGACTTCTTGTGCAGAGCCACCGCCCGCGTGCCATCAGGATGGTGTAGTGGTCTAATTCGGGGCTGCACAAACGGCTTGTGGGATCACTCCAGCCGAAGCCAGACACATTGTTGCGTCGGGGTGATGTCAAGCAACCCGCGGTTCACACGACGTGAGAAAAGACGTGGTCAGATACCGCCCTCGAACTCCTCGAGAGACCGGTTGGGGGTAGCCCCACGGCGGTCAAGTGTCTCGTTGGCGAGCAGCCAATACACGACGGCTAGGGCCTTGCGCCCCTTGTTGTTCGTCGGGATGACGAGGTCGACATTGTTCGTGGTGTTATTCGAGTCACACATCGCAACGACCGGGATACCGACGGTGATGGCCTCCTTGACGGCCTGTGCGTCACCGATCGGGTCGGTCACAACGAGGATGTCGGGCTCAATGTAGTCCTCGTACTTGGGATTGGTCAGCGTCCCTGGAATGAATCGGCCGGTCCGGGCGCGGGCGCCGACAGCATCGGCGAAGGTCTCCGCCGGGTGGCGGCCGTACTGGCGCGATGAGGTGACCAGAATCTGGCTGGGGTCATAATCAGCCAGCAGGTTAGCGGCCGTTCGGATGCGCTGGTCGGTCATCGAGACATCCAGCACGTACAGACCATCGGTCCGGACGCGGTGGATGAACCGCTCCATGTCCTCGGTCTTCTGTTGGGTCCCGATGTGGACCCCGGCACCGAGATACTCATCAACGGGGATCAGCAGGTCGGCCTCCTCATCGCCGAGGACATCCTCATCAAGGTTCGGTTCGCTAGCGGCCTCATCTTCGGGTGGCTGTGCGTCAGGATCGGGGTCGTCGGCCGGCGCTGCGGGCTCCGCCGTCTCATCGGCAGAATCCGCGGCCGCCGTGTCGAGCCCCTCGGGTTCGGTCTCGTTCTCTGTCATATTGCGTCGTCTTCGATCCGAATGAGTTCGTTGAGTTTCGCGGTTCGCTCGCCGCCGACGGCGCCGGTCTTGATGTAGCCGGCCCCGCTTGCGACGGCGAGGTGTGCGATCGTGGCGTCGGTGGTCTCGCCCGAGCGGTGTGAGACGACGGCCTCATAGCCGTTGCGCTGGGCGCGCTCGATCGTGTCGACGGCGTCACTAAGCGTCCCGATCTGGTTTGGCTTGACCAGCACGCTTGAGGCAGCCCCGACATCGATCCCTCGCTGAAGTCGCTCGACGTTGGTCACAAACAGATCGTCACCACAGATCAAGACCCTGTCATCAACCCGATCGGTCAGCCGAGCGGTCCCCTCGAAGTCGTCCTCGTGGAGGGGGTCCTCGACGTAGACGAGATTGTGGGTCTCGATCAACTCCGTGATGTAGCCGATCTGCTCCTCGGTCGTCCGGTCGGTTCCCGAGCGCCCGTAGCGGTAGGTCCCATCATCGTAGAGTTCGGTTGCGGCGACATCCAGACCGAGGCGGATGTCAAAGCCAACCTCGTCGCTGACATCCGCGGCGGCCGTCTCGACGAGTTCGATTGCCTCGCGGTCACCGACCGCAGGTGCCCACGCTCCCTCGTCACCCATGCCGCAGGCCGCGCCGCGGTCGGCGAGGAGTTCGTCGACCCGGGCGTGCACGGCAGCGTTCGCCATGACGGCGTCGGTGACGTTTGGGGCGCCAACGGGGGCAACGAGGACCTCCTGGATGTCGGGCCCGTCGGCGGCGTGTTCGCCACCGCCAACGACGTTGCCCAGCGGGACGGGAAACGTCGATCCCTGGAAGGCCCCGCCAAGGTGTTGGTAGAGCGGCACCCCGAGGACATCGGCGGCGGCCTTGGCAGCCGCCATTGAGATGGCGACCGCACTGTTGGCTCCGATCTCGGCAAAGGTGTCGGTGCCATCGGCCGCGCGCAGTGCAGCATCAACCGCTCGTTGGTCACCGACGTGGACCTCGTTGATGAGCCGCGGAACGGCGCGTTCGCGGGCGGCAGCGATTGCCTCACGAGGAGGCCGTTCGACCGCCTCGTGCTCGCCGGTCGAGGCGCCCGAGGGAGCGGCTGCCCGACCAAAGCCCCCGTGATCGGTGAGGACATCCGCCTCAACGGTCGGATCGCCACGCGAGTCAAGGACACGGCGCAGTCGGATGTCACTCACCAGGACCATCAGCGCTCACCCCGGTCGATGGTGAACGGCAGGATGCCGGCGTCGTACTCCTCTGCGGCCACCAGAATCGGCTCGGTCTGGTCGGTATCGATCAGTACCGGTGCGCCATAGGACACCTGGAGCGCGCGGGCTCCGAGGATGCGTGCCCGTTCGTAGCGGGTGTGTTGTTGGGTGGTCATGGTGGCTCAGACGGCCTCGTAGCGGGTCATTGATACGGTGCGACGATGTCGACGAGGTCCTCGTGGGAGACGAGCATGCGCCGACAGCAGTGACGCTCGACGCCGAGATCGTCCAGCACCTCCTCGGGATCCTCGCCGTTCTCCTGGACGCGTTCTTCGAACTCCTCCCAGTGTTGACCGATGACGTTGCCGCAGGTGAAACACCGGACGGGAACCATCATGATGCGATCACCGGTAGGACTTCTGGTAGCGTGCCCGGGCGCCCGGACCGCCCCACTTCTTGGGTTCGGACTGGCGGACATCGTTGACGAGCAACGATCGGTCGAACTCCATGTAGGCATCCCGGAGCTCAACGTCGCCAGTGTGATCAACGATCCCGCGGGCGATGGCCGTTCGGGCGGCGTCGGCCTGACCCATCACGCCGCCGCCTTCGACCTCAACATCGATATCGACGTCGTCACGGACGCCCTCGACGACGCGAAACGGCTCCATGATCTTCAGCCGCGCCGGCTCGGGCTCAAAGAGCTCGACCGGTCGGGAGTTGATTCGAACCCGGCCCTCACCGTCGCGAATGGTCGCGCGGGCGATGGCCGTCTTCTTCTTGCCGCTCGTATTCGTTACCATGTCTTGTTAGCACCGAGGTGTTCGCTGATCTCGCTCAGCTGGACGAACTTGATGTTCGAGAGGCGATCCAGCGACGTGCCCTCAAGCACCTCCGCGTCGTCGTAGGGGTTACCCACGTAGACGCGGACGCGTTCGAAGGCCTCCTGACCGCGCGTCTGCTTGTAGGGCAGCATGCCGCGGACGGATCGCTTGAAGATCCGGTCGGGACGCTTGGGGTAGTACGGACCGCTATCGGAGCCGAGTGACTGCCGATCGGTGAACGTCTCAAGGACATCCTCCGTCCGGCCGGTGATGACCGCCTGCTCGGCATTGACGATGGCGACGCGCTCGCCTTCCATGGCGCGTTCGGCCACCTGGCTGGCGACCCGTCCGAGGATGCAATCGCGGGCGTCAACGACAAGGTCGGCGTCGAAGGTGCTTGCGCTCATTGGATCACCCGGACGTTCGATCCATCGGGATTGCGTTCAAGTGCCTGTTCGAGTCGAACCGTCTCGCCGACCTGCTCGATCTTCGTCTCGGCGGTCGACGAGAAGTCAACGGCGGCGACGGTCACCGACTTGCGGAGGGTCCCGCTGCCGAGCACCTTGCCCGGCACGACGACGAGTTCGTCAGGTGCGGCATACCGCTCGATCCGGCCGAGGTTGACCTCGGCGTGGGATCGACGCGGCTTCGATAGCCGCGTGGCGATGTCCTGCCACACGTCGGCGTCGCGCTCGCGAGCCGTCGACTTCAGTGCGGCGATGAGATTGGTGAGTCGTGGATTCGTCTTGCTCATGGCTGTAACTGCGTGAGATCGGTTGCAAAGCGATGCGGAGTGTCACGTGATCGACGGCCGCACGCGGCCAAAAGGGAAGAGTGCAGGGAGCAGGATTTGAACCTGCGGACCCCTACGGGACAGCGCCCTGAACGCTGCGCCGTTGACCTGACTTGGCTATCCCTGCGTGCGTTCGTCGATTCTCGATGCCCGGTAAAACCCCTTTCGGTAGCGTCGCGACTCCACCCGACAGGGCGGACGGCGCTCGCGACGATGGGGACGGGCTGTGACATGCTTAGAGTTGAACGGCGCGTTCGAGTTCGGCCGCACGGTCGCCGATCGAGCCGACAGCCCGATCGACCAGTTCGGTCACGGTCATCGATCCGTCGGTCTCGACGTCGAAGACGAACGCGTTCGGCACGTCGTGGACCTCGAAGGTCTTGTCGGGGTATCGGTTGGTGAGATCGTGATCGAACGCCTCGGTCGGCACGAGTTCGCCGTTGGTTGCGTCGGCGTCGGCATGCTCGGCCGCCCGCTCCTCGATGACCCCCCGGAGGATTTCCGGATCGGGGTCTTCGAACTCGCCACGATCACCGGTGACATCGACGTACTGGAGGTGGCGGTAGCCGACCGAGACACCGCCTTGGTGTTTGGCGTGTTCGGTCCCGGAGTCGAGGACGGCGTCGGCCTCAAGTTCCAGACGCTGATCGTCTTTGAGTTCGATAATCGGGATATGCTCGTCGGCCGGCTGCACCTCAGCGACCGACGATTCGAGGTCTCCCGAGTAGGCGGTTCCCGGACCGCGGACATCAAGCGAGAGGGTAACGGTGTCCCCCTCCTCAAAGTCCCCGAGCGGTGTCGTCAGCGGCACGAGTCCGAGTCGAAGACCGAGTTGCTCGTCGAACATGACCGAGGAGTTCTCGATCATCCGCACGGTGTCGATCGCCAACGTCGGCACATCCGCGATCATCGCCCGGCGGATGCCGTTGACGAACGCCGGGGTGGCGTCCCGGACAACGAAGCGTGCGGCGCGCTCGTCGTGGTCGATGAACTCGATGTCGTAGTCGATATCGGTTGCGGCCATCAGTATCCGCTTTTCCCCTTCGGAGCACGGGACCCGTCGTGTGGGATGGGGGTGACATCCTCGATGCGCCCGATCTCCAGTCCGGCACGGGCCAGCGCGCGGATGGTCGCCTGGGCACCCGGCCCGGGGCTCTTCTGGCGGTTACCACCGGGGCCACGAACCCGGACGTGAACGCCGTCGATGCCGGCCTCCATGACCTCCTCGGCGACCTCTTCGGCCATCTGCATGGCGGCATACGGTGAGGCCTCGTCGCGGTTCTGCTTGACGACCGACCCGCCGGAGGACTTCGCGAGGGTCTCCGCGCCGGTGACGTCGGTCACCGTCAGGATGGTGTTGTTGAACGATGCGTGCACGTGGGCAATGCCCCAGCGTTGATCGTCGGCCATGGTTACTGTGAGTCGGCGCGTTCGGGGTGAAGGTCATCGGCCAGTGGGCTGGCCGCGTCGAAGTCGATGTGCGCCTCTTCGTCGACTTCGACGGTGTAAGCGGGCTCGCGTGTCCGCTGTCCGTCGATCGTGATGTGCCCGTGGGTCACGAACTGTCGCGCCTGGTCGGGGGTGTTCGCCATCCCCTTGCGGTAGACGACCGTCTGCAGGCGGCGTTCGAGAATGTCATTGACCTCAAGGGCCAGCACGTCCGACAGGCCATCCTCGGGGTCGAGGATGCCATAGCGGTACAGGCGGGCAAGGAAGTCCTGGGCCTCCTCGGCCACCTCTTCGGTATCCGGACCCTCCTGGCCGAGCAGCTGACGGGCCTCGCGACGGATGCGACGGAGTTCGGACTGGGCACGCCAGAGCTCCTCTTTGTTTGTGAGTCCGTACTGGGTGATAAGGTCGTGTTCGCCGGCGATCCGTTCGCCCTGGAACGGATGATTCGGCGTCTCGTATCGTTTGGTGGATGATCCCAGTGGCATGATTACTCAGCCTCCTCTTCTTTGATCTCTTCGACGTTCACGCCGACGGTGCCCTCGCTTCGACCAGTGGACTTGGTCCGCTGTCCGCGAACCTTCTGGCCGCGCTTGTGGCGGGCGCCCTTGTAGGAGTTGATCTTCTTCATCCGGTTGATGTCCTGCTGGCGGGTCAACTCAAGATCATTGCCGGTGATGTGGTCGGTCTCGCCGGTGTAAAAGTCGTCCTGGCGGTTGGCCAGCCAGTCGGGGACGACCTCGGCGTACTCCTCGACGTGGTGGATGATCTCGTCGATCTCGTCGTCCTCAAGGAGCCCGAGGGTCGCCCGGCGGTCAATGCTGACCTCCTCGGCGATGATTCGGGCGGTCCGTCGGCCGATGCCGTTCATTTCCGTGAGGGACCGTTCGACTGACTTCGTCCCATCGAGGTCTGTCTGCCCGATGCGGACGAAGTAGCGAATGTCCTCCTCTTCGTCTGCTGTGTCGTCCGTACTCATGGTGTGGTGGTGGTAGGTTGCGCACGTGCGTCCGACCAAGGATGACGGGTCGGGTGCGTGGACGTCGTGGCGGGGATTTGAACCCCGGAGGCTTGCGCCACAGAGTTAGCAACCCTGCGCCTTGGACCAGGCTTGGCTACCACGACGCGCGGTGACTCGTCGCCCTCGCGGACTCGGGGATGACTCCCCTACACGGATCGCGTGGCGAACGTTCTTGACGGGTACACTTAAGAACACCGAATCACCGGCCGGTGGGGCGATCGCACGCCCTGCGAGAACGCGTCACAGACTTGCTACTCCGGATTCGGCAGGTCGGCGTACTGCTCGTTGAGCACCCATTCGCCGTCGCGTTCGACGAGATACTCGCCGTAGTAGGGCACCCGTTCGGCGACAGTCGCCTCGAAGGCGGCGCGGATCTCCGGTCGGGTGCGCTCGCCCATCGAATGGAAGTCGTCCTGGCGGTTGAGACACCCGGTGAATTGGCCATCAGGAGTGACTCGGACCCGGTGACAGTTCGCACAGAAGGCTGGATTCTCGACGGGATCGACGACCTCAACGAGGCCGCCGTTGATCCAGTAGCGCCGGCGGTCGTGTAACTCGCGGTGTTCGATCCGGTCGGCACGGTCGGCCAGCCAGCCGTGGACTCGATCGATGTCGATTGCCCACTCGGGGTGGCCGGCGATCTCGGGCATGTACTCGATCAACTGGAGTCTGAGGCCGTCGGCGTCGGCGACGTGATCAACAAGGTCGGGAACGTACGGGGCCGTCCCCTCGAAGACGACGGTGTTGAGTTTGACCGGCGCGAGGCCGGCATCAAGCGCCGCCTCAACCCCCTCAAGCACCCGGCCGAAGGCTCCCGACTCGGTGATCTCGACGAAGGCCTCCTCATCAAGCGTATCCAGTGACACATTCACCCGCTCGACGCCAGCGTCGGCGAGCGCCTGTGCGCGCCCGGGGAGGTACGTTCCGTTGGTGGTCAGTGAGACTTCAAGCGACGACGGCGTCCGCTCGACGATCGTCTCAAGATCGCGCCGGAGCAACGGCTCGCCGCCGGTGTACTTGACGGCAGAAAGATCGTACTCGGCGACCGTTTCGACCACCCGGACGACCTCGTCGGTGGTGAGTTCGTCGTCCATCGGGTCGCGCGGCCCGCGGGTGTCACCGAGCCCCTCGTTGTGGCAGTAGACACAGTCCATGTTACACCGGTCGGTCAGCGAGACCCGCAAGTCGGTCACCGGCCGACCGTGGCCATCCGTCACCACCATCCACCCAGTCATTGGCGTTGAACCCCTTAACTACCCGGGCCATTCCCTGGAAGGCCAATCCTTTTCGAGCAGCCGATCGTTGGCGGACGCATGGACGCAGCACAGATCAAAGAGCGCCTCCGCACCGTCGAGGACCCCGAGCTCGGTGATGACATCGTGTCGCTCGGGCTGGTCAACGAGATCGACGTGACCACAACGGAGGCGGGCCCTACCGTCACGGTCTCACTGGGGCTTGGCGCGCCGTATGCTCCAGCCGAACGGGCGATCGGCGATCGGGTACGCGAGGCCCTAGCACCGGTTGCCGAGACGGTCCAGCTTGAGGCATCGATTGACGACGGGCCATCCGCCCCGGTACTCCCGAACGTCCGGAACGTAATCGCAGTCGCCTCGGGCAAAGGAGGGGTAGGCAAAAGCACGGTCGCAACGAACCTGGCGGCGGGACTGTCGGCGCTCGGGGCCGAGGTGGCGCTGTTCGACGCCGATCTGTACGGCCCGAACGTGCCGCGGATGCTCTCGGCGGAGGAGCCCCCGGCGGTCACGGGCGAGGAGACGCTCATCCCGCCGGAGCGCTTCGGCATGAAGGTCATGAGCATGGACTTTCTGACCGACGAGGACACCCCCGTGATCTGGCGCGGTCCGATGGTTGATCAGGCGCTCACCCAGCTCATCGAGACCGTCGAATGGGGCCCGCTTGATTACATGGTCGTGGACCTGCCGCCGGGCACCGGCGACACACAGTTGACCATTCTCCAGACCATGCCCGTAACGGGGGCAGTGATCGTGACGACCTCACAGGACGTGGCGCTCGATGACGCCAAAAAGGGCGTCGAGATGTTCGGCAGCCACGACACACCCGTGCTGGGCATTGTCGAGAACATGTCGACGTTTGTCTGCCCGGAGTGCGGGAGTGCCCACGACATCTTCGAATCCGGCGGTGGAGAGGAGCTGGCGGCCGCCTACGAGTTGCCCTTCCTGGGGGCGATTCCGCTTGATCCGGCCATCCAAGCGCGAGACGCTGGTGATGAGCCGATTGTGCTTGATGATGAGAGTGACGCCGGAGCGGCGTTCCGGACGGTCACTGAGAGTGCGGCCAACGCGGTGGGCGTCGTCCGGCGACGGGCCCACACCGACTGAGAAATCGTCAAGGCTTAACGGTCGGCTGCCAATCGTCCGACTGTGGTGGGGTGGCAGAGCGGCCTAATGCGCCTGCCTTGAGAGCAGGTGTCCGAGAGGACTCATGGGTTCAAATCCCATCCCCACCGCGTTTCTCCGCGTTGGACTCACCCTCAACAGCGTCGGGACGTCACGGCGACGATGTGGGTACTACCGGCCACCGACCAGTAACACAACAATCGCCGCAAACGTACCAAGCAACAGGACCACCGGCAACACGCCAGCAATCTGAGCGATATTGCCACGATACAGCACCGCAGCGAGCACAAGCAACACCCCCACGACCGCCCCGAAAGCGAGCGTCGCGAGGCCCGGTCCCTCCATCATGGTGCACTCAACCGCGCCGGAGGAGAAAAACCTCCCGAGAGCCGACTCCGACAAGAACATCGAGTTCGGGCGTCGACGCCTCCCAACGTTTTTGAGACTGCCCGCGTACCCGCAGGTATGGACTGGCCACACGATCCTGACAGCGAGCAGGCCAGCGAAGGCCGACGCAAGTACGGGATCGCGATTATCGCAAAGAAGATCGACGAAGAAGAGGACTTCCCGATCGAGAAGGACGCGTTCGTTGCCGAGTACGGCGATCACCCCGTCCGGTTGGACCGTGACCGGGTGGTGAGCGTCGCCGATATCTTCGAGCACGTTGAGGGCGAGACCTTCGAGGACTTCCCCGCGTTCCATCGCGCGATCGGAGACGCACTCCGGCGCGGTGGCTACCGCGAGCGCCCCGTAACCCTCGCGCAGTAACGGCCGTCTACGGCCGGCTAGACGGTGATTTGTCGCATGTTTAATGTGCGTGAGACAATACCATCCACCATGTTCGACACGATTCCGATTCGCGACGCGATGTCACGCGAGTTTGCCGGGGTCACGGAGGGCGACTCCGTGGCCGACGCGCTCGCGTTGATGCACGAGGAGAACGTCGGGAGTGTGGTGGTCCTCCACGGACACGAGCCGGTCGGCGTGGTCACCGAGCGCGATCTCCTCGCGGTGGCCATCGAGGACGACAGTGTCGCCAGCACGTCGGTGGCGGCTGTGATGACCAGCGCACCGGAACCGCTTGATGTCGATACCGACCTCCAGACGGGGATCATGCGGCTGGCGAACGACCGCGTGGTGGCCGTGCCCGTCGTTGAGGACGAGTCGGTTGTCGGCGTGCTCACCCCGAGTGATGTCGTCATGGCGGCTGCCTCCGTTGGTGGTCGGACAACCGAGAATCCCGCCCCAGCAACCAGCGAGGCGACTCCCACGCCGGAGGCCGTCGAGGCCGGCACCGACATCAACCCAGGTGTCTGTGAGTCCTGTGGCACGCTCTCGGCGGACCTGGTCGCGGTCAACGGTCGGATGCTCTGTCCAGACTGTCGGTCGGTAACGTGATCGCCACTGCGACAACTGAGGATATCGATCGGCTGGTTGAGCTATGGGTTGCGCTGATGGAGACAGGCCAGGCCGATGGCGGGCACCTTGATCCGACGGCCAACGACGCGATCGCCCGCCAGCGAATTGCCGCCGCAGTCGCCGACGACCGGGTGCTCCTCGCCCGCCCAGAGGATTCGATTGTCGGCTTCGCGAGCGTCACGCTGGAACACGGCGTCTTTGAAATGGACTGTCCGCGCGGGATCGTCGAGAACCTATATGTGGTGCCGTCAGCCCGTCGACAGGGCGTCGGGACCGCACTGCTTGCGGCGGCCGAGGCCCGACTGCGCGAGCTCGGAGCCGATGTCGTTGCCGTGGAGACCCTGGCCGCCAACGAGGCCGGCCGGGCGTTCTACCGCGCCCAGGGATACCGGCCGCATCGGGTGACACTCGAGCGACGAGTCGAAAGCGATAGAAAGGGCGACACCCCAAGGTGAAAACGCACGCCAGGGGAGCTTGGGTGGTCCAAGCACTCGACTTGTAATCGAGAGTTCGTGGGTTCAAATCCCACCCCTGGCTTCTCTCCTCAGGTTCAAAGCCAGGGTATAAAATTGCATACCACACCCCGTGGTGCCGTGTTCGGGCGCTTCGAGCGGTCATTCTATACAGATGATGCCCTGCCACGAACCGTGTGGTCAAGCCTCACATACGGACGACACGCGCCACCGCTAGCGTCGAGTCACTCGAATGGGTGAGCGCCCGAGAGGCCACCTCCCGCAACCGCGGATCACCCGCCCCCTGAGGACGCCCCGAGAACGGTGATTCCCTACGCAGCTACGCGGCCTCAGCCGAGGCTTCGACGTGGTCCGCATCGCTTAGTACGTCAATCTGGAAGTCGACACGCCGTCGTGTACCCTCCTGTATTTCAACGACCTGCTCAAAGCGGTCGATAACGGTATCAGTTTCGTCAAACACCCGCAGTTCAACGCGGACATCGCCGGCTGCGCCTTGATTTTCGACAACGACGTACGCGTCAATCTCGCCTGTGAGGATGTTCTCGCTGAGGCCGCTTCGTACTTCGACAACCTCGGGATCCGGCCCACCGAGTAGCTGTTGTGTCCCGCTACACCCGGCAAGTCCGCTGACGGAAACGACACTCCCTGCGGCGAGAATGGCACGTCGAGTGAGCATATTGTGATTATTCACGCAAATCTGATAAAACCCATTCGCCTGACTGACAGGCAGACGCGCTAGGGGTGCACAACAGAGCGGTACTGTCAACGCGTCCCAGGGAGTCATGTCGGTGGTCTGTACTGGAGGTCCGGAAGCCTGTCGGCTTCCGCCAGCTGGGGAAATGAGTCACTACCACCGATGAGACACGCCTAGCGTTGCCGACGTGTGAGTGGTGCGATCTCGGGACGCATACACGGAGACCGAATGACTCAGGCCCGTTCGGGCACAATAGTCGGTATGCGTCACGACCGTCTTCACGCCCAAGAGCCAACCCACGATCGCGATCGGTGGACCCATGGCGTTGTTCGTGGCCTGTCACAGCGGGATGGACATGCGGTTGTGACCGTCGAGAGCCCCACAGGCGAGCCGGTTGAGCTCGTCGTCACACTCGCCGTTCGGGACCTCTTTATGCAACGGCTTGACATCGGGGCTGACGAATCGCCGGTCGGCGAGTCCGTCTGGTACCGCAAGAAACGCGCGTGACATCCTCCACAGGGCCGAAGCCGTTGGAGTTCCCCGTTGGGAATACCCTGTTCTTGAGGGGCTCGCCAAGGCGGGTTATGGCGACGCGACAATCTCCCTCCAAGTGGAGGTCAGACCACGGACTACCGCCGAATCGCTCTCATTCCGGTCAACAGTGCGGTGGCGTGGCCCCGAGGGTGGGCTGTTCGAGGCAACATTCACCGACCGTCTTTCTATGCCCGACACACGGTAATCAAAAAACACGTGTCCCTCTCGGCGACTACCGATCGACTGATTCTCTATATTCAGCACAACCGCTAGAACATATCACTGCCTGAGTATTTCAATAACGCCTCCTGATATTGACTGTGAGGAGTTCTATAGGAATAGCTAAACCGTAGGGCAGTACAACAACCTACGGCCCACGGGACTGAACTACTCCTCAAGACGGTCTCGGACTTGGGCAACGTACGGACTGGTATCCCAGCTTCGATGCGGACTAGTCACGGAAAGTAGCGTCAGCGCCGCGTCGTCGGTTAGATAGCCGTTCCAGGCGTACTCACTGATGAGCCGCGGTGTCGGCACGATCCGTGGTCCCTGTAGCACCGCGTGGATAAGCGGGAAGTTCGTCCCGCCGAACTCGTCGGTGAGAAAGCCGTCGACGTCACGTGCATTCGCAAGAACGATCCCGTCGGTTTCACCGTCGTCGAGGCCGAACGTCGGCCGCGAGTCTGGGATTTCCGCACGCTCGTAGGGATCCTCGACGGCGTAGAAGTCACGAGCTGCGAGCACGTTCGTCGCTGCGGCGCCGTGGATATCCTGATACTGGGTAAGATCCTGAAGTTCGGTGACAACCTCCGGGGGCACGAACACGTCACAGGAGGTGAGCAGATACTGAAGCGGGTCGGGCTCGGTGGCAGTATCGTACGTGTCGTCGGCTCGCGGTACGGCTAGACTGACCAGTGCGCTCGTGTCAGCGACGATCGTCCGGAATCGCTGCTCACTCATCGCTCGTCGGCAGTAGTGTCGACTGTCACCGCGTCTCCACCATAGATGTCGATGTCCTCAGGGGCGGCGAGATCGAGTGGCTCGTCGTTGAGGTCCGCCTTGAGCAGCCGCAGCCGCTGAGCAGTTTCGGCGCCGACCAGCTGCTTGACAGTCTCGAACTCCAGCTGGTCGTCGTAGTACTTCGTCGCGACCAGCTCTTGGACCGTCTCGCTGTCGGCAGTCTCCTCGATATATTCACGGATGGCCTCGACAAGCAGGTCCGTCCGATCCTTATCGAAGAGGTCGGCAATCGCGTCAAGCCGGTCGACGAGATACTCCGGGGACTGGAAGTGGACGCGTCGTGGCTCGTCACTCGAACTCATTCTATGTGCATATCTTGCACATAGAGTGATAACCGTTTCGGCGTCTGCACACAGCTTGCACATCGAGGGATGAAATCAAGAATCGCCCTGTCGTGCGTTCAGCTCTTCAAGCACCTGGACAGCCATTGTCCCGATTCGAACGCCGTCGATGTTGTCAACGTCGAGGCCCGCCGTCGCAGTTCGGAACGGATAGGCGTCGACGAGTACGCGCTGGATAATGGTTCGGACAGTCTCAGAGCCATATCTGTCGACGACAGTCGCCATCGCTTCGTCCAGGTGGGCGTCTTGATGGTCCCCTCGTGGGTCCTCTGCTCGCTCGAGGACGAGGGTGATGACATCATCAACCGATGGATGGTCAGGGTTTCCGGTGCGCTCACGAACGTCATAGAGGGGCTCAGCGTCGGTCATCACTCCTCCTCTGTCACGTCATCTTCGTGTCTTCCGCCGCTGACTCACGCCGTCGCT
>Ga0207714_1000052_pt1 | contig 65465 bp, 63 predicted proteins | sample PonA232FremontCA_2_FD_187270 | JGI IMG/M metagenome (GOLD analysis project Ga0207714, IMG submission 187270) | Marine sediment microbial community from Fremont, CA, USA - Pond A23 Sediment 2 (SPAdes) | ecosystem: Environmental > Aquatic > Marine > Unclassified | place: USA: Fremont, California... | reverse complement strand
TTGGCGAGCCTGGCGTTCAGGCGTTCGACTTCGCGATCCGCCTCCTTGCGTGAGGATATGTCCTGGAACGCGCCCTGGACCGAATGGATCCGGCCGTTCGCGTCCCTGACGGGCTCGGCTACCACTCGTGCCCAGAGGCGCTCGCCATGCGCGTCGAGTATCTGCATCTCGTCGTCGTAGGGGATGCCCTGCTCGGCGCAGGCGGTGAAGCGTTGGCGAATGGCATCGCGGTACTCGGGGGCGTAGAACGAGATCCCTTCTTCGACCGTGGGCTCATAGCCGCGGGGCATGGCGTGGATCTCGGCGACCATGTCCGACCAGTGGACCCGGTTGGCGTCCAGGTCCACCCACCAGCCGCCGAAACGGGCAACCCGGCCGGCGATATCGAGGACACGGGCCTGCTCGCGCAGCTGTTCCTCGGCCTGCTGGATATCCGTGATATCCGTCATGACCGCGCCGACATTCCATTGCGTGCCCTTGACCGCCGGGACGGGGAAATAGCGGATCAGGAACCGGCGTGTGCCGAGGTCCGGGTACGTACGCTCGCCCTCGAAGCTGATCGATTCCCCCGCTAAGCCACGATCGATACGCGGCGCGACCTCGTCGCGATAGGAGTCGTTACTGAGCACGTCGGTCAGGTGCCGACCTTCCAGGGTCTCGGCGGTCAGGCCATAGAGCCCCGCGTAGCCGTCATTGGCGAGCACGTAGCGATGGTCGCCATCGACGATGCAGAACAGATCGCTACCGGCTTCGATCAGGTGGTGGTACTGACGCAACCGCTGTTCGGCCTCGTGGCGTTCGGTGATATCCTGAATCGTCCCGGTCAGCGCGACGATATGGCCCTTTTCATCGCGCCCGGTCTCGGCGAGTTCATGGACCCGGCGGATCGATCCATCCGGGCGGACGATACGGAACTCGAGGTCATGGCGGGTGTCTTCGTAGTGGGCGCGGGCCTGTATATAGCGCAGGTGCTCACGATCCTCGGCGTGCACCATCGCGAGGAATCCCTCCGGGGTCGGCTCGCCCGCGGCGTGGTCGATTCCCGCAATCCGAAAGGTCTCATCCGACCATTCGAGACGTTCCTCGCGGGTATCCAGACGCCAGCTGCCGACACGCGCGATCCGCTGCGAGTCGGTCAGCATCCGTTCGCGGTCCTCGAGGGCCTGCTGCTGATGCGCGATGCGCCGGTCGCTGGCGTCACGCTCGTCCAGCAGACGGTTGAGGGTGTCGGCGAGCCGCGCCAGTTCGCTGTCACCGCCGCTGGCGGCGCGCAGGTCGGACTCGCCCGCGCGGATCCGGTCGATCGTGGTCGCCAGTTCGTGTACGGGGCCACCGATGCGGCGGTGGATCAGGCCGAACGCCAGCAGCGACAGGACGCCGAACGCCAGCGCCGCGGCGGCGAAGCTGCCGGCGATCCAGGTCGCGTCCGTGGCGATGGCCTGCTGGCGTTCGCGCAGCAGTTGGTGCAGGGCCGTGTCGAGGGCGACGCCCTGACGGGCGACCCGGCTAATGATGGCCCGGGCGCGTTGTGGAATATCCAGCGGTCCCTCGGTCCTGGAATCCGATGGTTCGCCTGCCGGCTCAGTGGGCAGCGCGTTCGCATCCTCAAGCGCCTCGATCAGGCGATCGATCTCAAGCCGTGCCGTCCGCGCCGTCGGGTATTCATCGCCGATGGCGCGCAACTGCCGTTGCAGCGACGCCGCTTCCGAGCGAAAGGCCGCCGCGGTCTCCGCGTCGCCACCGGACAGCACCAGGCGGTCACTCTCGGCGGAGAGGGAGTCGAGTAGGTTCTGCAGCTCGATCAGTCCCGCCATTTCGGCCTGTTTGGCGCGCATGTCGCCATGCGCCATCAGGCCGATGGATACCAGCGCGGCGAGGCCGGCGGCGCAGGAGGCAATACTGACGCTGGAGAGCCGAGCGAGCTTCATGGTGCCGGCCCGCAGCAGTCGGGATCTCGCCTGATGAGGGTGGCGTGACATCCTGCGGCATGAGTCGTTGCTGCAGTCATCGTCGGCCCTTCGCGGTCGGCGGCTGCCGGTAAGGCTGTGGATGACCGGACGTGGATGTCAATGGCGCGATCCGCGATTCCCGGTTGCGGGCAATCTGGCGCGCTATCATCGTGTTGTCCATTCAGCCGCCCCGAACACGGCTGTGGATATCGCCGGGCCGTGAAGCGACCTGTCTGACGAGTCCGTAACCGGGCGCGCTCCAGCGCCACCTGGTATGCCCATGCACCTGGGCGCCGGGAATGCGCAGTGTAAATGCCGGTCGCATGAGCAGAACGCGGATTGCGCGCCTCGCGGCGCCGCTTATCCGGGACAAGGAATCCGGGCCATTCCCGCTGGTCGCAGCACCCGCCAGCCATCCGACGGGATATCGAGCAATGTCGTCTCACCCCCCCCCTGCAGGCCGGGAACGTCCCCGGCACCCGGGTATCGCTGTCTGTTGATCGCCGGCCTCGCTCTGGACCTTGGCGGCTGCGCCTGGACAGAGGGCAGCCACGCATTGACTATCGCACGCTCGAGTTACGGATAAAAAACCCCGTAGCCGCGGCGGGCGGCGTACGGGGTGATTGTCGCGTGCGGGGAGGCCGGGGACCGGTCTATCGACCGCCACCCCGGCATGCACGCTGATCAGCCTGAGGTGGCCGTATCCTTGTCGGATCGTGTCCACCACATGGCCTTCAGGTACTTGTACAGCGGGCTGCCACTGGCGCCGCTCTGACCGAAGGTCTGAGTAACCCGGTCCAGCAGGATCGCGATCAGGACCACGCCGAGACCGCCCTCGAAGCCGAGGCCGACGTTGAGGCGCTGAATCCCCGTGAGCACGACGTTGCCGAGGCCGCCCGCGCCGATCATCGAGGCGATGACGACCATCGACAGCGACAGCATGATGGTCTGGTTCACGCCCTGCATTATGGTGGGCATGGCCAGCGGCAGCTGTACCTTGGTCAGGAGCTGGCGTGGCGTGCAGCCGAATGCCAGACCGGCCTCGATGTTCTCCTCATGCACCTGGCGGATGCCGAGGTTCGTGAGGCGCACCGCCGGCGGCATGGCGAACACCACGGTCGCGATCGTGCCGGGCACCTTGCCGAGGCCGAAGAAGATCGCGGCCGGGATGAGGTACACGAACGGCGGCATGGTCTGCATGAAGTCCAGGATGGGGCGCACGAGCGCCTCGACCTTGTCGCTGCGGGCCATCGCGATGCCCAGTGGCCCACCGATCAGCAGGGCGACGAAACTGGCACTGAGCACGATCGCCACCGTCGACATGGTCTCCGGCCACAGCGTCATCTCGAAGAACAGGATCATCGCCACGATGCAGAAGATCCCGAAGCCCCAGCCGACGCGCAGGAATCCGAGAATGATAATCGCCGCGGCCATGACCAGGGGATGCACCCAGAGCATGAAGCCCTCGAGGTTGGCGACGACGAACTCGATGGCGGCGGAGATCGCGTCGAGCAGACCACCGAGATTGGTCTGGATCCAGTCGACGAGGTCTTCGACGTACTGGCCGAGGTCGATATTGAGGAATTGATAGTTCTCTGGATCAGCCATGATGAATTATCCCGTCCGATCGAGCGTCTTGAGGAGGTGGGTCTGCGACACGCTGCCGAGGTACTGGCCGTTATCGTCGACGACCGGTACCGGCGCTCCCGCGTGGGCCACGCGACTCAGGACTTCGCTCAGTGACATGTCCGCCCCGGCGGGCTCGATATCCTTGATGAAGGCGTCGTTCAGCGAGTTGGCCGCGGCGAGTGATTTCTCGGTCATCACGCCCGTGACGTTGCCCGATCCGTCGATCAGGACCGCGCTGTCATGGCCGTTGCGCTGCAGCTGTTCGCGCACCGAGCCCGGATCCGCGTTCGCGTCGTCGATCACCGAGACGAAATCCTTGCGCGCGAGGTCGCCGCCGGTAAACACCTTGGTGACGTCGACGCCGTGGAAGAATGAGCGCACGTAGTCGTTGGCCGGGTTGGTGACGATCTCGTCCGGCGTTCCGATCTGCACCACCATGCCCTGTTCCATGATCGCGATGCGGTCACCGATGCGCATGGCCTCGTCGAGGTCGTGCGAGATGAACACGACCGTACGGGCGTGCTCCTTCTGCAGCTGGATCAGCTCGTCCTGCATCTGCGTGCGGATCAGCGGATCGAGCGCCGAGAAGGCCTCGTCCATCAGCAGGATGGTCGGGTCGACGGCGAGTGCTCGGGCGAGGCCGACGCGCTGCTTCATGCCGCCCGAGAGTTCGCTCGGGTAGCTGTTGGCGTTCGCCTTCAGGCCGACCTGCTCGAGCGCGGCGAGCGCGCGTTGATCCCGTTCCGCCTTGTCGACGCCGGCGAGTTCGAGGCCGAAGCCGGCGTTCTCGATCACCGTCTGGTGCGGCATCAGCGCGAACGACTGGAACACCATGCTCATGTCGCGGCGGCGCAGCTGGATGAGATCCTCGGTGGACATCTTCGTGATGTCGTTGCCGTCGATCTTGACCGCGCCGTAGGTCGGGTCGATAAGGCGGTTGAGCATCCGCACCATGGTGGACTTGCCGGAGCCCGACAGCCCCATGACGACGAAAATCTCCCCCTCCTCGATGCCGAAGCTTGCCCGTTGCACGCCGACCGTTGCGCTGGTCTGTGCGAAGATCTCGTCCTTGCTCAGCCCCTGCTCGATCAGCTGTTTCGCCTGATCGGGCCTGGGGCCAAAGATCTTGTAGACATCTTCGACGACGATTTTTTGTGTCATCGATCGTCGCTCCTCTGGTCGTGGAATCGTAAAAGGCCGGCCGCATCTGGCCGGGCCGACGCCGGGCAGTCTAACCCGGATCGCGTCTCACTATAAAAGAGGGGGGGGCGGATGGGCGCCGGTTGCGACCCCACGCACGGCCCCGCTTGACGCCCGCCTGGGGCCCGCTTGAGCGCCTCGGCGCGCCGCCCGCGTCCGTAGCCCGGTTGCAGCGAAGCGGAATCCGGGACCGCGCGGGCCATCGCCCGAAGGACGCCCGTAAGCCGGCGGCGCCAGGCCGCCGCTGGCCCGATCGCCGCTCAGAACCCGACCTCGAGCCCCGCCACGAACGTCCGCCCCGGGGCCGGCTCGAAGAAACGCCCGCCGCTAGCGTTCACCCGGACATTGGCGACATGGTCGATGTCCGTGGCGTTGTCGATGCCGAACCAGGCCTCGACGCGGCGCCCCGCGGCGCCCCACACGCGCCCCGCGCGCAGATCGAGCGTCGTGTAGTCGTCGACCGGCACCTCGTTGGCGTTGTCCGCGTATACCGAATCGACGTAGCGGATGCCGGCGCGCGCATAGCGCCCGTCCGCGGCCCGCCAGTCGGCCTCGATGAACAGCTTGTGCTCGGGCAGCCCGGGCAGGCGATTGCCGGTGAAATCGTTGCCCTCGCGGTCGACGAAGCGCTCGAAGCGATAGTCCGACCAGGTCCACGCCGCAGCGATCGACAGGCGCTCGCTGGCGATCCAGTCGAGGCCCAGCTCGACGCCGTCACGCCGCGTCTCGGCGGCGTTCTCGTAGAAGTCTCGCTCGTTGCCCTCGAACGAGAACGAAACGATCTCGTCGTCGACATCGACCCGGAAGAGCGCGATCTGATAGCGCAGGTCACGACCGAAGCGCCCGCGGGCGCCGATCTCGCGGTTCAGCGCCTGCTGCGGCTCGATCGCGGGATTGAAGCCGCCGGTCCCGTCCGGGTCGGCGAACTCGGTGAAGGTCGGGGTCTCGAACGCCGTCGAGATGTTGGCGTACAGGCGGTGGTCGGGCGACAGGGCGTACAGCGCGCCCAGGCTGCCGCTGGTCTCGTCGAAACGGCGGGAGCCCGAATCATCCCCGTCGCTGGTGAGCTCATCGTCGATCGCGAACCGGACGCGGTCGAAGCGCAGACCGGCGCTCAGGTCGAGGGCGTCGGTGACGCCGAGATCGGCCTGGGCGAACAGGCCGCTGGCGGTGGCCTGCTGGCGCTCGTCAGCTACTTGCGCTGTAGGCGTTCCTCCTCCATCGACATCAAATCGGAATCGATCGTCTATCTGTCGGTCCGCTTCGCCGCCGATCGTGTACTGAACCGGCACATCCGCAACTCGAACCGAACTGGTGAATTCCGTGCCCAATCCGAAAAAATCGCGCTCATAACCGAGCAGACTGGGGCCTGGAGAGAAGGGCAATTGCTGTTCAAAATCGCGATGTGAGTAGAAACTGCGTACGGTCAGCGCTCCACCGGCCCAATCGCCATCGCGCCAGCGTACGCCCAGTCGCTGCTGCGAGGCGTCCTGTCCGGAATCGACCTTTCGGGCGCCTTCGGCTGCGCTGCTGCGGTCGCGCTCGAGTCGCTCCGCCGTCAGGCCGCCGGGGTCCTCGGCGACCGGATTGTCCATCAGCGTCAGCACCGTCTGCAGTTCGCGCTGGCCGTCGAAGGAACGGGTCACCTTCGCGTTCACGCGGTCACGCTGCGCCCGCGACTGCTCGCGGAAGCCGTCGAAGCGGAGCGCGGAACCGCTGATATGGTATGCCCAACGGCCGTTGTTGCCGCCGGCCCGGATACCCCCCTTGGCATAGCCGTCGCTGCCGCCCTGGGCGGAAATGGTCGGGCTGTACGCCATATCCCGGCCATCGGCCGTGGTTACGTCGATCACGCCCCCGGCGGCATTACCGTATGCGACCGCGGCGGGCCCGCGGATCACCTCGATGCGCTCGGCCGATTCCAGGTCGATGGCGTCGGTCTGCGACTGGCCGTCGGGCAGCGTCTCGGGGAAGCCATCGACCCGAAGCCGGATGCCGCGGATCCCGAACGGCGCCCGGGCGCCGAACCCGCGGGTCGAGATCCGCAGCCCCTGGGCGAAGTTGTACTGGTTCTGGAAGTACAGGCCTGGTATGCGCTGCAGCGACTCGTCGAGCGTGAGCCCCCGGCGGCCGCTGCGAATCTCCTCGCGGTCGACCGCATCCACCGCCGCAGGGACGTCGAGGAGATTGCGCTCCATGCGCGGAGCGGTGATCACGATCGGTTCCATGGCGCCGTCGTCCGCCGGTGCGGGTACGGCCAGGCCCAGGCTGGCGGCGAGGAACAGGGCGCGGCTCCGCGAGGCGGAACAATGCGGGTCGAAGTGGGCGTGTGCCGACATCGCTGCGGACTCCATCGGCCGCGGCTCCACGTGTGCGCCGTCCTTTCGGACCGCGAACGCCGCGCGGCCTGCGCGGGGCGGATGGCCAGCATTCTCGTGTGTGCAGCCCGCGTTTGCCAGCCCGTCAGGCGGGGCGTCGGCGTGCCGGGTGGCGCGTGGGCGGGGCAGCGTGCGCCTGCGGTTTTACTCGTCCGATGTTCCGTACAGCTGTGCCAGCCCGGACTCGAGCCCGGCCTGCAGGGTCTGCAGATGTCGCTGCAGCCGTGCCAGTTCATCGGCGCCGAGGCCCGTGGATGTGGCGATCGTGGCGTTCACGCGCTCGAGTTCCGGGCGCAGCGCCCGGGCCTCGTCGGTGAGGTGCACACGCACGATGCGCTCATCGTGCCGATCGCGCCTGCGCTCGACATGGCCCGCCATGTCCAGCCGGCGCAGGACCGGCGTGAGCGTGCCGGAATCCAGCGACAGCCGGGCGCCGAGTGCCTTGATCGAAATCCCGTCTTCGGGCAGCAGTGCCAGCAGGACGATGTACTGGGTGTAGGTCAGCCCGAGCGGATCAAGCAGGCCCCGATACAGCCGGGTGAAGGCGTGTGCGGTGGAATAGACGCTGAAGCAGAGCTGGTTGTCGAGCTGAAGCGGGTCTTTGCGGTTGCAGCCATTTGCCAAAATGCCTCCTTCGGGCCACCGACCGACATGCGCGGCGTCGGATCGGCGTTGCGGGCGGCGGGTACCCGCTCCATTTGAATGATTGCACACAATTGGATCGTGTGCGAATCTTCCACTCAGCGAGGATCCGCCTCGCGCCGTTCCGGTATCGGGATGGCCACCGGCAATACCCGGAGGTAGCACCATGAGCAAGGACATCGTTCTCTACGGTTTCGACGGGAGTACCTATGTACGGACCGTACGTATGCTGCTCGCCGAGAAGGGCGCCGATTACGATCAGGTCCCCGTGAACGTGCTCGAGGGCGAGCCGCGCCAGCCCGAACACCTTCAGCGCCACCCGTTCGGCAAGGTGCCGGTGCTCGATCACGACGGCATGCGTATCCTCGAGACCAGCGCGATCACCCGTTATCTGAACGACGTGCTCGACGGGCCGTCGTTCATCCCCGATAACCCCAGGGACCGCGCCCGCATGGACATGGCGATCGGCCTGTTCGATTCCTACGGTTACGGGGCCTTGGTCGGTGTAGCCGGCTATCACCTGTTCCCGGACTTTATCGGCAATCCGGACGAGGCGTTCCTCAAGCAGTCCATCGAGGACGCGCGCAAGGTGCTGACCGAACTGATGAAGATCCGGGGCGATTCGAAATATATCGCCGGCGACCAGCCGACGCTGGCCGATTTCTACCTCGCACCCGCCTGCTTCTACGTCGGCCTGACCGACGAGGCCGCGCAGGTCTTCGACGTGCCGGGCTTCCACGAATGGTGGGATCGCTTCCAGCAGCTGGAGAGCTACCGCCGAACGGAGCCCGACCTCGGCTGATCGCAGTTCTCTGCGCCTTCTCGGGAGCAAACGACAAAGCCGGCGGAACCGTAGGCCGGCTTTGCCCGGCAATGCGGTGGCCGTTCGGCTGTCGACATGACTCGCGCCGGGCAATGCCGGCGGATGGTTTCGGATGCCCGAAGCGTTCGCCGGTGGACACGTCATGCCGGCATTCGCCCTCCACTTCGTTGCGGGCGAAAACCGGCCTACGTGGTTACCGCTTCCGGATCCGCTTCGTCCGGGGTGGGCGTGGGGTCCGATCGGGTCGGTTTGCCGGGCGTGATGCCGTGGGGTTTCGGTTCGCCGTCGGCGTCCACGCGCACGAATACCAGCCGCTCGACCCGGGTGATCGACTGCCGCGTGCGGCGGTTGCGGACCTCGCACTCGATCGTGATCGATGTACGGCCGAATTCCACGACCTCCGTGCCGATCTCGACGATGTCCCCCTGGCGCGCTCCGGCCAGGAAATGCACGTCCGAGATACTGCGCGTCACCACGGAGGTGGATTCGAGCTGACAGGTGGCGTAAACGAACGCCTCCTCATCGATCCACTCCAGCACGCGGCCCCCGAAAAGGCGGCCGTTCGAGTTAAGGTCTTTCGCGGCGACCATCTTGCGTGTGCGGTATTTCATCGTTGCGGCATCCAGGCGTGTCCGGGCGCTGTTTCCCGAACCCTGAAACGCAATCGCCGTGCCATCCGGTTCACCGGCGCGCGCAAGCGTCGGCGAACGGTGTCACGCCGGGATTCTTGTGTGTGGTGTCCGAAAATCCGGATCTCGGCATAGCGCCGCCATCGCACCTTCGTGATGCCGGCGCTCAATGGATTGCACCACCGGGATGCACAGCGGACCGGTATCAGCGGGCGCGGCGACCCGGATTGCCGGCATGCGGACGGCCGCCGCCATTGCCCTTTTGCTGGCGCCCGCCCGGTCGGCCCTTGCCGGCGGCGTTGCGCTGCTGTCCCTGTCCCTGGTTCCGGCCCTGGCCGCCGCCGGGATTGTTACGGCGCTTCGCCGCGACCGCGGTTTCCTCGAAGGGATCGGGCTCGTAGCCGGGCACCGGCTCGGAGTGGATGTTGCGGTTCATCATCCGCTCGATGCCCTTGAGCAGTTTGCGGTCGTCGCCGGAGACCAGCGACACGGCCTGGCCATCGCGACCCGCGCGGCCGGTACGGCCGATCCGGTGGAGGTAATCCTCCGGCACTTCCGGCAGATCGTAATTGACCACGTGCGGCAGATGGTCGATGTCGAGGCCGCGCGCGGCGATGTCGGTGGCCACCAGGATGCGCACGCCACCCTTCTTGAACTGCCCGAGCGCCTTCGTGCGCGCGCCTTGGGTCTTGTTGCCGTGGATGGCGGCGGAGCTGAGGCCGTCGCGGTCGAGCTGCATGGCGAGCCGGTCGGCACCGCGCTTGGTGCGCGTAAACACCAGTACCTGCTGCCAGTCGCCGTCACGGATGAGGTGGCTGAGCACGGTCTTCTTGCCATCGCGGTTCACCGGATGGACCTTCTGCGTCACGGTATCCACGGCCGCGTTGCGCGCGGCGACCTCGAGCCGGGTCGGCCGGGTCAGCAGGCCCTGGGCGAGATCACGGATGCCGTCGGAGAAGGTGGCCGAGAACAGCAGCGTCTGGCGCTGCTTCGGGACGGCCGCGATCAACTTCTTGATGTCGTTGATGAAGCCCATGTCGAGCATGCGATCGGCCTCATCCAGTACCAGCGTCTCGACCTGCGACAGGTCGACCGTGCGGCGCTGGAGATGATCGATCAGGCGGCCCGGGGTCGCGACCAGGATGTCCACCCCGCGGCGCAGCGTCTGCACCTGGGGCTGCATGCCGACGCCGCCGAAAACGGTAGTCGACTTCAGCGGCAGATGGCGACCATAGGTCTTGACGCTCTCCTGGACCTGCGCGGCCAGTTCACGCGTCGGCGTGATCACCAGCGCCCGGATCGGCCGTCCGCCGGATTTCGGCTTCTCGCGCATGAGCCGTTCGAGGATGGGCAGCGTGAAGCCGGCGGTCTTGCCGGTGCCGGTCTGGGCGGCGGCCATGACGTCGCCGCCGGCGAGGATCGTCGGGATGGCCTGTGACTGGATCGGCGTGGCGGTGGTGTAGCCCTGATCTTCGACCGCACGAAGCAGCGCGGCCGAAAGGCCGAGATTCGAGAAAGACATTGGGATTGCTCCTGGAGCCTGTCCGGGCACGGCCATTGCCGCTCGCCCGGGTCCGGTCCAGGCAAAAAAAGAAAAGGGGATTCGGGGTGCGTCCCTGAAAAGATGCCGAGAAATACCGCGAAAACGTGATGCCGACCGGTCGCATCAGCGATGTGCACTATAACAGAACCGGCCTCCCGATACACGCGGAATCAAAGCCCAATAGGCCCGTGAGGGCGTTTTCGCCGCGATCGGCCGGCGCCGCCAACCAACGCTCCCGCGAACGCCCGATTCGATCCGCAGGTCGGGTCTTGATCCAGCCGCAGGTCGGGTTTTAACCCGACAGATCAGTGCCCGTTGAGTAGCGGCTTGTCTCACCCGATCAGGACTCCCGGCAACGCCGTGACCGATTGCCGGCGCTACCCGATCAACCACAGATCCGCAGCAATCGCCGCGGCGGAGAGGATGAAGATCACCAGGTAATTGAATCGTTCCGGCGAGATCCGGATCGAATACAGGATCGCGGCGATCTGCTCGCGATCGCCTTCACTCAATGGTTCCGGTGAACGCATCTTCCGGTCCAGGTCTCCGCCGACGACCGCGCGCACCCGGCGCAGCGACACCCAGTACCGATAGGAGAAGAACGCGGCGTTCAGCAGCACACCCAGGTACCACAGCGGGCGCACCCAGCCGGGCTCGACATGCTCGGCGACGATGATCGCGCGGAAGGCGAGACTGGAGATCAGGCCGACCGCGAGCAGTGCGATGATGACCGGCATCGGGATGATGCGGAATCGGGCCCGCTTTTCAGCCATGGCGGGGGATCCGCGGGCACCCGATGGGCGCCTGTGGGCGTGAGCATAGCCGGATCATCGCCCCTCCAGGATCGCCACCGCCGCGATCTCGAGCAGATACTCCGGACGTCCCAGTCCATCGATGATCAGCAGGGTGTTGGTCGGATAATGCGGGCCGGTGAGCCAGCGCTGGCGCGCCTCGGTCGCCGCATCACGGTAGGCCCGATCGACGATCCACGTGGTCGTGGAGACCAGGTCGTCCAGGTTGCCACCGGCCGCTTCGAGTACGCCGGCCAGGTTGCGCCAGACCTGTTCGGCCTGGTGCGCGCCATCACCGAGGCCGACCGGCGCACCATCCTCGTCCACCGCGACCTGCCCGGCGATCCACAACTGGTTGCCGGCCCGCACGGCCTGGGAAAACGCAAGCGGCTCGTTCCATTCCTCGCGGAAACGCCGGATCCGTTGCGGTCGCTGATTCGGGCTCATGGACACACTCCAGGGTTGGGGCAACGTGCACAGGGCCGGCGATCAACCACACCCGTGCAGGTTTTGCCGCATCCTGCTCGGCGCTGCCCTTGATGTACAGACCGGGCCGCTGTCACCGCCCGCCAAGGCTGAAGAGATTGTCATCTTCGCGCATCAGGAACAGGGCGACGCAGGCACCGAGCATCGGGATCGCGGTGAAAAACAGCAGATTGTTGAGTCATCTTCCCGGGGTTGAGGGCGGGGTCGTTCCCGCTCGGGACCGTGACACTCGAATACCCGGGCGCGAGCGTCGGCGTCGTTTCCGCCGACCATCGGAGCGGGATCTGCGAAGAGGTAATCGCGCAGGCCGATTCCGCCATGTACCGGGTCAAGCAGGAGCGGCGGACGGCGCGCCGGGAACCGGCCGCGGTGCCCGACGGTTAACTGCCGGTATCGCCGTCGCCACGGTATTCGGGATCGATGCGGGTCGAGGCCAGGTTGTTCGCATAGCTGGCCAGCGTGTAGGCGCTGATGATCGTGGTGATTTCCAGCAACTCCTCCAGCGCGATACCGCGTTCCTCGAGTATGCTCAGTTCGGCCTTGCCGAGCGTGCCGTGGTGCTTCATCACCCGCCGGGTCGCATCCAGAAGGGCCGCGTGGCGTGGTTCCCGCGGCGATCGGCCGGCGAGGATACTGTCGATCGATGCCAGCTCCACGCCGCTTTCGCGCGCCTCCAGCCGGAAGACCTGCTGGCAGTACTCACAGCCGGTTTCGAGCGCGACCTGCAGTGCGATCAGGGCCCGCTCGGCCCGGCTCAGATGGCCGTGACGCTCCAGCGCCTCCTCCATCTGCACGAAGGCCTTCAGCGCCACCGTATGGCGGGCGAGGGTCGCGTACACATTGGGCACGCGGTTGTCGAATTCGTGCGCGACCCGGCGCAGAATCGCCTTCTCCTGGTTCCCGTCGTCCGTGTCGACAGCCATCTGTAAGCCCTGTGTCGGTTGGTGGTCGCCAGGGGCCCCGTGATACCAGCACGGGGCCGGCCATACCGCCGTCATGATGCTTGCGTATTACAGCGGGCGTGGAATAGGCTGAATATACGTATTTTTACGCAGTTGCGCCCTTTCAGGCGAGTCCGCGACGGGGCGCAATCCGCCCCATTCTGCCACGATGACGGCGGCCCACCATGATAGGTGCCGGGTGGCATCCAGTACAGCAGGGAATGCCGGGGGGCAGGCGGCGAATGATCCTGATCGATTCCAGTGAGCCGGACAGTCTGGCGGCGGTTTTCGAAGAGCTCTATGACCCCGCGTTCCTGATCGACCCGGACCAGGGGTGTTTTGTCGGGGCGAATCCGGCCGCCCTGCGGTTCCTCGGGTATGAGCCGGATGAACTGGCGGCACTGACCCCGGCCGATATCCATCCCCACGAGATCCCGCGCCTCGAGGCCTTTCTGCAGTCGGTGCGCCGCAACAGCCGTTGGGCCTCGGACGAATTGTCCTGCCGACCCAAGTCCGGGGCGCTGATCCCCGCGCAGGTGCGGGCCTCGGTCGTGCGCATCGACGGTTATGAGTATGTACTGGCGATCTTCCGGGATCGCCGCGAAGAAGAGCTCGCCGAACTGGGACGCTCGCTGCGCCGCCTGACCCACGATCTGCGTAACACCATGGTGGCCTCGCGGGTCATGAGCGACCGCATGCGCCAGCACTCCGATCCCATGGTGCAGCGCAGTGCGGAGTTGATCACCCGCTCGGTGGACCGGGCGGTTCGGATGTGCCAGGGCGCGTTGAGCGCGGGCACGGCGGCGGATCATCAGCCGCGCCGCGAGCGCTTCACGCTGGGCGAGGTCGTCGGGGAGATCGAGGCCGCGGTCGGGCCGGGGGGTGCGCTGGAGGCGACGCTCGAGGCCCCGGGGTCGGAACGCGTGGTGCTGGATGCCGATTACGACCAGGTGTTCCGGATCCTCCTCAACCTGGTCCGCAATGCGCTGACGGCCGGGGCGCGGAGCGTTACCGTCGATGGGGAGCGCGACGGGAGCGTCGTCCGGATTGATGTCCGCGACGACGGTACGGGGGTCCCGCTCAGGGTTCGCGAGTGCCTGTTCTCGGAAAAGCCTCCCGAGGCAGGTCAAAAAGGCTCCGGTCTCGGCCTGGCGATCGCATGGGAGCTGGCGGGCAATCACGGCGGCGATGTCACCCTGCAGCGCAGCGACGCGAACGGCACGGTGTTCCGCATCACCATCCCGGATCCGGACTGGTCGCAGGCCTGAGCGCCGGTTCCTCCCGGAACGGCTCGAACCCGCCTCAGTATTCCAGCAGCTCGCGCGCGGCCTCGCGCCCGCGCCGCGTTAGATGCAGTGTACTTCCCTCGCGCAGAACCAGGCCGCGCCGCAGGCTGCGGCGGAGTACCTGTTCGGCCCTGGCGGCATCCCAGTCCAGGTGTTGCTGCAGGGCCGGGACGATATTCTCCCGCCCCGCGTTCGGGCTGCCCTCGTGCTCGTACAGGTGCACCACCAGCGCCCGGCTTTCGTCGGCATACCGCCGCGTGTACTGGCGCCAGACCTGGGCCGCGAGCCCATAGCGCGGGCCGAACAGGAAGGCCAGGCCGAAGCAGGCGCCCGTCATCAACGCCATCATGCCGCCAATCGAGACATCGAGGGCGATCGCCGCGGCATAGCCGCTGATGCTGGAGACGATACCGATCGCGGCCGCGATCAGGAGCATCGGGATCAGGCGGTCGGTCAGCAGGTACGCGGCGGCGGGCGGGACGATGACGAAGGCGATATAGAGCACTGCGCCGACCGCGTCGAAGGCGGCGACGGCGGTGGCGCTGGTCAGGCTCAGCAGCGCGTAGAAGATCGCGGTCGGGGCCAGACCGAGCGCGGTGGCGAGGCCCGGATCGAAGGTCGAGACCTTCAGCTCCTTGAAAAACGCGATCACGAACGCCGCGTTGACCAGCGTGACGAGCCCCATCCACACGACCGAGCGCGGTACCTCGATGCCGCCGATCACTATGGTATCAAGCCAGACGAACCCGATCTCGCCAAGCAGTACCGTGTGCGTGTCGAGATGGACGTCGCGCGCGTAGATGTTCAGCAGCAGCACGCCGGCCGCGAACAGCGCCGGGAATACGAGCCCGATCGCCGCGTCCATGCGGACCCGGCGTGTGCTCGCCAGCAGCTCCGTCAGGAATACCGTCAGCAGCCCGGCCAGGGCAGCACCCAGAATCTGTACGGGCCCGCTCGTCGCCCACGTGATCAGCCAGACGACGACGATGCCGAAGACGATCGAGTGACTGATGGCATCCACGAGCATGGCGTTGCGGCGCAGGATCAGGAAGGTGCCGAGCAGGGCGCCCGAGACCCCCACCAGCATGCCCGTGAGGATGATCATCAGGGTCGGGTTGTTGAAGAGCGCCGCCATCATCCGTGCTCCGGCGTTCCACGCCCCCGCGGCCCTGGTCGCGTCGGTCCGTCGTCCGAGGCCATGAAGTGAGTCAACCGCTCGGCCTCGGCGTAGCCGGTGTCGGTCAGCGTCCAGTGCGGACCTTCCTCGCGCATGTGGCCGACCCGGGCGACCAGCCCCTGTTGCTCGAGGCGCTGCAGCGCGCGCCGTGTCGCCAGCCCGAAGAAGCTGTCGAGCATGCCGAGTTCGACCGGATAGTGGCGGTCCCGGTGCTTGATGGCGAGCTTGTAGAGCGTCGCGAGGATCTGGCGCTGGCCCAGTGCCCGGCGCGCGTGCCAGCGGTCGATGCGCTCGCGGATGATCCCGCGCCGGGGGGCGGCCAGCAGCGATACCAGCACCAGTGCCGAGGCGGCGAGGACCACCAGCGGCCCGGTCGCGAGGTTGTTGCCCCAGGCGCTGATCAGCGCCCCGAAGACGCCGGCGACGACCCCGAGCAGCATGGCCAGTGGCACCATATGCTCCAGCCGGTTCACCCACTGGCGCGCTGCGGCCGCCGGTGCGATCACCATGGAGGTCATCAGCACCACACCGACCATCTGCAGCCCCACGACCACGGCCAGCGCGATCATGGCCGTCAGCAGGACCTCGAGCACCACGACGGGCAGGCCGATCGAACGGGCGAACAGCGGGTCGAAGACCACCAGCTTGAACTGCTTCCAGCAGGCGAGGACCAGCACCAGCGAGGCCAGCGTGATCGCGCCCATGACCCACAGGTCGCTGCGCCGCGTGGCCGCCGCCTGGCCGAACAGAAAACTGTCGAGCCCGCCCTGGGAGGCGCCGGCCGTGCCCTGGATGTACGTCAGCAGGACCACGCCGGCCGCGAAGGTGACACTGAGGCCGATCCCGAGCGCGGCGTCGGTCTTGAGGCGGCTGCGTTTGACCATGAGCACGACGAACATCGCGGTGAGCACCCCGGTGGCGAGCGCGCCCGCCAGTATCCAGCCGAGATGGCGGCCGCCGGCGATCAGGAAACCGATGCAGACGCCGGGCAGGGCGGCGTGGGCCAGGGTGTCACCGAGCAGGCTCTGCTGGCGCAGCACGGCGAAGGTGCCTAGCAGGCCGCTGACGCAGCCGAGCAGGACGGCGCCGATGAGGACGTTCTGGACGGTGTAGTTGGTCAGGGCCGCGAGCAGTGACATCAGCGCGGTCCGTCGAGTGGCCGCTCCGGCGTGTCGGGGGCCGTCGCCGCGCGCTCGATCAGGGCGATCTTGCCGCCGTAGGCGCGGCGCAGGTTCTCGGCCGTGTAGACGGATCCGAGCGGGCCCTGCGCGGCCACGCGGACGTTGAGGATGACCAGCCAGTCGAAGTAGTCGCGCACGGTCTGCAGGTCGTGGTGGACCACGATCAGGGTCTTGCCGGCGTCACGCAGCTGCTGGAGCAGCTGCACGATCGTGCGCTCGGTGGTCGCGTCGACGCCGGCCAGCGGCTCGTCGAGGAAATAGACATCGGCCTCCTGGACCAGCGCCCGCGCCAGGAACACGCGCTGCTGCTGGCCGCCCGACAACTGGTTGATCTGGCGCCCGGCCAGGTCCGTGAGCCCGACCTGCTCGAGGGCGGCGAAGGCACGCTCGCGCTCGCGCCGGCCAGGCCAGCGCAGCCAGCCCAGGTGGCCGTAACGGCCCATCATGACGACGTCGAGTACGCTGGTCGGGAAGTCCCAGTCGACAGCGGATCGCTGGGGTACATACGCGATCCGGCGCAGGCGCTGCCGCGGGGGCGCGCCGTGGACGCGGATATGCCCGGCGGTCGGGCGCAGGACGCCCAGCACCGTCTTGAGCAGGGTGCTCTTGCCGGCGCCGTTCGGCCCGATGATCGCGGCCATCACCCCGGGCGGGATGTCGAGATCGATGTCCCAGAGGACCGGTTTGCCCTCATAGGCGACCGTGAGGTCCTCCACGTGGAGGGCGAAATCGGGTTCATGCAGGGGCGGTCCGCTCATGCCATATCCGTTCCGGTCGGTGCCACGACGCGTCACTCGTCGTCCGCTTGCCAGCGCTCGGCCCAGTCCGCGAGTGCGTCGGGCCACGGCGCGGGCTCGCCGCCCAGAGACTCGACGATGGTCCGCGTGTTGGCGCGCAGCATGCCGATATAGGTGCCCTCGGCCGTGCCCTCGTTGCCCATGGCATCGGAATACAGCTCGCCCCCGATCGTGACCTCGTGGTCCTGGTCCGCCGCGCCGTCGATGACGGCCTCGACCGTACGGGGATTGATCGTGCTCTCGATGAACACCGCGGGTACGTCGCGTTCGATGGTGAGCTCGACCATGCGCCGGATATCGCGGATACCGGCCTCGCTGTCGGTGCTGATGCCCTGCACGCCTTCGACCTCGATCCCGTAGGCGCGCCCGTAATAGGCGAACGCGTCATGCGCGGTCACCAGTACGCGCTGCCGCTCCGGGATGCTGGCGATGCTGTTGCCGATCCAGCCATGCAGTGCATTGAGTCGCTGCTGATAGGCGGCGGCCCGGCGCTCCATGGCGTCGGCGCATCCGGGCGCGATCTCCGCGAGGGTGGCGGCGATGGTCGGGGCGATCTTCGACCACAGGGAGACGTCCATCCAGACGTGGGGGTCGATACCGTAGAGGTCCTGCACGGAGATCAGTTCGCCGGTTGCGATCGAGGCGGGCGAGACCGCGACCGCGGGTTTGTCGGCGCCGAGCCGTTCCAGCACGTTGCCCAGCTGCCCCTCGAGCGAGTAACCCGCATAGAGGATCGCGTCGGCGGCGCGCAGCCGGCGTACGTCGCTGGATTTGGCCTCGTAGAGGTGCGGATCGATCCCGGGGCCCATGAGCGCGTCCACCTGTACGCAGTCCCCGGCCACGTTGCCCGCGACGTCGGCGATCATGGCGATGGTCGTGACCGCCCGCGGCTTTTCATCGGCGGCGGTGCCGGCGCCGGGCAGCAGGGCCAGCGCGGCCAGACCGGCAAGGAATATCGATCGGAGCATGGTGGTTCTTCCGCGGTTCGTTGCCGGCCCGGCTTCCCGATGGCCGGGGTCGCATGGAATTTGCCGTCGGTGGCGGGGCGTTTTGCCGCAGCCGATCCGTGGCCTCACCAACCGACAGCCAAGTCTGTGAAAGTAAGCCTAGGCTAAGTTTCCGGGTCATGCAAGTGCCCGGCGCCGGTCGCGGGCGAACCGGGGGATTACCGCTTATGGGGTGCTGCAGCAGGCGGGAAGCGTGCGCATGCCGTGCCCGCGACCCCGTTCACGCCCCGTCGAACGGTGGGACTTCGGGTAGTCGGTGCAGCCCGGGCACGATCCGGTCGGGCGTGTAGTCCCAGGGATCAAACGGCTTGCCCTCATCGCGCTGCAGCCAGGCGGTGGCCAGGCCCGCGGCGCCGGCCCCGATCACGTCCCAGGCATTGCCCGAGACCAGCCAGGTCGCCCCGCGTTCACCGCCGCCGGCGTTCAAGAGGTGCTCATAGACCGCCGGGGCCGGTTTGTAGGTGCCGACGGTCTCGACGCTGAGGACGTCGTCCAGATGGGCGGCGAGACCCGCGTGGTCCAGCAGTGCCTCCAGGCTCTTCTCCGTACCATTGGAAAACGCCAGACAGCGGTGTCCGCGCGCGCGCAGTGCGGCGAGCGCCGGGGCGGCATCGCTGAATGCCGGCAGCCGGGTCCAGGCGGCGACCAGGTCCTCGCGGCCGCTGTCGGGGATATCGATACCCGTGAGCGCCAGGGCTCGATCGAGTGCGGCGCGGGTGACCCGATCGAACGGGCGGTACTGACCCATCGCCGCGCAGCGGAAGGCGTACTCGAGCTGGGAGCGCCGCCATTCGCCGACCAGTTCATCCGTGCGCTCGCCGGCGAAGGGGCGGAGCGGGTCGGCGATACCCGCCGGATCGACCAGGGTGGCGAAGACATCGAAGCCTATGACCTGCATGCGCGGCCTCCATTGTGGCGCGAGCGGCCACGGGCAACGGGTTGGGAGCCGCGATTGTTACAGCACCGCGCGCAGTTGCTCCAGCAGCCAGTCGATCTGCTCGCTGTCGATGACCAGCGGCGGCGCCAGCCGCAGCACCTGCTCCTTCGTCTCCTTGCAGAGCACGCCGCGGCGCATCAGGGCCTCGCAGAACGGGCGCGCGGGCCCGGTGGCTTCGGCGATCTCGATACCGATCAGCAGACCGCGGCCGCGGACCTCGACGATCCGGTCGCTGTCGATCGCCCTGAGGCCGGCCATCAGCCGTTCGCCCATCATGCGCGATCGCGCGGTCAGGTCCTCGTTGACGATCACGTCGAGCGCGGCCTCGCCGACCGCGCAGGCGAGCGGATTACCGCCGAAGGTGCTGCCGTGATCACCAGGCTGGAACACGCTCATGATGTCCTGCGAGGCCAGCGCGGCGGAGAGCGGGTAGACCCCGCCACCGAGCGCCTTGCCGACCGTCATGATGTCCGGCTCCGCACCCGGTTCATGGTGATGGCAGAACAGGTGGCCGGTACGGCCGAGACCGGTCTGGATCTCGTCGTCGATCATGAGGATACCGTGGCGGTCGCACAGTTCACGCACGGCGCGCAGCCAGCCGTCCGGCGGCAGTATGATGCCGCCCTCGCCCTGGATCGGTTCGATCAGCACCGCGACGGTGTGCTCGTTGACGGCTGCCTCCAGCGCGTCGATGTCGGCGAAAGGGATGTGCACGAAGCCCGGTGCGACCGGACCGAAATCATGGTGGTAGTGGTCGTCCGAGGACAGGCTGACGCCCATGATGGTACGGCCATGGAAATTGCGGTCGCAGCAGATGACCTCGGCCCTGCCGCGCGCGACACCCCTGCGCTCGTAACCCCACTTGCGGGCCAGCTTGACAGCGGTCTCCACCGCTTCCGCGCCGGTGTTCATCGGCAGGGCGACCTCCATCCCCGCGACATGACAGAGTTTCTCCAGGAAGGGACCGAGCCGGTCGTTGTGGAACGCGCGCGAGGTCAGCGTCAGGCGCTCGCACTGCTCGGCAACGGCACGCATGACGCGCGGATGGCGATGGCCCTGGTTGACCGCGGAGTAAGCGGCGAGGCAATCGAGATAGCGCCGACCGTCGACATCCTCGAGCCAGCAGCCCTCGCCGCGGGCGAGCACCACGGGAAGCGGTCCGTAGTTGTGCGCGCCGAAGGTCTCCGTCTGCCGGATGATCCGCTGCTGGCGGTCCGAAATCGTGTTTTCTTCCATTACGGCGTTCATAGCTATACCACCCTTGCGAGTATGGTCTCGCCCAAAAGGCTCTTGACGAGTTTGACCGCCAGTTCGGCGGTGCGGTTGTGGATGTCCAGGGCCGGGTTGACCTCGACCACGTCGAGCGAGCCGAGCAGGCCGCTGTCATGGATCATCTCCATGCACAGCTGCGCCTCACGCCAGCTCGGGCCGCCGAGCACCGGCGTGCCGACCCCCGGGGCGACATCCGGGTCGACGAAGTCCAGATCGAAGCTGACGTGCAGGTGGCCGCCGGTGCGGGCGACGGCTCCGAGTACCTGGTCCATGGCGGCGCGCATGCCGATCTCGTCGATCCGGCGCATGTCATGGATGACCAGCCCGCGTTCGACGATCCGGCGCTTCTCCACGCTGTCGACCGAACGGATGCCGAGCTGGTACACCTCAGCGGCATCGACCATCGGCGTCGCATGGCCGAGGTCAAGCAGGTCGCGATGGCCGTCGCCGCACAGGACCGCGACCGGCATGCCGTGGACGTTGCCCGAGGGGCTCGTCTCATGGGTGTTGAAATCCGCGTGCGCATCGAGCCAGAGCACGGACAGCGGCTGTTGGCGCCGCGCGCAGTGGCGTGCGACGGCGGCCACCGACCCGATCGACAGCGAGTGATCGCCGCCCAGCAGGATCGGCGTCTCGTCGGCGGCGAGTGACTTCGCGACGGCGTCGCGCGCGGCGCGACACCAGGCGAGCGTCTCCTCGAAATGGCGCCAGCCATCGACCGCCGGACGCGATGGATTGGTCGGGCCGGCGACGTTGCCGTGGTCGTGGACGCCGTAACCCATACGGGTCAGCGCGCTTTCCAGACCGGCCACGCGCAGTGCCTCCGGCCCGAGGTTGGCCCCGCGGGTGCCGGCGGCGACATCGCTCGGGGCACCGATCAGGCCCAGCGTCCGTGCCCCGGGCCCGCTCGGGAGCGGATCGTTGCGATGCGATGGTGCCGCGGGCATGCTCGTTCCCCGTGATGCCCGGCCGATCCATGCCGGCCGGACCCGATGACTGTGGCGCAAGCATGGCATCGAACGGCCCGAATAGGCCTGGAGATCAGGGGCGCGCGGCCGCAGAGTCTGCGGCGCTCCGGGGCCACGGCCGCAGGACCTGCGGTAACCGCGGTGCCAGGGGCATTGAGCGTATGAGTGACCGGATCAGACTGGATCGGACCGACATCGCGATCCTCGCGACGCTGCAGGGCGAGGCGCGGATCACGAATCACGACCTCGCGGAGCGCGTGCATCTGTCAGCGTCGTCCTGCCTGCAGCGTGTACGCAAACTGGAGAAAGCCGGGATCCTGCGCGCCTATAACGCCCGCATTGACCTGGAGCGGATCTGTCGCAGCGTGACCGTGATCGCGGAGGCCACGCTCAACAAACACGAAGAGGCCGAGTTTCGGCGTTTCGAACAGGCTGTCGATGCCATCCCCGAAGTGACCGAATGCCTCAAGGTCAGCGGCGAGTACGACTACATCCTGCGTTTCGTGTGCACGGATATGGCCCAGTACGACCGCCTGTCGGACCAGTTGCTCAACACCGGCCACGGCGGTGCCCGCCTGTCGAGTCACTTCGTGCTCACGCGCAGCAAGCACAGCGACGGCTACCCGCTCGAGTCGCTCCTGCAGTCCGCGCGAGACGAATGACGTAACCGAATCCGGGCTACTTGAGCGATGGGGCCGCGGATCCTGGCATCCACGGGGATTACATCCCTGACCGTGCATGGATACACAACGGTCACTACAATTGCGCGCCACCCGGATCCCCCTGGAGTATCCCCATGCAACTGCGCGATGCCGTCGCCGCCGATCTGCCGGCGATCCATGCCATCAACCAGGCCAACGTACCCGCTGTCGGGCGCATCAGCTTCGCGGAACTCGAATGGTATTTCGCCAAAGCGGCCGCCCTGCGTGTCGCCGAGGTCGATGGCGCGGTCGCCGGCTTCCTGCTGGCGCTGCGCCCGGGGCTTGACTATTCCAGCCCCAATTACGCCTGGTTCTCCGCGCGTTATCCGGACTTCTGGTACATCGATCGCCTCGCGGTGGGTGAGCAATGGCGTCGCCGCGGCATCGCCCGGGCCCTTTACGCGGATGCCGCGGCGTCCGCGCAGGCGGTGGCCGCGCCGCTGCTCGCCTGCGAGGTGAATCTGCGCCCGCGCAACGATGTCTCGCTCGCATTGCACGAGAGACAGGGCTTCGTCGAGGTCGGCCAACAGGACACCGACGGCGGCGACAAGACCGTCGTTATGCTCGTGCGGCACCTCACGGATGATGCGAATGCGTGATCGCAAGGGCCCACCGAATCAGGCGTTGTCCGGGGTTCCCGCCAAGGCCCCCGAGAAACGCCGGCTACTACAATACTTCGCGCCCGTGCCGAGACCCGCGGGCGCGGCCCGGTCAAAGGCACTTGCTTGACCGCTATCCCCGATTCACGAAGAATCAAACGCGCGCAGCCCGGGAGAAACGCAGATGACGGCAGCCCTGGAGGTGGAAGGCCTCCATAAGCGCTTCGGTGAGCTGGAGGTTCTCAAGGGGGTCGATCTCACCGCGGCATCGGGTGACGTGATCGCCGTGATCGGCGGCAGCGGCTCCGGCAAGAGCACGCTCCTGCGCTGCATCAACCTGCTCGAACTCCCGAATGCGGGTGCTATCCGCGTCGACGGCGAGGAACTGCGTCTCACGCCCCAGCGCGACGGCAGCCTCTATCCCGAAGACCGGCATCAGATTACGCGCCTGCGCGCGCAGCTCGGCTTCGTGTTCCAGAATTTCAATCTCTGGCCGCACATGCCGATCATCCGCAATATCACCGAGGGGCCGATCTACGTACTCGGCCTGTCAAAGGAAAAGGCGACGGCCCGGGCCGAGGATGTCCTGGCCAAGGTCGGTCTCGCGGACAAACGTGATGCATGGCCGAATCAGCTGTCGGGCGGCCAGCAGCAGCGCGCGGCGATCGCCCGCGCGCTTGCGATGGAACCGCGCGTGATGCTGTTCGACGAGCCGACCTCCGCGCTCGACCCGGAACTGGTCGGCGAGGTCCTCGGCGTGATGCGCAACCTGGCCGAAGAAGGCCGAACGATGGTCATCGTGACCCACGAGATGCGTTTCGCGCGCGACGTGTGCTCGGAAGTCGTATTCCTCGACTCCGGCCAGGTCGAAGAGCGGGGCGCGCCGGGGCAGGTGTTCACCAACCCGAGCTCAGCGCGACTGAGGCAGTTCCTTTCCAGCTATCTGGAAGTACCGGCGGCCCGTGACGCCGCCGAAGCCTGAGGGGGCACAACCATGAAGACTGCAATGAAGATGATGTTCGCCGGCGCGGTCGCCGCATTGACGATCAGCGGCCCGGCCGCCGCCGAGGATACGCTCCGGATCGGTACCGAGGGCGCGTACCCGCCGTTCAACCAGATCGGCCCGGATGGCGAGCTCGAGGGCTTCGATATCGATATCGCCAACGCCCTGTGTGAGGAAATGGACCGCAACTGCGAATTCGTGACCCAGGACTGGGATGGCATCATCCCCGGCCTGCTCGCGGACAAGTACGACGCCATCATCGCCTCGATGTCGATCACGCCGGAGCGCGACAAGGCGGTCGATTTCACCAAGCGCTATTACTCCAACAAGCTGCGCTTCGCGGCGAAGAAGTCCAGCGATATCAAGCCGACGAAGAAGAGCCTCGAAGGCAAGACCATCGGTGCCCAGCGCGCGACGATCTCCGCCCAGTGGCTTGAAGAGAACATGGGCGACATCGTCGAGATCAAGCGTTACGACACCCAGGAGAACGCCTTCCTCGAACTCGATTCGGGGCGCATCGACGCCGTGCTCGCCGATATGCTTGTCGCCTACGAGTGGCTCGACTCGGATGCCGGCAGCGACTACGAGTTCAAGGGCAAGGCGGTATACAGCGGCGACAAGATCGCGATCGCCGTCAAGGAAGGCAATAACGAACTCCGCAAGGAGTTCAACAAGGCCATCAAGGCGATCCGCAAGGACGGGACGTATCAGGAGATCAACGAGAAATACTTCCCGTTCGATATCTACTGATCGCCACCCGCCCGGGGCGGCCGGTATGATGCCGGCCGCTCCGGGCAACCTTTCGCGCCCATGATCGATCTCCACGGCTTCGGCAACCAGCTGCTGTCGGGTACGCTCGTTACCCTCGAGCTGGGGCTCGTGGGCATGGGCGCCGCCGTCCTGCTCGGCCTGATCTTCGCGCCGATGAAGATGGCGCCGCTGTGGCCGCTGCGGTGGATCGCCACGACCTATACCACCACGATCCGCGGGATCCCCGAATTGCTGGTGATCCTGCTCGTGTATTTCGGGGCCTCCCGGTTCGTCAACGGCATGGCCGATCTCGTCGGTTATGACGGGCGCATCGAGATCAGTCCGTTCATGTCCGGCGCCATCGCGCTGGGTTTCGCCTACGGTGCTTACGCCACGGAGATCTTCCGTGGTGCGCTGCGGGCGATCCCGAAGGGCCAGATCGAGGCGGCGCAGGCGATCGGGATGGGGCGCTGGATCACTTTCCGGCGCATCGTTCTGCCCCAGACCTGGCGGATCGCATTGCCCGCGCTCGGCAATCTTTTCCTCACGCTGCTCAAGGACACGGCGCTGGTATCCGTGATCGGGGTCGAGGACTTGACCCGCGAGGCGGCGATCGCCACCGGCTATACCAAGGAGCCGTTCACATTCTATTTCGCGGCGGCGGTCATGTATCTGCTGCTGACGGTCTTCTGCGTGATCGCCATCCATTATCTCGAGAAGATCGCCGGGCGCGGCTATGCGCGGGGTGACACATGAACTGGGACGTCATGTGGGACAGCCTTCCGGAACTGGCGGAGGGGGCGCTGCTGACGATCGAGCTGGTCGCGATCTCCGGCGTTCTGGGCCTGGCTTTGGCGGTACCGCTCGCGCTCGCACGCGTCGCCCGACCGCTGTGGCTCAGGGCGGGGCCGTTCGCGTATATCTTCGTTTTCCGCGGCACCCCGCTGCTGATCCAGATCTTTCTCGTTTATTACGGTGCCTCCCAGTTCGAGACGGTCCGTGAGAGCTTCCTCTGGCCGATCCTGCGAGAGGCCTACTGGTGCGCCATCATCGCCTTCACCCTGAATACCGCCGCCTACACCGCCGAGATCCTGCGGGGCGCTATCCAGGCGGTACCGGAGGGTGAGGTCGAGGCGGCCAAGGCGATCGGCATGGGGCGCTGGATGCGCCTGCGGCGCGTGGTTCTCCCGCGGGCGTTCCGGATCGCGCTGCCCGCGTATTCGAATGAGGTCATCCTCATGCTCAAAGGCAGCGCCCTTGCCAGCACCATCACGCTGCTCGATCTCACCGGCGTCGCCCGGACGCTGATCGCCAAGACCTACATGCCGATCGAACTGTTCCTCGCGGCGGGCCTGTTTTATCTCCTGATCACGGGGATCATCCTTCAGGGCTTTCGCCTCGTGGAGAAGCGGGTGCACGGCGTCGGGGAATAGTGGCGCGGCACCGCGATCACGCAACCCCGTAGCCCGGATGCAGGCGAAGCCGAAATCCGGGGGCTGGATACGGCGGGAATCGCCCGACCGCGGATATACGGCCCCGGATTCCGTTTCACTTCATCCGGGCTACGGTCCGCTGCGCTGCGCCGTGTCACGGGATACCCGGCCAATCACGCGAACGATCTCTCAGGTCCGCAGCCGGTATCCAGTACGGAAGATCCACGCCACCACGGCGAGTCCGACCGCGAGGAACGCGAGGATCATGAGCAGGCTCGCGGCGACACCGACATCGGTGGTCCCGTAGAAGCTCCAGCGGAACCCGCTGATCAGGTAGACGACCGGATTGAACAGCGTCACCGTCTGCCACAAGGGCGGCAGCATATCGATCGAATAGAACGTCCCGCCGAGGAAGGCGAGCGGCGTGATGACCAGCAGCGGGATGAACTGCAGGCGCTCGAAGGTGTCCGCCCAGATCCCGATAATGAAGCCGAGGAGACTGAACGACACGGCCGTCAGGACAAGGAAGACCAGCATCCAGACTGGATGCGCGATCTCCACGGGCACGAACAGCGCGGCGGTGCCGAGGATGATCAGCCCGAGGATGATCGACTTGGTCGCGGCCGCGCCGACGTAGCCCAGAACCGCCTCGGTGGACGAGATGGGCGCCGAGAGCAGCTCGTAGACCGTCCCCAGGAATCGGGGGAAATAGATCCCGAAGGCGGCGTTGGTGGTGCTCTGCGTGAGCACCATCAACATGATCAGGCCGGGTACGATATAGCTGCCGTAGTCGATGTTGTCGATCTGCTCGATCCGCGAGCCGATCGCGGCCCCGAAGACGACGAAATAGAGCGAGGTCGTGACCACCGGCGAGACGATGCTCTGAAACAGCGTGCGGCGGGTGCGCGCCATCTCGGAGAGGTAGATCGCGCGGACGGCGTGGATGTTCATCGCGAATCCTTTACCAGATCGACGAAGATGTCCTCGAGCGAGCTCTGGCTGGTGTGCAGGTCATGAAAGCGGATGCCGTGCGCGGCCAGATCATGCAGCAGGCCGGTGACGCCGGTACGCTCGCCCTGGGTGGCGAAGGTATAGACGAGCTCGCAGCCGTCCGCGCTCAGTTCCAGCCCGTGGCGGGCGAGCTCCGCCGGTACCGCTTCAAGCGGCTCCTGCAACTGCAGCTTCAACTGCTTGCGGCCGAGTTCCTGCATCAACTCGTCCTTTGCCTGCACGCGCACGAGGCGGCCGCCGTGGATGACGCCGACGCGGTCCGCCATCTCCTCCGCCTCCTCGATGTAGTGCGTGGTCAGGATCACCGTCACGCCGCCCTCGCGCAGTGAGCGAACGACCTCCCACATCTCGCGCCGCAGTTCGACATCGACGCCCGCGGTCGGCTCGTCCAGGAACAGCACGCGCGGTTCGTGCGCCAGCGCCTTGGCGATCAGGACCCGGCGTTTCATGCCGCCGGACAGCGTCATGATGGCGTTGTCGCGCTTGTCCCAGAGCGCGAGGTCGCGCAGAACCTTCTCGATGTGCGCCGGGTTCGGCGGCTTGCCGAACAGGCCACGGCTGAGGCTCACCGTGGCCCACACCGTCTCGAAGGTATCGGTGGCCAGTTCCTGGGGTACCAGCCCGACCATGCCCCGGGCCCGGCGCCAGTCGCGGACGATGTCGTGGCCATGCACCGCGACCTGGCCATCAGTCGGGTTGACGAGGCCACAGATGACGCCGATCAGCGTTGTCTTGCCGGCGCCGTTGGGGCCGAGCAGGGCGAAGATCTCGCCGCGCTCGATCTCCAGACGGACGTCCTGCAGCGCCCGGTGCCCCGAGTCGTAGACCTTGTCGAGGCCTTCGACGGTCACCGCTGGTGGGCCGGCTGCCGGGTTCCGGCGCGCGCCAGCGGATACCGCGGCCGGGGTTTCGGGGCGTGCGCGGTGCTGCGGATCGGTGCTGGCGCGGTTTTCCATGATGGTCCGTTTCTCCCCGGGGACTGTAAGACTGTGGACGACGTTCGCCCGTGCGTATCCGCAACCGTTCGTCCCGACTCGCGTAAAAGGATGATGGGGCATCTCCGCCGGCGGGACCATGGATGTCGCTGCAATGGCCCGCGAGCGCGTTACGCAGCCGTAACCGGTGGTTCAAGCCGGCTCCATGTCGCGGGTGCAATATCTGCCCCGCGCCCGATGCAGGGGTGCGATCGCAGGCGCCCGGAGGTCAATTATGGGTAACCGCAGGCAAAGTTGCAGCACAAGGGTGACGAATACGATGGTAGCGGGCGCGCTGGTACTGGGCGGCAGTGGTGCGATCGCCGCGAGCCCCGAGCGTCTCTATCAGGACGAGATCGCCGATGAGGCGACCACCGTCGAAGCGGATGATCTCAGCGACGACGATCTGCACGGCTTCATCGAGGCCGCGTACGAGATCCAGTCGATCCGGGCCGAGTATGCCGACAGGATCAGTGAAGCGGAACCGGAGAAACGTGCGAAACTCCAGGCCGAGGCCGCCGAGAAGATGGCCGAGGCGATCGAGGATCAGGGGCTGGATATCAGCGAATATCGCGAAATCGGCTACCTGCTCGAGAACGACGACGATCTGCCGGATCGGCTGGATCAGGTAGCAGCTTCAAAGCGCTGATTTCGAAGGTCCGGGCGGGGAGACGACCCGGAGTGCTCACCGCCGCCGAGCGCAAGGGCTGTGAGGACCGCTGTGCCCGGCCGACCATCGGCCGGGCCGGGGGTCAGTCCTCCAGTGCGATCTCTTCGGCCGGTTGGCTAAGATCGGAGAAGTCGTCCCAGCCGATCTCTACGATGTCGCCGATCTCAAGGTCCTCGGTGCCGTCGATTCCGCCACTGGAATCGTCTTCGGGCACGTCGATCGGCTGGAGGCCGAGCAGCATCACGCGATCGTTGAGGTCATCCACGTCTTCCAGCGGACCGCTGATCACCACGGCGTTGTCCCGGTCTTCGCGCTCCAGGTGCGTCGCGACCACGGAGTCACCCGCGACGTAGCCCTCGATCTCCAGCCGGTCGCCCGGCGCGATGTCGCGGATGCCGAAGGGCTCAAGGTCGTCGCGGATGCGCGTCTTGTCGTTCACCTCGACTGTCAATGCGCAGGTGTTCTTCGAACTCGGCGACAACCAATCTGTCGGCCCCGCGGGAAACGCTACGCGGTCGCTTGTACCATAGCCCGGGGCGAGCGAAGCAAAACGCAGCGCGGAGCGTCGGGCATCGTCACTCCGCTGGTATTCCGCTCCGCTTCCTCCCGGATTAAATAACTGGCTCGACCCGACTCAGTCTTCGTTTTCGATATCCTCGATCGGCATCGGTTGCACGAAGGAGGTTAAAGGGTCCCATTCCATTTTTACCGTATGGCCGGGCTCGATTGTATCGAAGTCGAATTCCAGGCCGGCGGTATCAAACGTCATCCCGAGCACCTCTATGAAAGGGTCATTCTCCGAGTCGACCAAGCCCTCAAGTTCTATCATTTCGTCGTCGTCGGGCGTGAACCGCTCGATCTTGAGCGCTGTCACCTTGCCTTCGCCGTCTTCGAACGCGTCCAGCTCGACCCAGTCGCCCGCGATCAGGTCGGCTACAGAGAAGTTCTCCACCCGGTTGGTGTCGCGCTTGTCTCTGAGCCGGGTCTTGTCGGTGACGTCGACCGTCAGGTTGAAATTGCTGCCGTCGTGGAAGAACTCAACGGGACCGCCAGCCTGCGGGGTGTTGGCGACCCGGGCGACAACCTCGACGTTGTCCTCCAGTTCGACCTCGACGCGGTCGGCGATCAACGTGCCAGACGCGTCGAAAGTGCCCTCCACCTCGATCTCGGCGTCCTTCCTGAACGTTGTCTCAGTCCCGCTCTCATCCACGATTCTCGCGTTGCTCGCGTCCACGGTGATGCCGTTGACGTCGAAGTCCGATTCGCCGGCGAATCGGTCCACGATCCCCTCGAGCTCGATATCCGTGCCCGCCTCGACCAGGTCCGGCAGTTCCTCGATCGGCGCATCCGCGTTGAATTGGTCGCTGTCCGGATTGTAGTTACCCCGGACCAGCACGCGATCGCCTTCGTCGGGCCCGCTATTCGAATTGATCTTCAGGCCATTGATCTGGAACGACGTACTGCCGCTGCTGGTCACCCGGCCGACGATCTGGTCGTCCGTTTCCGCAGGGGCCAGTTCGAGGTGGGTCGCAACCAGGCGGCCCTGGCTGTCCCGGAACCCGCTGACCAGCACGCGGTCGCCGGCCGCGATCGTGTCGCGGTCGGGGCTGTCGAAGCCGTTGAGCACGGTTCTGGCGGTGATCACGACCGTCTGCTGCAGGACCCTGAGCGTGCCCACCGACTCGCCCGGCGGGATTGTATTCCCGTCCACCTCGCCGATCAGGTCGGCTTCGAAGCGTACGGTGTCGGAAACGCCCTCGTCGAGGTCGCCGTCCACGCGCACGACGTAACCGACCTTGAGCGCGCTTCTCATCGCATCGTCACCATTGACCGTGATCTCGGCCGACTCGATGTCGAAAGTCGTGCCATTGACGACAATGCTGCCGATGGCGGAGATGCTGCCGCTGCTGATGCCGGTCCCGCCGATGCCGCCGTCAGCGACGCTGCTGCCGCCACCGCCGCCGCCACAGGCGGAGATCACTGAAGCGAGAAGGGCGCTGGCCAGAATGTGGATGATGCGTTTCATGATTCGCCTCTGTCGTCGCGCCCGTCCGCCTCGTCGGTGTCGGGCCGTTCCTCGAACTGGTGTATACCGACGCCGAGCCGCACGCGGCCGGTGCCATTCATGTCGGGGTTGCGGTCGCGATCGCGCGCGGCAAGCCACCGATCCAGCTCCTCGAGCAGATCCTGGCTGCGGCGTCCGGCGTAATCGCGGAATTCCTCTACGTACTCCTCGGGCACGTTGTCGTAGCTGACCTTGCGCTGGAAGCGGGCCTCTTGCGGATCGCATTCGAGATTGTGCTCGATCGTGGCGATGAGGTCGCGCGTGTCGGCGCCGAGGATGGTGAGTTTCTGGGCCGTGTCCTGGGCGGGGACGTAGCCGTGGCGGATCAACCGCACCGTGCCGTCTGCCGTGCGACTGACGGAGCCCACGCGCTCGAGTTCGTCGAGCACTGCGCGTGCCGGCATGTCACCGCTGTAGCGCTGCACGAGCGCCGGGAATGCAGCCGGATCCTCGATCGCGAGGGGCGCCGGTTCGCCGTCTTCATCCTGGAACCCGGGGTCCCGCAGCCAACCTGTCAGCACCCGTGCGGCCCGGTTGTAGCGCTCGTCGAGGGCATCCGGCGCGTCGGCCTCGAGCCGGCGCAGGCGGGCGACCTCCTTGCGGTGCAGGCCGGTCAGCACGGCGATGCGGGACGTGGTCTGTTTGCGGCCGGGCACGGTGAAGTCGCGTTCGGCCACGGTGACATAGACCTGCTTGAGCAGGTCGGCGAAGCTGCCGTAGGAAATCCCGTGGCGCAGAAGGATGCGCACCAGCGGTGTGAGCAGACGGGCGAGTGCCCGCGCGATGATGTCGGGTTTTCCGGGCATGCGGATTCTCGGGGCCGGTGGTGGACCGGGTGCCGGCGCTCTCGCCGGCACCCGGTGTTCCCGTCAGTCGTTCTCGAACTCGTCTTCGTCCTCGATCGACAGTTCCTTAACCAGATCGTCGGTTCCGGTGAAGCCATCTTCGTCCCACTTGGCCTCCACCACCGTGGCGTTGAGCACGATTCGGTCGAAAAAGGCGCCGCGGGTCAGGGGCTGGTCATCGCCACCCTCGAATCGGGTTGAGCCGTCGCTCTTAACGTCGATGCCGAGCAGTGTCAGCGTACCAGCGTCTGCGGCGAACGCGGACACAGTGCCACGCAGCTCGCGGTCCTGGTCGGCATCGTCCACCTCAATCTCGTGGGCGATGACGGTCACGGATCCGCTGCCGTTCGGGTTCGGCGCAATGCGGCCCTCGATCTCGAGGAAGTCGTCCTCGGTGAGATCGTCCAGCCCGGCGAGTAGCTCGTCGTCGAACGAGTTATCGAACTCGACGTCGTCGGCGGCCAGTCGGACAGTGACGCCGAGCACGGTCAGCGTGCCCTCGGAGGCGTTGATTCCACTGGCAGTACCCGAGATGCGCGCGCTGTTGTCGTCGAACTTGACCTTGGTCGCCCGGATTGATCCGTCGTCGCGGACCACACCCTCGACCTCGACCCGCAGGCCGATGACGAGATCGCTCGCCGAGCCGAAGCGGAACTCGGCATTGCCGTAACTTACCAGCCGGTCGCCGCCGATCTCGAAGGTGTTGTTGTCCTGATCGACGTCGGTGACGATACGCTCCAGCTCGATCTCGGCACCGACCACGTTGCCGGCGTTGTCCTCGCGCTCGACCTTGGTTGCCTGCAGCTGGTCGCCGGAGTTGGCGACGTAGTCCCTGTTCGCGTCCTCGACCTCGACCACCAGGTCGTTCCACTCGCCGCTGGGCAGCTCGTCGAGGGTCGCGGGCAGGATTCCGTAGTTGATTACCAAGCCACCGATCTCGAATGTCCGGGCGCCGGTGTCGTGGTTGGTCACCTTGCCGGTGAGCTTGAATTCGTCGTTGTCCGAGGTGGCCGTGCTCTCCTTCTCGATGTGCGTGGCCCGGATGGCGCCGCTGTTGTCGCGCAGCCCAGACACCTCGACCACGTCTTTCGGCGCCAGGCTTCCCAGATCACTGGCGGGGCTGTCGTCGAAGACGGTATCGGGCCCCGTCACCACCGTCTGGCCCATCACGGTGAGCCGGGGCGAATTGATGCTGTCGATCGGCCCACGGACCGTCTCATCGACCTCGATGCGCCGGCCGTCGTCGTCCTCATCGACCCGCACCTGCTTGCCGATCTCCTCGACCTCGGCTCTGTCGATCTCTTTGCCGTCCTGCTCGATCTCGACCTCGGGACCCTCCGTCTCGATGTGACGCCCATTGACGACGATGCTGCCCAGGGCCGTGACCGTACCGCTTGTTACGCTGCTGCCGTCGCTGGTGCTGCCGGAATTGCTACCGCCGCCACCGCCACCGCCGCAAGCCGTGATCGTCGCCGCGGCGAGGGCCGTCAGCAGGGCGATGCGTGTCGTGTTTTTGCGCTTCCTGGTCATCGTACGTACTCCAGATCGTTGGGGTCACCCGGATGGGCGACGCTCCATATGTGGGAAGCAGTTCCCACGAAGAAGAAAACTTCGCGAGTTCGAGTCATTAATCGCGTGTACCGGCATGCGGCTGTGATCCTCGGTGACCTCACTGGACCGGCACCGGTTTATCCAGCAGGAAGCCCTGCACCGCATCGACACCGAGGCGTTCGCACAGCGCCCGGGCAGCCTGGCTTTCCACGCCCTCGGCGACTACAGAAGCACCCACGGCGTGGGCGCGTGCGAGATAGCCCGTCAATTCCGCTTCGGCCCGTGATGCATCTTGGCGCTGGTCCTGGGCCGCTTGTGCTATCAGGCGGCCGGACAGCTTCACCCAGTCGGGGCGCAATTCCTCGAACAGCGCCAGAACATGCTGTCCGTCCGGATCCCCGACATCGTCCAGGGATACCTGGACACCGAGCTTCTTGAGTGCGGAGGCCGCACTTGCAAGCAGGTCAGGGTGATCCGGAGTACCGCGTTCGGTGAGCTCTACAACCAGTGCGGCACCCCGGCCACCGGTCTCCAGCGCGTGCTCGAGTCCGCGCCACCAGGCGCTGCTGCCCAGCGAGCGAATCGAGCAGTTGCACGAGATGGCCACTTGGGCGTCAGACGTGTGCACAGCACCCGCGAGCCGTCCCGCGGCCGCCAGCGCGCCAATGTCGACGGTGGTAATCTCGTGCTGGTCCTCGATCTCGGCGAACCAGACCTCTCGCGCGGCGCTGTCGGTGCGCCCGAACGGGCGGGCCAGGATTTCGTACCCACAGATTTGATCGTCCGACAGGCGGCGTATCGGCTGCTGCACGAAACGCAGGCAGTCGGCGGTTCTGTCGAAGGCCGGCGTTGCCATCGGTCGCCAGCGGGATCCGTCGACAGTCTCAAGCAAGCCGCGTGAAGGGACACGGTGGTCAGCCCGGCCAGCGGCAACGCCGGCGAGGTCGAAGGCAAAGGGAATCGCACAACTCTGTGGCATGACCGTGTCTCCTTGAGGGATCGATTGCCGTTTTAATCTGCGCTAAATTGGGAAAATAGTCCCAAAAATTCAAGGTGTCAAGTTGCTGAAATGGGAAAAGCGCAGCGGCGTGGTCAAACAACAGGCAGGCGCGCCCGTGTCGACGGCTTGCAGTGCGGCAGGTTTGATTGAGGGGAATGACTTCGGGGACGAGTCCGTGACTTGAACAGGCCAGCCCAATCGTGAGCCGGAGAACCAGCCTCGAAGCGCAGCGACCGCCTTTGCGCAACCGGCGGCCGCTATGATCGATTTTGAAACAGGAGCAGGTCACGCATTTCATGACCCGAATGAAGGATGGATAACGGCGTGTATGGCCCGTGACTGCCGGCATTGCGCGGTGAATTGCCCCGGGTCCGTATTCACTGTCGCGGACCGCGCAAAACCGGCCTACATATTACCGTGCGGGTTGAGTACCCAGGCCGGCATTGCGCTCGAAGCGGTGAGTCACGGCAAGGGGCGGTCGCTATCGGGGGAGATCGATGTTACATTGCGGATAAATCGATTGCGTGCAATTGGAAGTCGGTTGGTATCGACACATGATTCCACAGGAGGTCGAGCATGAGTGATCCCGTATTCCTGATTACCGGGGCATCGAGTGGTATCGGTGCCGCGACGGCACGGCGCGCCGCGGGCGCGGGGTATCGGGTGGCGCTCGTCGCTCGTTCACGCGACAAACTGACGGCGCTCGTCGATGAGCTGGGCGGCCCCGATCGCGCGGTCGCCATCGAATGCGATGTCACCGACAGCGATGCGCAGGCCGCGATGATCCAGCGCGTGCTCGATACCTTCGGGCGCATCGATGTGGTCTTCGCCAACGCCGGCCGGGGCGGCTCGCCGGGCGGTTTTTCCGGTGCCGACCCCGAGGTCTGGCGCGACATGATCCTCACCAACGTCTATGGGGCCGGGCTCACGCTCCGGCACTCTCTCGAAGCGGTCAAGGCGGCGCGCGGACACGTCCTGCTGATGGGGTCGGCGGCCGGCCGCGGGACGATCGCCGGGTCCATGTACGGCGCCAGCAAATGGGCCGTCACGGGCATGGCCTACAACCTGCGCGAGGAGATGCGCGGTACGGGCGTTCGAGTCACCGTGCTGGAACCCGGCATGGTCAATACGCCGTTCTTCGACCAACCGCCCGAGCAGGCGATGGAACCGGAGGACATCGCCGCGGCGGCGCTATACGCCGTATCCCAGCCGGCGCGCGTCGACGTCAATGAAATCCTCGTGCGGCCGACCCCGCCCATTGACGATTAGCCGATCCATTACCCTTTTCCGTTGGCGGACATCCGGCCTGGGATCAGGCGCGAACGAGGCCCCGGTCGCGTCTTGACCATCAACGTATGCGGGCCGGTGCCCGTGCCGGTCCGGCATGCAGTGCGGAACAAACCAGAAAAATGCCGGAGAAACCATGACCAGCCCAAACCTTGTCCGTTTGACCTATGCCAGCACCTCGGCCTCGGCCTCGGCCCGGCGGGGCGGTGGCACGGCCGTCGATCCGGAAATCGGCCGGATCCTGCAGGCCTGCAAGACCAATAATCCGAAAAGGGAGATCGGCGGTGTGCTCCATTACGGTCATGGTTACTTCCTGCAGGTCCTTGAGGGGCCGGAGGAGGAGGTGGATGCGCTGTATCAGAAGATCAGCAGCGACTCGCGCCATCAGGATGTGCGGACACTCGATGAGCGCCAGGTCGAAGAGCGGCGTTTCCCGGACTGGTCAATGAAGTACGTGCCGATGGAATCGGATATCGAGCGCGTGCTCAAGCGCCACCGGATGTCCGCCTTCGATCCTTATCGCTTCGATCTGGATATGATCGAAGAGGTCATCGAGGTCCTCGTCGGGACCGATGCCCCGGGCCAGCAACCCGACCAGGACTACGGCCGTGGGATCAGCGGTTTGTTCAAGCGTCTGTTCGGCGGCCGCGAGAAGCGTTGACGCCGGCACACCGGCGCATGTTCCCGGATTCCGTTTCACTGCATCCGGGCTACGGGAGCAGGCTCGCCCCCCGGTAGCCCGGATGCAGGCGTAAGCCGGAACCCGGGGCAGGTCACCACACGGCGCTGAACACGCGCGTTCATTCCGGGTAACGCCGCATCAGCGCGTTCAGGCGCTCCAGGATCACCTCGCGTTCGTGCTCCAGCAGCCGCAGCAGATCGCGTCGGTTCCAGAGGAATGTGCGCACGAGGATGCGTTCGCGGTAGAGCAGCAGGGCGCGCCGATAGCCGAGGGCGACGATCCCGGTCGGTGGCAGCAGGGCGATGTAGGCGAGTGTGGTCAGGGCGGTGAAGTCGGTCATACGCCACATCCAGATCCCGATGCCCGTATAGGTCGCCAGAAAGCTCACCACCCCGACCCCGAACCACGCGAACGCCCGGATGGCTTCATCGTGGAACAGGCGGCCGATGCGATGGGTGATGATATACGGGGCGATGTTATGAATGGCACCGAACAGCGCCAACGGCGCCGCGGCGATCGCGTAGGCCGTCATGCGCAGGCGCGGCAAGCGCTCGCGCAGCGGCTGTTCGGGATCCGTCGACAGCGCGTGGCGCAGCTGCGTCTGGTGCATGTGGTCGCGGTAGCGTTCGACCTGTTTGCGCAACGCGGCGACCGCGGCGGGTTCGGCGCCCTGGGCGCGGGTGAGCGCGCGGTTGATGCGCTGGCGGCTGAAAACCCGTTCCTCCAGCGCACGGCGGCTGGCGCCCGAACTGCGCTGGTACCAGCTCCAGAGCCAGCGTTTGAAAAACGGTTCCCGGGGGCACTCCGCTGCGGTTTGCCGATTGCCGGGATGGCGTTCGTCATGTGAGCGCTGGGCGGCCAGCGCGGTGAGTTCCGCCGCCAGTTTGCTCAGCTTGCGGTCCTCGCTGTGCAGTGTCTGGCGTCGCAGCGCCTGTTGCATGTCATCGGTGAGGCGCCGGATGGCCGCTTCCGGGTCGGTCCGGTACTGCGCGGCGTAGGCATCGACCTTTATCTGGCTGGCGAAGCCCAGCATCACGGCACTCATCAGGAAATCGTGGTTCTCGTAGGTGATCCCGACCGGCGCGATCCGCAGCCCGAGTTGCCAGCCGTGGCGCGACTCGGCGGCCAGGGCGATCCGCGCGGCGCCGGTGCGCAGTGGGCCGACCTGCCCCGTGGGTGAGTTTTGGCCTTCCGGAAAGATACCCACGCAGCCGCCCGTGTCCAGCAGATCGTGAACGCGGGCGAACACCTCGGTGTTGCGCGTTGCGTGGTCCGTGCTTTCGTGGGCGCGGTACACCGGTATGGCGCCAAGCTGGCGGAACAGCGATGCCGCGACCGGCCAGCGGAACAGCCCGCTGCGCGCGAGATAGTGGATCGGGCGCGGCACATGCGTGGCCAGCAGGATCGAATCGAGGATCGATCCGGGATGGTTCGCCGCAACGATCAGGGGGCCATGTTGCGGTACCCGCTCCTGCCCGGCCGCGTGCACATCCACAAAGTACAGGCGGTTCACCACACGGAAGAAGCGGATCAGTCCGTTGTAGAGTTTCATGGCGCTCCACATGGCGGATTGCCGGCTTACGGTGCCACGTCTGGCCGTCGCAGGCACATGCGCGGGCTTTTCGGGTCGAGGGGCCGGTCACGGGGTCATCTGGTGCTGTTCGAGGGCGGGCGTCAATTCCCGGCGGTACGTGCCTGCGTATCCGGGGTGCGTATCCTGGACTTGAAATCAATAATGACCAGTAGCTCCCTGCCGGAGGATTGACCCTGACGGAAACCGGTCGGGTATCGCTGGCGTTCAAGCCGGCACGCGCCCCGATCCCTGCCCGTAGGTTGGGTTGACGAAGGAAACCCAACGCTAAGCGGTTGGCCCATCCGCGTCCCGCTGGCTGGGCGAAGGTGTATCATCACGCCGTACCAGTGCTTACGGAACCGGACGGGTGAAAAACGCGAGCCAGACCCCGATCCTTCCATCACTCGCCGTCCTGCGCTGTTTCGAGGCGGCCGCACGGCGCGAGAGCTTCACGCTCGCGGCCGAGGAACTGCATCTTACCCAGAGCGCGGTCAGCCGCCAGGTGCGTGAACTCGAGCAGACGCTCGGTTTCCCGCTGTTCCGGAGAGTCGGCCGCCGGGTCGTGCTGAGCGATGCCGGCCGCCGCTTCGCCGACGAGCTCGGTACCGATCTCGAACGCCTGCGCCAGACCGTCTACCAGACCATCGCCGCCGGCGACCAGCGCCGGGCGCTGCGCATCGCCTCCCTGCCGACGTTCGCCAACCGCTGGCTGATCCCGCGGCTGGAACAGTTCGAGGCGACCAATCCGGATATCGTCGTCAGCATCGGGACCTGCCTGGAACCGTTCGACTTCCACCGCGAGCGTTTCGATCTGGCGATCCATTTCGGCAGCGAGGACTGGCCGGATACGCGCATGGTTCGTTTGTGTGATGAAGAGGTCGTTGCCGTCGCCGCACCGCGATTCGTCGAACGCCATGGATTGACCGGGCCCGCCGATCTGGACTCGGCCCCGTTGCTGCACCTCGACTCCCGCCCGCACGCCTGGCGCGAATGGTTCCGCGCCGCCGGTCTCCGCAATGAGCCCGTTCTGCGCGGCAAGTGGTTCGACCAGTTCTCGATGATCATCACCGCCGCCGTGGCCTCGCTGGGTGCCGCATTGCTGCCCGCCTATCTGATCGAGGAAGAGCTCCATAGCGGCCGCCTCGTGCGCGTCGGTGACACGGCCATGCGTACCGACAAGTGCTACTACATCGTCACGCCAGCCGGGGTGGAGGACGAACTCTGCCGCCGCTTCACCGACTGGATCCGCGCCGAGGTTTCCCCGATCACGCCGGCGTAATCCGCTGCCCGGGGAGGGGGTTTCGCCAGGGTGCGGAGGGCGCCAGGGGACGCAAAGAGAGCGAAGGGCCGGTAGGAGCGAGCTTGCTCGCGAACCGATGTCCGAATCCACCGGATCCCGGCTCGTCGATTCGGGACCAATGGCCGTATCGCTACCCGTGCGCCGCCCGACCGCTATGAACCGGCCAGGCCAGTACTATTGGAGAGTGGTTCGCGGCCAAGGCCGCTCCTGCAGCTTTTCTTCGCGTCCCCTGGGGCCCTTTGCGCCTTGGCGAGAACCCCGGACAATGCCGGATTAGCTCGACAGATATTTTTCCAGCCATTATCGGCTCACGAGCCGATCCGTAAATTTTATGCACTGATACGTTCATAAAGAATGATAGAAAGTCGTGTATCGGCAGGCTACGATTCAAACCTTGACGGCCATCAGGATTCGGACGGACACCATGTCGCAGAACGGTTTTACCGCTACCAGTAACCTCCGCGCGCGTTTCTGCGCCGCCATGTCGCGGATGTACCGGAATGAGGTGCCGGCATACGGCACGCTGATCGAGCTGGTCAACGGGATCAATGCCGCCGCGCTGGAAAGCGACCCGGCGCTCGCGGGTGAGCTCGATGCCACCGACGGCGTCGATCGGATTTCGGAAGAGCGCCACGGCGCCATCCGTGTCGGCACCGCGGAAGAGTTGGCTACCATGCGGCGCATCTTCGCCGTCATGGGTATGCATCCGGTTGGCTATTACGACCTGACCGCCGCCGGCATCCCGGTGCACTCGACCGCGTTCCGGCCGCTCGATCCGGCGGCGCTCGCTGCCAACCCGTTCCGGGTGTTCACCTCGCTCCTGCGGATTGATCTGATCGACGACCCTGATCTGCGCGCCGAGGCCGAGGCGATCCTGGCGCGGCGCCGGATTTTTACCGACGATGCCCTGCGGCTGATGGAGCAGGCCGAACGCGAGGGTGGTCTGGGCGAGGAAGACGCGGCCGCGTTCATCGCAGCGGTGCTCGAGACCTTCCGCTGGCATCCGCGTGCCTGTGTCGATCGGGATACGTACGACCGCCTGCACGACGCACACCGTCTGATCGCCGACGTGGTCTCCTTCCGTGGCCCGCATATCAATCATCTGACCCCGCGCACGCTCGACATCGACGCCGCCCAGGCGGCCATGCCCGGGCACGGCATCACGCCCAAGGCGGTGGTCGAGGGACCGCCGAAACGGCGCTGCCCGATCCTCCTGCGCCAGACCTCGTTCAAGGCGCTGGAGGAGCCGGTCGGGTTCCCGGACGGGAAGGGCGGGGTCGTCAAGGGCCACCACACCGCGCGCTTCGGCGAGATCGAGCAGCGCGGCGCCGCCCTGACGCCGCAGGGCCGCGCGCGCTACGATGAATTGCTGGCTGCTGCCCGGGCCGGTGTGCCCCCCGCGGCCGATGGTTCGAACGCGCAGGCCTACATGGACCATCTCGGACACACGTTCGCGGACTTCCCGGATGATCACGCGACCCTCCGCGCCAGGGGGCTGGCGTACTTCCATTACTCGCTCACCGGGGCCGGTGAAACAGCCGCGGCTGCGGGCGGGTTCGAGGTCGAGGGCGGGATCGACGACCTGATCGAGCGCGGGCTCGTCCGCTTCGACCCGATCGTCTATGAAGACTTCCTGCCGGTCAGCGCCGCAGGCATCTTTCAGTCCAATCTCGGCGACGGTGCCGGGCCCACCATCGCGGCCGACGCCAACCGGGCGGCCTTCGAGGCGGCGCTGGGCGCCGCGCCGGCCGATGAGTTCGCGCTCTACGCGGAGCGCGAGGCGGCGTCGATCCGCACCTGCCTGTATCGACTGCGGCCGGCCGGACGACGCAGCGCCCCGGCCGGCTGATGGCCCCGATACCCCGCGAACTGGTGGACCTGCTCGGCGCCGACGCGATCGCGGCGGCCGATGTGGATCTTTCCGCCTGGGAGGCTGGCGTGCGCGGCGACAGCGGCGGCGCCGCCTTCGTCATGCGCCCGACGGACACCGACGCCGTCGCGGCCGCCATCGCCTGCTGCGTGCGCCATGGCATCCCGTTCATACCGCAATCCGGCAATACCGGGCTGGTCGGCGGCTCGACGCCCGATACCTCGGGTGATCAGGCGGTGCTCAGCCTGGAGCGCCTGAACCGTATCTGCGAAATCGACGTCGACAACCGTTCGGTGCGCGTCGGCGCCGGTGTGCGCCTGTCCGAACTGAACGCCCGGCTGGAAATCGAGGGGCTCTGCTTCCCCGTCGATCTGGGTGCCGACCCGATGATCGGGGGTATGGTGTCGACCAACACCGGTGGTGCGCGCTTTCTGCGCTACGGCGATGTCCGCGCCAACACGCTCGGGCTGACGGTGGTGCTGCCGGACGCCGATGGCACGGTGCTGCGCCTGGATCGGGCCCTGCGCAAGGACAACACGGGCCCGGACTGGAAGCAGCTGTTCATCGGCACGAGCGGTGCATTCGGCATCGTGACCGAATGCGTGCTGAACGTGGAGCCGCTGCCGCGCGAGCGCGCCACGGCGGTACTGGTGCCGCGTGACGAGGCGGCGATCTTCGATCTGCTGCGCCGGCTAGAGACCCGCCTCGGCGCCGATCTGAGCGCGTTCGAATTCATGTCTGGCAATGCCATGCGCCATGCACTCGTCCATGCGCCTTCGGTACGCAATCCCTTCTCCGACGAGGCGATCCCGCCGATCGCGCTGCTGGTCGAGATCGCCCGCACGGCGCCGACCGGCGAGGGCGAGGTGACGCTCGCCGCGATGCTTGAGCGGACGCTCGCGGACCTCTGGGAGGACGCGGACGAGCCGTTGGCGGATGCCCGGTTCGGACCACCGGAAGAACTCTGGCCGCTGCGCCATGCCCTGTCCGAGGGCGTGAAAAACGCCGGGCGGCTGTTTGCCTTCGACCTCGCCTTCGCCCGGACCGATGTCACGCGCTTCCGGGCGTCGATGACGCAACGGCTGGCGGATGAGTGGCCGGAACTGGAGGTTTGCGATTTCGGCCACGTCGGCGACGGCGGTATTCACTTCAATCTGGTCTGCCACGATCTTGAGCGTTGCCAAAGCGAAGGCTACGAGCGGGCGCTTCGCGACTCGATCGTGCAGCACGCGGTGGAGGATTTCGGCGGCAGCTTCAGCGGCGAGCACGCCATCGGCCGCGCCAACCAGCGCTACTACGATCGCTATACCCCGGACGCACTGAAGACGCTGACGGACCGATTCACCGCGGCGCTTGGCATTGCGGAGACGGGTGCCGCCCGCTTCGGCCACGGACACGACAACGACTGAAGGTACTGGAGCAATACCATGGATATCCGCGCGGAGACACGCGAAGCAATGACCCGGATGGGCGTCGAGGAATCGGCATTCACCGGCGGCGATCTCGATGTCGTCTCGCCCTGCACCGGCACCGTGGTCGGTTCGGTCCCCCAGCACGACGCCGATGCCGCGGCCAGCGCGATCGAGCGCGCCCATGAGGCCTTCCTTGAATGGCGCATGGTCCCGCCGCCGCAGCGTGGCGAGCTGGTGCGCCTGTATGGCGAGGAACTGCGCCGCCACAAGGACGATCTCGGGCGCATGGTCTCGATCGAGGCGGGCAAGATCCCGGCCGAGGGCGCCGGCGAGGTCCAGGAGATGATCGACATCTGCGATTTCGCGGTCGGCCAGTCGCGCATGCTCTACGGCAAGACCATCGCCAGCGAACGCCCCGGCCACCGCATGATGGAGACCTGGCATCCGCTCGGCGCTGTCGGGGTGATCACCGCGTTCAACTTCCCGCTGGCACCGTTGTGCTGGAACGCCGCGAACGCGCTGGTCTGCGGCGATCCGGTCGTGTGGAAGCCCTCGGAGAAGACGCCGCTGACCGCGCTCGCCTGTGAGGCGCTGTTCCGGCGCGCGGTCGCGCGCTTCGACGGCGACCTGCCCGAGGGCCTGCTGACCGTGCTCATCGGCGGACCGGAGGTCGGCAACACGCTGGTGGATCATCCGGGCATCCCGCTGGTGTCGGCAACCGGTTCCACGAACATGGGGCGTCAGGTCGGGCCACGGCTGGCGCAGCGTTTCGCGCGCCAGATCCTTGAGCTCGGCGGCAACAACGCCGGCATCGTCTGCCCCTCGGCGGACCTCGACATGACCCGGCGCGCGGTCGCCTTCGGCGCGATGGGCACGGCCGGGCAGCGCTGCACCACGCAGCGGCGGCTGATCGTGCATGAGGACATCTACGGGGATCTGGTCAACGGCCTGCGCAAGGCCTACGAGACCGTCACCATCGGCAACCCGCTGACCACGGATGCGCTCGTGGGGCCGCTCATCGACGGGCGCGCGTTCGAGTCCATGCAGACCGCGCTGGAAGAGGCAAAGGCCGCCGGCGGCAAGGTCACGGGCGGCGAGGCCGTCGATGTTGGCGAACCGGACGCGCATTACGTGCGCCCGGCGCTGGTCGAGATGCCGGAGCAGACCGAGGTCGTCAAACGCGAGACCTTCGCACCGATCCTCTACGTCATGAAGTACCGCGAGCTCGACGACGCGATCGCGATGCACAACGACGTCGGCGCCGGCCTGTCCGCCTCGATTTTTACCACGGACGTGCGTGAGGCCGAGCGCTTCATGGGCCCGGCCGGTTCGGACTGCGGCATCACCAACGTCAATATTGGCACCTCCGGCGCCGAGATCGGCGGCGCGTTCGGCGGCGAGAAGGAAACGGGCGGCGGCCGCGAATCCGGCTCCGATGCGTGGAAGCAGTACATGCGCCGGGCGACAAATACCGTCAACTACTCGACCGAGCTGCCGCTCGCGCAAGGGGTGTCGTTCGATATCGATTGAGGCGGCAGGCGGCAAGGGCCAAATGGCCAAGGGCCAAGGGCCAAGGGCCAAGGGCCAAGGGCCAAGGGCCAAGGGCTGAGGGTGCGTGGGCCGGCTTTTGCCGAAGGCAACAGCCGGCAGAACCGCCGATCGGTGTCGGCATGCCGCCGGACAGGGGAAGGTGTCAGATGACAGAGCACGGCGAAACCGACACGAACGATCCGTTCGCACGCGCATCGCGCCTGGGCGCCATCGAGGTTTCGGAGATCCTTGAGATCGGTGCCCGGGCGGCGCGCATGAACGCCGGGGGCGATGACGTCATCACGCTGGGGGCCGGTGAGCCGGATTTCCCGACGCCGGAACCGATCCGGGCGGCGGCGAAGGCGGCTATCGATCGGGGGGAGACGGGCTACACCCCGCTCGACGGCAAACCGGCATTGAAGCAGGCCGTGCGGGACAAGTTTCTGCGCGACAATGGTCTCGATTACGCGCTGGACGAGATCACGGTCGGGGCCGGTGCCAAGCAGATCCTGTTCAACGCGCTGATGGCCACGGTCGAGCCCGGCGACGAGGTCATCGTGCCGACCCCGTACTGGACCTCGTACGCGGACATCGTCCGCATCGCCGGCGGCGTGCCGGTATTCGTGCCGTGCCCGATGGAGACCGGATTCCGGCTCACCGCCGCGGCCCTGCAGTCGGCCCTGACCTCGCGGACCCGCTGGATCATTCTCAACTCGCCGTCGAATCCATCCGGGGCCGCCTACGCGCGCGAGGACTACCGCCCGATCCTCGACGTCCTGCTCGATGCACCGCGGGTGGGCCTGCTTGTCGACGACATGTACGAGCACATCGTCTACGATGACTTCGATTTCGTGACGCCTGCCCAGATGGAACCGCGCCTGCGCGAGCGCACGCTGACGGTCAACGGCGTGTCCAAGGCCTACGCGATGACCGGCTGGCGCATCGGCTACGCCGGCGGCCCCGTCCGTCTGATTCGCGCGCTGGCTGTGGTCCAGAGCCAGTCGACCTCGTGCCCGTCGTCGATCTCCCAGGCCGCGGCGGAGGCCGCGTTGAATGGCCCGCAAGGGGTCGTGCGCGAGCGCCGCGAGGTCTTCCGCCACCGCCGTGACCTGGTGGTCGATCGCCTCAACGCCATCCCGGGGATCGACTGTCCGCGCCCGCGGGGCGCTTTTTATACATTCGCCTCATGCGACGGCGTGCGCGGGAAAACGACCCCGGACGGCGACCGGATCGACGACGATGGCGACTTCTGCCGCTATCTGCTGGAACACGCGAAGGTCGCCGTGGTCCCTGGCCGGGCCTTCGGCCTGTCGCCGTACTTCCGTATCTCGTACGCTGCATCCGAACAGCATCTCGGGCGGGCGCTGGATCGAATCGAATCCGCGGTCGCCAGACTTTCCTGACCGTTGTCCCGGTCGCTAACGAGGGGGGGCGTCCATGTCGGCGTACGTCGAGCGCAACCTGTGGTGTGAAACCGCCGCGGAGTCCTTCGCGGGCGATCCGCTCGAGGGCGACCGCGTCGCCGATCTCGCGATCGTCGGCGGCGGCTTCACCGGCTGCTCGGCCGCGCTGCACGCCGCCGAGCAGGGCGTCGACGTGCGTCTGCTGGAGGCCGAGCGGGTGGGCCACGGCGGTTCCGGTCGCAACGTCGGCCTGGTCAACGCCGGCCTCTGGATGCCGCCCGACGACATCGGCGAACTACTGGGGCGCGAGGCCGGCGCGAAACTGAACCGCGCGCTCGCACGCGCCCCCGATCTCGTCTTCTCGCTGATCGAACGCCACGGCATCGACTGCCACGCCGCGCGCAACGGTACGCTGCACTGCGCGCACTCGAAGAAAGGGCTCCGCGAACTGCGCTCCCGCCTCGCGCAGCAGCTCTCACGCGACGCGCCGGTCGAGCTGTTGGATGCGGAGCACACGCGCGCCCGTACCGGTACCGGCGTCTTCCACGGGGCCCTGTTCGACGAGCGCGCCGGCACGATCGAGCCCTTCGCGTACTGCCAGGGGTTGGCACGCGCCGCCGTGGAGCAGGGCGCGCGCATCCACGAGTCCTCTCCGGTCACGTCGATCAGCCACGACGGCAACGCCTGGCATGTCCAGACCGCGACCGGCTCGGTGACGGCGCGGGCGCTGCTGCTGGCCACCAACGCCTATCACCAGCTTGATACCGATACCGGCATGGCCGAACCGGTGTTCACGCCGGTCCATTTCTTCCAGTTCGCGACCCGCCCATTGCCGCCCGAACGCCTGGAGTCGATACTCCCGGGCGGCGAGGGCTGCTGGGACACGGGTACCGTCATGTCGGCCTTCCGTCGCGATCACGAGGGCCGCCTGCTGGTCGGCAGCCTCGGCGCGCTCGATCACGCGGGCTCCTCCGTGCACCGCGGCTGGGCCCGGAAAAAGCTCGCCGCGCTGTTCCCCGACCTGAAGAGCGAGCCGCTGGAATACGCCTGGCACGGCCGCATCGCCATGACCGCCGATCATCTGCCGAAGATCGTGCGCCTCAACGACAATGGCCTCATGATCTTCGGCTACTCCGGCCGCGGCATCGGCCCGGGCACGCTGTTCGGCCAGACCGCCGCGGAGGCGATCGCCACGGGCAGCGAGGACGTCCTGCCACTTGCGGTCCTCGACAACTACAGCGAACGCAACACCGGCCTCCGCCGGCGCTTCTTCGAGGCCGGCGCGGTGGCCGATCATGCCGCCTGGATGGGGCGGCACCCGTTCGTCTGAATCAAAGGCGGGCCTCTGCGAGAACCTTTGTCCGAAAACGTCCATATCGATCCCAGCGGGTGACCACCGCGAAACCGAATCAATCGGCTGCGTCCCTGTCGCCGAATTGTCATCCGATCCCGGTACACTCCCGAGGCGCTTATACGCCCCGTTTGCGACAATGGAGCCCGTCGTTCATGACCATCGCCGTTTATCACAACCCCGACTGCGGCACCTCGCGCAATGTCCTGCGCATCATCGAGGCCGCCGGTATCCAGCCCGTGGTCATCGAGTATCTCGAGACCGGCTGGACGCGTGCGCAACTGATCGGCCTGTTCGCGGCCGCGGACATCACCCCGCGCCAGGCCATGCGAACGAAGAAAACGCCAGCCGAGGAACTGGGGCTGCTTGAGTTGTCCGTCGACGACGATACCCTGCTTGCCGCGATGGCCGAGCACCCGATCCTCGTCAATCGCCCGATCGTCTGCTCGGCGCGTGGCGTACGGCTGTGCCGGCCCAGCGAGGCGGTGCTCGATCTGCTGGATGATCTGCCGATGGGGCCGGTGTACAAGGAAGACGGCGAACCGGTGATCGATGTCGATGGGCGACGGGTGGCCTGAGCGGATGGACGACACGCCGAACATCGGTGACGCCTGCTTCGAACCGATCGATGAGGAGCAGCTGTTCCCCGCGGAGCGCGCCTCGCACCCGCCCCGGATCCTGTTGCTTTACGGGTCGCTGCGCAAGCGCGCGTTCAGCCGGCTGCTGGCCGAGGAGGCAGCCCGTATCCTGCGCCGCTTCGGCGCCGAAACGATGACTTTCGATCCCTCGGGCCTGCCGTTACCGGACGATGCCGATGGCGACCATCCGAAGGTCCAGGAACTGCGGGAAAAGGTCATCGCCTGCGAGGGCATGGTCTGGTGTTCCCCGGAGCGTCATGGGGCCATGACGGGCATCATGAAGGCCCAGATCGACTGGGTACCGCTGTCGCTCGGCGCGGTCCGGCCGACCCAGGGCAAGACCCTCGCCGTCATGCAGGTCAGTGGCGGATCGCAGAGCTTCAACGCCATCAACCAACTGCGACTGCTCGGGCGCTGGATGCGCCTGATCACGATCCCGAATCAGTCCTCCGTGCCCAAGGCGTTCATGGAGTTCGACGACAACGACCGCATGAAGCCATCGGCGTATTACGACCGGGTCGTCGATGTGATGGAGGAACTGGTCAAGTTCACGTGGCTGACCCGCGATCGCAGCGCGTATCTGGTCGACCGTTACAGCGAAAGGAAGGAATCGGCCGAGGAACTGTCACGCCGGGTCAATCAGCGCCAGGCCTGACGGGGCGCGGCTGTCGGTTTACCGATCGATCAACGCGGCACGTCGATCGTCACGGTCTCGCGGCCATGGCCATGTACCGAATCGCGGGCCCGTACCTCGATGCGTTCCACAGCTTCGGGAATGCGGACCCCGGTGAGCGCCCGGGTGAACGGCTGTTCGCTCTCGTGCGGATGATGGAGCTCACGCGTGGCGAGGACGCCGCCATCGGGGCCGACTACCTGCCATGCGTCCGCATAGTGATCCCAGCCCTCATCGGCATGGCGCACGGTCGCTTCCACCCGCCAGGTGGCATCGCCGGTCGATTCGATCGTGGCATCGAGGACATCGGCTTTGCCGGCGAGGGCCGTCGATGCCATGAGGATCAGCGCGAATGCCATGATCGTGGCTGCGGGGCCGGTTTTGCGTTCTTCGTGTTGCATGTCCGCCACCTGGTCGGGAAGCTTCGAGTCATGAAAGCGTAAACAAACCCGCAGAGCAAGCCGCGGTGCGTAAAGCGTCACGCCCGGTCGCAGAACGCGCAAAGAACGCAAAGACAGACTGCCAGGATGGTCGAACTCTGCGGCTGGCATTCCACTGGCCCCTCATGGCGAAACTCAAACTCGACCTCCATCCGATCGCGCGCAACGGTGATGCGATCGAATCGGAACTGAACCGGGTGATGGACGAGGCCGAAAGAAAACGGATCAAGACCGTGGAGATTATCCCCGGAAAGGGATCCGGGCAGCTCAAAAAGCGCGTCCTGAAGTTTCTGGAACGTCCGGATATGAAGGCGCGCTATGCCCGCGTGGACAAGGACGCGAAGAACCACGGCCGTGTGTTCGTGTACTTTCGCTTTTGAGACGGGATTCATCAATACGGATGCCCGCATGGCGTCACTCTGCGGGTCTGTCCCGGCCGCTCGGGCGGTCCGGATGACCATGCGTCGCGCGGACCAGCCAGGATCGGATGCCGAGCGGATCGTACCGCTCGACCAGGATCGGCAGCACAAGGATCAGGGTGACGACGATCAGCCCCCCGATCGCAGCAATGCCCTGGCCGGCGGTGAGCGTCACACCGGCGACGACGTACAGGGCGGTCATCGGGATCATGCCGATGGCGGTGGCCAGCAGGAAGTAACCGGTACTCATCGCCGTCAGCCCGGCGCCGTAACTGACCAGGGCGAATGAGACCACCGGGACAAGCCTTGCGGTGAGTATGACGCCGAACAGGAGGCGGTTGCTGCATCCGGTGCAGAACAGGATATGGTCGCCGAACAGGCGGTGCATGAAGGGGCGGCCCACGATGCGCGCGATCCAGAAGCTGATGCCCGCGCCTACCAGGGCCCCGGCCATGGCGTACAGGAATCCGGTCACCGGGCCGAATACGACGCCGCTCGCCAGCGAGATCGGTACGGTCGGGATCGGGCCAACGACGACGGCGAGGATCATCAATCCGATCAGTATCAGCGGCGCCCAGGGGCCGCTGCGCTCGGCCAATGCGATCAGGCCCTCACGCGACAGGTGGCCGCCCTCATACAGCAGCCACCCCGTCCACGCGGCCAGAGCGAGCAGTATGAGCGCACCGACGATCGCAATTGCCCGGTTCATCCGCGGGCGCCGGCTGGAGCGCGCCACGGGGCGGCATGCGCGCCGCTGCGGGATCGACGGTTCAAGCGGAGCCGGCCGGGTTCAGTCGCGATGCCAGATGTCCGTGTCCACCCCGTCCGCCGGTTCCGGGTAATCGTTGCCCCGGAATCGGGGTTCCTCCCCGGCCTTTCGCTGGATGGAATAGTCCCTCGCCAGTTTGGCGACGGTGCCGGACAGCAGGGCGATCGCAATCAGGTTGATGGTCGCCATCCGCCCCATCGAGGCATCGGCGGTGTTGAATACCGTCGCGACGGTCTGCATCTCGCCCCACACGACCATCGCCAGCACGACCAGCCCAGGGAGCAGGTACGCGATCGCCATGAACGGCACGATGTAAGAGGCGACACATCTCGCCGAGATGACGGAACTGCACGAACCCCAGGCGCAGCGTGGAGAAAACGCCCACGGCCAGCAGGCCATAGATGAGGACGTAGCCCCGGAAAACGGTGTTCAGGAAATCGATGACAGCGTTCATGGCGGGGCCCTTGCGTTGGTCGGACGCTGATGAGGGGCAGTCTCGTCAGACGTCCCCCCCGCGTCAACTTCCGCTCGGATCCGCCGGGTGTTGCCTGCGGCAGGAGCCGGCCTACGCGCGGATAGACGCCGCCAGGGCCGCACGCTCATCCGCGCCGAGTATCCGCGGTTTCGTGATCGGTGCGCCGCAGTCCGGATCGAAGAACGGCGAATGCAGGTGATCACCATGCAGGCGCCAGCCGAGTGCGCGGGCCGCCATACGGATCAGGGTGCGGGCCGGTATCCGTTCATGGGCGTCAACGTACATCCGGCGCAGCTCCGGGTCGTGGGCGTTGACGCGGCAGTCGATCGGCCCGAGGAGGGATTCGGGGCTGTGCCCGGCGGTCCTATGGTCGATACAGGTATGGATCAGCCCGAGATAGGGGAGATGGCGGTTCGCCGGGATATTGCCGATCGCTGTATGACAGCAGCCGGCGTACCAGCGCAGCAGGCCGTTTGCTGTCAGGCGCATGCAGGCAAGCCGCTCGTGGCCGGCCTCGAACCGCAGCCGGCCCTGCGACATCTGCACGACCTCGGTACCCCCGTGCCGGTCAAGGATGGCGTCGGCGCGCTTGAGGACGTGCGCGAACATGCGGCAGTCACGGCAGTAGCACACGGCGCGCCGGGCCTGATGATCACGCAGATCGGCATGGCCCCGGATATGACCGCAGTCGCAGCGAATCGGCAGGGTACGCGCTATCATGTCCATCGGCCCGGGATCTTTCGGGACATTGTCGAGCGGCGGCGGCGGTGACTCAAACACCGTGTCGCCGGTGCTAAGCCGGTGGGCGATCTGAATCCCGCCTCGGTTGTCTCGCGAAAGGCCGAGAACTCACGACTCAGTGGTGCCATTATGCGGAAACTGTTCGGATACCTCGTGGCGGTATTGATTGCCGCACTCATTGGCGGTTGCAGCGTGATGCCGCCCGAGGATTTCCCCCGCGCCGAACGGGTCGATCTCGAGCGCTTTGTCGGGACCTGGTTCGTGATCGCGCATATCCCCCCCGGCGCCACGAGCAATGCCTGGAATTCAGTCGAACACTACGAACGCGTGGAGTCGGATCGAATCCGGACAGTGTTCACGTATCGGGAAGGCGGTTTCGACGGCGAGCGCGAGCGCATGGAGATGACGGGGTTCGTACAGCCGGGCACGAACAACGCGATCTGGGCGATGCAGCCTTTCTGGCCGCTGCGTCTCGAAAATACGATCAGCTACGTGGATCCGGATTACCGCACGACCATCGTTGCCCGCTCCAAACGCGACTGGGTCTGGATCATGGCCCGCACACCGCAGATCCCGGAGCGTGAATACGAGGGGCTTGTCGAACGCGTGGACTCACTCGGCTACGACATCGACCAGCTGCGAGAAGTACCCCAGCAGCCGCTGGATCAGCGCGACGACCTGTAACTCCCCATCCCCACGCCCGTCCTCCCGCCCCGCACTTGATCCTGATCAAGCGCCTGGTGCGCGATTCCGGTAACCTGGCGCAATCCCCTGTGAGAGGCCGGCTGTGCGTGGCTTTGCAAGCGCTCGGGTGGGTAAAGGCATCGTTGCATGGTAGCCAGAATACGTTTCCGTGTCCGCACCGATGCGGGCACAAGCCGATGCGCTGACCGGCATGGCCCCACGGCCACCATTACGCACGGGGCAGCGCAATGAACGCCGGATCGGGCTCCCGCGGCGGTATGGCCGGCGTGATCGCACGGCTCGTCACCAATCCGCTTCCCCCGCTGCTCGCCCTGTTTGCGATTACCGCCGGTATCGCTGCGCTGGTGCTGACACCCCGCGAAGAGGAACCGCAGATTGTCGTGCCGGTCGCCGATGTCCACGTGCGGGCGCCGGGCCTGAGCGCTGAGCAGGTTGAGCGCCAGGTCGCCACCCCGCTGGAAAAGCTGCTTCACCAGATCGATGGCGTCGAGTATGTCTACTCGAACGCCGCCTCCGGGCGGGCGGTAGTAACGGTCCGTTTCTACGTGGGTGAGGACCGCGAGCGCTCTCTGGTCAATATTTACGACAAGGTCCGCTCGAATACCGACAGGGTGCCGGCCGCGGTCGAGTCGTGGGTCGTGAAACCCGTCGACATCGATGATGTCCCGATCGTCCTGGCGGTCCTGTGGAGTGAAGATCGGGCGCAGGTCGACGATCATGATCTGCGGCGCCTGGCCGAGGAGATGGATCAGCGGCTGCAGTCGGTCGATGACACCAATCGGGTCACCGTGACCGGCGGGCGACCCCGGCGGATCCGGGTCGAACTCGATCCCGAGGCCCTCGCGGCAAGGCGCACGGCGCCGCTGGAGGTCGCGGACGCGATCGGCGTCTCCAATGAACAGATCGAGTCCGGTTCCGTGGTGGAACTGGATCGCGCCGCGATCGTCGAGGGCGGTCTGTTCATCGAGGACGCGCGCGAACTCCGGGACCTGGTCGTCAACGTCGTCGATGGCGTACCGGTGTATCTCCGGGATGTGGCCCGGGTGCTCGACGGCCCATCGGAGCCCGGGAATTATTCCTGGATCGGTTTCGGTCCCGCTTCCGACCGCGGGGCGGAGGCGGGGACTTACCCGGCGGTCACGCTCGCGGTCGCGAAAAAGCACGGCACGAACGCCGTGCGGGTTTCCGAGGATATCAAGGCCCGGCTGGACACCTTCGAGCGGGACCTGTTCCCCGAGGGAGTCCACTATCGAATCATCCGCGACTACGGGCGTACCGCGGACGACAAAGTCGGTCAGCTTATCTCCAGCCTCGGTGTTGCCATACTCACCGTAGCCATCTTCCTGGCCCTGTTCATCGGCTGGCGTGCAGCATTGGTGGTCGGGCTGGCCGTGCCGGTGTGCTACGGCATCACGCTCTTTCTCGATTATCTGACCGGTTACACGATCAACCGGGTCACGTTGTTTGCGCTGATTCTCGCGCTCGGTCTGCTGGTCGACGATCCGATCACGGGCGTGGACAACATCGAGCGCTGGTTCCGGATGGGCGTGCACCGCGCGCGCGACTCGGTCGCTGCCGCGATGGTGGAAATCCGCGGTGCCCTGATCATGTCGACCGTTGCGATCGTCGTCGCGTTCGCGCCGATGTCCTTCATTACGGGGATGATGGGGCCGTACATGGCGCCGATGGCGTTCAATGTGCCGGTGACCGTGATCGCGAGCACTGCCGTTGCATTCCTGGTGACGCCCTGGCTGGCGTACCACCTCCTGCGCCATGAACCGCAGGCGGGCGGCTACGATGTCCACAAAACCGGTGTGTATCGTTTCTACGCGCCGATATTGGGCTGGATGCTGGCGAATCGCCGCCGCGTCTGGGGCGTGCTCGGCGTCGTGGCGGTGCTTTTCGTCATCGCGGTCTCCCTGCCTGCGTTCCGCATGGTCCCGCTCAAACTCCTGCCGTACGACAACAAGGACGAGTTCCAGATCGTTGTCGATATGCCGGAGGGGACGACGCTGGAGCGCACCGACGCGGTCACCCGGGCATTCGCCGGCTACCTCCGCACCGTACCCGAGGTCGAGGACTTTACCGGTTATGTCGGCACCGCATCACCAATGGACTTCAACGGGATGATCCGCCAGTACTACCGGCGCGAGGAAGCGCACCAGGCCGATCTGCGGATCACCCTGGCTCCAAGGGCGCGTCGGTCACAGCAGTCCCATCAACTCCTTTTGCGAATCCGGCGCGATCTGCAGGCCATCGCCGATCGCCACGGCGTGGCCGTCAAGCTGGTGGAGGTGCCGCCCGGTCCGCCCGTCGTCGCCACGGTCACGGCGCAGATCCGGGGTGAACCCGGAACACCGCATGCGCGCCTGCTCGAAGGGGCGGAACGCCTTGCTGAACGGATGCGATCGGAGCCAGGGGTCGTTGATGTAGATACCTCGGCTGCGGCGGAACAGACCCGCTATCGGTTCAGGACCGATAAGGAGAAAGCCGCTCTGTCGGGTATATCCACCACCGATGTCGCACGCACTTTGCGTCTCGGCACCGGCGGCATGAATGCCGGCTATCTGCAGATCCCGACCGAGGCCGATCCGCTGCCGATCGAACTGCGCCTGCCGGTGGAACGCCGGGGTGGTCCCGACGACCTGGCCGCACTGTATATCAAGGGCCGCGCCGGTATCGTGCAGCAGCGCGAGAATGGTGGCCTGCGCGATGCGCCGACGCCGCTGGTCCGACTGGGCGAACTCGGGCAGTTCGAGCGCACGACCCGGGAACAGACCATCCGGCACAAGGATCTCGAGCGGGTCGCTTACGTGTTCGCGGAAGTGGCGGGTCGTCCGCCCGCCGAGGTAATCCAGGATCTCGTGGCGGATCAGGGAGCGGCGGGGGATAACGACAACCGCCCCGTCGATGCGCGTACGTACCTGAATCCAGGGGGCGGGAGCGGATGGGATCTGCCGCCGGATGTTCGCGCGGAATGGACGGGGGAGGGCGAATGGTTTATCACCCTGCGCGTGTTCCGTGATCTGGGAATCGCGTTCGGTGTGGCGGTGATCGGCATCTTTCTGGTGATCTACCTGCAGACCGGTATCGCTGCCCTGTCGGGCATCATTCTGCTCTCGATCCCGCTGTCGATGATCGGGATCATGCCGGGGTTCTGGCTGCTCAATCAGATCGGTGATCGCCGTATCGACGGGTTCGGTGATCCGGTCTTTTTCACCGCGACGGCGATGATCGGGATGATCGCGCTCGCCGGCATCGTGGTCCGCAACGCGCTCGTGCTCGTCGAATTCATACAACTGGCGCGGGGGCAGGGCCTTGAACTGCGCGAGGCACTGGTGCAGGCCGGAGCGGTCCGCATGCGACCGGTGTTGCTGACGGCGGCGACGACGCTGCTCGGCAATCTCGTCATCACGCTGGACCCGATCTTCTCGGGGCTCGCCTGGGCCATCATCTTCGGCATCGTCGCTTCCACCGTGTTCACGCTGGCGGTGGTGCCGCTCGTGTACTTCCTTGTCTATGACCGCGAGGACGCGGTGCAACCGGCAACGCTCGCGGAGGGACCGTCATGAACAGGCAATCCGTTCTCCGGCTCGGCGGCGCGGTGCTGGCGCTTGGTGTGCTCGGGACCGTTATGGCCTTCCTCGCCGGCACGTTCTCGCGGAACATCGAGCCCGGCACGGTGGCGGCTGAATCGCAGCCGATCGAAGGGGTGATCGTCGCGGTAGAGGCCGTGCGCACGAAGGTGCAGGCCAATGCGCCCGGTACAGTGCAAGCCCAGCGAGAGGCCGTGCTGTCACCCCGGATCACCGCACGGATCACGGCCGTAAATGTGCGTGCGGGCGACGCGGTGGACGAGGGAGCGGTGCTGGTGGAACTGGACGAGCGCGATCTAGAGTCGCGGGTGCGGCAGAGGCGTGACAGGGCCGCGGCGGCGCAGGCCCGCCTCGATGAGGCGGAGCGCCATTTTGCGCGTATCCAGGATCTCTATGAACGGGATGTGGTTCCACGCTCCGATCTGGATCGAGCCGAAGCGGACCGGGACGCGGCGCAGGCCGAACTGGCGCGGTCTCGCGATGCCGTTGAGGAGGCGCGTACCGCGCTCAGCCACGCGACGATCCAGGCCCCCATGGCGGGGCGCGTGGTCGACCGCCTTGCCGAGCCGGGTGATACCGCGCGCCCGGGCGTGCCGCTGTTGCGTATCTACGACCCGGGCAGTCTCCAGCTGGATGCGCATGTCCGCGAGTCGATCGCGGCGCGGCTGGAGCGCGGTGAGTCGCTGACCGCGCGGATCGATGCCATCGACACGACTCTGGAGGTCACGATCGATGAAATCGTGCCTTCGGCGGAGCCCGGGTCCAGAACGTTCATCGTGCGTGCAGGATTACCGCGGCATGCCAATCTCTATCCCGGCATGTTCGGGCGCCTGATCATCGTGACCGGTTCGGAGCAGCGGGTCGAGGTCCCGGCGGCGGCGATCGAGCGCGTGGGCCAGCTCGAGTTCGTCCGTGTGGTCTCCGAACGGGGATCGGTTCGGCGTCACGTCCGGACCGGCGAAACGACCCCGGATGGCCGCGTCGAGGTGATGAGTGGTCTCAGCGCCGGGGAGCAGGTCGTCATTGCTCGATGAGGGCGGTCAGGCCGCGCTCGTGGCGGTGATTGCTTGATTCGCCCGCTTCAGCGCGGCATCTGGAAACCTGGGGTCGACTCCATGACCTCGATCTCGCTGGCATCCATCTCGGCGCCGATGTCCTCGAACAGCGGTGTGGAAAGATAGCGTTCACCGGTATCCGGCAGCATGGCCAACATCACGGAACCCGCCGGTGCCCGCTCGGCGAGCTCCATCGCGACCGCGACCGTGGCGCCGCCCGACACGCCGGTGAAAATGCCTTCCCGCTGCGCCAGTCTGCGCGACCATGCGATGCCGTCCGGACCGGCGACCGGGATCAGCTCGTCGACGTAGGACTGATCGAGCGCCTCCTGGAGCACCCACGGGATGAAGTCCGGAGTCCATCCCTGGATGGGGTGCGGCTCGAAGGCCGGGTGGCCGGCGGCGGGTTCATTCTCCGCCGTGCGTTCCTGTGGCGTGCCGCTCGCGACCAGCTGGGCGCTGGTGGGCTCGCTGAGGACCAGCTTCACGTCCGGGCGTTCGCGGCGCAGTGCCCGGCCGATGCCGGTGATCGTGCCGCCGGTGCCATAACCGGTGACGAAGTAGTCCAGTCGCTGGCCATCGAAGTCGGCGAGGATCTCGCGGCCTGTGGTGGCCTCATGGATGTCGGCGTTGGCCTCGCTCTCGAACTGGTGGGCCAGGAACCAGCCGTGGGTCTCGGCGAGTTCGCGCGCCTTCTCATACATGCCGAAACCCTTGAGCTCGCGCGGCGTCAAAACGACCTTCGCGCCTAGAAAGCGCATCAGCCGGCGGCGCTCGATCGAGAAACTCTCGGCCATGGTTACCACGAGCGGGTAGCCCTTCGCGGCACAGGCCATGGCCAGGCCGATCCCGGTGTTGCCGCTGGTGGCCTCCACCACAGTCTGTCCCGGCTTGAGGCTGCCGTCGCGCTCGGCCGCCTCGATGATGCTCAGAGCGAGTCGATCCTTGACCGATCCGGCCGGATTGAAGAATTCCGCTTTCACGTAGAGCGTAACGTGGTCCGGGGCGAGGTTGTTGATCCGGACACAGGGCGTATTGCCGACCGTCTCCAGGATGTCGTCATACAGCCGCCCGCGTCCAGCCGTCGTTCGGGTTCCGGATTTCATGGTTGTCTCCGCCTGTTCATGCCGTGGACCGGTGCGGGATCGCGCCGGTGCCGATCGGATGCCCGGATTGTAAACCCGAAGCCGGGGTTGTGCCGTGCCTTTGGTGTGCCATGCGGGGCGCTCGGCTGCCCGGGCGAGTGCTGATATTCTGAGGCGACCATTGACCGGCCCGACCCCGGGAGGATCCTCATGCATGACCCGCGAAAACCATGGAAACTCCGGGAATCTGCCCGGGTGGGAGGGCAGGCGACCGCACCCTGGCGCCGGGCTGCCGTGCTCGCGTTATGCCTGCTCGTCCTCGCGGGTTGCAGCGGCGAGTCCACGCCGACACGCCTGGAACTGGTCGACCTCGCCCGCTTTACCGGTCAGTACGACGGGGAATGGGTCAGCACGATCGGCCATGTCCGTTCGCACCCGGATCCGGAGCATTACTGGCTCGAGGACGACGATCTGAATCGTGTGGCCGTGCACCCGGACAGTGCGGTCAAATCGCTGGTGGGTGAACGTGTCCGCGTGATTGGCCGATTCCGGTATTCACGGGACAAGGGCCGCGCGATCGAGGCCGATGAGGTCGAGACGCTGGAATAGCCTGCCGCTGCCGGGCGCGTTGTAATGACTGCCCCGTAATGGAGGGGAAAGTGTCGCGTAATCCGCGCCGCGCCAGAATCCGATGGGGCGCGATGGAACTTTTGACGGCCCCGGATTGTTGACGGGGTGTGGGCGCGGCAAGCGGCGCGGCCCGCGGTTCACGCAAACCGTCAAAAGGAGGCGCGATATGCGCACTGGGTACGTAAGCATCCTCATACTGGTCGCGGCGTTCATGGCGATGCCGGCGGCGCTCGCCGAGGACAGCTCAAGCAGCGATTTCGAGCGCCAGGAACTTGAGACATTCCTGCAGGCGCGGGCCGATGTCCTCGACATCCAGGAGGAGTACTCCAACCGGCTGCAGTCGGCGGAAGACGATCAGGCCGTGGCGGATCTCCAGTCGGAGGTCCGGGAGAAGATGGCCGCGGCGGTGGAGGACGCCGGGATTACGGTGGAGAAGTTCAACCGTATCGCGCAGGCCGCACAGAACGATCCCGATGTGGCCGAGGAACTCGAATCGCTGGCGGAGTAAGCGCGAACGCCGCGGGTGGTGGGGCTGTTTGCCCCACCACACCACCTGCCCGCGCGGCGGCGGTTTCCGCATCGCTCCGAGATCGCGGTTACGGGTCGCCGGAGGGTGCGCAGACGCAGTGGCCGCAATAATATCGTGAATCGGTCCATGTCGGTCTCGCAGCGGGTTATCGACCGTGCCAGGCAACGGTGGCGCGCGTCATGCGAGCGCACGGGTGCGTGGCTCGGGCGTCACCCGGTCGCCGAGGCCCTGCTGGATCGTGCCGGCTGCCTGCACCCCGATCGGCATACGCTCGCCCGCGGTGTCGCGGTCGGTGTGTTCGTCGGCCTCTCACCGACCGTGGGTTTCCAGACCCTGTTGATGCTGCTCGGCTGTGTCGCGCTACGCGCCAATTTCCTGTTCGCCGTCGATCACGCGCAGCACGGCATCGCCGCCCCGATCCGGACGGCGATGCCGTGCTGCGCGTGATCGAAGGCGAACAGACCGCTCTCGGGGCGGAGGATGAGCCCCGGCGTTTCTACGTGGAGCTGATGCTCATGCGCGCCCAGATGCGGCTCGGACGCGAGTTCTATCGCGTCGGTGATCGCGATGCCGGCAAGGCGCATTTCATTGCCCCGGCCGAGGCGCACCTGCCCGAGGTGCGCGATTCTCTGATCGACCGGGGGCTGGAACGTGTCGCTGAGCGGATCGAGGATCTCGCCGACGCCGCTCGCGAGACGGATTCCCTGATCGATGTTCAGGACCTGTATGCGACCACGCGCATGGCGATCCGCCGAACCCAGCGCGAGGTCGAGCCGTCCCTGCGTGAGGATGCGGGCTTCCAGGGTCAGGTCTTGCTGGCGATGTCGGAGCGCGCGGTGCGCCAGTTCGAGGCCGCGGTCGAAGATGAGGGGGAGGTCGTCGATCAACTCGCCTGGTGCGTCTCCCGGGTCTATGCGCGCCATGGTGAGCGCCTGCTGGATACGTTCGAGGGGCTGTTACCGATGTCCGATGAGGCCCGCTCTGCGGAACTGGTAGACAGCCATCAGCGCTTCGTCGACCTCTGGCCTGGTCGCACGCCGCCCGAGCGGCTCAATACCATTTCGGCGGATCTGCGCGCCGTACTCGAGGCGATGGCCGAACTCATCGAGGTGGACGGCGGGTAAGCTCGGCCTTGCGCCAGGCGTCGATCAGTCGGCGGCGTTGTTCTGATCCGACGGGCAGGGTGCGCCGCAGGGCGCACAGGCATCGGCCTGGCTCTCGCGCTGGGACAGTGTGGTCTCGAAACCGCCTTCGCCCATGTTCCGCCGGAAGGTGGGACTGGCGAAGTGGTCCGCGAGGATAAAGCCGCCGATCACCAGCAGGGTGATCGCCAGGCGCGCACGGCTGTAGGTACGGTTGGCGCCCATCTCAATCGTTCGACAGGGAGAAGCGCGGACGCAGCCGGATGGCGATCAGTGAGCCCACCCAGGCGGCGGCGAACCAGATCCAGCCATGGAGACTCGCGGAGGCGATCCCGGAAAACATCGCGCCGATGTTGCAGCCGAACGCGAGGCGCGCACCGTAGCCCATCGCCAGGCCACCGATCGCGGCGGCGAGCAGCGAGCGCGGCGGGATCCGCCCCTGGCTGGCGCGGTTGAAGCGCCCGGCGAGGCCGGCCGCCAGCATCGCGCCGACCAGCAGTCCGAAATTGGTGACCGAGGTCACGTTCACGAGCACGCTGTCGGCCAGCGCCATGGCCGGGTAATCCCAGCTCCAGAACTCGAACTGGCCCATGTCGACACCGACGGCCTGCAGGAGCTTCGCGCCCCACAGGCCGAAGGCGAAGGTGATGCCCCAGGGATGGCCAGCCAGCAGCAGCACCGCCAGGTTGCCGACGGCGAGCACGACCACGGCCCAGATCAACGGCCACGGGCCCTTGAACAGGCTGCTGAACACGCCGCCTTCCGGGCCCGCGAGCAGGCGCCGTTCGACGTCGCCATGGCGGCGGCGTTCGATCCGCGTGACCCACCACGCGAGCCCGGCGCAGAGCGCGAGCGTCAACGCGATCGCCCCGCCGGCGCCGAGCCCGCCCGCGAGATTGACGGGGTCGAACCCGGGGCGGTCCAGCCACCAGGGCAGATGCAGGGTGCCGAGCACGCTGCCGACAACGAAAAACACCAGTGTCAGCATCATGCGGATATTGCCGGCGCCGACGGTAAACAGGGTGCCGGAGCCGCAGCCGCCGCCCAGCTGCATGCCGAAACCGAACAGGAACGCCCCGACCAGCAGCGATACCCCGACCGGCGCCAGCGCGCCGCTCAGGCCGGCGTCTGCGGCGAATACCAGCACCGGCACGATCAGTACGGTCGCCAGCGCCAGCAGCGCGAGCTGCGCACGCAGCGCGGACCCACGACCATGGACCACGAAGCGCCGCCAGCCGCCGGTAAAGCCGAAGGCCCCGTGATAGAGCCCGATGCCGAGCACTCCGCCGACGAAGAACAGCGCCACCAGGAACGGCGCCGTCTCGAGCGCGATCAGCGCCGCCAGCACGGCGGCCGCCGTCAGGGCCGTTGTGACCACGAAACGATCCGCGCGGCGTGGTTCCGCCGCCGTCGAGGAGGTGTGCGCCATTGCTTCAGTCGTGGTTGCCATCGCGCGTTGCCGTGATCAGTCGAAAAGCCAGTTGTAGACGACACCGAGGCCGCTGCTCGCGGTCTGCAGTGGGCGGTTTTCGTCCTGGGACCATTCGGTCATGGAGCCGTCGTACAGGGCCACGTTGTCCAGCCCGGCGAGTTCGCTCAAGGTGAACCAGCCGGTGGCCGCCCAGTGGCCGGTATTGCAGAACGTGATGGTCTCGCCATCACCGCTGATGCCGGCCTGGTCCATCAGTGCCCGGAGCCTCTCACGGTCGACCACGAACGCCGTGCCGTCCTGCACCAGCTGCCCCTGCTGGAGGTTGATGGAATCCGGGATCGTACCCGACGCCCGCGCCGCCGAATGCTTGCTCTCGCCCTGATACTGTTTGACCGGGCGATTGTCGACGAGCTGGACGCCCGCATCACGGGCCTGCTCGACCTCGTCCGTATCGGCGATCAGTTCGGGCCGGAAATCGGCCTCGAACTCCACGCTTGCGGGCGTATTCCAGCCAGTCGCTACGTCTTTGCCGGCCTCGACCCAGGCGCGATGACCGCCGTTGAGGATGGCGACGTCGTCGTGGCCGAGGACCCTGAACGTCCAGTACACGCGGGCCGCACTGCCGAAATCGGTCGCGCCGACGCCGGCCGGGACGATAACCACATCGGTGTCGTTGCCGATGCCGAGCGAACCGATCAGGTGTTCGAGGTCCTCCACCGGCGGCAGCTTGCCGGGCACGTCGCCTTCCTTCTGCCGCCATCCGGCCTGGGTGTAGCTGCTGTACACGGCGCCCGGGATATGCCCCGCCTCGAACGTCTCGCGGTTGCCGCCATCGATGGCATTGCGGATATCGAGTATGACGAGATCGCCCCCGCCGCGGTTGTCGGCCAGCCAGTCGGTTGAGACCAGCGGCGCGAGTTCCCGCGCGTGCGCGCCCAGGGGGAGGGTCAGGAGCAGCACCAACATGGTGATGAGCATTGATCGAAACATGGGAACTCCGACTGTGGATGCAGGTTCAGCGACGCGAGTGATGGTAAGGACGCATCATTGTTATAAGAACCCGTATTTCCAGATCGATTTGGCATATGCATATCCATGCGGGCAATACAACTCATTCCCGACCCGCGTCGAGTGTGTGCGCCTGTGAACGGTTACCGGGCAAGACCCCTGGAAAGCCGTTGGTGAAAACGGGTATGTTGCCGACCTTCGACACGCGGAGCAGCCATGAGTGCCCCTGACCAGGAACGTGATATGGACCCTTCGAGCGGCCGCTACCGGTCGGTCGTCACCTACCTGCAGATGCGCCCCGCGGGGCCGATACCGGCGCCGGAACCGCCGCGTGCGGGCGTGATGGCGCAGCGCTGGTGCGACCCCGATGTCGACGAATACCTCGCACTTTTCCGCCGCGTCGGCGATCCGTGGCTGTGGCATGGGCGGCTGGATGTCGGGCGCGAAGGGATCGAGCGCCTGATCCGCTCGCACGACTACGGGATCTGGCGCCTGTGGGCCGATGGCGAGGTCGCCGGTCTGGGCGAGTTCGAGCGTTCAAAACCGGGTGAAGTCAAAGTCGAGTACTTCGGGCTGTTGCCGGACCGGATCGGCGGCGGGTTGGGCGGTTTCCTGCTGCGCACGCTGCTGCATGAGGCCGCCGGCCCGGGGGTCGACCGGATTTGGCTGCATACCTGCACGGAGGATCATCCGCGCGCCCTGGAGGTGTACCGGCACTTCGGCTTCCAGGTCTATGACCAGGAGGTCGAGTGGGTCCATGATCCACGCCTGCGGGGCCTGCTGCCGCGCGACGCTGGGCCGCACGTCATCATTCCGGAATAGCGCCGGCTGCCCCGGCTGCGGCGTGGTAGCGCGGCCGCTGCGGTCCATATCCGGCGCGGATATCGGCGCGTCCGGTTCATTGGACACAGGGTCCGGATCCGTGTCTCGGCTACGCTGTCGGCGGATATCCTGGCCGCTGCCTCCGAAATCCGGACAACGGATCGCGGATCGGTCCATACTGGTAGCAGGCACTGATGCCGGGAGTCGATGATGGATGAGCAATGCGATGCGCGGGTGCAGCGACTCGCGACACCGAAGGAATGCCGGATTTTCGAGCGCAACGCGACTGATCGCAGCCGCGATGACCTTGCCGTGCAGGCGCGCCAGCGCTGGATCCGGTTGAGCGCTGATGATCACGCTGGCAAGGCGGATGAGGACGACGCGCTCGCGCGCGAGCTGTGGGAATCGCTGTCGGCCTATGAGTACGTGCTCGGCCGCTCCGCGACCGGCCTCCGACAGACGATCCGCCGCCGCGGCCTGGTCCGGGCCACCGAGCATTTCGCCACAAAAGCGGAGATGCCGGTGCAACTGACCGGGCTCGCGGATGCCGGACTGATCGACTACGCGTGGGAGCACGCGGTGCTTCGCCACCCCGACGTCTTCTCGGCGGCGGCCGCCGAGCATGCGCGTGACCGACTCGCCGCGCACGACAGCGAGGTGGCTTCGGCCGAGGCGAATTGACAGGGCCCGCTCGGGTCCCTCACCGGCGTTGTGCGGCAACCGCCTGAGGGACTCACGCACTGGCGTGTAGCCCGTTTGAGGTATTCGCGCCCGAACATGGGGTGGGCGAAATACAAGGCCTGCAGCAGCCCGCAATCAGGCCGGTCCCGTGTTTCCGCCCGCCCGGGCGTTTCGACACGCTCCGCGACGGCCCCTGCTGCGCCACCCCGTGACCCGGCATCGGGATCTCCTATGGGATGCCGGGCAGTGTCTTCAGTTTGCGCGGCTTTGCCGGATCAGGGCCGCACCGCGTTCGGCGATCATGATCGTGGGCGTACAGGTATTGCCGGAGGTGATGGTCGGCATGATCGAGGCGTCTACCAAACGCACGCCGTCGAGCCCGCGGACACGCAGCTGGCTGTCAGTTACCGCGTCGGGGTCGTCGTCCGCCCCCATACGGCAGGTGCCAACCGGGTGAAAGATCGTGGTGCCGATGTCGCCCGCGGCATGGGCCAGTTCTTCATCGCTCTGGCAGTCGGGGCCGGGCAGGTATTCCTGCGGGTGATAGGGGGCCAACGATGGTTGCTCGATGATGCGACGCGTCAGGCGGATGGCCCGTGCCGCTCTGCGGCGGTCGCCGTCGGTGCTCAGGTAACACGGCGCGATACGCGGCGCGCTGGCCGGGTCGCGGTCGGCGATGGTGACGCTGCCGCGCGATTCCGGGCGGACATCCGCCACGCTCGCGGTGAACGCCGGGAATGGATGCAGCGGATCCCCGAACTTGTCCAGTGACAGCGGCTGGACGTGATATTCGAGGTCGGGGGTCTCTACGTCGTCGGCGGAACGGGCGAACAGGCCCAGCTGGCTCGGTGCCATACTCAGTGGTCCGCGACGGAACAGGGCATAGTCCAGCGCCATCTTTGCCTTTGCCGGCAGGCTGCGCATCTGCTGATTGAGCGTGGTGACCCCCTGCACCCGATAGATGCAGCGCAGCTGCAGGTGATCCTGCAGATTGGCGCCCACATCGGGTGCGTGCAGCGCCACCGGGATGCCCCGGTCCTGCAGCAGCGCCTGGTCGCCGACGCCGGAGCGCTGCAGGATCGCCGGTGAGCCGATGGCCCCCGCCGCCAGCACCGTCTCGATCCGGCTGCGGGCAATACAGCGCTCGCCATCGGCCCGGAATTCGACGCCCGTGACGCTGCGGCCTTCGATCCGCAGGCGGTCGGTGAGCGCGCCGGTGATCACGGTCAGGTTCGAGCGGTGGCGGATCGGATCCAGGAAACCGCGCATCGAGCTCCAGCGGGTGCCGTGTCGCTGGTTGACCTCGAAACGGCTGACGCCCGTGTTGTCGCCGGTGTTGAAATCCCCGGTCTTCGGGATACCGGCCTCGGTGGCGGCGTCGGCAAATCGGTCGAGAATGGTCCAGCTCAGACGCTGTTGCTCCACCCGCCACTCACCGCCCGCGCCGTGCATCTCCGACGGCCCGTTCCAGTAATCCTCAACGCCGCGAAAAAGCGGCAGGACGTTCTCCCAGCGCCACTGCGGATCGCCGGTCATCCGGGCCCATTCGTCGTAGTCCCGCGCCTGACCACGGAGGCTCAGCATCGCGTTGATCAGGGTGCTGCCGCCCAGCCCCTTGCCGCGCGCGTAGACGATCGAGCGGTCGTTGAGGCCGGGCTCCGGCTCGGTGCGATAACACCAGTCCGTGCGCGGGTTGTTGATGCAGTAGAGGTAGCCCACCGGGATCCGGGTCCAGATCCAGCGTTCGTCGTTGCCGGCCTCCAGCAGCAGGACCGAGACGTCGGGATCCGCGGACAGGCGGTTGGCCAGAACGCAGCCGGCGGCGCCGCCGCCGACAATGATGTAGTCGTACTCGCCGCGGTCGTGCATCGCTTCTCCCCGTTTCTGCTGGTCCTGGTGCGGGCGGTTACCGGCCGTGTGTGCATGGCCCGCAGACCGTGGTGTATCACACACGCCTGGCGAGGTCAGTCCCGGCTAGT
>Ga0207714_1000051_pt1 | contig 66940 bp, 53 predicted proteins | sample PonA232FremontCA_2_FD_187270 | JGI IMG/M metagenome (GOLD analysis project Ga0207714, IMG submission 187270) | Marine sediment microbial community from Fremont, CA, USA - Pond A23 Sediment 2 (SPAdes) | ecosystem: Environmental > Aquatic > Marine > Unclassified | place: USA: Fremont, California... | reverse complement strand
ACAGTAATGGCTTTATCCTGCTGAATGACAACAATAAAAAACAATAAAAGCATAATATAATAAACTGGGGAAATAACATTGCGAAAATTTGATGGATATATATTTGCTATTTACATGCCTACAATATCAGGGTTATGACCGGGCTTATGGTTGTCCGGATTTAATATAAACCCGGCGAGTAAATACACAAAAACAGGAAATAGAAAGTACTTCAAATAGGCCACCTATGTCTAAACTTTTGAAAATTAGCTCCCAAAAAGGCAAAAATGAGCCAACATGATCAAATTTGACCACGTTTTTATTTTTTCAAAAGTAAATATTATGTATTCTGACATAAAAATTTATCGAAAAACCTTTCTAAGTAGTACTTTATAGACAGACTCTAATTAACAAATCAAATGGTCCCATATTATTTAGCAATTCTTATATAATTGAGGGTTAGATTACATTACGACTTTTGTATTGCTGTTAAATGTAAAGTTTCATGTCCTAAGAAATAACGATGATGCGAACAGCCAACGAACTCAACCAGACCCTCTCCCGCATTGACGGGAAAGGTTACAAAGCCTATAAGGACCTACAGGGCAGTTATGAATTCGAGGAAGAGGGTTATACCCTTCACATTGACTATGTACAGGGCGACCCGTTTGCGGCGCCTTCCAGGGTCAGGGTACAGCTGACCCAGGACAATGCCGGGTTTCCGCAACATACCTTTGAAAACAAGAGCCGGGAGGTAGCCACCCGCGATTTCATCACCCGGTGTTTCGACGAGGCCATTGGCCGTTATTCCAGGGGAAGCCGGGGTTCGGGTAAAAGCGGACGCGTCGGCATTGACCGGCCCGGCCAGGAAATTCTGGAACGCACCTCGGCCTTTATCGACACCCAATACATAGAGGTTCGCTTTACCGTAGGGTTGCCGGCCTTTGGCCGTAAAATTGCCGGCCGCCAGGCCCAAAGCCTCTTCTTTGAAGAGATCCCCGCCCTGGTCAATGATGCACTCATTTATGACCATATCGACAAAAAAGCCCTGGAAAAGCATTATAAAACCAGTGAAGACACCGATGCCGCCCGGAATATACTGCGCGACAGCGGGCTGGTGGCATTTATCGCCGACCAGTCGATCCTGCCCCGTAAAAGCGGCATCGATCCGCGTCCCATGCCCCGGCAGGAAGTCATCCCCTTCCAAAGCCCCCAATCCACAAGATGGGAACTGGACCTACCCAACCAGGGCACCGTCAGGGGAATGGGAATTCCCCGGGGCATCACACTGATCGTGGGAGGGGGCTTCCACGGTAAATCCACCCTGCTCAACGCCATCGAACAAGGCATATACAACCACATACCAGGCGATGGCCGGGAACTGGTGGTAAGCGAGCCGGCGGCCGTTAAAATCCGCTCGGAAGACGGGCGAAGAATAGAAAAAGTAGACATATCGCCTTTCATCAACAACCTGCCCCTGGGCAAAACCACCACCGATTTTTCCACCGACGATGCCAGTGGCAGCACCTCCCAGGCCGCTAATATCGTCGAGGCCATCGAAACACAGGCCCGCATGCTGATGATCGATGAAGACACCTCAGCCACCAACTTCATGATCCGCGACCAGCGTATGCAACAACTCATTCACAAAAACGAGGAACCCATCACCCCGTTCATCGATAAAGTCCGCCAACTCTACCAGGACCTGGGCATATCCACCATCCTGGTTATGGGCGGGTCAGGCGATTACTTTGAAGTGGCCGACCAGGTGATCGGCATGAACAATTACCGGCCCGAAGACCTAACCGATCAGGCCAAATCCATCATCCAGCAATTCCAAAGCAAACGTGCCGCCGAAGGCGGCGAACATTTTGGGCAGGTTAGACCCCGGGCGCCCCTGTCCCAAAGCATCCAACCTGGTAAAGGGAAAAAACCCAAAAAAATCAAAACCTTGCACAAACAGGCCATCCAGTTTGGTACCTTTACCATCGACCTGAGCTCAGTGGAACAACTCACCGATGCCAGCCAAACCAACGCCATCGGCGAAGCCCTCGAATACGCCCGCAAATACATGGACGGCCGGCGTTCGCTGTCGCAAATCCTTGACCAGATATTCACCGACATCGAAGAAAAAGGGCTGAATGCCATCGGCAACCCCAAAAGTGGCAATTACGCCATGTTTAGGCGCTTTGAGCTGGCCGCGGCCCTGAACAGACTCAGGTCGCTGGAGGTGAAGGGAAACAATGAATGAATGTGGAACTGCTTGAATGCTTAAATGCGTGAATGAGAAAATATTTAATCATTCTATCATTAAAAAAAGCGCCCTGGCGGTAACCAGAACGCTTTTCGTTTTTCTTCTAAAATGACCTCAACGCCTTATTACTGACACTTCAGGGTGTGTTTGATCTTGTACTCGGCGTTGGGTTTGTAATCACCGTATTTAGCATTCTTATAAGCATCGCAGGCATTGGCCTTTTGACCGGCCTTCTCATAATAGCTGCCCAGGGTATAGTAATATTTGGCCAACTCCTCGTTCGAAGCGCTGCCTTTCTTCGAGTCGATCACCATCTTTTCCTGTTCAATGGCCTTGTCAAAATTGCCAACCTGCCCATAGCTGAGGGCCAGGTAATGGTGCAACTTTTCACTGCCATTGTATTTGGTGGCTTTTTCCAAATAAGGGATGGCAGCCTCATATTTCTTGGCCTTTAGGGCTTTGGCACCATGATTGTAAAAATATCGATAAGCCAACGTGTTGGATGTCGATACGATATTGGGCTGATCCGTTTTTTTGCCAATGGCAACAGCCTCGGCTACAGCCTTTTCCATCTGATCGGGCTGCTCCATCTGCCGATAAGCCTGTGCCTTGCGGATATAAGCCCAGCCATAATCGGGATCACCCTCTATCGCTTTGTTGAACAACTCGATGGCTTCCTCATATTTATCCTCCGAGGCATGGTTGCGGCCTTTGGCATAATAAACCTGGGGGATGTTGTTGCGCGCCTTCTCACCGTAACTCTGCTGGTTGTATTTATCTGCAAGCTCAACGGTCTTCTTGTAATGCTTCAACGCCTCATCATGCTTTTCCTGCTTGAGCAGCTCATTGGCGTAATCCAAATGCGACTTGGTGACTTTCTTCTGTGCGGCCAGCTTCAGCTCTGATACACCGGGCTCATCACTGCTCAATTGGGTGGTGATATCAACGCACTTTTGAAAAGCAGAAATGGCTTCTACATAATTTTCGGCGCGCTTTTCCTGATCGCCTTTTTTGATCGCTCGCTTGGCTTCGTTCAAATCTTGTCCATTGATGGCCGAAGACATTCCTAGGACCAACAATCCCACCAACAAGACCGAAGCGGGTTTTAATTTCCAATCCATGACCATAAAAATTTTGGGGTTTTAGGGTAATAAATTCTTTGATCGTAAAAGTATAAATTACTGATAAATATTAAAACAAATTTTGAACCATTTTAATAAATTTTAACATATATAAACATTTTTATAGGTCAAATTATTGTCGCCAAATACACAAAAGTCAAAGAGATAAACCACACCACCATAAAAACCAGCCGTGACAGATAATCCCTTAAGAAGAGAGGAGCTTTAAAATTTAATAGCAGCTTCACCAAAATCAACCAACATACAGCCTTTAACCTGAATTAAAGGGCATGCTGGCACGTTTTTTCCGTCCCGGTAAACATGTTACAGCGGCGCAAAGGGAGGTGGCAGCTGACCCCCTTCATGAAGATGATCTGTACCATTGCGGCCAACCCTGAGATATTGGCCAGGGCGGGAATGAATCAAACGGCTGATTCCTGCTTCAGGGTATAGTAAGTGAGGTTTTCGGTGAAGACAATGTCGATCAGGTTCAGGACCAGCATGTTAATTAAAATGCGTTCGGCTTTAAACGGGGAAATCCGGGCAATTTTACGGAATTTTGAGAAAGTGATGTAGTGGTTGTCTGACAAATAATCCAACAGGAGCTTCTCCTTATCGGTATACCGCACGAATGTTCCCTTTTTCTTCTGCTTTTGTTTCCAGGCCTTAATCAGCACCCGGTTGGCCAACAGATTCTGGTCTTTCACCCGGATGTATACCTTCCACTTATTGTCTTTGTCACGTGCGTAATAGGTATTTTGAAAACTTTTTGGAATGGTGATCTCCAAAACGGTTTTACCCTTAATGTTGTGGGTCTCGGTGGAAAAGGTCATTTCGGGGTTACAGTAAAGATGGGCTGCTGCCTCAACCATGTAATATTCTTCGTCGCTTTTGACCCCGGAAATGCCACCGTTATCACGTACGCCCACCAAAAGCTTGCCTCCATTAGTATTGGCAAAGGCCACTAAAGAACGGGCGATTTTCCGTGAATCAGTGATGGAGTGCTTAAAGTCAAGATACTCATTTTCGCCCTCCCGGATCAGGTCGAATATATGCCCACTCATTGGTAAACCGAAATTAAAGGTCGTGCCTGTATTCTAAAGCTGGTTGGCCATTTAAGCAACAATGCCCTTTCAACATCATTGATTTGATAGGACCACTTTTCATCAAAAGCAACCAGCATTTAGCGTTTAACCAAGGTCGTTTATTCGAGCAAGGGATACAAAAGCTACTGCTTCAAGGCCTCAGCACCCGAAACCACTTCATTGATCTCATTGGTGATGGCAGCCTGTCTGGCTTTATTGTAAGTTAATTGAAGGTCTTTGATCAAATCGGTGGCATTATCGGTTGCTTTATGCATGGCGGTCATTCTCGCCCCATGCTCGGCCGCCAGTGATTCCAGCAACGCCTCATAGAACTGGGTTCTCAGGGAGGCCGGAATCAGTTCCCGAACAATATCCTCCCGGCTCGGTTCATAAATATAATTATACTGTTCGGTTTTACCATGAGCCTGGCCCTCCTGGTCGCTCTCTTCCTCTTCTCTTTCCAGTTCCAGATCGATGGGCAGAAACTGATCGACGGTTAATATTTGAACTGCTGCATTCTTAAATTTATTATACACCAGTTCCACTTTATCAAACTCGTGGTTGATAAAAGCGGCTTTAATGGCCTTCACTACCGGCTGGGCCTTGGCAAAGGAAGTATCCTCGAGCAGGTCGTCGTTGGACCCGTAAAGGGGATAGCCTTTGGAGCGGAAAAATTCCGTGCCTTTTCTTCCAATGGTATAAAATGAGAGATTGCCTGCCTTCCACTGGCTGTAATATTTACCCCCGGCCAGGTCGAGGCCCTTTTTGATGATGTTGGAATTAAAAGCCCCGCATAAACCCTTGTTGGAGGTGATCAGGATCAACAGCACTTTGTCGTCCGAGCCGTTTTGTTTGATGTATTCACTTTCAAAGCCTTCTGATTCAATGCTGCGGGCCACGTCCACCAACACCTCATGCAACTTCTGGTCATAGGGGCGCAGATTCAACACCGCATCCTGGGCTTTTTTCAGCTTGGCGGCAGCCACCATCTTCATGGCACTGGTAATTTTCCGGGTCGACTTCACCGAGTTGATCCGGGTTCTGATCTCCTTCAGGCTGCTCATAGGACAAACGTTTTAATTAATGTTCACTGTAAGTATCGGCCACCTCGTGGGCCACCTGTTCAATGATCTGAGTAGCCTCCTCGGTTAGCTTGCCTTCTTTGAGGGTTTTAAGGGTATCCTGATGCTCGACCTCCATTTTTTCCAGAAAATCCTTCTCAAAATCGCGCACCTTAGTCACAGGTATATCGCGCAGCAATCCTTTGGTTCCGCAATAAATAATGGCAATTTGTTTTTCGACCGGCATGGGCTTGTACTGGCCCTGCTTCAGCAGCTCCACGTTGCGTTCGCCTTTGTTAAGCACCTCGCGGGTGGCCTTGTCCAAATCAGAGCCAAACTTGGCAAAAGCCTCCAGCTCCCTGTATTCAGCCTGATCCAGCTTCATGGTGCCGGCCACCTTTTTCATGGCTTTAATCTGGGCACTTCCGCCCACACGCGAAACGGAGATACCCACGTCGATGCCCGGGCGTACCCCGGCATTAAACAGGTCGGGATCCAGGAAGATCTGTCCGTCGGTGATCGATATCACATTGGTGGGGATATAGGCAGAGATGTCACCAGCCTGGGTTTCAATAATGGGAAGAGCCGTCAGGGACCCACCTCCTTTAACCATGGGTTTGATGCTTTCAGGCAGGTCATTCATCTGGCCGGCAATGTCATTTGATTCAATGATCTTGGCCGCCCGTTCCAGAAGCCTGGAGTGCAGGTAAAAAACATCACCCGGGTAGGCTTCCCGCCCGGGAGGCCTGCGGAGCAAAAGTGAGACTTCGCGGTATGCCACGGCCTGCTTCGAGAGGTCATCAAAGACAATCATGGCCGAACGGCCGGTATCCCTGAAATATTCTCCGATGGCTGCCCCGGCAAAAGGGGCATAGAATTGCAGGGCTGCCGGATCAGCTGCCGTGGCCGATACAATGACCGTATAATCCAATGCGCCATAGTCTTCCAGCACCTTGGCCACATTGGCCACCGTCGACTTCTTCTGGCCTATGGCCACATAAATACAATAAACCGGATTGCCCTGCTCATAAAACTCCCGCTGATTAATAATCGTATCAATGGCAATGGCCGATTTACCCGTTTGGCGGTCGCCGATGATCAACTCCCGCTGACCGCGGCCAATGGGAATCATTGCATCAATCGCCTTGATGCCCGTCTGAATGGGCTCATTCACGGGCTGACGATAAATCACACCCGGGGCTTTCCGCTCCAAAGGCATCTCATAGGTGGTCCCCTCAATATCGCCCTTCCCGTCTACAGGCTCTCCAATGGTGTTGACCACCCGGCCCAACAAGCCTTCTCCGGCCTCCAGCGAAGCAATGCGGCCGGTGCGCTTAACCCGCTCTCCTTCCTTAACCTTTTCCGAGGAACCCAGTAAAACAGCCCCTACATTATCGGCCTCCAGGTTCAGGGCAATGCCCATGATGCCACTGTCAAACTCAATCAACTCGTTGTATTCCACATGAGATAAACCATATATGCGGGCAATCCCATCACCCACCTGCAAAACCGTACCCACCTCCTCCAGCTCTGAATAGGTCTGCTCGCTGCTCAACTGTTCCTTTAATATTCTGGATACCTCTCCGGGTTTAATGTCCGACATATCAACTTGTTTTTTTTTAGTTAAATTCTAAAGTCTGTTTGATTCTATTCTATATATGATTGAATGATTAAATCAATAAGCTTAGATGTGTTGGCTTTCATTATCGCATTTAAGCATTATCGCATTTTCCCATTCAATCATTGCTCAATTCTCCCATTCTATCATTTTATCATTCTATCATTGTTCAAGAAACAATGGCATTCTTATCTGACAGGGTTTTTCTGATCATTTGAAGCTGCCGCCTTACACTGGCATCCAAAAGCTGATCCTCAATCTGGATGATGAAACCACCCACAATCTCCGAATCAATTCGTTCATTGAAATCGACTTTACGGGCATGAAAGGACTGACGTATCAGTTTCTTAATGACCTCTTTTTCCCCGGCTTCAAGGGGCAGTGCAGTGGTGAGCTCCACTTTTTTGATTTCCCGGTCTTCATTGTATATATCCCTAAAGTTACGGAATATATTGATCAAATAGGCTTCCCGCCTGTTTTTCAGGACCAGGTGAATGAACTTCAGGGTAAGAGCAGAAATGCGTTCCTGAAAAAGTTCACTGAAGATGCACTTTTTTTTGGATGTCTGTATTACCGGATGTTCAATGGTCCGGAGGATATCCGGGTAGGCATCAAAAGCTTGTTGCAGTTCCTGAACATCAGCCAGGACCTGATCGCTGACTCCCTGCTCCTCGGCCTGAAGGAACAATGCTTTGGCATATCTTAGTGTAACGAGGCTTCGATACATAGCCAATTAATTGATGGTGATTTCATTGACCAAATTCCGGATGTAATCCTTCTGTTTCTGGTCGTCTGAGAGTTTCTCCTTAAGCACTTTCTCAGCGATGTCCACAGAGAGCCCCGCAATCTGGTCCCTGATCTCTTTTTCCGCTTCTTTTTTGCGCGCCTCGATCTTGCGGTTGGTATCCTCCATGATCTTGTTGGCCTCCTGACGGGCCTCCTGGCGCGCTTCCTCAATGATCTGCTTTTTGGTCTGCTGGGCTTCCTTCAGCATATTGGCCCGCTCGGTCTTGGCCAGGGCAATGATGCGCTCGTTGCCGAACTCAATCTCAGCCAGTTCTTTTTTGGCCTTGCGGGCCACATCCAGGCGCTCCTGGATGGTCCGCTCCCTGGTCTTGAGGGCATTTAAAATTGGGCCCCAGGCAAAGCGGCGCAAAATCAACAGTACAATGCCGAAAGATATCAACATCCAAAAAAGCAGTCCAAAATCCGGTCTGATCAGTTCCATAAGCAAAAATTTTTTCAATCCATTCAGAAAAACTTTACAGCCCAGCCAAACGCTGCGGCTGTAAAGTCACTTTTGATCTAACCGACAAATAAGATCAAAAAACAAACCACAATGGCGAAAAAGGCAACTCCCTCAATCAAAGCTGCGGAGACGATCATGTTGGAGCGAATGTCTCCTGCCGCTTCTGGCTGACGGGCAATGGATTCCATGGCCAGTCCCCCGATCCTGCCGATGCCAATAGCTGCTGCCAAGGCAGCAATGCCCGCACCAAGGGCAGCACCAAGTTCGGCCAATCCTACTCCTACTGTGGTCTGTAACAATACAACTAATGTAGTCATAATCCTAAAATTTATAGATGAATATATAAAACAGAGAGGTCATTCAACCTCTCCCAAAGCCATTCCAAAATACAGGGCCGACAAGATGGTAAAGACATAGGCCTGAATGAAGGCCACCAATAGCTCCAGCAGGGTTAAAAATACGGTAAACAAAAGCGAGAGGACCGATATACCGTAGCCGGCCATTGGATTCATATCGCCAAAAATAAAGATCAGCATAAAAAACCCCAGGGCTACGATGTGACCGGCCGATATATTGGCAAAGAGTCGGATCATCAGCACAAAGGGTTTGGTGAAAATGCCCACAAATTCAATCAGGGGAACCAGGGGCAGGGGAATCTTCAGCCACCAGGGTACGGCCGGCGGGTTAAAAATTTCCCGCCAATAATGTTTTTTCCCACTCACCTGTGTGATGATAAAGGTGAACAGGGCCAGGGCCATCGTTACCGATATATTGCCCGTGGTATTGGCACCGGCCGGGAATATGGGAATCAATCCCAACAGGTTGTTGAGCAAAATAAAAAAGAACACCGATAAAAGAAACGGGGTATAGCGTTCATAATTCTTTTCGCCGATGCTGGGGCGGGCGATCTCATCGCGCACAAACAGGATCAGCGGTTCCACCAGCGACTGCAATCCCTTGGGCGGCTTCCTGGTGCGCTTTTTATACTGGCGGGCCACTGTAATAAAAATCCCTAGCAAGAGGGCAAGACTCACAAACACCGCCGCCACGGTCTTGGTTATCGAAAAATCCAGGGGGCGGTCTTCTTTTACCTCGCCCTGGTCAGTAACCTCCACGATTGACCCTTTCTGCGCCCCCTTTTGGGCAATCTTGAACCCTTTATAGCTGCTGTGGCCATGATCAAAGCGGGAGGACCAGAAAAAGAAAAATCCCCGCTCCTTGCTGTAAAGTATTACCGGAAGGGGGATGCTGATTTCGGTCTCTCCAATGGTGGTGATGTGCCAACTGTAATGATCTACCACATGATCGATGATGATCTTACCCGGTTGAAGTTTTTCTTCTTCATTGTGTCCTGAATGCTGAGCCGTCACGCCAGCCTTGATCCCGGCCGGGGTATGGGCCGGTGCCTTCGGACCCGAAGCCATGAAGAAAAAAGCTGTTAAAAGAAGCGGCAGCACGCTGTGTAATCCGTTCTTACCCATCGCATATCGTTTAACGTTGACAAAAATATGCAATTTTGAAACATATTATTCGGCGCTTCAACATAAAAAAGGCGATGATTTTAATCAACATCGCCTTTTATACGAATGGGTATGAGCTTCTCAAGCCGACCACCCCATGGTGGTCGTTGTTATTTGTTTTCTATCTAAATTACAGCTGCGTGCTGATCAGGAAGGTAGCGGCAAAGGCAATAATGGCGTAGAGCTCGGGGAACACAGCCAAAATCATGGTGTTGCCAAAAACATCATGGCCCGATCCAATGGCTGAAATGCCGTTGGAAGTGACCGTACCCTGACGGCGTGCCGACCACAGGCCTACAAAACCAAGGGCCAATCCGGCTGCCAGGATGGCAACCCCCTGAGGCATCTTCAGTCCTGCATCCAAAAGCGAAGGCATCTGGTTATTGATGATGAAAAACCCGGCAAAGCCATACAATCCCTGTGTACCTGGCAATGCACTCAGCAACATATAACTTCCGAAGGCTTCATCTCTTTTCTTCAACGCTCCAATGGTTGCATTACCGCCCATAGATACTCCAATGGCACTACCAATGCCGGAAAATAACACCATTATAGCCAATCCGGCATACGCGAGAATAATAGGTGCATTCATAATGTATTTCTCCTTTTTTTAAAATTTAACTTCTCTTTTATGATTTTGATTTGATGGATAACCACGCTCAAATTTTTGTTTCAATTCCGGGTTGCTCAACAACCCCCGTTTTAACTTTATATTCGATTTTTAATTCGGTTTTACGCAATTATAGCATCGAAGACATTCCCTTTCAACTGATTGGCCTTCTTTCAATGGCAGGCCATTGAATACGATTGGCCTGAAGTTGAATTGAATGCCGGATGCCATGGACCTGCCCTTTGGTTCATCCTGATCCGGGCTTGCTGTCCATTCAGGATTTGGAAAAAGGTTTGTAACGTTTTCCGCCTCCGTCAAAGCCGGCATTTTTATAAAATTCCACAAAGATCAGACGCATGGGGTGAACAAAGGAACCCAGGCCGGAAATCAACAGGTTGCCGATGTGGCCGACCAAAAGGATGATCACAAAGACCAGGGGGCCGGCATAGGGTATCTGTCCGAATGTGATGGCGATCTGATTGATCACCAATCCCAGGATGGCCGTGGAGATGCCAATGGCAAACAGGCGGATGTAGGAGAGCAGGTCTCCAAAGACGCCAGTTATCACATTGTAGGCATCCCATATACCTTGTCCGACACGGGCAAACACATTGATCCGGGGATCGCTGAAAAAGAAGATCAAGATGCCGCTTAAAATGAGCAATCCATGATAGATGGTGCCCACCTCAGCCATGGCGAACCATCCCATGCGGTCACCACCTGCGAAAACGATCAACGAAAGAAGGGCCAGAATCCAGCCGAAGGTGGAGAGGGAATAAACAAACCCTTTCTGTCTCCACAGATTGGCAGCTTTAATGAACATTCCGAAGAGGATTTGCAACATGCCCACTGCCAGGGATAAATAAAACAGATCCTGGGGTTTGAGGAACATGTTCTTGATATCGCCCATCCAATCGGCTTTGGTCAGGTTGATGCCGAAAAGTGTCCCTCCGATGGCACCCATGATCACCGTGGCCAGGCCCAACCACTGGGCCATGGTCAAATAAGTCTTCATCTTGGGCTTGGCCTTGGTATGCTTGTAAATGGTAACGGCCAGCAGCATAAACACGCCATAGCCGGCATCGCCAAGACAAAAGCCAAAGAAAAGCATAAAGAAAGGCGCAAAGAAAGGTGTTAAATCAATTTCGTGGTAGTGCGGCAGCGAAAACAAATCCTGCAAAGGTTCATAAACCCGTGCAAACTTGTTGTTCTTCAAAAGGATGGGAACCTGGGTGGGATCCTCCTTGTCGGCTTCTTCCCGCACATACAATACATCCTGCTCTTCCAGAAAATCGGTCAGTACCTGCTCCTTGGTCTCCGGAACCCATCCTTCCAGCAGCATCACCTTTTGTTGGGCTTCCGCCTCGGTATGGTTCTTGGCCTGGTTGAACTCGGTCTCCTCCTGCAAGGCTTTGCGCGCATCCCGCAACAGCTGCTGATACTTCACGGCATAGTCATCAAACATCCGGTTGATCTCCTGAATGCGCCGCTCCTTGTCATCATAGGTCTCCTCCAGCTCTGAAAACGGCCGGGCCGGTAATTTTATCTCCTCCGCATCAATATCAATCTCCTGACCCGGCTCCTGGAAAATGACAAAATATAAATTGCCGCTCTCCTGATGGATGCGCTCCAAATAATATTGATTCTCCCAGTCGCTGTCAAATCGTTTTTCATTGCACATGAAAAAACGCGGGGTCAACCCCAGTTTCTCCAGCTTACTTTCCATCTCCCGGGAAAAATCGCCCCAGGGCCTGGCCTTGTCCATGTCTTTTTTCAAGGTAACCAGCTCCTGCTCAATCTGATCAATCTCCTCCTTTCCCTGGCGAATATCGTGAACCACATCCATCGCCTGCTTTCCATCCTTTTCAGGAGACTCTTCCTGATCCCGCTTGCTTAAAAAACGCAGGGTGTCATTGATCTGCTTGATCTGCGACAAGGCCTGGCGGGTTTGTTCATCATATTCATTGGCCTTCTCCTGGATATGAAGCACACCGATGTCCTGCAACTTATTTAAAAATGTATCATATTCCTTATGATAAATCAAAAAGGAATATTTTACCATTGGAGTTATCATTGTGCAGCCTCCCTACTGATTTTGTTCATGACGTTTCTTAACGATTTTCTGGGCCGATTTGGACAGGTTTTCCTGATCCTCCAGAAAGCGCTTGATCTTGTTGATTGCATCCTGGTATTCCGGAATTTGAACCTTTTCATAGAGGTTCACCTTCTGAGTGGTTTTTTTCCGGGCATAATCCAGCAGGTGCATCTTCTGGCGGAACACTTCCCTTTCAATGCCAATGCGGGCCATTGATTCAAGGACCTGCACACCTTCGAGGAACCAACTGGGTTTATTGTAGAGGCTAAAATCCTTGATGTCAAATTCCACATCTTCCAGCACGGGGGTTTTGGTTCCGGCGATCTTTTTGGAGGAAAGCTTTACTTCCCGCACGGTCACCAGATCCTTATCAAACTCCGACCACAGGCGGACCATATCTTCGTAGGTCTTCATCTGCTCGTTGAGTTGTTGTTCCAGCTCATTCATCCGGTCTTTGGCGTTTTTGACCTCCACGCGCAGGGCCGCTTCCTTGCTCTGAAGGGTAGGCAGGGCCCGCAGCCGGATGTCAAGCTGCTTCTTCAGCCTTTGCTGAGATATTTTATTATACTGAAACTTAATGGACATAAGCTTGTAATTTATTCACTGGAGTTGGGCCAGTATTTATCGACCAGTTCTTTCTTCACACTCACCTCGCTGCGCTTGAAGTGCTTGTCGAAAAGGCCCCAGGCCGTATCCAGCATCTCATCCACTTCAATGTTGACGTCGATGGCCAGCAGTTTTTTGGAATAATCCTTGGCAAACTCGAGGGCCCGCTCGTCATAGTCGGTCAGGTCGAAGCCGTTCTCCAGCTTGGTTTTGGCGTTGGAGGCATCGGCAAACAGGCGTATAGCAGCGTTCATCACCTGCGGGTGGTCTTCGCGGGTCTTCTTGCCAATGACCAGCTGCTTCAGCCTGGAGAGGCTGCGGAACGGGTCGACAATGACCTTACTCACATCGGTGTCATTTCGCAGGAAGAGCTGACCTTCAGTAATATACCCTGTATTGTCGGGGATGGCGTGGGTAATGTCGCCACCGGAAAGGGTGGTCACGGCCACAATGGTGATCGATCCGCCTTCGGGGAACTGCACGGCTTTTTCATAGATTTTGGCCAGGTCACTGTAGAGCGAGCCAGGCATCGAGTCTTTCGAGGGAATCTGATCCATCCGGTTGGAGACAATACTCAGGGCATCGGCGTATAGGGTCATGTCGGTGAGCAAGACCAGCACTTTCTGGTTCTTATCCACGGCAAAATGCTCGGCCGCTGACAGGCACATATCGGGCACCAGCAGGCGTTCTACCGAGGGATCCTCCGTGGTGTTGACAAAACTGATGATGCGGTCCAGGGCCCCGGCGTTGTCAAATACGTTTTTATAATAAAGGTAATCGTCGTTGGTCAGGCCCATCCCCCCCAGGATAATCTTGTCGGCCTTAGCGCGGAGGGCCACCATCGACATCACCTGGTTGTAGGGCTGGTCCGGGTCGGCAAAAAACGGGATCTTCTGCCCGGTCACCAACGCATTGTTCAGGTCAATGCCGGCAATGCCAGTGGGAATAAATTCCGAGGGCTGAAGCCTTCTAACCGGGTTGACCGTGGGCCCCCCAATTTCAACCTCTTCGCCTTCCACCTCGGGGCCTCCGTCGATAGGCTCACCATAAGCGTTGAAAAAACGCCCGGACAGCTCCTCGCCAACTTTCAGATTGGCCGAGCGGCCAAAAAAGATAACTTCCGAATTGGTGGGAATGCCTTCGGTACCCGCAAAAACCTGCAGGGTGACCTCATCGCCTATGATCTTTACCACCTGGGCCAGACGATCATTCACCAGGGCAATCTCCTCATTGCCCACGCCTGTGGCATGCAGGGTGATGGTGGCCTTGGTGATCTGATCGATCTTTGTATAGATCTTTTGAAATGCTTGTGTTTCCATGATTAACCCTTTCTTTCTTCAATAATTTGTTCTAATTCCTTTTCATACTGATGGAATTGGTCGGATTTGAACTCCGAATAGTTCATCTGCCGTAGGGTATCGATCAACCGTTTGAAGAATTCATTGACTTCTTCAAAGTGTTCGAAGCTAAAACCGGTGTGGTATATCTCAATGACTTTCTCGAGCATGTATTTCTGGCGCTCCAGGGAGCTCTGGGCGTCGATGGCATCGAAGGCATCCTGCTGGAGGATGACGAAATCGATGATTTCGGATTTCCAGAAGGTGATGTGGTAATCCACCGGCACCCCGTCGTCGCCTAGGATATTGATCTGTTCTGAGGCTTCCCGGCCTCTGAGCAAGGCATCCTTCATGAGCTGGACGTGGGCGGGCCAGTTTTCGTCGATGTTTTCCTTCAGGTACTTCTCCAGCTCAGGGTATTCGAGGTATTTGGAATAGCTATCGATGGGGTCGACGGCCGGATAGCGCTTGCTGTCGGCCCGGTCCTGGGAAAGGGCATAGAAACAACGGGCCGCTTTCTTGGTGGCTTCCGTAACGGGCTCTTTCAGGTTACCCCCGGCCGGAGAGACCGTACCGATGAAAGTAATGGATCCGGATTTGCCGTTGTTCAGGTAAACATAACCGGCACGGGAATAGAAATTGGAGATGATGGCGGTCAGGTCCATCGGATAAGCGTCCGGTCCGGGCAATTCCTCCATCCGGTTGGACATCTCCCTAAGGGCCTGGGCCCAACGGGAAGTAGAGTCAGCCAAAAGCAGGATCTTCAGCCCCATGGCCCGGTAATACTCGGCAATGGTCATGGCGGTATAAACGGAAGCCTCGCGGGCAGCCACCGGCATGTTAGACGTATTGGCGATGATGGTAGTCCGCTCCATCAGCTTCCGACCGGTGCGGGGATCCTCCAGTTCAGGGAACTCGGTGAAGATCTCCACCACCTCGTTGGCCCGCTCGCCACAGGCTGCCATGATGATCATATCGGCTTCGGCCTGCTTGGAAAGGGCATGCTGCAGCACGGTTTTGCCGCTGCCGAAAGGCCCGGGAATGAAACCGGTTCCGCCCTCACCAATGGGATTCAACGTATCAATGGTCCGGATGCCTGTCTCCAGCATCTTAAATGGCCTGGGCTTTTCCTGGTAGTTCTTGATGGGTACCTTGACCGGCCATTGCTGAACCATGGTCAACTCAATCTCACGGCCATCCTCATCGGTGACCACGGCTATCGTATCGTCGATGGTATAATCCCCTTCACCGGCCACCGATTTGACGGTATATTTGCCTTTGAATTTGAAAGGAACCATGATCTTGTGGGGCAGCCAGTTTTCAGTGACTTCCCCCAGCCAGTCGCCGCCAATGACTTTATCGCCCTGTTGAGCCAAAGGCTTAAATGTCCACTTCTTCTCATGGTCCAGGGCGTCGGTCTGCGCACCGCGCTTGAGGAAAATGCCTTCCATGCGGTCCAGGTCGTTCTGCAACCCATCATAGTTGCGCGAGAGGATACCCGGACCCAGGTTTACTTCCAGCATGTGGCCGGCAAACTCAACCTGGTCGCCTACCTTCAACCCCCGGGTGCTCTCAAAGGCCTGAATGTAAGCAGTCGTGCCCAGTACCTTAATAACCTCCGACATCAGCTTGCTGTCCTGCTGAACAATATAGCAAATCTCGTTCTGTTGTACCGGGCCGTCAGCCTCCACAATAACCAGGTTGGCAATGATCCCGGTTATCTTTCCTTTGGTGATGTTATCTTTTTTGCTCATTGATTAAGAATTCTTTTGAAAATTCAAAACTCTCTTTTAACTCATTGATAAGGGATTCAAACATCTCCCTGCCGGTCTGCTCATCCAGGTGCATCCACCGGTAAATCATGTTCAGCTTCAGGATGTAAGCCAAAACCACCTCAATGGAGAAATAATGGAATAGGGTCATCTCATTGAGCTGTTCCCATTTAAACTGGTCCAGGCTCTTTTCCCGGGCCAGCAGGTTGGTTTTTTCGGCGATTTGAAGCACCTGACCGGTATATTCAAGGTCTACTTCCAGTCCAAAATCCTTGGCATTGCTGCGCTTAATGGCTTCGGCGACAAAATTATCGCCCATCAGCTCGGGTTCCGGATCACGCTCAAATTGACGGCAGTTGATGCCAGTAAGTAGGTTGGTAACATTGCGCTCAAAGTCATACCATTGACGCAGAAAAGCGTTGGGGGAGGCAAGCATATGAGAGACAAACAGGCCGGTGAGGTCATTTTCCCATTGCTTGATGGTTTTGCTGTCTTTATCTTCCCGGTAACGTTGGACAAACTCATACATATAGTGTGGCAACGTTCCCAGGGCTTCTTCCTCGTCCAGTTCCCGCTCTATTTCTTCCATGGAATAATTGCCCAGTGGGTCATGCCGGTCATACTGTTCCTGCAAAAACCACAGCAAATTTTGGTTGTCATAGGGAAGAAAAAGCTGCTGGGCCAGGTGGTAATCGTCCTGATGGAGTTCATCGCGCAAATTGTTTTTGAAATCGAGCAGGGAAAAACTCACTTCTGTCTCATCCAGAAACAAATCGGGCAAACCCGCAATCAGACAATGATAATAGTGACGCGTATAGTTCACAAACATACCTTATTGTCCTTTGTTTTGGTCCCCTTCTTCAAACAACATCTCAACGGTGCGGGGCCGCAGGTAGCTCTTGAAGAAATTGTCAAAGTCTTCTTCCGAGAAGCTGATTTTGTAGCTTCCGTCGGCCGGGCCGATGGAGAAACCGCCCTTCATGCGGTCGGAAACATCCACGGTGATGCCGGCATTAAGCTGTTTAGCGGCCTGGTTCTCCAGATAATCCTTCAGATCGCCTTGCATCTTTGCAGGCAGTGTAACCGAAAGGTCAACCGGTTCCTGGGATTGCGGGTTCCAGTTTTGGACAATGGTTTCTATAATCTTCTTAACGAAATCAGTATCTTCCATGGCATTTTCCACCGGTTGATTGATCACCGAGGCGGTGATCATTTCGGTGACCTGCTTTTTGACCTCCCTTAAGGTTTGTTTGGCCGCCAGGTCAATTTCGGAACGCATGTTTTTCTTGATGTCTTCAGCTTGCTGTTTGGCTTGCTGAATGATTTGATCGGCCTGTTGCTGCGCATTTTTCCGCGTGCGTTCGGCTTCCTGCTGGGCTTCCGACTTGATCCGGCTGGCCTCTTCATTGGCCTTCTCTACCCCTTCATTGTAGAGCTTGTTGGTCAATTCCTGAAGTTTGCTTTCCATAGTTTCTATCCTTTAATGTCAAAAATGTTGGGGTACAAAACTAAAATTTTCCCACTTGATGGCAAGAAATCAACAAGGCTTTCCACCGAATAGTGGGGTGAATCCTAACCCATTGGGCTTCCTGCCTGGGTGGGATCAAAAATACAATGAAAATGGGAGGCGGCCAAATATTAGTGTTATTTTTTTAACAATGTTATAAAAATAACACAGGTGGTGGGTGGTTCCAGGCCTTACTGCCTGATTTTGCGCTGGAACTGCACGATCGAGACCACTTCATACGTGGTATAAACCACATACAGGATAAAAAAGGTGATCAGAAAAGGTACCGCCTTCTGGGGATTAAAATAGGCGTAGGTGATGATGAATGCCAAAAAAGCCATGATCTTGATGCCAAAGACCCCCAAAAACCGCTGGGAAAACTTTTTCATATCCAGGTGGCTAGCAGCAACCAGGGTCCCGTGAAAAGCCCAGTTGACCCCGTAAAAAATCACCGGCAGAAAAATAAAAAACCGATAGAAATGCTCGCTGAAATAAAACCGGAAGGCTACATAACCCCCGGCATATACAATAAGGGTGAGGTATAAAAGCTTAATCAGAAAGGATTTCATGGCCTTCGACATATCGCAGCTAAAGTTTGGTGACATCGCGGATGGTTATATATACCCCCAGCACTACCCCTAAAATCGCTCCCACCATGGTGAACAGCGGAAATTCAACCCCACTTACCGCTTCATCCAGCTTGATCCCGCCATAGGTGAATCCCCCTACCATCACTGCCATCTGGAAACCCAGGGTGGAGTATCGGGTGTACTGCCTAAGCGGGCTTTCCCGGTTCGGATTTTCCCTGCTCGGGCTTTCCTGGGTCGGAGGACTTTCCTTTTGACTCTTTTCCTTTGTCTTTGGAGAATCCTTGCCCCGCCGACTGTTTTTCGGACTTGACATTGGCTACGGCGTCCTCGTTCATATTGCAGTTACCGGTGAACAATGATCCCGGCTCTATCGACAATTTCTGGGTGACAATATCTCCGTAAATCCTGGCCGATGATTTGAGGGTCACCAATTCCCGAACCATGATCTTGCCTTCGATCATCCCCAAAACCTCCGAATTCTTGCAGTTGACCTCGCCTTTAATTTTTCCGGTCTCTCCTACCACCAGTTTCCCCTCGGTGACAATATTGCCTGAGAGAAAACCATCAATGCGAATGTCTCCGTTGGTATTGATGTCCCCTGTAATCTCAGTGCCAACGCCGATGATGTTGATGGCATTGGAATCGCTTTCCACGTTGTTCTTGGCCATGTCCTTATTTTTTGACGAGTTTGACGATAACATCGATAAAATTGACTTATATTTACATCAGCAAAGATATAAAATTCAACCCATTCAAAATCATTTGCCCATAATTTTCTTTTCCAAATCAATCCGGGCACACTAAAATTCATTATTTTCGTTTGCTTCAATTGACTCGAACCGCTAAACCAGAGCCAACCCATGGAAAGATTCAAACAGATCAACACGATAACCGGATGGATCGTCTTTTTAATCGCCGCTACGGTTTACCTATTAGCCGTTGAACCCACCACCAGTTTTTGGGATTGCGGAGAATACATTGCCTCTGCCTATAAGCTGCAGGTTTGTCATCCTCCTGGTGCCCCTTTTTTCCTGCTGGTAGCGCGTTTCTTCTCCATGTTTGCCGGGGATACCGCCAATGTGGCCCTGATGGTCAACAGCATGTCGGCCCTGGCGAGTGCTTTTACCGTTTTGTTGCTTTTCTGGACCATTACCCACCTGGCCCGGAAAGTTTACCCCATTGACAACAAGGGCAATATGTGGGCCGTTATCGGGGCCGGGCTGGTTGGTGCCCTGGCTTTTGCCTTCAGCGATACCTTCTGGTTTTCGGCAGAAGAGGGAGAGGTCTATGCCCTCTCGTCCTTCGTCACCGCCCTGGTCTTCTATGCCATTTTGAAATGGGAAAACATCGCCGACCAGGAACACTCCAACCGATGGGTCATTTTTATCGCCTACATTATGGGCATTTCCATCGGAATCCACCTGCTGAACCTTTTGACCATCCCGGCCATTGTCTTTGTCTACTACTTCAAAAAATACCGCGTCACCACCCGGGGCATCATTGGAGCGGCTCTGCTCTCGGTTATCCTGGTGGGCACATTCATGTACATTTTGATTCCCGGTATCGTACGGGTGGCTTCCGGGTTCGAGTTGCTGTTCATCAATGGGTTAGGAATGCCCTATCATTCGGGTACCATCTTCTTTATGCTCCTGCTGGCCGGCCTGCTCACCTGGGGGCTCTATTACAGCCACAAACACCGCCGGGTGGTGCTTAATACCGTTCTGCTTTCGCTGACGGTGGTGATCATCGGCTATTCATCCTACGCCATGATCATGATCCGTTCCGAAGCCAATCCCCCGGTAGATGAAAACAACCCCGAAACGGCCTTTGCCCTCTACCACTACCTTAAACGTGAACAATACGGTCAGCAGCCCCTGATCTATGGCCAGTATTACAACGCCCCCATCACCGAAAGCAAACAACCCTACACCTACAAAAAAGAGGACGGACGGTACAAAAAATCCTACTCCCTGAACCCCGAATACGAATTTGATGAGCGCTTCACCACGTTCTTCCCCCGCATGTGGAGCCGCCAACAACAAGACATTCAGAAATACAAAAAATGGGCCGATGTGGAAGGCCGCGAAGTGCAGGTTCAACAGCGGGGCAAGACCGTCACCAAAAAGGTGCCCACCTTTGGGGAAAACCTCAAATATTTCTTCAATTACCAGGTGGGCCATATGTACCTGCGCTACTTCATGTGGAATTTTGCCGGAAGGCAGAACGACATCCAGGGCCATGGCGGTCCTCTAAAAGGAAACTGGCTCAGCGGCATTGATTTTTTGGATGAATGGCGCCTGGGCGAACAGGACAACCTGCCCGAAAAATACAAAAACAACGAGGGCCGCAACACCTATTACATGCTGCCCCTATTGCTGGGGCTGGTGGGCTTTTTGTTCCACTACCGCAAAAAGCCCAAAGACTTCACGGTGATCCTGTTGCTGTTTTTGTTTACCGGCCTGGCCATTGTGGTTTACCTCAACCAGCCGCCCATGGAACCCCGCGAAAGGGATTATGCCTATGCCGGCAGTTTCTTTGCCTTTTCCATCTGGATCGGACTGGGGGTGCTTGCCTTGTACAACCTGTTCAAAGACCGTGCCCCCAAAATAGTGAGCGCGGCATTGGTCACACTCATCTCTCTGACGCTGGTACCGGCCAACATGGCCAAGGAAAACTGGGATGATCACGACCGCTCGGAACGTTATGTGGCCCGCGATTTTGCGTACAATTACCTGAATTCCTGCGCACCCAACGCCATCCTCTTTACCCATGGCGACAACGACACCTTCCCCCTTTGGTATGCCCAGGAAGTGGAAGGTATCCGCACCGACGTGCGGGTGGTTAACCTTAGCCTGCTCAATACCGACTGGTACATCGACCAGATGAAACGAAAAGCCTACGACTCGGAACCCGTGCCCTTCAGCCTCCAACAATCCCAATATGAACAGGGTACCCGCGACCAGGTTCCCATTGTTAACCGGATCAAAAAACATGTGAACGTCAAACGGCTGATCGACTTCATTGGCAGCGACAACAAGGAAACCCAGCTTTCCGGTTACGGCAACCAGCGCATCAACTATTGCCCGACCAACAAATTTTCACTGCCCGTCGACTCAGCCAAAGTGGTGGAAAACGGCACCGTCGATCCGGAAAACGCCGATCAGATCGTCGATCAGATCCGCTGGAAAGTGGGCGGCAACAACCTGATGAAAAATGAAATGATGATCATGGACCTGTTGGCCCATTTCAACTGGGACCGTCCCATTTACTTTGTATCGCCCAGCAGCAGCACCAATTTGGGATTGAAAAACTACCTGCAGTTGGAAGGATTTGCCTACCGCCTGGTCCCGATCAAAACCAAATCACAGGACCGCATCGATGCCGGACGGGTTGACGCCGACACCATGTACCACAACATGATGAATAAATTCAAGTGGGGCAATTTTGAGGATCCCGATGTATATACCGATTATACCACACGGCGTACGGCCAATGTGATCCGCATCCGCAACAAATTTGCCCGCCTGGCCGACGAACTCATCAAGCAGGGTCAACAACAAAAGGCGGTCAAAACCCTTGACCGGGCCATGGAACTGACCCCACACGAGCAGTTGCCCTATGGCATCTGGGTGATCGACGTCATCGAGGGATACTACAAAGCCGACGCCGTGGAAAAAGCCAATAACCTGGCGGAAAAAATGGCCGGCTACACCGAAAAAGAATTGAACTACTACTTCGGCCTGCAAAAACCCTTCTCGGATTTGGTGGGCAGCAGCAAACGCATGTCCCTGCACATCATGCACCGCTTGTCCCAAATTACAGGCAAATACGGCCAGGAAGAACTGTCTAAAAAGTATGAAAACATTGTCAACAACAACATCTCAGGCATGAGGCGGCAACAGCAGCAGCTTCCGCAGTAAAAAAAAGCAAAAGCTTCTGCAGTGAAAAAGCAGTAGTTTCTGCCGCCTGCAGCAAACAAGCAACAGGTTCTGCTGCAGTAAAAAAAAGCAGCAGGTTCCGCAGTAAATAAATGGTTAAACGCTAAATGCTGGCTGATTCGATGGTGAAGGAAGGAGGGTCATTATTTAAATTGTTCAATGACAATTTGGTATACAAATTTAATGGTTAACCCTCTAACAGAAAATGGTCAATTTAAGTAAGCCATTTAAGGGCCTTGTCAGCCACTGCCTGGTCGTCAATATCGAGGATGCAACGGAAATGTTTTTTGGGACACTTGCGGTAACCCAGTTTGGAACAGGGCCGGCAACTTAAATCCCGTATTTCAAAGCGGGTGGAATCGGGATGGGGCTGATAGGGGTACATGCCAAATTCGGGGACGGTATTGCCCCAGATGGAAATGATCTTTTTTTGAAAAGCCGCGGCAATGTGCATCAGGCCGGTATCATGGGTTATAACAAACCTCGCCTGCCGCACCAGTGAAGCCGACTGATTGATTGAATACACCCCACAACCATTATAGACTTCTACTTGGGTATTGGCCCGGATCTGTTCACCCACTTCACGGTCTTCCAGGCCCCCAAGCAAAACCACTGGTTGGCCAATCCGCTCAACAATCGAAATCATCTTTTGCGGGGTCAGCTTTTTGGTATTGTGGCCGGCTCCTATGGCAAAAGCCCAGTAACCGGCCTGAAAAGAATGGGGCAGACTGGCCGGGCCCACTTCATCGCGGGAAGGAATGAAATAATCCAGCCCCTGCTGGTCGTTTTCCACATCAAAAATATCCAGGGCCTCTATGTAACGATCTACAATGTGTTTGTCAGGCAGGTGGTTGATTTTAAAGTTGACATAGACCCATTTCTTAAGGTTCAACTTGTCGAAGCTGAAAGCAATAAGGTTCAGTCCGGATATGATGCGGCGGGTACGCAGGTTTTTATGGAGATCGATGGCATAATCAAACACCTCTTCGCGGAGTTCTTTCAACTGGTTGCCCAGGTCGTCTCTCAGTATATGAACCCGGTCAACGTAAGGGTTTGATTCCAGTATCTGGCGGTATTCGGGCTTGGTAAAGTAATGGATTTCAGCCTGGTCCACCTGTTGCTTAAGGCACCGGATAACCGGGGTTGTCAGAACAATATCGCCTATTGAGCTGAATCTGAGAAGCAAGAACTTAACAGGCGGCATATTGTTTTCTTTGGTATACATCCCGTTTTCGGCATGGGGTCCTTATTGTTCGGCCAGGATGATGGCCCGGTTGCGCTGCACCTCAATCAATCCCCCCTGAATATCGTAATACTGGGGCGAGCCATACTGTTCTTCCACCTTAATCTGGCCTTTTCCCAGGGTGGAAATGATGGGGGCATGGTAACGAAGCACCTCAAACTGGCCCGCACTGCCGGGTACCGTTATGCTCTGAACGGTCCCTTCATAAAGCTTCTTGTCGGGTGTGATCACTTCAAGCTCCATATCATCCTTTTAGGACGGTTACTAATCGTTCTCTGACAACAGCTTTTCCCCTTTTTCGATGGCCTCGTCGATGGTCCCGACCATGCTGAAGGCCGATTCGGGGTATTTATCCACTTCCCCGTCCAGGATCATCTTAAAGCCCTTGATGGTGTCCTTAATATCCACAAAGACGCCGGGTTTGCCGGTAAACTGTTCGGCAACGTGGAAAGGCTGGGACAGGAACCGCTGTATCTTACGGGCCCGGTACACCGTGGTTTTGTCTTCTTCCGAGAGTTCATCCATTCCCAGGATGGCAATGATGTCTTGCAGTTCGCGGTTCCGCTGAAGGATTTCCTTGACCCGCTGGGCCACATCATAATGCTCCTGACCCACCACATCGGGGGTAAGGATGCGGGAGGTTGAATCCAGAGGATCCACGGCCGGATAGATGCCCAGCTCGGATATCCTGCGGCTCAACACAGTGGTAGCATCCAGGTGGGTAAAGGTTGTGGCCGGGGCCGGGTCCGTCAGGTCGTCGGCCGGCACGTAAACGGCCTGTACCGAAGTGATGGATCCGTGTTTGGTGGAGGTGATGCGCTCCTGCATTACCCCCATCTCAGTGGCCAGGGTAGGCTGATAGCCCACCGCCGATGGCATCCGCCCTAACAGGGCCGATACCTCAGCTCCCGCCTGGGTAAAGCGGAAAACATTGTCAATGAAAAAGAGTATGTCCTTGCTTTCGCCCCCTTCACGCAATCCCTCATCGCGGAATGATTCGGCCAGGGTCAGCCCGGAAAGGGCCACTGTAGCACGGGCGCCCGGGGGCTCGTTCATCTGCCCGAAGACCAAACTGGCCTGAGACTGACCCAGCTCTTGGTGATTGACCTTCGAGAGATCCCAGGAACCGGCTTCCATGCTCTCCTGAAAAGCATCCCCGTACTTGATCACACCCGATTCAATCATCTCCCGCAACAAATCATTTCCTTCACGGGTGCGCTCTCCCACACCGGAAAAGACGGTAAACCCACTGTAAGCCTTGGCGATGTTGTCAATCATCTCCATGATCAATACCGTCTTGCCCACACCGGCACCACCAAACAGACCAATCTTACCCCCTTTGGCATAAGGCTCGATCAAATCAATCACCTTGATGCCGGTGAACAAAACTTCAGTTTGTGTACTCAGTTCGGTATACTCGGGCGGATTCTTATGAATCTCATATCCCTCACTCTTATCAAGGGTTTCCATGCCATCGATCGGATTGCCGATCACATTCAACAGCCGTCCTCTTACCTGATTTCCCACAGGCATACGAATGGACGAACCGGTGGATATGACTTCCATCCCCCGGCGTATCCCGTCGGTGGCATCCAGGGCTATGGTCCGGACCGCATACTCGCCAATGTGCTGCTGACACTCGATGGTCAACTTCGAACCATCGCGCTTTTCTACCTCCAGCGCATCGTAGATGTTGGGCAACTCACCGCCCGATTTCTCAAAGCTCACATCAATAACCGGTCCGATAACCTGAATGATTTCACCTTTATTCTGAGCCATGACTTCTAGATTTTAATCAATTGAACGCAACAAATTTAATATTTTTCTGATTTGATTATCAGGTCGGGTTGGTGAGATATGTTATTTTTGCCCAACTTGGCTTAAATACCCCGCTTAGCGGGGGTAAAGAAAAAACACCCCCGCTTAGCGGGGGTAAAAAAAAGAACCCCGCTTAAAAAGAACCCCGCTTAGCGGGGTCAGAAAAAAAAAAAAGAACGACCCCGCTAAGCGGGGTATTCAAATCAAAAAACCACAAAACATATGAAAAAGATTCAAATGATTTTGGTTGCCGCGGTGCTGTTTTTTGCCGTTCATTACCAGGCCAAGAGCCAGACGATTAAAGCAGGCGGGGGGATAGTTGTGCGTTCCCAGCCCAAAGCCGGTATGGTAACCAAATTAACCTATGACCTGGGAGTTTTGGATCCCAACCTGCGGCTTTCACTTGATTTCATGGTGATCCCGCCCATTGAAGCCAACCTGGACGTTCACTATACCTTTCTACGGAATTCCTCCCTGGAAGGCTATGCCCTGGCAGGCACCAATTTGGCCAACCCCACGGGACTGAACGCAGGCGGGGGATTAAATTTTGATCTCTCCCCATCGCTGGATGGTTTCGGGGAAGTCAAATATCTGATCAACCCATCGCCCCAGCCTGCCATTAAACTTGGCATTCTCTATCACTTATAAGGCCGACAAAAAGTCTTTATATACAGTCACAAGATGTCATCGGCTTGAAAAGCAAACGCCCGGCGAACTGGTCGCCGGCAGAAAGTCTTTACATAGAGTCACAAGTCACTCACACACCGTCACTAAGGCCCTGACATACAACAACAAAGCCCTTAAATAAAAGGTTAAGGCCCTAACATGTGGGGATAAAAAACCAGCATACAGGCATGTTGTCCTGGCATACAGACAAAAAGCTCTAACATGCAGGCATATGGCCAAGCCATCATAACATGAGGGTCTAACATAAAGGCTTACCATGGACAGGAATGCGATTGGCCAGGACAGCATCTTTATTTTTCCCTTTTCAGCATGCGCTCGGCCAGTTGCAGGAGCGGGGCCTTTTCCTGGTAATCTTTTTCTATCTTTTTCATCGAACGCAAAGCTTCCTGGTAATACTGTTCTGCCTTAATATGGGTGAGGTCGCCCACACCCAGCTCCCGGAAGATCTGCTGAACTGAACGCACTTTCTCCCCGGGATCAAGCCCCTGGTTGGCCATCAGATCTTCCAGTTCAGAGCGCTTGTATTCATCGGCGTTTTCCAGGGCCTTGATTACAAGATAGGTTTTCTTGCCGGCCAGGATATCCCCGCCGATGTCCTTGCCGAAGACTTTGGGGTCGCCAAAGGTATCGAGAAAATCGTCCTGAAGCTGAAAAGCCACCCCCAGGTTCCAACCAAAATCATAGAGATGTCCGGCCTCTTCCTCACTACTGCCGGCCATTAAAGCCCCCATCTGGAGGCTTCCGGCGATCAGCGCCGCGGTCTTCAAGCCAATCATCCTCAGGTATTCCTGCTCACTAACCTGCTGCCTGGTCTCAAAATTCATATCGTATTGCTGACCTTCACACACTTTCAGGGCGGTTTGGCTGAAAACTTCCAGAACCCGGGCCCCATTACTCCCCCGGTATTGCAAAAGGTATTCATAAGCCTTAATGGACATGGCATCCCCGGAGAGAATGGCAATATTGGTATTCCATTTCCGGTGAACAGTAGCCTTATTGCGCCTGATCTGCGCCTGATCCATGATGTCATCATGCAAAAGGGTGAAATTATGAAAAATCTCGATGCCCAGGGCCGGTTCCACTAAATGCTCAATGTCCGAGTCAAACAGGTTGGCCGCCATCAGCAACAAAACAGGTCTGAGCCGCTTGCCCCCTGAAGATAGGGCATAGTCAATGGGTTCATACAATTCCTCAGGGGCCCGGATCAGCTCCTGCTGATTCAAACGGGCGTTGACGATTTCCTGGAGTTGTTGGTAAGTGTACATACCGGGCATCTTTTACAGGTAAAAATACAACAAATCACCCATAATACCAATGGGCAAGGCCTGGTAAAAGCATGATCCGATAGAAGAGGGCTCGGTAAGAACAAGATCTGCCAGAAGCAATCCCCGGTATAAGCAAGGTCCGGCAAGCGGAAGGTCCAATAAAAGCAATCCCCGGTGAAAGGGTCCACCGGGGATTTTTTTATTTAGAAGAAACCCGTCTGCACTGACTCACACAACAAGTACATCCATATAACAGGCGGGGCCTCCACAAAAATATTTCAACACGGAATGATGGTTCAATAACCTCTGATATATCAACGCTAAACATATTCTCACCCCCAAACCAACATTCCTTGGTTGGATAAAGGCTATTGCTGGAAGACCGAATCATCAATGCCTTGATTCACCTGGATCGAATCGACCTTCAGGGTCATGCTTCTGCCTCCGGATATTTCAATGCGAAAGGGAAACTTGATCCCTTTTACCTTTTTATAGTCGGAGAAAATCTGGCTTTGGGTGCGTTTTCCCTGGCGTCCGGAAACGGTTCGTTTGGTTTTCACCTTCAGGCCGCTGTCAACATTGTAATAGTCATATCGCACCACGCCATCGGGGTTGGTCACTTTAACCTTGTAGGCGGGTTTGCCCTTTACATTTTCAATGCCTTCCAGGGAAGTTTCCACGCCCAGTTCATCGTAACGCAGGAATTTGTGCATTTTGGCCCGGAACTTCATGGATTCCAATTGTTTGCCGCTGAGTTCGCGGGTTTGACCCATTGCTCGTACCACACCTTTTTCTCCGTCAAAAAGCTGTTCCTGCATCACATTGCCATTCATAAGCATTTGGGAGGCCATTTTGTCGGGTTTTTCATGGAAGGTTTTCATCACAATGGTTTGGCCGCGCATATTAGTCGTGGCCACCTGTTTAACGTCGCTTACCTGGTTCAGTTTTTCCCGGCCACCGCGGGCCCGTATGCTTTTTTCGATCACCTTTTCGGCGGTCATATCCTTGGGCACCTCGGCTTTTGATTCCTGCACCGGCTCGCCGGTTCGTGTATAAAGCTGAACTTGATTGTCGGGGTCAAAACGCTGCAATTTATCCCTGACTTTTTCCTTATTCCCAACAACCAGGATGGTGGCCTCAGAGGGTTTGACATACTGGCGGGCAACCTGCTGAACCTTTTGGCGGCTGACCTTTTCGGTTTTTTTCAGGTACTTGGCGTAATAATCAGAAGGCAGGTTATAGCGTTTGGTGTTCAGGGCATAACGGGCCATTGTGCGGGCATCTTCGAGTGAACGGGCAAAACTGCCGGTCATCACGCTTTTTGCCAGTTCCAGATGTTCCTTGTCCACCTGTTCACTGCGGATGCGGTTCATCTCATATAAAAATTCATGCACCGCACTATCGGTCACTTCGGTCCCCACTTCTGCACCAGCGCTGAAATATCCCACCAGTGGATCGGTATTCAGCTGTGAACGGGCTCCATAGGTATAACCCTTATCTTCGCGGAGGTTCTGCATCAAATAGCCGGAAAAAACGCCTCCACCCAGAATATTGTTCATCAGCTTGGCAGGAATGGCCTCGGGTGAACCGGGATCCAGCTTCACAGGATAAGTAACCGAAATCACAGACTGCACAGCATCCTCCTTGTTGACCAGGGCCACTTGACGACCCCGTTGGTCTTTGGGAAATTCATAATTGTGTTCGGGAACATCAGCCCTTTTCCATTGCCCGAAATGTTTTTCAGCCATCTCCCGGGCCTGCTCTTTCTGGATGTCTCCGACCATCACCAGGTACGATATATTGGGCTTATAATAGGTGTTGTAATAGTTCAAGCACTTCTCCCGGGTGATGTTGTTGACACTGGCTTCGGTCTTAAGCTCACCATAGGGATGGTCTCCATACCTGAGCTTCTTGGCTACCCGGTTGGAGATTTGAGAGGGATTGGTTTTACCGGCGGTAAGGTTGGAAATCTGCTTCTTCTTGTATTTCTCCAGCTCTTCTTTGGGGAAAACAGGCTTCATCAACACTTCCGACATCAGCTCGAGCAGTTCGCCGGAATGCTTTTTCAGTGAAGAGCCGTACATCCCGTTTTCAAAGGTATACAAATCAGCACCGATGAAATCAACGGCTTCATCGATTTCGGCTTTCGACTTTTCCCGGGTGCCGTTCCTTAAAAGGTTGCCGGCGGCAGCAACATAACCCGTCGCATCGCCTTCCTTCACCGGATCGGCATCGACGGTCAACTGAACATTGACCACCGGCAGTTCATGGTTCTCCACCACAATAACGGTTAATCCATTGTCCAGGGTAAAAGAAGGGGGATTTTCAAAATTGATCTCCGGGGCGGGTCCCGCCTCCGGGGGCGTGCTCCTGTCCAGCTGAGCCGGCAAAAGAGACGAATACATGAAAAACAGAACGAACGGAATGAAATATTTGAACAGTCTCATAAAAATAAGTTTTGGCGTTTTTTACTTTTTCTTCTGGGATTGGGGGAGATAATAGAGTACAACTCGGTTTTCGGGGGTAAAATACTCATTGGCCACCCTTTTAAGGTCCTGCTTATCCACGGCCCGGTATTTTTCAATTTCGGTATTCACCCGGTTGGTATTTTCAAAATAGGTGTATTTGCGGGCCAGATTCATGGCGCGCCGGCTTATGGATGAATTGCGTTGAACCATTTTGCTTTCAAACTGATTTTTCAATTTTTGCATTTCGCGGTCAGTGATCAACTCGTTCCTGACACGTTTGATTTCTTTGTCCATAGCCGTTTCCAGTTTAGCCGGATCGACCCCTACATTGGGCAGGGCAAAGGTAAGGGCCAGGCCGGGATCTTCCATATCCATGGGCATCAGGCGCACCTGCATGGCCAGCTCTTTTTGATCGACCAACTTTTGATAAAGCCGGGAGCTTTGGCCTTCCGAAAGCAGGGAGGCCAGCATATCCACTGCATAATAATCCTCTGTTCCCAGGGCAGGGATGTGGTAGGCCTGAATCACCGCAGGCAAACGGATGTCATCATAAACCGTGTCGCGCACTTCCTGCTGTTGTTCAGGTTCTTTCACCTGGGGGCGGTAAATATCCTCCGGCCCCCTGGGTATGTCGGCAAAATATTTTTTTGCCAGGGAACGAGCCTCTTCTTTATTGACATCTCCGGCAATGGTCAGCACCGCGTTGTTGGGCACATAGAACTCCTGGTAAAAATCCCTGAAGTCCTGAATACTGGCCGAGCGGATGTGATCCGGATCGCCAATGGTCGTCCATCGGTAAGGATGCTTATCGTAAGCCCGTTTCATGATTTCAATCATCAATGAACCATAGGGGCGGTTGTCATAACGTTGCTTCTTCTCTTCGATCACCACCTTTTTTTGGGTGTTGACCCCCTCTGAATCGACCCGGGCATGGAGCATCCTCTCTGATTCAAGCCACAGACCCAACTCCAGTTGATTGGAAGGGAGGATTTCATAGTAATAAGTCCGGTCCGAAGAGGTGCTGGCATTCAGGGTGCCGCCTGCCTTTTCCACATAACGGGAATAGGCCCCCCGATCAATGTTTTTGGTTCCCTCAAACATCAAATGTTCAAAGAAATGGGCAAAACCCCTCAGGTCGGGATCCTCATTTTTGGATCCTACATGATACATCACCGACACCGCTACAATCGGTGTAGAATGATCCTCATGCAGGATCACATGCAAGCCGTTGTCCATGTTAAACTCCTCGAACTGAATTTTCGAGCTTTGAGCATGCAGGGAGGAAAGCCCCGCAAAAGTCAAAATAAATACAACAATCGCTAATTTTTTAACTTTCATATTTTTAAGTTTAAATTCGTGATGGGTAACGAAGGTACAAAATTCAAATCCGCCAAATGAAAGGAATGATCATTTTTTATCCATAGGCTTTTTTGTAAAACAACAAATAATTAATTAAATTTCGACTGTCATCAAACAGTTTAGTATATGGACAAAGACACAATTCTGGTTCCCTGGGATTTTACGGAGGTAGCCGAAAACGCGCTCAAGCATGCTGTAAAAATTTCGGCTTATCTGAAAAACAAAATACAACTGATCCATATTGTTAAAACTGAGAAGCAAATAGAAGAAGCCCAGCAACGCCTGAGCAAAGACATCGAAAAGCTCTCCGCCCAGTATGGGGCAAAGATTGAACCGGTGGTGCGGGCGGGCAGCCTGTTCCATGAAGTCAGCAACTATGCCTCCAACAACAACGTCAGCCTGGTGATCATGGGCACCCATGGCATCAAAGGCGTTCAGAAATTCACCGGAAGCTGGGCATTGAAAGTCATCGTCGGATCAAAAATTCCCTTCATCGTCATCCAGGGACCTCCCTCCAAAGCTGAAGTATTTAAAGACGTGGTTTTTCCCCTCGATTACAAGAAAGAAGCCAAGCAAAAGGTTAACTGGGCCCTGTTTTTGGCCAAGTACTTCGATGTAAAAATTCACATCATTACACCGAATGTAAAAGACAGGGGATTAAAGCGGAAATTAAACATCAATCAGAACTTTGCCCAGCGCATTTTCGACAACCACGGGGTAAGGTATGACATTCAAACCATTGAATCCTCGCATTTGGGCGTCGAAACAATAGACTATGCACAAAAGATTGATGCCGATATCATCCTGATAATGACCACCAAAGACATCGGGTTTACCGATTATGTGCTGGGAGCCAAGGAGCAGTACATCATCGCCAACAATGCCAAGCTCCCGGTAATGTGCGTCAATCCCAGAACAGACCTGAGCAGATACGGAAGTTTCAGTTCTACCGGTGGATAAACACCCCTTGGGGTCACATTCAATGCTTTACACGGAAGAACAGGAAAACCAAACGATGCTCCTATTTTACCGCGCTTAAGTTGATAAAATCTACATAATTGCCGGAATCCTGCCCATACATATTCACTGTTTCCCCGACAAGACAATAGGTACTCTTTTCACCGGCAATCTTTGAAAACAAAACCTCATAGGTTTGATTTTCCGGGTCGGTCATATGGATCTTAGACAAATTCGGATTCACATCACAGGCCAACCCCATATGGCAAACCGGACAATGAAATTCAAACCTCATGCCTTCAGGGATTTCAAAATCCGTGTTGTGCTTTACCGAATAATTGCCCAGGTCAGCGTGCAACATGATCAGGCCTTTCCTGCCATCTTCGGCTTCAGCAGCCAATATAACGTCTTCCCCAATATTAAGGTAGCTGCTGCATTTGGGACAAACAAATTGATTTTTCATAATCTACCCCCCGTATTTTACATGTAACACATTTTAATTGAATGATTAAAGATGGGTGACCAATATATTGATAAACTCTAAACATACGGGATTCCCAGAGATAAAACCAATAAAGACGGATGATAGATCCCCATATGCGCATTTACAGCCATTATACCCTTTTCTTCCCGCATACAATTACCATTTGACGAACTTCCTCCGTAAATGATGACCTGGATACCGAACCTCTATTATATAAACTCCCGAAACAAGCCCTTGCGTATTCACTTGCACCTGATTTTGATGAAAATCCCTGCTCAAAACCACCTTCCCCTTCATATCTCTAATGAACAGGGTCTTATGAGCCTTCGGGCGGCCATCGGGGGTTTTCACCCTCAGCCATGTTTTCACCGGATTGGGATAAACCTCCATTTGATGGGATGGGGAAATCGCAGGGACCCGGGTAACATTGCCCGTATCATTCAGGATCCGGTTATCGGGATCAATCACCACCCTGCTGGTTTGGCGGGGATAATAAAACGCCTGGCGGTGCCGGCGGGAACGGGGTTTAACCCGGAGAACCGTATCCGTTTCATCCTTTGAGATCACCCCGAGTTCAACAGGAGTGGTAAACAGGGCCGGTTCTTCCGAAGAAGTGGTTTGGTTCAGCTGCACCACCAAAGAATCCGTTTCCTGGCTCCAGTCCAGCTGATAGATGGGATAACCTTCCCCGTAATACCACTGTTCAAAAAAAGAAGAAAAGTCCTTTTGGCTAACCCGGTTGAGCACTTCCAGCAAATCGTCGCCCGTGGCCACATCGTGGCTGTATTGATCCAAAAAGGTTCTCAACGCCTTATAAAACAGCTGGTCATCATCCATTAAATACCTGATCATATGAACCAGTGCGGCTCCTTTCTTGTAGGAAAGGGCAAAATCAAAAATCCGCTGCTCATTCATCATCTCCTCAAAGGGCACATAAACGCTACCCTGCTCTTTTCTGAGGGCATAGGCGTGGGCCTGCTTCATCCATTCATCGGCTTCTGCCTGTGTTTCCAGCTCTTCAAGGGCCATGTATTCCCCGTAAGAAGCAAAGCCCTCATTGATCCATATGTCCTGCCAGCTTCCACAGGTCACATAATCCCCAAACCATTGATGCATCAACTCATGGGCGACCAGCAAAAATGAAAAATCCGAAATGCTTGTCAGGGTTTGATGTTCCATCCCGCCCCCCCGTTCCATCAGGGCATGACCATATTTTTCCCGGTGAAAAGGATAAATGCCCAACTTTTTCGAGTACAGTTGCAAAAGGTTGTCGGTGCGTCGGATTTCATTGGCGTATCTATTAATATAGCGGGGATCATCATAGACAAAATTTTGAACCGGCATCGAATCGGAAGCCGAAGGCAGGGAGACCTGAAAGTTATATTGCCTGTAATCAGCCACTGCAAAAGAAAGCAGATAGTAAGCCGTTGGATACTGCGTCGCCCAATGGTATCGAACTTTATTCCCTGAGAGGGTATCAGTTTTGCGCAACAACCCATTGGAAGCTGCCACATAAGGCTGGGTGGTGGTCAGGGTAATGCGGGCTGAATCGGCTTTGTCGCTTAAAACCTGTTTGCAGGGGAACCATTCCCGGGCGTGAAACGATTCGGACAGCGACCAGGTTGCATGTTGATCCCATAAATCGTTGTATCCGGTAGATACGCCCCCGCCGACCGATGTGCCGTGGTAATGAACCCGCACCCGCACAGATTCATCAACCTGGGCTGTATGGGGCAGGACCACCCGGATTAAATCATCCTGATGGGTGAAGGGCTGCTGCTGACCATTGAAAAAAACCGAATCCACCTGCATCTCATCGATCAACTCCAGGATAAAAGTATCCAAAGGATGATCTTTAATCCGGGCCTTGACGGTTGTTCCGCCCCTGATGTAAACGTTGTCGGGATTTACCTCAATGTCAATGTGATAATGTTTTACATCATAAAAGCTGAGTTTTGGATGGGCCGGGACAGATTCCATCATACCTTTTTGAGCCGCCTTATGGCTCATCTGCCTTTTCCAGTGTTCCTTCACCGGGGGTTCCTTATCCTGCTGCGCCAACACCATGGCGGGCAATAAAAGCAAAGCTGCTGCAAATGCTATAGACATATTGGTGGGCATAGAATACAAGCAATATATTATACCAACAAGATACAAAATCCATGGGCGATGAACGATAAATATTAAAAATAAAACCATCACGATCCACCAATCATCCTTTATTGCGGTTTTCAGCCAATAAGTTGGCCCGGCGAAATGAAGGCAAGACAAGGGGTTTTATTGAATGATGAAACGAAAGATAAAAACGGCAGCCAGGATATAGATCAGCCAGGGCACTTCTTTTGCTCTGTTGGTAAACAGTTTCAGGAACACGAAGCTAAGGATACCGAACACCACCCCTTCCGCGATGCTGTAGGTAAGGGGCATGATGACGATGGTCAAAAAGGCGGGCAGGGCCTCGGTATAATCGTTAAAATCGATGGCTTTGATGGGGGTAATCATAAAAAAGCCCACCAGGATGAGGGCCGGGGCGGTAGCTGCTTCGGGAATAATCAGGAACAAGGGGCTCAGGAAGAGAGAAAGCCCAAAGAGCAGGGCAATCACCAGGGCGGTGAGGCCTGTTCTTCCCCCCTCGGCAATACCTGCGGCGCTTTCCACATAAGTGGTGATGGTACTGGTACCCAAAAGCGAGCCCATGGTGGTTCCGGCAGCATCGGCGAAAAGGGCTTGTTTGGCACGGGGAAACCGCCCATACTCATCAAGCATCCCGGCCTTGGCACCAACCCCAATCAGGGTTCCTACAGCACTGAACATGTCGACAAACAAAAGGGTGAACAGCACCACCAGCAAATCGGAGGAAAAGATCTGACCGGGTTGCACCTTCAAAAAAAGCGGTTCCAGCGATGGAGGTGCACTAACAAACTGCATGTTGTCGGGCAACCGGGTTACACCAAATGGAATGCCAATCAGGGTGGTGGCGACAATGCCGATCAGCAGTGCTCCCTTAATGCGTAAAGCCAGCAAAACGCCCGTGACAACAAGCCCGATCCAAGCCGTCAGAGCAGCGGGATCGCCTACCTCGCCAAGCTTCAATATATTGCCGGAAAGGCCTCCTCCGGCTGCCACTGACTTGCCGGTAACCACAATGCCTGCGCTGTTCAGTCCGATCAAAGCAATAAACAACCCGATACCCACTGAAACGGCATGTTTGATGTTGATCGGAATGCTGTTCACAATGGCTTCACGGATGTTAAACAAGGTGAGCAACAAAAAAATGATCCCTTCGAAAAACACCGCCGTCAGGGCAATCTGCCAGGAAAAGCCCATCTGAAGGACAATGGTATAGGCAAAAAAAGCATTGATGCCCATACCCGGGGCCAGGCCAAAGGGCAGACGGGCATATAGGGCCATGATCAATGTGGCCAGCATGGCCGCCAGGGCCGTGGCCGTGGTAAGGGCCGCCTGATTCATCCCTGCCTTGGCCAATATCTGCGGATTGACCACAATGATATAGGCCATGGTCATAAAGGTCGTTACACCCGCTATAACTTCTCTTTGTACCGTGGTACCGTGTTCATCAAGACGAAAAAATCGCTCCAGCATGCAGAATCTTTTAAATTAAACACTTCATACGGATATACTTTAATTAACAGCTTGTAAATCAATATGATCTGAATCTTAAAACAGACATTATGGGGTCATTCGATGTGGAACCCGCATGTATATCCATGTCCTTGTTGTGTAAGTCCTTGCATGCGGGTTTCATACGGATATAACTTAATTAACAGCTTGTAAATCAATATGATCTGAATCTTAAAAACAGACATTATGGGGTCAATCCTTATGGAACCCGCATCTATATCCATGTCCTTTTGTTTTTGTACCTTGATTATTATTCATAACTCCTTAATAATGAAGGTTTAATATGGATTGACCAGGCGTATCCCTCTTCCTATGGATGGTCTTAGGCTGGCTTTTCAAAAAAAAGGCTGCTTCAAATGGCCGGATTTTACCGAAATTTCCAGGGCATCTCAATAATCATTGATCCCCTCAAAAATTGATTTGCGGTAAACCTGCCTGATTTGTGTTCGCATTCGAACACAATTGTCCTCAAACGGTCGCTTATCACCCCCCCATAAATATTTTGGCCTGGATCAATTTCATTCCATTGACTTTCTCTTCCCCTTAAATCATGAGTGTTTCCATACAAAGTAAATAAAAAATTGGACTTCCGCCTCTTTATTGGCACAAATATTGACTTGTACGCCTACATCTTTCAAACCCATTTAACAAGGAACCTAAAAATGAACCTAAAAGTCATTCTAACCGGCCTATGTCTTTTAATGGCATATGCAGGATGGAGTTCCCATCCTGATGAGCAAGCAAACAAAGTGACATTGAGCGGTCATGTAAGGGATCAACGAAACGGCGAAGAGTTGATAGGGGCCAACATTTACATCAAAGGGAAGGCCATTGGCACCTCTTCCAACGTGTATGGATTTTATTCCATATCCCTGGAACCCGGTACCTACACCATGGTATTTTCCTATATTGGCTATGTGGCGCGCGAGAAAGATATTACTCTGGAGCAAGACCTGACCCTGAACATGGAATTGCAGCCCAGGGAACAGGAGCTGGAAGAAGTAGTGGTTACGGCGGAAAAGCCCAACCAGAATGTAAGCCGCAACCAGATGAGTTTTGAAAAACTCAGCGTCAAACAAATCCGAAAACTCCCTGCTTTTATGGGAGAAGTAGACATCATCAAATCGATTCAGCTGATGCCGGGGGTCCATTCGATCAGTGAGGGATCATCGGGTTACAGCGTGCGCGGGGGCAGCCAGGATCAGAACCTGGTTATGCTCGATGAAGCCACCGTATACAACATCTCTCATTTTATGGGTTTTTTCTCGGTTTTCAACAACGATGCCATTCAAAACGTGGAATTGTACAAAGGGGACATACCGGCACGATACGGAACGCGCCTCTCCTCTGTATTGGATGTTCGCATGAAAAACGGCAATTCAAAAGAATTTCGCGCCACCGGCGGCATCGGTAATATTTCAAGCCGCCTGACCCTGGAAGGCCCCATCGTAAAGAAAAAAACCTCTTTCATCCTTTCAGGCCGAAGAACCTATTTTGACCTTTTCCTGCCATTGCTGCCGGAAGAAAACATTCAGGACAACAGCATCTTTTTTTACGACCTCAACGCCAAGATCAACCATCGGATGAATAAAAACAACCGTTTTTTCCTTTCCGGCTACTTTGGCCGCGACCGGTTTAAAAACAATTTCTCTGACATTGGTTATGGCAACCGGACCCTCACATTTAGGTGGAACCATTTATTTTCGGAAAAGATCTTTGCCAATTTCACCCTGCTGCACAGCAAGTACAATTATCACCTGGCCAGTCCGGAAGAGGCGGCATGGTCGTACCGATGGGACAGCCACCTGATGGACAACTGTTTAAAGGCCGATTTCACCTGGTATCCCAATGCATCCAACACGGTTGAATTTGGCGCCTCCAGCTGTTATCACACCTATGATCCCGGTTTGATCAAAGGAACAGGAGAAGAAAGCATTTATTCGCGGTTTGACCTGGCCAACAACTATGCCCTGGAACACGGGCTCTATATATCGAACGAACAGGAAATCACCGCGGGTCTGACCCTCAAATACGGGTTAAGGCTATCGGCCTTTCAGAATATGGGCAAGGATACCGTGTTTCACTACAACGACCGCTATGAAGTGGTCGATTCTACGGCCCACCGTTCGGGGGAGATCTACAACACCTATATGGGCCTGGAGCCAAGGTTGGGCATCAAATATCAGTTTGACCGGCAAAATTCCATGAAGGCAAGTTACTCCCGCACCCGCCAGCATGTTCAGCTGGCTCAGAACACCCGTGCCGGAACCCCGCTCGATCTGTGGTTTCCTGCTGGTCCAAATGTCAAACCCCAAATCGCCGACCAGTTTGCCCTGGGCTATTTCAGGAACCTGTTCACCAATAAGGTGGAACTATCCCTTGAAGGGTATTACAAAAAGATGCAGCATACCATCGATTTTAAAGACCATGCCAACATGCTGCTGAACCCGAAACTGGAGGGCGAATTGCGCTTTGGTCAATCCCATTCTTACGGGCTTGAACTGATGGCCCGCTACAAGGATGAAAAGATCAATGGCTGGCTCAGCTATACCTACTCCAAAACCACCCGCACGGTAGGAGCCATCAATGACGGAAACCCATATCGCGCGCCTTTCGATCGACCCCATAACCTGACCCTGGTGGCCAATTACCAGCTGACACAACGCCTGGCCCTGTCGGCCAACTGGGTCTATACCTCAGGACAGCCCGTAACTTTCCCCATTGGCCGTTATGAGTCGGAAGGTAAAATCGTACCGGTCTACTCCGACCGCAACGCCTACCGCCTGCCCGATTATCACCGGCTCGACCTTTCCCTCACCATCCACGCCAAAGACAAACCCGACCAGAAATGGGAGGGCGAATGGAACTTTTCCCTCTACAACGCCTATGGACAAAAAAATACCTGGGCCATGAACTTTGTCCAGGATGAACAAGACCCCTATAAAACAGTGGCCGAAAAAACCTACCTGTTTTCAGTGGTTCCCTCGGTCACCTACAATTTTAAATTTTAACCCGAAAGCCTGAAGCCATGAAAAAGATAACCTTTCGACTGATTTTAGCCGCAGCAACAGCCATATTGCCGGGGGCCTGCACCGAGCAGGTGAGTGTAGATCTGGACAGCACCTATACCCGTTTGGTGGTCGACGGACAAATCACCACCGATACCACCCGCCATTACGTTAAACTAACCCAAACCATGGATTATTTCTCCAACCAACCAGCCCAACCCGTCACCGGGGCTAAGGTCATGATCAATGACCACCGGCTGAGGGAAAATGACACCATACCCGGCTTATACCAAACGGATCCCGACTTTTTCGGGGTAATCGGTCGTACCTATCATTTAAGCATTGACCGGGTCGACATCGATGCCGACGGGCACAGCGAACATTACCAGGCCACCTCCAGGATCAATTCCATTGCCCGGGTTGACTCCCTTGAACTCGTATACCAGGAATTTGCCGGGGGCATCATGAAGATGTGGGGCCTTGAACTCTTTGCCCAGGACCCGCCTGAAGAAAATTACTACCTCTTTAAGGTCCATAAAAACGACACCCTCCTGACCGATACCATTGACGAATACGTGATCCAGGAAGATATGACCTTCAACGGCAATTATGTGCCCGGGGTAATGGTCCAGAGCCTGGAAAAATCCAAAAAGGATGAAGTGGTCCGCCCCGGCGATGTCATCACCCTCGAAGCCAATGGCATCACCCAGGAGTATTACAAATACATCATTGAGCTGACCAATGAGGCGGGCCCTTCCAATCCCTTATTCAGTGGGCCCCGCGCCAATGTCAGAACCAATATAAGCGGGGGCAACGGCCCCGTTGGATTTTTCAGGGCTTATTCGATCACCCGCCTGAGCCTTCGTGTGGACGATCCTTACGAGAAGGTGAAAAAGTGGTAATGCACATGTGGGCCCTGACAAAGCTTTTTGCCGGCCAGCAGAAGTAAGCTGGCCGGGCAAGTATCCCCGCCCGAAAAACCCCAGGGGGTGAAAATTCTTTTGATCGGCCAAAAACATGGCTGGCCAGTAAAAAATCCGCGGGCCCGCTAAAAGACCTGGAGCTGGCCAATGGTCTTCGGGCCGGTAAAGCCTCGTGTAAACCCCGGGCTATTTCATGGTAGCCGGTTCCATGGATGAAACATTTGCTTTTCGGGGGAAGATAAAGGTCAGGGAAATGAAAAGGAGCAGTCCCGCGCCAATACCGAAAATATTGGGATCCAGGCCATAGGGCAGTTTCCATCCGGCCACGGTCAAATAAAGGGTGGTTCCCCCGCCGATCAGCATCGACCAGAACGCCGCCACCGGACTGCTTCTTCTCCAGAACAACGCTCCGAGTATGGGGATGAACAACCCGGAAACCATAAAGGCATAGGAATAAAGCATCAGCTGGAGCACATTCTGCATGCTCAGGGCCAGCAGAACGGCCGATGTGCCAATGATCAGGGTCAGCAACTGAGACACCCGCAATACCTTCTTTGAATCGGGGTTGAAGTGAAAAATCTTGTCCAGGATATCGGTAAGGATGTTTCCGGATGAGGCCATCAGGCAACTGTCGGCCGTAGACATGATGGCCGAAAAATAGGCCGACATCATCAGCCCCATCAGTCCGACCGGCAGAACCGTGCGCAGCAACAAGGGCAAGCCCATCTCCGAATCAATGCTTTGCAAGTTGGCATAACCCAGATGGGCAAACATACCATTCTCCAGGCCAACACGGGCGAATAGCCCAAGGATGACCCCCATCATTGCCATCAAAGGCCACTCAAACAACCCGGCAATGAACCACGCTTTTTGAGCCTCCTTGCGGCTCCGTGTGGAATAAATCCGCTGATAAAGAGTCATTCCAACAAACCAAATGGGAATGATGGTGATGCCCCAATTAACCAGCTCCTGCCACGAAACATTCGACAGGGATAAAAACTCACCCGGTATCGTATCGCGGATCTCCGAAATACCCCCAATGGCATGATAGCCCAGGGGAATGCCAATGAAAATCAACCCCACCATCAGGATCATCCATTGAATGGTATCGGTATAGATCACCGCTTTCAAACCACCCATCACCGTGTAAACCACTGCGATCACTCCCATGATCACCAGGGCATGGTTCAGCTCCAGGTCAACAAAGGTGGCCGAAGCCAGCTTGGCACCGGCCAGGATCTGGGAACTGGTGAAACCCATATAACCAATGGCTGAAATGATCCCCGCCAGCAAAGCCACCCGCGGGGTGTAAAACTGTTCAAAGATTTGGGGAAAAGTGAAAAGCTTTATCTTTGCCGATAACTTGCTGACCCGCGGAATCAAAAATACCGCACTCAGCCAGGCTCCAATCAATCCGGTAAACAGCATCCACGAACCGGCAATGCCCATGATGAAACCCAAACCACCTAAACCAATGGAAAAACCGCCCCCCACATCGGTGGCCACCACAGATAACCCTACATGAAAACTGCCCATGCTGCGGCCTCCTACATAATAATCATCGGTGTCCTTGTTCTTCCGCAGGAAAAAATAACCCACCCCCAGCATGGTTACCATATAAAGAATGAAAACAGAAAGGTCAATGAAATGCATAATGGATGAAGTTGAAATGAAGCATCACAATAAAAACACGTTTAAATAAAACAAATATTCGGAACAAAACCAACAGGAATTTTGCAGGCCCTTTTTTATTTTCACCGTATTCACTAATTTTATGCTCTTAACAAGGCACTCAAAACCATAATTTATGCGCGCGTTGGTACAAAGGGTTAATCATGCCCGTGTGTCCATTGAAGGCGAGGTCAGATCCGAGATCGGAGCGGGTCTGCTCATTCTCCTCGGTGTGGAAGAGGAAGACGAACCGGGAGACATTGAGTGGCTCACGGGAAAAATCAGCAAGCTCAGGATATTTGAAGACGACAACGGTCAAATGAACCATTCCATTCTGGAGACCGATGGAGAAGTCATGGTGATCAGCCAGTTCACCCTGCATGCAAAAACCAAAAAGGGAACCCGCCCTTCCTACAGCCGGGCAGCCCCACCGCAAAAAGCTCAAAGCCTTTACGAACAATTTGCCCGCCAGATGGGCCAGATCATCGGCAAAGAAGCAAAGACCGGGGAATTTGGAGCCTATATGAAGGTTGCCCTGGAAAACGACGGGCCAGTGACCCTGATGATTGACTCGAAAAACAAAAACCTTTAACCCCGCAGCCCTATGACGGTAAACGAAGCCCAGCAATTGGTGGATCAGTGGATCAAAAAACACGGGGTCCGGTATTTCCATGAGTTAAGCAACCTGGCCATGCTCACTGAAGAGGTCGGTGAACTGGCCCGGGTAATCAATCGCCATTACGGGGATCAATCCTTCAAGGAGGGCGATCCGAATGAGGTGGAAGATGAACTGGCGGATGTGCTTTTTGTGGTCCTTGCCCTGGCCAATCAAACCGGGGTGGATTTAACCGGGGCCCTTGAAAAAAACCTGGAAAAAAAATCCCAAAGGGATCCCCAACGGCATCAAAACAACCCCAAACTCAAATAAATAAGTATGGAAAATTTAACTGACAAATACTCATTATCATTAGAAGAAGGAATTGAACAAAAAGTTAAAGTAATTGCCAACAACAGCCATCAATATTTCAACCCGGAAAACTTAAAGTTGTTGTTCAGGTTACTTGATTTAACAAGCTTAAATACAGACGACACAGAAACATTTATTACCCGGCTGTGCACCAAGGTCAACCGGTTGGGCACCCACTACGAAGACATGCCCAACGTAGCGGCCATTTGTGTTTATCCTCCGTTGGTAGAGACGGTCAAAAAAGAACTGGAAGTAGAAGGCATACAAATCGCCTCGGTCGGGGGCAACTTTCCCACATCCCAGACCTATTTGAGTGTTAAGAAGACCGAATGCAAGGAGATCATCAACCACGGGGCGGATGAGGTCGATGTGGTGCTTCCGGTGGCTCTGTTTTTGGAAGGCAAATACGAGGAGGTATACCGGGAGATCGAAGAAATCAAGGAAGCTATTGGCCAGAAAAAGCTGAAGGTCATTTTGGAGACCGGCATGCTCAATGACTATCGGCATATCCAGCTGGCCAGCTTGATTGCCATGGAGGCCGGGGCGGACTTCATCAAGACCTCCACGGGAAAGGTTGAGCCTGCCGCCAGCTATGATGCGGTATACGTGATGGCCCAGGCCATCAAAGCCTTTTACAAGCAAACCGGCCGTCCCACCGGGATCAAGCCGGCCGGGGGCATCTCTACCGCTGCCGACGCCCTTTCCTACTATGCCATTGTCCATGAAGTTTTGGGCGATCAGTGGCTGAACAGCTCCCTGTTCCGGATCGGGGCCAGCCGCCTGGCCAATGACTTGCTGAGCCATATCCGCGAAGCCGACATCCAGTATTTTTAACCCTGCCTGAAGCGACTAGCTAAACCCCGCTAAGCGGGGTAATTTAGACCCCGCTAAGCGGGGGGAGTAGTCTTGTCAGACCCCGCTAAGCGGGGTAATTTGGATACCGCTAAGCGGGGGGTAGTGTTGATGGTAAGGTTACTGGGTGCGGTTGATGGTATACTCCACCAGATCGACCATGGAATTATAGCCCGGGTTGTCGTTGGAATAAGGGGCGAGCATCCGGAGGGCTTCATCCTTAACCTGCTTCATCTTGTCGCGGGCCAGTTCCAGGCCGTTGTGCCGGCGCACAAAATCGATGATTTCATTAACCTGCCGTCCGTTTTTCCTTGAACGGCCAAACAAACGCTTTATGGCTTTACGGTCCTTTTCCCCGGCCTGATTCAAAGCATAGATCAACGGCAGGGTCACCTTCTTTTCCTTGATATCATTTCCGGCCGGCTTGCCAATAACGCCCGAACGTTCATAATCGAGCAGATCATCCTTTATCTGAAAGGCAATGCCCACTTTTTCCCCAAAGGCGCGCAAAGTTTCAATAACCGATTCATCGCGCCCCACCGAACGAGCCCCGCAGGCAGTACAGGATGCAATCAGGGAAGCGGTTTTTTTGCGCACCACATCAAAATAGGCTTCCTCCGAAATGTACAGCTTTCGCGAATTGCGCACCTGGAGCAGCTCGCCTTCACTCATCTGTTCTACGGCATGGCTGACAATCTCCAGCAAATCATATTCCTTGTTGCGCACCGACAACAACAGGCCCCGCGAAAGCAAAAAGTCACCCACCAATACACTAATTTTGGATTTCCATAAGGCATGTATCGAAAAGTAGCCCCGGCGCCGGTAGGACTTATCCACCACATCGTCATGGATCAGGGTTGCATTGTGCAACAATTCAACCAAAGAGGCGGCTGTATAGGTAGATGAATTGATCTGCCCCAGCATACGGGCCGTCAAAAAGACAAACATCGGCCTCATCTGTTTGCCCTTGCGCCGAATGACATGATTGAGGACGACATTGAGCAAGGGGACACTCGTTTTCATGGAATCCCGGAAATGGGACTCAAAATGCTTCATCTCCTCGCGGATGGGCGCTTTTATACGAACCAATTCATCTTGGGCCATCTGACTAATCGTTTGGGTCAAATTTAATAATTAAATACATCCACCTTACAATAAATTGCACCCCACCGCCCGGAGAAAAGGAGTGGGGAATAAGACTGGCGGACAAAATATGTTGTAAAAGCATATTTTTTAAGGACCTGGAAGTTCAACCCTTTATTAATATCAACAATATATTTATATATTTGCATTAGTTAAAGTTTACAACCATCAGAGCATGCAAATCAAAGATTTGACACCAGAACAGCTGGAAGAGGCAGCCAATATGCTCAAGGCCATCGCGCATCCATTGCGGATCTCGATACTGAGCCACCTGGAGGGAGGGAAAAAACTGACTGTCACCCAGATCCATGAACTACTCGGCATAGAACAATCCACCACCTCCCATCATCTGGGGATACTCAAGGACAAAGGCGTATTGTGTTCCAAAAGAGAAGGTAAAAACACCTATTACTATCTTAAAGACAACAGCCTGAGCAATATTGTTCATTGCGTTGGCAGGTGTACCTCCAACAGTGCCTAATCCCCGGCCAGAAAGGATTTAGAAGCGTCAACCGGAAGTCATTGCCAGACATGCTTCTGGTAAAACATGTATTAATTTTTTTAACATGGCCAGTAAAATCAGAGTGACCAAGGTATTTGATTTCGAGGCGGCCCATGCCCTCTGGAATTACAACGGACAATGCAGCAACCTGCACGGGCACAGTTATAAATTGTATGTAACGGTGATCGGCACCCCAACCAGTGAGGGATCCAATCCCAAAAACGGGATGGTGATGGATTTCGGTGACCTCAAGGAGGTGGTCAACCGGGAAATTGTCAGCCAGCTCGACCATGCCGTGATCCTCAACCGGGCGGCAATGGGAGAAGAAACCGGCGCATTCCGCAGTATGCTCGACAAATGCTATATTGTTGATTATCAACCTACCTGTGAAAACCTGGTGGCCGATTTTGCCCACCGCATTGCCGGTAAATTGCCCGAAGGCGTCAGCCTTTACCGGGTGAGGCTGGATGAAACCGCCACCTCCTATGCCGAATGGTTCGCCAGCGACAACCCATAACAACGGCTCAATGACCCCCATTCCATAGCCGGAGGGGTTTCGGTTTGAGCTGAATTTTTCTTATCTTTTACCAGCCAAATGTTCAAATCTAAATGCCATGGCAAAGAAATTATTCCTGCTGGATGCTTATGCCCTGATTTACCGGGCTTATTATGCCTTTATCAAAAATCCCGTGCGCAATTCCAAAGGTTTAAACACCTCGGCCATCCTGGGATTTACCAATACGCTGGTGGAAGTCCTTGAAAAAGAAAATCCTTCCCACATTGCCGTTGCTTTTGATCCCTCGGAGGCTACGTTCCGCAATGACCTTTACCCCGAATACAAAGCCAACCGGGAGAAGATGCCTGAAGACATCCAGCAGTCGATCCCCTGGATCAAAGACATCCTGAAGGCTTTCAACATCCCGATGATCCAGGTGGAAGGCTATGAAGCCGATGATGTCATCGGGACCATTGCCCATCAAGCCAAAGAAAAAGGCTTTGAGACCTACATGATGACCCCCGACAAGGATTACGGGCAATTGCTGGAGAAAGGCATCTACCTCTACAAACCCAAGCGCTCCGGCAACCAGGCCGAAGTCATTGACCGGGAAAGCATATGTGAACAATTCGGCATCGAACATCCCGATCAAATCATCGACATCATGGCCCTGTGGGGCGATAAATCGGATAACATACCCGGGGCCCCGGGCATTGGTGAAAAAACCGCCAAAAAACTCATCGGGCAATATGGTTCGGTGGAAAATTTATATAACAATATAGATGACTTAAAGGGAAAACAAAAAGAAAATTTAATTAATTATAAAGATCAAATATATTTAAGTAAAGAGCTGGTTAAAATAAAACTAAATGTTCCCACTGAAATAAATACTTCAAATATTGAACGCCAGCAGCCCGATGAAGCAATGTTGATGCAGCTTTTCCAGGAACTGGAATTCAAAACGCTGTCCAAACGCCTCTTCAACAAAGACCTCAGCGAAACGACCAGCTCAGAAGGGGTTCAGCAATCCATGTTTGAAGAATCCGCCAGCAATCAGCAACCGGCCGGAGCAACCAAAAAAGCAAGCATTGACACCACCGACAAGGATTATCAGCTCATCGACACCCGTGAAAAAAGGGCGGAACTGGTAGAAAAGCTCCAGAAAGCCCCGGCCTTTTGTTTTGATACGGAAACCACCTCGGTTAATCCCCAGCAGGCTGAACTGGTAGGTATATCCATCGCTTACCGGAACGACCAGGCCTTTTATCTGCCGTGTGTGGAGGATTCCAATGCCACCGGCCGGATTATTCAGCAGATTAAAGGGGTCTTCGAAGATGAAGGGATCCGGAAAGTGGGCCAAAACATCAAGTACGACATGCTGGTTTTGCATCGGTATGGCATTCAGGTAAAAGGAGCGATTTTCGATACGATGATTGCCCATTACCTGTTGCAGCCCGAGCAAAGGCACAATTTGACGGTGCTCAGCGAACAATATCTGAACTATACGCCCATTGGCATCGAAGAGCTAATTGGCAAGAAGGGCAAAGGCCAAAGCAGCATGCGCTCAGTACCGGTCGAAAAGGTTACCCCGTATGCTTGTGAAGACGCCGATCTGACCTGGCAACTCAAAAACATCCTTGAGAAAGAGCTTAAGAATCATCACCTTTGGAACCTGGCCAGCCGCATGGAGATGCCCCTGATCTATGTGCTGATGCGCATGGAATTGAACGGGGTTAAGATCAATGAACAGGAGCTGAAGCATTATGCCGGGGAACTTCGCCAGGAGCTGGGAGAAATTGAAAAACAGGTGCATGAGATGGCCGGGGTCACTTTCAACATTGATTCCCCCAAACAGCTGGGACAGGTTTTGTTCGAACGGATGAAAATTGTGGACAACCCCAAAAAGACACGCACCAAACAGTATTCCACCAGTGAAGAAACCCTGCAGCAGCTCAGCGACAAGCATCCGATCATAGAGAAAGTGCTTGAATTCCGTTCCGTGCGCAAGTTGTTGTCCACCTATGTGGAAGCCCTGCCGGCATTGATCCATCCGCAGACGGGCAAAATACACACCTCTTTCAACCAGGCCATTGCAGCCACCGGCCGGCTCAGCTCATACAACCCCAACCTTCAGAACATACCTATACGGGAAGAGCGGGGGCGCAAAATCCGGAAGGCTTTCGTGCCCAGCGACCAGGACCATATTCTTCTGGCGGCCGATTATTCCCAGATCGAGTTGCGGATCATGGCCCACATGAGTGGCGACAAAAACCTGATTGAGGCTTTTCGCAGCAACCTGGACATTCACAGCTCCACGGCGGCCAAGATATTCCACCTCGACAGCATGGAGGCGGTCTCGAAAGACCAGCGCCGCAAAGCCAAAACCGCCAATTTTGGCATCATATATGGCATCTCGGCCTATGGCTTATCACAACGGCTGAACATCACGCGCAAAGAAGCCAAGGAGTTGATCGACGCCTATTTTAAAAACTTCCCGCAGGTCAAACAATACATGGACCAGTGCATTGAAAAGGCCCGTGAAAAGGGGTATGTAGAAACCATCTATGGCCGAAAAAGGTTCCTCGAAAACATCAATTCACGCAATGCAACGATGCGGGGGATGGCCGAGCGCAATGCCATCAATGCACCCATACAGGGTTCGGCGGCCGATATCATCAAGATTGCCATGCTCAACATTCACCGGGTGCTGCAGGAAAAGCTGCTGCAGAGCAAACTGATACTCCAGGTCCACGACGAACTGATATTCGACGTTTACCGGCCCGAATTGGAGGATTTGCGGGGGATGGTGACAGAAAAGATGGAAAATGCCCATCAACTGGATGTGCCCCTTACCGTGGAAACCGGCACGGGCAACAACTGGCTGGAGGCCCATTAAACCGGCTTCCGGATCAGGCCTGATCTCTTTTCCTGGTCAGGCCTGACCAGGTGAAATAACCAAACCGGTTGAATCTTTTGCTCCCTGGCGCGTGACGCCCTGATGGCCTGATTTGACCTCATTCCAAGGCTCTTCACAATGACTGCAAAACTCCAGTCATGCGCGGCTACCGGCTTGGTCAAAGAAAAACCTTTCCCGGTAGGCGGGAGGTGGTTGAAAACGATAAGGGTGGAAACCGCCCCGGTTTTCAGGGTTCAATCCAACCCTTCAGCCCGCATCACCTCTGTCCGTGTCAGGGGTTTGGGTTTGCGGCCATAGGCAAAATCATCCATCCGGGCGGCAAATGTTCTAAAAAGCCCTGAATGGTTGATGCCCTGGCGCACCAGATTGTGGAGGGGGGTATTGGGATGGGAGAAGGGGCATACGCTCATGCAACGGGCGCAATCCGTTCCCGTGCGGGTCCAGTAGGTGAAACAGGCCTGCTGGTCAATTTGCCAGCGCCACACCCCGTCAATGTTTTCGCGCCCGCCAAACGGGATGGCACGGGAAGGGCACACATCGGCACATTTGCGGCACTTCAGGCAAAAATCGATCATGGAATAACGCTCCTGCCGATCATCCACTTGCAGGGGCGCCGAGGTGGTTACCACCGCGATGCGCACCCTCGGTCCCAATTCAGGGGTCATCAGCAAACCCATCCGTCCGATTTCGCCCAGACCTGCATCGCGGGCCACCAGCGGGCAAACCACCTCATATTCGCCATCGATGTGGGCCCGGGCAGCATAGCCCATATCTCTAATAATCCGGGCCAGCCACAAGGCCAGCAGCCCGGAACGAATATACTGCCGGGACGATTCCAGCACAGAAAGGGCATAGGGGGCATTGCGTACGTAATCATGATCCATTTCCACGGTCAGGGCCAATGCATAGCCATGGTCATTGTCGACGGGTTCGCCGTAATGATGGCGGCGCCCCCGGTAGCTGTATAGGTGGTAATCCTGCAGGCGGGTGATGCCAACACTGACGGCCCCGTATTTGCGGGCCAGCTGCTTCAGGTATCGTGCCAAAAAACAAGGGTCAACCGATAGCTGCTGCTCAGCCACTTCTCCATCGACATACGCCCGGTTGTATTCAATCAATTCAAAATTGGCCCGGGCAGCAGGAAAGATATGGGGGTCATAAAAGGAAGCGGCCGATGAGAGCAGACCCGGATTGGCCCTCAGACGGTCATCTCCCTTCTTGCGGCCGGGGTGCCGGTGATAATAGGCTTGGTAAGGCCGTGTGCCCGCCAGCAGATCCACCCTCGAAAACATGGTGTCGCGCTCGTCAATCCGGCCCCGCGGAACAATGCCCTCGCCGATGGTGCCACCCCGACGGGGGAAAAACATATCACCAGCCACCAGAACCAGGACACCTAATATTCCCAGCGCCCAGGCACCGGAAACATCCAGCAGACCCAAAACCACAAATGGCAAAGGCAAATGCATACCCGCTACAAAAAAACGCCGGGCAGCACGGCCTTCCCGCTCACGCCACGACTCAATGGCGGCATACTGGCTGAGAAGAAAAAACAATCCGGCCAGCCCATAAAATATCCAACCCGTCATAGATCAATCAATTTAAAAACAAATATAGCAATTGACCCGGGCCTGCCAAATCCAAATTTGTCCAGCGGTAAAAAGAGGCTTTGAAAATTAAAAGGCCGGCACAACGCCCGGCGAGCTGGAGCCTCCGGCGCGGGAAATCTTTCCTGCCACCATCGAACACCTCCGATACAGCAAGGACTTCTTTGAACACAACCAGATTTCTCTGCCCCTGGGCCTGCCGGCTGAACCAACCGGAATAAACCAATGGATTGATGTGATGGGTCTGCAAGATACTTCCACCATACAGGAGGTGGGTCAATATTTCAACATTCACCCCCTCATCCTGGAAGACATCATCAATACCGACCACCTGCCCAAATGTGAACCCATTGAGCAGTCGCTCTTTTTCACCCTGAAATTTCCGACATACGAACACCCAAACGACACCCTTCAACTCATGCAGATCAGTCTGATCCTCTCCCCAACCCACCTGTTGACGTTTCAGGAAGGCCCCAAAGATATGCTGATCCGCATCAAACAAAGATTAAGCCAATCGGGGGGCCGGGTCCGGCAAAAAAACATGGAATACCTGTTCTACATCCTGATCGATTATATCATCGATCAATATTTCTCCGTCATGGACCGTATCAGCGATGAGATAGAATCCACCGAAGACCTTTTAATCGATCATCCTGAAGACAACCACATCACAACCATCCACACCATTAAAAAGCACATCGTTTATCTGCGCAAATATATCACCGCCACCAGCCAGGCGGTTAGCTGCATCCAAAACCTGGAAATCCGGTTCCAGGATAAGCAGATCCGCAATTATTTCCGGGATGTTTACGACCACACCCAGCACATCAGTGAATCCCTGGTTACCTCCAAAGAGCTACAAACGACCCTGCTGGAGATGAACATGGCCAACATGAACAACAACATGAACCGGGTTATGAAAACCCTCACCATTGTGGCCACCCTGTTCATCCCCCTGACTTTTATTGTTGGAATCTACGGCATGAATTTCAAATACATGCCCGAATTGAATTGGGTTTATGGCTATCCGGCAGTATGGGCCCTGATGTTGATTGTCGCATTGTGGATGACGTTTCTGATCAAGCGGAAAAAATGGTTGTAATTATTATATATTTGGTTTAATTGATTAATTATTAAGAACTATTAAACAAAGGTTTGTGAGGTATTTATAAACATCTGATTCGGGATACCGAAACCACTCTTTTACCATTACATCAATTAACTATTATTTATTAATTGATATACTTGGTTATATATAATATTTTTCACTGAAAAATACCCTCCTTATCCACCTTCAATTCGTTTTTAAAGTAAAACTTTAAGATCAAAGGTTGGCCTTTACCCCAATAAAGGCATGCTTAAATAATTGTTGATCAATCTGACAAGGACACATTATTGAACACGGCAGGAACGAGCTGAATGCAATTCGATGCATTTTTGATCCATGCAGACGGGATTAAGCGTGGCAACACCTATGTCGGAACGATCAAAAAAAACCTTCCCGGCCGGGGAAGGTGGAAGGTGGCCCCATCAGGACTCGAACCTGAATCTAGAGTTTAGGAAACTCCTATTCTATCCCTTGAACTATGGGGCCTTGCATTGGGAGCAAAAATATTACAATTCCGCCAATTAACAAAATCCTGTTGCGATAATATCCCACCACAGGATGCCTGTTAAAAGTAAGGTCAAAGGGTATGGCAAACCATAGAATTTTATATTTTTAGGCCCAAAACAAATGGGTTATGAACTGGTTTGATCTGGTATTTATTGTACTGCTTATCTGGAGTGCCTACCGGGGTTTCAGCAAGGGCTTCATTCTACAGCTTTCGACCCTGGCAGCGCTATTGTTGGGGATTTATGGAGCCATCCATTTTTCCCATTTCACTGCGGAATGGTTAACCGAACATTTCTCCATCTCCCAGAATTATCTAAGCATATTGTCTTTTGCCCTGACCTTCATCCTAATAGTTGTGGCGGTACATTTGCTGGCACGGATCATTGAAAAGCTAATCCAGGCCATTGCCCTGGGCTTTATCAACCGGCTGGCCGGGGTGGTTTTTGGCATAGCCAAGACGGCTTTTATCCTCAGCATCATCCTTGTTTTGGTCAATAAGGCCAACGACAAATACCATTTTCTGCCTCCAGAAAAAAAGGAAAATTCGCTGCTTTACCGGCCATTGTCAGAATTTGCCCCCAGTATCTTTCCTTACCTGCACTTTGATGACCTGAAAGAGGAACTGGATGAAAAGGAAGAACAAGTAAAATCTCTTTAAACCGGGAGATTTACTTTTCAAGGAGGTTCGTATATTTGCCCCCGATTTTTAACTTTGCCCCAAACTGAAATAGCTATGAATTTTGTAGAAGAACTCCGCTGGCGGGGCATGCTGCACAACATCATGCCCGGAACCGAAGAACAGCTCAATAAAGAGATCACCACGGCCTATGTAGGGATTGATCCGACGGCCCCTTCGTTGCACATCGGCCACCTGACCTCGGTGATGTTGCTCAAACATTTTCAGCGGGCAGGCCACAAGCCCATTGTGTTGCTGGGTGGGGCCACCGGTATGATCGGCGACCCCTCGGGCAAGTCGAAGGAGCGCAACCTGATGGATGAGCAAGCCCTCCGCTACAATGAGGCCGCCCTCAAAAAACAGCTCTCCAACTTCCTGGACTTTCATTCCGGAGATGCCCATGCCGCTGAAATGGTCAACAATTACGACTGGATAAAAAATTATTCGTTCCTTGAATTCATCCGCGACATTGGTAAGCATGTGACGGTCAACTACATGATGTCAAAGGATTCGGTCAAAAAACGTCTGGGTGAAGATGCCGTCCAGGGCATGTCATTTACGGAATTCACCTACCAGTTGGTTCAGGCCACCGACTTTTATCACCTGTTCCGCGATAAGAACTGCAAATTGCAGATGGGCGGATCGGATCAATGGGGCAACATCACCACCGGCACCGAATTGATCCGCAGGAAACTGGGAGGAGAGGCCTATGCCCTGACCTGTCCTCTGGTAACCAAAGCCGATGGGGGGAAATTCGGCAAAACCGAGGAAGGCAACATATGGCTCGATCCGGCCTACACCTCACCCTATAAGTTTTACCAGTTCTGGCTCAATGTCAGCGATGAAGATGCAGAAAAACACATTCGGATTTTTACCACCCTCTCGCGGGAAGAAATTGACGAATTGATCCAGGCCCACCGCGCTGAGCCACACCGCCGGATCCTTCAGCAAAAGCTGGCTGAAGAAGTTACTGTCATGGTGCACTCCCGGGAAGAATACAATAAATCAGTGGCCGCCAGCAAAATCCTCTTTGGCAAATCCACCCGTCAGGAACTCCAGGCCCTTGATGAACAAACATTTCTTTCCGTATTTGAGGGCGTGCCGGTTCATGAAATAGCCCGTGGCAAAATGAAAGAGGGCATCGGCGTGCAGCAACTGCTGGCCGAGGAAACCGGGATATTTGGATCCAAAGGCGAAGTAAAACGCCTGATCAAAGGGGGAGGCCTCAACATCAATAAAGGCAAAGTCCAAAGCCTCGAGACAACCATTGACCCCGAATGGCTGTTGAACGATAAATACCTGTTGGTGCAGAAAGGAAAGAAAAACTATTTCATTGTTAAGGTCAGCGAGAAGGAGGAAGAAGAAGTAGGGAGTGAAGAAGTAGGGAGTAGGGAGTAAGAAGTACGGAGTAGGGAATGAAGAAGTAGGGAGTAAGGAGTGAAGAAGTAGGGAGTAAGGGAGTAGGGAGTAAGGGAGTGAAGAAGTAAGGAGTAGGGAATGAAGAAGTAGGGAGTACGGAGTAGGGAGTATGGAGTAGGGAAATGGAGAGGAAAAGAGGCGAGAGGGAAGGGAAAAAGAAAGGGAAAATCTGGGGGAAAGGAACAGGGGCTCACTGAAAACAGTGATTTCAGGGTTTTAATGAAATCCGAGGTATTGATCACCAAAATAATCGGGCAAATCATCAAAAAAACCCGGCCTGTCATAAATGAAATTCAATTTTATCCCCAAAATGACGTACCTTTCAATGATTTTTCATAAATTCGCTTTGAGCCTGAATTTTGTATGAACGCATCCCTGCAAAACATATCCCGGAATGCTTTCCCAAGATCTGCTTCTCTCAGTAAAGAACGGCAGGTAGAATTCATCATCAATGAATTCCGCTTTTTAATTGTATTGCTCCTGGCCCTGTTGGATGTGTTGGCCATTTTTTTTAAGCAAATTCAGCTGGTGGCTTCCCTGAGCCATTATCGTGCCTTAATCGGGTTTGTGGTGTTGCTGCCTTTTATGGTGGGGCTTCATCTGGCCATTAAATCGGGCAAGTATCGTTCCTGGATCAAATACGCCACCTCCACCATTGATCTGATGATCGTTTTTTTGATCGCCCTGCCGGTGGTCATGGTCGAAGAACCACAGATCCTTCTGACCAAACTGGAGTTCACCCTGATCATCTCTTTTCTGATCGTTTTTGTGAACAGCCTGAGCCTTTTAAAAATTAGCAAAAGCACGGTTATATACAGCGGCATACTGGCCCTGATCCTTAATGCCCTCCTCTATTGGGCCCAGGGTGAATTTGTGATGGTAGGCCTGTATACCTCCATCTTTTTGCTCATCTTAAGCACCTTTAACGTGTGGATCACCAATTTCATGGGCGATTACTTCGTCACCAGCCAGAAGCTCAGCGATGCCTATGATGACCTAAAAAACGCCCATGAACAGATCCAACATAAAAATGCGGAGCTCACCAAAAAGAGCCATCAAATAGAAAACCAGGTCAACTCCCTGGAGGATGTCCACAAAGACTTGACGGACAGCTTGTTGTACGCCCAGAAGATCCAGGTAGCCCTGATCAACCATGAAGAGGTGGTGGCGCCTCATGTGCGCGATCATTTTGTGATGTTCAAACCCCGTGAACATGTCAGTGGTGATTTTTACTGGGCCGCATGGACCGGCAGCAAACTGGTGATGACCGTGGCCGACTGTACCGGTCATGGGGTGCCAGGGGCTTTCATGACTATGCTCGGCTCCAGCTTTCTCAATGAGATTGTCAACAAGGAAGGCATCACCGAACCCGATCAGATCCTCAACCGCCTGAGAGATGCCATCATCGGGGCGCTCCACCAGAAAGGCACCCTGTATGAAACGCGTGACGGGATGGACATGGCCATCGTTCAGATCGACACGGGAAAAGGGATGCTCAAATACGCCGGAGCAAACAATTCACTGTGCTACATCCCCAACCATCAACACGAACAGGAGCCCAGGATATACGAGTTCAAGGGCGACCGCATGCCCATCTCTTTTCATTATAAGATGCATCCGTTTTCCATTCTGGAAACCACATACAACGAAGGAGACCGTTTCTATCTCTACACAGATGGCTACATCGATCAGTTTGGCGGACCCAAAGGCAAAAAATTCAAACTGGTTCCCTTTAAACGCATGCTCCTGGAACACCACCAAAAGCCCATGCAGAAGCAGAAGCAAATCCTGGAACAAACCATGCAGGAGTGGCTGAGCGATAAATACCAGCAAATTGATGACATCACGGTATTGGGATTCCAGGTATAACCCGGGTAAGCCCAAATTAACATAAACATAAAGAACCTGTATGAATAATGATCATGCCTGTAGGTAGGACGAATCGGTGCTGCAGGCCTTTTTCATACGGGTTGCTCCAGCATTTTGATGATACCGTATTGTACCCAACAAATCCGCCCTATGGTCCGAACCAATCCATTTGCCATTCTTTTGTCTTTCTGTTCATCCCGCCTTGCATTGGTCCTGTGTTTGATATTCCTGCTCCCGGTGACTCCGGTCAATCTTCATGCCGAAGAGACAGCCTCCGACAGCCTGTCGGGGCGCCGGCAGGATTCGCTGGAAAAAATTGAACAGCTGCTGGAAAAGGCCAAATATGAAACAGCCCGGGACACCCGTACAGCGATTAACCACGCCAAAGAAGCCCTTCGGCTCAGTCGCTCGGGCGATTTTAAACCCAGAACGGCCGAAAGCTACTATCATCTGGGCTACGCCCACTACAACCTCAACCATTATGATTCGGCCATGCGGTATTTGAAAAAGGCCCGTCAACTATCGCGCGAAACCAATGAACAGATGACCCTGGCGCTGACTTTGAACCGCATCGGCAACACCTACCAGCTCCAGGGCGATTTCAACCAGGCACTGGAACATTATCAGAAAGCCCTGGAAATCAACAGAAAAATTGAAAACCAAAAGGAAGTGGCCCGGAGCCTGACCAATATCGGAAGCATCTACCGTACCTTCGGCAAATACAATGATGCCATTCAGTTTCATCTGAAGGCCCTCTCGATCTATGAAGAAACCTCCTACCCGGAAGGTAAGGCCTGGACGGCCCTGAACATCTCAAGGCTTTTTAAGCTCAATGAAGCCTACGACAAGGCCCTGGAATACCTGGACCGGGCCCTGAATATTTATCAACAGATTGCCCGGGATGAAGGGGTGGAGACCGGAGTCACCCTGTGCCTGAAAGAATACAGCCTGATCTATTCCCAATCGGGCCAGCCCGATAAAGCCCTTGAATACTCCAGGCGGGTGCTTGAGCGCAACAAGAAAACCGGCAACCGCTATGGCATTGCCAACACTTACTTTACCATGGGACGGATCCACCTTAACCAGCAGGATTATCAAAAAAGCCTCGATTACCTTCAGCGTTCGCTGTCCATGAAAAGGGAAATGGGCGACCGGATTGAGATACCCTCTATACTCCGCCATATCGGAGAAAACTACATGCAAAGAGACCACCACAGCCAGGCCCGCAACTATTTCCGCCAGGCCCTTGCCCGGGCACGCAAGCAAAACCAACGGGAACAGATTAAGGAAATATACCACGACCTGTATCAAACCTACCGGCAATCCAATAACCACCAAAAGGCCCTTGCGTATTATACCACCTACGCTGCCCTGAAAGACAGCCTGAACAACCAACGCATATCAGAACTGGAGATGCAATATGAATTTGAACAAAAACAGGAAGCCCTCCGGTACAAACAGAAAAAGCAGGAAGCCATACAGCAGGCCCGCCTGAAAAGGCAACGCATCCTGACCTATTCCTTTATAATCGGTTTTGTGCTGGTTTTGGCCCTGCTGATCGTGATTTACAAAAGCTACAAAGGCAAGGTCCGGGCCAACCAGAAACTGGCCCGGCAAAAACAGGAAATAGAAAACCAACGCGATGAAATCGAGGCCCAGAGAAATACAGCCACCCGACAACGCGATAAAATAGCCCGGCAAAACCGGATCATCACCGAAAGCATCGAATATGCCAGCCGAATACAAAGCGCGGTGCTTCCCCAGGAAAAAACCATTCGCAAAATCTTCCCCGATTATTTCATTTTTTATCAGCCCAAAAACATTGTTAGTGGCGATTTTTACTGGATCAACCAGATCGACTCGAAGGTGATCATTGTCGCGGCCGACTGCACCGGTCATGGTGTGCCCGGAGCCTTTATGAGCATGCTCGGGGTGGCCTTTCTCAATGAAATCATCAATCAAAACAAGGTGCTGGATCCCGGCGAAATCCTGAACCAGCTCAGGCGGAACCTGATTGATGCCCTTCATCAGAGTGTTAAAAAACGGGGCTCGCGCGACGGGATGGATATGGCCCTGGCCATTATTGATACCCGGAGCCATCTGCTCTATTTCAGCGGGGCTTATAACCCCATGTACATCATTCGCAACAATGAGCTCATCGATTTGAAAGCCAACCGCATGCCCATCGGCGTGCATTCAGTATATCAGGAAACCCCCTTCACCGTTCAGGAACAACCACTTCATCCCAATGACCAGCTTTACTTTTTCACCGACGGCTTTACCGATCAATTCGGGGGCGAACAGGGTACCAAATTCGGTAAGCGGAAATTTAAAGAAACACTGCTCAATAATGACCACCAGAACATGAAAAAGCAAAAGCACAACCTGGAACAAACCCTCAACAACTGGATGGATTCATGGGGGCAAATCGACGACATCATGGTGCTGGGCTTCAAATACAGCGGCAACGGCTCTTCTTCCAATAACTGACCGCAGTCCCCTTCGGGCAAATATTCCACCACAGCTGACTGCCCGCATATCGCCGGGATTTGTCCTGGCGGCTTCTGCGGAAGAATAAAAATGAGGTGTGGGCCCTTTCACAAGGGCTTTCGTTGGGGTTATCGGAAAAGCCAGGGATTCAATATCAGTACTTTCGGGTTATAGTTGAGGCCAGGGGCCCGGGCTTAACAAGACAACCAGGTACAAAAAGGCATCAAAGCGCTCCATAGGATTGTTGGAGAAGCCAGGGGTGGAAATAACATCAATGCCTTTTTATAGGGTTCAGGGGGCCCCAAATGACCCATCAGCCTTTCAGCATAACCCGCAGGGTGGTGCCTTTGTTAATCTCGGAATGCAGGATGTAAATACGGCCGCGATGGTACTGTTCAACGATCCGCTTGGCCAGGGAAAGGCCCAGGCCCCATCCCCGCTTTTTGGTGGTATAACCCGGCCGGAAAATGGTTTTTTGCTTTGATTTGGGGATGCCTTTGCCCTGATCCGAAACATCAATCACCACATGGCTGTTTTTCAAAAACATACGAATGGCAATGGTACCTGCACCGTTCATGCTGTCAATGGCATTTTTCAGCAGATTCTCGATGACCCATTCAAAAAGCGACTGGTTCAACGGCACGGTCAGGTCTTTTCCGTCGGGGGCCTGCAAGTCAAACTGAACCCGGCTGGAGGCACGGGACCGGATGTAAGAGACGGCATTGGACAACAAAGGATAAAGGGGTTGGCGTTCAAGGGTGGGTTGGGAGCCAATCTTGGAAAACCGTTCGGTAATTTTCTCCAGCCGGTTGATGTCTTTTTCTATCTCCCGGACAATGGTCTGATCGCTCAGTTTCATCCGCAACAACTCCAGGTTGGCAAGCAGGCTGGTGGTGGGTGTTCCCAGCTGATGGGCCGTCTCCTTCGACATACCAACCCAGACCTGATTTTGTTCAGCCTTACGTGAGGTGCTGAAGGCATAATAGGAAATAAGCAGAAATAATCCCACCACCCCCAGCTGGATCACCGGAAAAAAGGAAAGGCGCTTGAGCAGTGTGGAATCTTTGTAAAAGATGTATTGCCGGCCCTGAGGCAGACTGATCTCAATGGGCTCGTGCTGCTGGCTCATCTCCTCAATCAACCGGTCAATCTTTTCCTTGTTGTTTTCTCTGACTTCAACGTTGCGCATGGAGATCATCCGTTTATTCGAATCGGTCAGGATCATGGGCACGGTTTCATTGTTCTTGATCACCTCCAGGATGAAACTGTAATCCTTGTCGAGGTTGCGGGTCTGAGTAAGTTCCTTCATCCCGCGGGCCCAAAGCTTCACCTTTTTGCGCTCCTCCTGCGCCAGCTCACGCGTCAGATTGCTGGTGTACCAAAAAGAGCCCACTACAATGAACAGGGCAGTAATCATTAAAAAAATTTTCCAGCGTTGTTTGCGGCGATATATATTCATGGGTAGCAGGGTTTGTCATTGGTGCGCTCAAAGGCAAGGGGTGAACACCCGTTATTGGGATGAACCTTCCCATCCTAAAACCAGTGGGTTGACCTATGGCCCCGATGGTCATTCCGCAATCGGGATCGATTCCGGTTAAAAGGCCCCACCCGGGGCAACCGGTAAACCGGAAAATGGGACATCAGCCATTTATTTTATCCGGCCGGGGTCACCTCAAGGTATCTTCTTCAAATTTAATGATAAAACCTGAATCTTGCTTGCCGGTGGCCTCACCTTTCTTATTGGCCGGCGTAGCCTCGCTTTCCTTCTCCTCTTTCGGGCGGGGGCCTCGCGAACCTGCTTGCCCCGACGGATCCGTGCCTTCGGGATTGAGCGCATCCTCAGATACCGTACTTTCTTCCCATTGAATATTAAACTTTTGTTGCGGACTTCCGGGAGGGTTGCCAGTGGCGGTATCCTTTTCGAACCAGCCAAATTCCTGGTGCAGGATATGCTTTAACTCCTCTTTTTCCCGCTGCAGATCAGAGCGGATCTTTTGACGCAGGCCTTCCTTGTTGTATTCAATCGCATATTGTTCAGGGGTACCATGTACCTTCAAAAACAGGCGGCTTTGGCCTACCCCGTCCTCCTGGATGTTGCCAAATTCCGAACTATAACGATCCGTTTGCCGGGCTTTTTTTGACAGAATCTGGGAAAGAAGCAAGCTTACATCATAGGAAAAACGGTTGTTGAAGCGATGGTAACCCGATACCTGGATGTCATAGGAGGATGAATTGATCTGCATCTCCGGAATCCGAACGAATTGATCTTTAATGGTAATTTGATTGGACAACTGCGAAAAGGTAACGTGGCGCAATTCATCCACGTTCACAAAATTGGATATAGACATTAATGGCTCAAAATCAATCAATTCACCATTATCAACTACAATATCGCTAAAACTGCTGACCGATTCTTTATGAACCTGCAGATGGTGGTTCATCTGGGAGTTAAAAGTCATTTCGCCGCTGAGTTCACCCTGTATATTTTGGGCAGTGATGTAATCCTGGCCAAAATTGTTAAAGGATTGAAAAATCCGGTGGATATTGACCCGCTCGAGGAAAAATTTTGCATCGAGCAGGAGGGGTGGCTGGGGAGCGGGCTGGCTTTTCAAATCTGCCTGAAAGAAGGCCTTACCGCTAAAGGCGTTCAATTCGACGTCATTCAGTTTCAAGTGATCGGGGCCGATCTGCAGGCGTCCCTGCACCTTTTGGGCCTGGAACCGTTTCATGGCAAGTTGTCCGATGGCAAAATCAAGGGTTCCCTTCATCTTTCGGGGAAACTGAAAGTTTATAAGGGAATCGCCGGCATTTTCAGGGTGATGAAATAAACTTCTCAGGTTCAGCCGCCGGCTGTAGAGGTCACCACCAAAGCGGTAAGGGCTGGTCGAATCGCTCAGGTTGCGATGGATGCCATAGATGGTACCGTCAACCACCATCGCGTTGTTGTTCAGAACCAACTCTACACTATCCAGGTGCAAATCGCGGTTGAGGTATAAAAATCCATTCAACTCCTGCAATTGATACCCCCCGTCCTGGATCGCAACCCCGTTAAGGTTGGCATCAAGGGTGAGGTTGCCATATTGAATGCTTTCATCGATGTTAGACAGGGCACTCAGGGCATCGCTGTATTTGTAGCGTACGTTCACCCAACCCCGCATTTTTTGCCAAACCGGCCGATCCGGAAAAAGAACGTCCATATCCCTGGGATACAACTTCAAATGACCCTCAGAAATTATCTGAGGATCTTTGAAATCAGTAATTTTAAGATTTCCCTCCAGGGTATTGCGCTTCATTTCCGCATAGATGTTGTTGAACGATACCTCGGATGTTTCCGCATTCTTATACCGCCCGTTGGAGAGATAACCGCTTAATGAGATGTGATCCAGCTCAATGTCATCGCGATGAAGGGTAACCTGGCCGTTGTTTAAGCTAAAGTCCGCCTGAACATTGGGTCTGCCTTCATTAACAGGGCCTTGTATTTTGGCATAAAAATCCAGCTGTCCCTGGTGCACCACTACAGGTTTCAACTTCTGCTTTAAGTTCCACGGAATATAAACCTGTAATTCATCTATATCTAGATTTGTCCCCCTTAAATTCAACCGCAGGGTTTGCTCTTTTCTGTGGTAGACCCCTTCGGTAACGAAAGGAATCCGTTCAAAACGACAAATACCGTCCTCAATCCGGTATTGATCCGGCGTGACAGAAAGATTCACCTGTAAATCCACATCCTTTTCGCGGATATAATCCAGATCGCCTACAGAAAACTTTTCGATGAAAAGCCGGGAATCCACCTCCATGGTAAAGCGTTCGAGGTCAAAATTACCGCTGAATTCAGCCTCATCAGCATGACCTTCCAGATGCAAATCCTCCCGGGCATTGTTCACCTGATAGTGCAGTTCATTAAATACCAGTTCTTCCACATCGAAATTGATGCTTTTCCCTCCTTGCCGGTTAAATCGTGGCAAAGCATCTTTGTCCGCTGCTGAATAGGCCAGCCTGGCATGGTCCACCTCAACCTTTTCCAGCTTATAGTTTTCACGAAAAATATCGACCACATCAAACTGGAAAAAAAGATGGCCGGCGGTAAAACTCAGGGCCGTATCGCGAACTTCACCCTGGCTCTGGCCAGCATACAACTCAAAGGAACGAAATTCAACGGTGGCACTGGGAAATTTCCGCAGAAGAGAAAGATTCACCTCTCCGGCCCGGATATCCGCTTCGGTCCGCTTATTCATTTCCCGGAGAAACAATTCCGAAACTTCATCCTCATAAACAAAGGAAATGATAAAAGCCGTGGATAAGATAATGACCAATGCAAAAAACAAGCCGATCCCTATGGATTTAATCACCCTCATGTGCCATTACATTTTGCCTGCAATGATAAAAAACATCCTTTTACATTAAAACGAAAACCATACCAAAATGATACAACGGGCAGGTAAATGCAAGCAATCGGGGGGAAAGCAGCAACAATCTGATTTAATGGGCGGTATGTGCCCGACGGAAAACCTCCAGATATTTATCCCGCAGCAACCTGACTTTTTCCAGACTGGCGTGGCGGTCAAAAATCCGAACCGCATCCACAATGCCGCGGTGACGGTAAAAAATTCCCAGGGCTGCATCAAAATTGTGGTCAATGACATTGTTCTTGACCCGGGCGGTATATTCTTTAAAATCTTGCCATTTTAGCTGATCCGGTATTTCAAAATAGTATTTCACGTCGTTTTCCCGGTCCTGATAAATCCCTTCCTCGGGGCATATCAATTCAAATACCTTTTTTACCCGGATAATGGCTTCCCGCTCCAGCTGGTGGTACTTCATAAATTTGACCCCTTCACGGGCATAGAGGTGTTGCAACTGTGGAATATGGTCAAAGGAGGAAAGATGTTTCAGCCTGATCGCCTGGTAAGTATAGGGTTTAAAAAATATGCTGCCGCCCGTCGCATCAAAATCGCCCTGAAAGTGCCTTTTCACTTTGGCCGTGATGCGCAAAATATCTTCAAACGAAAGCGCTTCATCGAGCATAAAAAAAAGGGAGCGGGGATTGGACTCATCGGGCAGATTTTTTCCGTGATAGCCGGGGAATGGCCGTGTGGTTTCAAGCACCCACGTATTATCAAGGACATTGTGCTCGAGGGTGGCCAGGTTTTCCTGCTTTTTGATGCAGCCGCATATTTCAATGATATGTCCCATGATCCGCATCCTTTTGTTCACTCAAGTTATTAAAATTCTTCGCCTTTGTCAAGCTTTTTTTTCCGGGGAACCACTGGCTGCTGACCTATGAGTGATTAAATGGCCAGGCAGACATCCATCTTTAAAAAAAATGTTTGGGCGATGGGGCAAGAGATGCTGAGGGAAAAAAGAACAACTCATAAATGCCGGCAATTGAGCTTTAGAAGCAGGAGGAACAGGGGGTATGTGATCGGGATTCAGAACCCTGGATGGCAAAGATAAACCGCCGGGAATTTTTAACTTTGCACTGCATTAAACACTGGAAATGATGCAGCGAGCGGAAATTGAAATCATGTCGCCGGTGGGGTCCTATGCCTCCCTTCAGGCGGCCATACAAGGTGGGGCAGCTTCTGTTTACTTTGGTGTAGGGAAGCTGAACATGCGCAGTAAATCCAGCACCAATTTCACCCTGGATGACCTAAAGGCCATTGTGGAGATTTGCCGCCGGCGTGGGGTACGTACCTATCTAACGGTCAACACGGTGTTGTATGACGAAGAGCTGGAGGATATGCGCCGCATCATTGATGCAGCCAAAAAAAACGGGATCACCGCGATCATTGCCAGTGACCTGGCGGCCATTCAGTATGCGCATTCGGTGGGTATGGAAGTGCATGTTTCCACCCAGGTCAACATCACCAATTTGGAAAGCCTGCGGTTCTTTGCCGCCTATGCTGATGTGATGGTGCTGGCCCGGGAAATGACCCTGGAACATGTACGAAAAATTACCCGGGCCATTCAGCGGGAAAACATCACGGGGCCTTCCGGTCAACTGGTTCAGATCGAACTGTTTGTGCATGGAGCTCTTTGCATGGCCATTTCAGGCAAATGCTACCTGAGCCTGCATGAAAAGAATCATTCGGCCAACCGGGGCAAATGCCTGCAAACCTGCCGCAAATCGTACATTGTAACAGAAAAACAGAGCGGCAATGAGCTGGAGATCGACCATGAGTACATCATGTCGGCCAAGGACCTGTCAACGGTGCATTTCCTCAACAAGATCCTGGATGCGGGGGTCAGCGTGCTCAAGATAGAAGGCCGGGGCCGTTCGCCCGAATATGTCAAAACCGTCACCGCGGTTTACCGGGAAGCCGTCGATGCCTGGTTTGAAGGAGATTACACGGAAGACAAGATCGAGCAGTGGCAACAGCGCCTGAGAACCGTTTTTAACCGGGGCTTCTGGGACGGCTATTACCTGGGCCAGCGCCTGGGCGAATGGAGCCACCGTTACGGGTCGAGGGCCACCCGGCGGAAAATACTGGTGGGCCAGATCACCAACTACTACAAACGCATCAACGTGGCCGAATTGCTGGCAGAAGCCAATACGGTGCGGGTCAACGATCAGATCATGATCATTGGTCCCACATCGGGAGTCATTGAAGATACGGTACGAGAAATACGGGTTGACGACCGACAGGTAGAGGAGTCGCCGCGGGGCATCAAATGTTCCATCCCCATCGATCAAACCGTCAGGCGCTCCGACAAACTCTATAAAGTGGTCGATGCTGAAAACGCCCAGCAGCAGTAATAAATTTTGCAATGATCCCTCCAGGCCAAAAAGCCCCTTTGAAGCTACATCCATAGCCTGTTTTCCCTGGCCCACTTTCGGCAGCGCCTCCAAAGAAAACCAGATGGGGGCCTCCAGGGGTCAGGCCACTCATGAACCGCCGACCTGTTCTGCGGGCATACCCGATGAAAGGCTATTCCTTCTTGTCTTCATCCCAGGCTGAAACCGTTCCGCCCAGGGATGTCTTGACATTGGTTTGCGCCGGGTTGCCATAATAGCTGAAGCTGGAACCCGTATTGATGGTGGCTTCCAATTCTTCCTTCACCGTCAGCTCACCCTTGCCGCCGGTATTCATCCGTACATCAACGCCCTGACAGATCAAATCCGTTGCGGAAAGGATCCCGCCAGTGTTCACATATGCCTCCAACGCCCGGGCCGAACCATCAATCAAAACCTGTCCCCCCTGATAGGCCTTTAAATTCAGCTCCTGGGCCTCGATGGTCAACTCCACCACCGAACCCATGGTCGACTCTACACTGAATTCTTCCTTGACCAGGGGCCTGGCAAAGCTTACATCCGCGTCTCCCAAAGCCTCTATGCTTTCCAGATCCTTATGGGTGATCTCCACATAAACCTCCGGATTGCTGAAGAGTTTGGACAGCTTTACCTTTAGCTCTCCATCCTCCAGGGAGGTTTTGATTTTCTCCAGGCTCACCCCTTTGGCCTCAATGTGAACACCGGGCTCGGTGCCGGGAATCATCTTTACGGTCATCTTCCCAAATATCCGCACGCTTTCAAATTCCTTGAACGACCGGTCTTCGATTTCCTGGGCCTGGGCCAGAAACGGCACCATGAAAATAATCAAACTCACTATCAATCGTTTATCCAGCTGCATAATACACTTCTTTTTCTGCTACAACAATTTGGTTACATTCTCCGAGACAATCTGACCATCAAAAAGATGCACGATTCTTCTGGCATATTCGGCGTCTGAAGGCGAGTGGGTGACCATCACAATGGTGGTTCCTTCATCATTGAGCTCCTTGAGCAGGTTCATGACTTCTTCGCCGTGGGCCGAATCCAGGTTGCCGGTGGGCTCGTCGGCTAAGATCAACTTCGGGTTGGCCACCAGGGCCCGGGCCACTGCCACCCGCTGCTGTTGCCCGCCGGAGAGCTGTTGAGGGAAATGCTTGCGGCGGTGCGACATCTTCATGCGCTCAAGTACATCCTCCACCTTCTTTTTCCGCTCGGAAGAAGGCACCTTCATGTAAAGCAGGGGCAATTCCACATTTTCATAAACACTCAGCTCATCAATCAGGTTGAAGCTCTGAAAAACAAATCCAATATTGCCTTTACGGAGATTGGTCCGTTTTTTCTCTTTCAGCCGGGATACTTCCTGATCCATAAAGTATAAGTTCCCTGACGTCGGGTTATCCAACAAACCAAGAAGGTTCAACAAAGTTGACTTACCGCAGCCGGAGGGCCCCATAACAGCGGTGAATTCGCCCTCTTCCACGGTAAGATCCACTTTGTTCAGGGCCGTGGTCTCAATCTCGTCAGTGCGAAAAACCTTAACGAGTTGATTCGTCTGAACCATTTGTGCCATAATCAATAAAATTTAGTGACGGTTAAATTTAAACAAATTGTATTTTATTCGTATAAAGTTTAATTAAAAGTTTGTATTTCAATATAATAATAGTATGTAATTCGTTGGTCTCGGTAACCTCTGCCATGGAACCCTCATGTTTTATTCATTACCTTTTGTGCTAGTCGGTGCATGAGGGTTT